>OBJS01000009.1_pt1 | contig 158902 bp, 150 predicted proteins | sample 1519851 | NCBI WGS metagenome assembly OBJS01 (sample SAMN03019806, study PRJEB22545) | beach sand metagenome | biome: beach; feature: sea beach; material: beach sand | place: USA: Municipal Pensacola Beach, FL | collected 2010-10-20 | depth 25-47 cm m
AGTCGGTTAGAATACCGGCCTGTCACGCCGGGGGTCGCGGGTTCGAGTCCCGTCCACTCCGCCATATTGTGAAGGGCGCCAACAAGCGCCCTTTTTTTTGTCAACTCCAGGTTCCATACTTCCCGGTCTTTCGAGGTTCGGTGAACGTCTTCCCCACAAGAACGCCTGTCGTTTCTCCCGGTCTTATACTCCTTAACTAGAAAAGCTGAGGGATGCCACTGATGATGCAGTTCATTCGCGAGCGCTCCAAAGGCCTGTTGAGCTTCCTGCTGCTGGGTTTTATCGCGCTCACTTTTGCGTTATGGGGAATCAATTCGTATTTCACTGGCCCGACAGGCAATGCGGTGGCGAAGGTCGGTGCGCGCACGATCACGGCCGATGAATTCAGTCGCTTCTATCAGCAGCAATATCGTCAGGTTCAGTCCCTTTATGGCGATGCGTTTCGGCCCGAAATGGTCGATGAGGCCGCATTCAAGCGCAAGGTACTGGATGCCATGATTGCCGATGCGTCCCTGCGCCAGCACTTGATTCAGCAGCGGATGGTGATTACTGATGCCCAGTTGGCCGAGGCAATCAACCAACTGCCCACCTTTCAGGAAAACGGTGAGTTTTCGCCATCGGTCTATCAGCAATGGCTGCAGGCCCGGGGATATTCGCCTGCGGCGTTTGAAAACGAGCTTCGCGGGTCTTTGCTGACTGAACAAGTCAGGGCGGGGGTCCGCAATACGGCCTTTGTGACCCCGAAAGAGCTGGAAGGTGTAGTAGAGTTAACCGAGCAGCAGCGGGACATCGCGGTGATGGGTGTCACGCTGGCCTCCCTCACGTCGCAGGTGACGGTGACGGACGCTGCGCTTGAAGCGTTCTACCAACAGAATACGGCCTTGTTCGAAACCCCGGATCGCGTTCGCGTCAACTATGTGCGGGTAGAGCGCGAAGCATTGGCCGAGCAGATCCAGCCGAATGAAACAGCGCTGCGCGAGCTGTATCAGCGAGAGAAAAATCGCTTTGGCACCCCTGAGCGGCGTCGTGTTCGCCACATTCAGGTGAAAGACGAGTCAACGGCTCAGGCGCTAGCCCAGCGGTTGAAGGAATCGCCTGAGTCGTTCGCAACGCTCGCTCGGGAGAAGTCCGAGGATTCCGGCAGCGCTTCGAAGGGTGGGGATCTGGGTTGGGTTGAGCCCGGCATGCTGCCGACGACTCTTGACCAGGCGGCATACATGGCGGAGCCGAAAGAGCCCGTTGGTCCCATCAAGAGCCCGGATGGGTATCACCTGCTCTGGATCGATTCGGTTGAGGCCGGAAAGCAGGAGTCCTTCGAACAGCTACGTGGCAAACTGCTTGAGGAATATCGCAACGAGCAGCTGAGTGCACGTTGGAACGAGCTGATCGAAACGATCGAAACCGTCAATTTCGAGCAGCCATCGTCCCTCGATCCGGTGGCTAAGCTGGCCAATTCGCCCATCAAGACGACGGACTGGTTCACCCGTGATGTGGGTGACGCGCCAGCCAACTCGCCTCGGTTTCGCGAGGCCAGCTTCTCAGAAGAGGTGTTCAAGGATGGGCTGAACAGCGCGCTCATCCAATTGGATGAGGATTCTATGGTGGTTGTTCGCCTGGAGGATCATCAGCCGAGCCGGGTACCTCCGTTGAAGGAAATCCACGCTCAGGTTCGTGAAGCCTATTTGAAGGCCGAAGCCATCAAGCTGGCAGATCAGAAAATTCAACAGGCGGAACAGGCATTATCTGAAGGGAGTTCACCTGCGGAGGCCGCAGCCGAAATCAAAGGGAACTACCGTGAAATCGGTTGGATTGACCGGCAAGGCGGGAAGAATCTTCCGGTCGAAGTCACGACCAAAGCCTTCGCTCTGGCTCCACCGGAGGACGGGCAGCTGAGTTATGAGCGGGTGATTTTGCCGAACGATGATCGTCTCTTGATCCTGGTGCGTGAGGTCAAGGATGGCGATGCCCGGGCAGTCGACCAAGCCACACTGGATAAGATGCGCAAGCGGGTTTCGGAGGTGCGCGGTGATCAGGTCTTGGCGCTCTATCTCGAGGCGCTGAAGAAGACGGTGAAGGTCACCACCTACCCCGATCGACTCTAGACCGGGCTTATGCGGAATCCGCTACGCTGGCCGTCACACATCCAGATCCTGGTTGCCCTGATCTCGGGGGCGGCGGTCGGTCCGCTTCTGGCGGGTGAGCAGGGGCTTATTGGGCCGGCCTTGGGTGAAGGGCTTGCGCAGGTCGGACAGCTTTTTCTGAGCGCGCTCAAGATGCTGGTGATCCCCCTGATCATGGCATCCATCATTGCTGGGTTGAATCAGGAAGGGAGCCGTTCACCCTTGGGGCGCATGGGTTGGACGACCTTGGTCTTCTATATCGCGACAGGCCTGATCGCGGTGACCGTTGCAATTGTCCTGGCCAATTGGATTCGCCCTGGCGAACTCAATGGCGTTCCCTTGGCGGCTCAGATCGGTCTGCAGACGCTTCCCGGCGATCTCGATCCGACTTTGCTGTCCGGACAGCAACACATCGCACTGTTTCTGCAGCGACTGGTCCCTTCGAATCTTGTCGAGGCGGCAGTTGAGGGGCAGTTGCTGGGTTTGATCCTGTTCAGCCTCTTGTTTGGTTTGGCTTTGCGTCGACTTCACGGCGCAGCGGCGGAAACCCAGGTGCGCTTTTGGACGGGATTGAACCAAGTGATGCTTGCAATCACCGACGGTATCATGCGGCTGGCGCCCGTTGGCATATTTGCGCTGATCGCCGCCATGACCGCCCGTACTGGTTTCTCTGCCGCAGGCCCGTTGTTGTGGTTCATGGCGACTGTCATGGCCGGATTGCTGATTCATCTGATGGTGACGCTGCCCCTGCTGCTTCGCTGGATCGCCCGGGTGCCGCCTCGGCGCCATTTTCAGGCGATGATGCCGGCGCTTCTGATGGCATTTTCCACTAGCTCTTCCGCAGCGACGCTTCCGGTCACTATGGACTGTCTGGAGCGGCGCGCCGGGGTGAGTCGTCGCACGGCCGGATTCGTGCTTCCCCTGGGCGCTACCGTGAACATGGATGGCACCGCCTTGTTCGAATGCGTAGTGGTTCTGTTCGTGGCCCAGCTCTATGGCATCGACCTCACGCTTGCCCAGCAGGCGTTAGTATTGGCCGTTGCATTGCTGACATCGTTCGGTGTGGCGGGCATTCCCTCAGCGAGCCTGGTGTCCATTGCCATGATTCTTTCCGTACTCGGGCTGCCGCTAGAAGCTTTGGGGCTGGTGCTGGGCGTAGACCGAATCCTGGATATGAGCCGGACGGCGGTCAATGTCTTTGGGGACACTGTCGGCGCCGTGGTGGTTGCGCGGCTTGAGGGAGAACAGGAGATTCTGATCGAATCTCCCGATGTGCGTGAACATCGCCTACGGGAGCAGGGAGACTGATCCGCCAGCCGAAACTCAGGCGATCAATCCCAAAATATTGTAGCCGGCGTCGACATAGGTGATTTCGCCGGTAATTCCCGAGGCCAGATCCGAGCAGAGGAACGCTCCGACGTTTCCGACTTCCTCAATGGTCACATTGCGGCGTAACGGTGAGGCTTCTTCGGCCTTTCCGAGCATGCCGCGGAAGCCGCTGATGCCTGCGGCGGCAAGTGTCTTGATCGGCCCTGCTGAAATAGCATTGACTCGAATTCCCTCAGGCCCCAGATCCTGGGCGAGGAAACGCACACTCGCCTCGAGACTCGCCTTGGCCGGCCCCATAACGTTGTAGTGCGGAATTGCGCGCACCGCGCCCGCATAAGTCATGGTCAAAAGCGCGCCCTTGCGATCCTTCAGCAGTGGATAGGCGGCCTTGGCCAAGGCCACGAAGCTGTAGGCACTGATGTCATGTGCCATCCGAAAGCCTTCGCGGGTAACACTGTCGACAAATCGCCCTTCCAGCTGCTCACGCGGCGCGAAAGCAACGGAGTGCACCAGAATGTCCAGGCCGTCCCAATCCTTGCCGAGCGCGTCGATCAGGGCCGCGATCTGTTGATCGTCACTCACATCACAGGGGATGCACAGTGATGAACCACATTCGGCTGCCATCTCAGTCACGCGTGACTGCAGTTTCTCGCCCTGATACGTGAAGGCAAGTTCAGCACCTTCCCGATGCATGGCTTTGGCGATACCCCAGGCAATCGATCGATTGCTTGCCACACCCACGATCAGAGCACGCTTCCCGCTCAAAAAACCCATTTGCTTTCTTCCTTGCTGTGACACTCAGTAACGGGTGACCATGATATCACCCGGATACGGCGCCAGATTCTTGTGATGTCCTTGCAGGAATGCGAACGATCAGCCGTTGGCCCGTTTGGAGGATATGCGTGGTCTTGATGCCGTTCCAGAGCGCGAGGTCATCGACGCGGACCCCAAAGCGGTTGGCAATGGACGACAGCGAGTCGCCTGCGCGAACCGAGTAGCTCAGGGTCTTCTGGGCGGCTATGTCCTGTTTTGTTGATGGGCGAGCGCGCGGATCCTCTACCATCAGCTGTTGGCCGATCTGCAAAACGGCGGTAGGGGACAACTTGTTCCATTTGGCCAGGTCCGCTGTGTCGACGCGATGCGTCTTGGCAATCACGTACAGCGATTCCCCGCTGCGAACCGTATGTGTCTTTGGGGAAGCGCGGGTATGGACGATGCGAGGCTCATTAAGCGCCCGCGCGGCTTCTTGTCGCAAAGACGGGGATGGATCGATCGTCAGGTGTGGCGAGGCGACATCTTCGGTGATCGAGGCGGCCGGAGTGGCATTCCCGCTATCGAGGTAGTCTTTCAGGCGCTTCGCATGGACCGCAGGCAGGAGCAAGGGACCAGGCAGTGCCGCGATCGTCCGGGATTGGATGCCCGGGTTGTAGCGCAAGATCTGCGAGGGCGTGAGGTCGATTACCGCAGCCGCCGCAGCCAGATCCAGCCGGCCCTTGACATCGATGCTGTCTAGAACCGGACGATCGGGAATGTCCGGAAGTTCGACCCCATAGCGCTTGGCATTCTCGATGACCTCGCGCATGGCGATCAGGCGCGGAATGTAGCGGCGAACCTGATCGGGGACCGGCAATGCGGACCATTCGATCGGTTTCCCTTCGGTGCGATTTTTCCGCATCCAGCGCTGCACGTTCCCTTCGCCCGTATTGTAGGCGGTCAGGGCGAGCAACCAGTCCCCACCAAATAGATCACCCAGATACTCAAGGTAATCAAGGGCGGCGTGCGTCGAGGCCACAATATCATGACGCCCATCGTAGCCATGGGATAGTGTCAAGCCGAAGTTGCGAGCGGTTCCGGGGAGAAACTGCCACAGTCCCGCAGCTTTGCCCGGTGATACGGCGCTGGGATTGTAGCCGCTCTCCACGAGGGGCAGCAGCGCGATTTCCGACGGCAAGCCACGGCGTTCCACCGCGTCGAGTACCAGATAAAGGTATTCGGATGATTGTGCCAAGCGCCGCTCGATGGTGCGTGTTCCGAGCGCGTTGAGCTCCTGACGAACAGCCTGAGTGTCATCGAAATCCAATGAAAAGCCGCTTTGAAGCCGTTGCCAGATCATCCGTGTATGTTGCGCACCGACAGTCGACGGATGATGGGCAGTGGCTTCGTCGTACTCGGACTGCTTGTCCAGCGATGGCTGAATGAACTGCTTGGCGGCGCTTTCGATCGCCGTGCCGTTGCGTGAATGCTGCGTCGCCGGTGCAGCCTTTACGACCTTCGCAGTTGGGGCGGCGACGATGGGTGCGTTTCGGAGTTTGGCTGATTCAGCCAGGCCAGCGGATGAGGGAGGTTGGTGTCCACTGCAACCGAACAGGGTAAGACACGCCCCACTGATGAGTATCCAGGTCGGGACTGCGGATAGTCGGGGTTCAGAAATCCCCTCTCGGGCCGCTTTCAAAAAGGAATCGCGACGTTTGCCAGGACGGTTCATGCGTTGAAATGGTCCTTCCAGTGGCGCAATGCAGCGAAAACAGCAGTTGCGTCATGCAGTGGACGGCCGGCATGCCGCTCGGCTGCGGCGTGAACAGCCGAGACCTCTGCGCGTAGGAACGGGTTGGTCTGAAGCTCGTCGGCCAAGCGGCTGGGCAACGTGGGTTGCCCTTGGTGGATCCGCGCTTGATCACTGTCGCGTCGACTAGCCAAGGCAGGATTGTCGGGCTCGACTGCGAGTGCGAATTTCAAGTTGGCCAAGGTGTATTCATGGCCGCAATACACTAGGGTATCTCCCGGAAGTGCGGCAAGACGTTGCAGCGAACGATGCATCTGATCGGCGGTGCCTTCGAACAAACGGCCGCAGCCGGCGCCGAACAACGTATCGCCGCAAAACAAGGCGCTGAGCTGCGGAACGTAGAATGCCACATGCCCCAGCGTATGACCGGGAATTTCCAAAACGTGTACATCCAGGTCCAAGCCGGGCAGAACGAAGTTCTCTTGGTCGCTCACGCTGTGGGTCTTGCCGGGAATCTTTTCCTGGGCGGGACCGATCACCTGAACCTCGGGGGAGGCGAGCTTGGGGATGCCGCCCACGTGATCCGGATGGTGATGTGTCGCCAAGATCGCCGTTGCGTGGTAGGCGTTCTGATCCAGAAACGCGCGCACGGGAGAAGCATCGCCGGGATCGACGATCACAGACTGATGAGTGTCGGTATCCGCCAACACCCAGATGTAGTTGTCACTGAATGCTCTGACGGCGTGAACGCGCAGCATGGCCGATATCGTGTCAGCTTGATTGGCGCGGGTCAAGGCAAGGGTGGGGTAAGATAGTTCATGACGCGGGAAAGGAGGTTGGCATGGCCAGGCAATCTGTAACCAGCAAAGGCCAGGCTCTGGGTGCCTGGTGGGAGACCCCGTTGGGCAGCTATGTCCGGAGTTCCGAAAATGCATTGCTGTCCGGTGGGCTTGAAGGCATGTATGGAAGCTTTGGTCTCCAGCTCGGAGAATGGTCGGGTAAGCGCCTGTTCCCGCGGCAGGACGATCAGCTGCATCGCTGCTTCGTGATTTCGCCAAGTCAAAATGCGTATGTGGGCTCGGTCGATGTTCAGGCCGATCCGCACCATTTGCCCATTGCCACAGAAAGCGTCGACGTGGTCGTGCTGTCGCACCTGCTGGAACAGGTGCCGCATCCGCATCCTTTGCTGCGTGAAATCGATCGGGTGCTCATCGGTGAGGGTCGCCTGGTGGTCGTCGGGTTCAATCCGTACAGCAGCTGGGGGCTGCGCGTCAGATTGAGTCGATCCGGGCGGGTCGTGCCGCGTACACGGCGTCTGATCAGTGAACACCGCGTTCGGGATTGGTTGTCGTTGCTCGGCTACGATGTTACCGACGTGCGTTACGGACTGCACCGCTTGCCATTGGCGCATGGCCAGTTGCTCACCGACATCTTCCCTTGGCATCGGTGGAAGGCACGGTTCGCGCCGTGGACAGGCGGCGGGTATATCTTGGTGGCGCGCAAGCGCGTTCGCACACTGACGCCCCTACGCCGACGGCGGCGCTGGGTGCCGCGGTTGGTGCCAGCCGGTCGGCTGGGTTCCGCATTGCCCGTCAATACCACTTCGGAAAAGGATGCATGAAGCAAGTCGAGATCTTCACCGACGGCGCCTGTCGGGGTAACCCCGGTCCGGGAGGCTGGGGCGCGATCCTGCGTTTCGGGGACCATGAGCGCGAGTTGCAGGGGGGTGAGCCGCACACCACCAATAACCGCATGGAGATGACGGGCGCGATCGCTGCGCTGTCCGCACTGAAGGAGCGCTGTGACGTCGATTTGTACACGGACTCTCGTTATCTGTGCGATGGCATGTCGCAATGGCTGGCAGGCTGGAAGCGTCGTGGATGGCGCACCGCAAGTCGGGATCCGGTCAAGAACGAGGATCTATGGCGTCTGCTCGACGCGCTCGAACAACGTCACCACATCCGGTGGCATTGGGTGCGGGGGCATGCAGGACATCCCGAAAACGAACGTGCCGATGCGCTCGCCAATGCGGCCATCGATGCGTTGCGGGTAGACCGGCCGGCATCGGCGAGCGGCGTCTGATGCGACAGATCGTTCTGGATACGGAAACGACGGGCCTGAGTGTTGATGAGGGCCACCGGATCATCGAAATCGGCTGTGTCGAACTCATTGACCGCCGGCTGACCGGACGCTCCTTTCATCAGTATCTGAACCCGGATCGCGAGATCGACGCGGGTGCGATCGAAGTACACGGGATCACCCTCGAGCAGCTGGTTGATGCGCCCCGGTTCGGCGAGGTGGCGGGAGCCTTGCTCGATTTTCTGGGTGATGCCGACCTCATCATCCACAATGCCGCTTTCGACCTGGGTTTTCTGAATGCTGAACTGGCCCGTTGCCGGCAGGGCATCGAAGCCTTGGAGCGGCGCCTCGACGTGATCGATACCCTGGTCATGGCGCGCCAGCGGCATCCGGGGCAGCGCAACTCGCTCGATGCCTTGTGCAAGCGCTACCAAATCGACAACAGCCAGCGTCAGCTCCATGGCGCGTTGCTCGACGCGCAAATTCTGGCCGAGGTCTATCTGGCCATGACAGGCGGTCAGGTGGTTCTGTCGCTTGAAGGCCAGTCCATGGCCGTTGATGCACTGAACCGCGAGTCGGGGCCGGTCACGCTGCATCGGCCGGAACAGGGGCGTTGGGTGGTCACTGTGCTCGACGAGCAGGAGCTTGCAGCGCACGAACGCATGCTGGCCGATCTGGACAAGGCCAGCGCAGGCCGTTGTCTATGGCGGCAGTTGGAATCGACCCCAGCCGATTAGGTCAGAAAAAGTACAGCAGCAGATAGCCGGACAGAAAAATGGCTACCCACAGGGCCATGCTCCCGGTCTGCCAGTGCCGGACCAGCGCGGATTCCTCGCCTTGATCCTGGCGAAGCCGCCTCGAAACGATCCCGCCCACGGCAGCGATTGCCCGGATCAGGCCAGCAAGGCCATCCTGGATCCGTTGCTGGTAAGCAAGCCAATGGCTCGGAACGGCCCGTTGCAGGGTATCCACATCCCAAACCATGGCGGTTTGGCGTGGCCAGATTCCCCAGCGCATCAGTAGGGCGAAGATCAGCGTGGCCGAGGTGAGCAGCACCAACTGTTCGACCACATGTGCCACCGTGTAAAGCGAGTAGTCCACCGGGTAGGGCAGGATCTGATAGAGCAGGTTGGGACGACAGCCTAGCAGCAGAAGCCCCAGAGTGCTGAGGAGCATGGCCATGCGCATGGCGCGCGGCGCGTCGTTGATCTTTCGGTGCTGGCGCTGCGGTCCCAGGAAGGCGGGATAAAGCAGCTTGAGTCCGGCCATGATGAAGATGCCCACCGATCCCGCCATGAGTAGTTCCCACAGCATCGGCTGATGCGTTTCATGGGCCGCCGCAAGGATCAGTGACTTGCTGGCGAAGCCGGCAAACAGCGGGGTGGCCATGCCCAGCGTGCCGAGAAGGCAAAAGCCGAATGTCCAGGGCATCTGCCGCGCCAGTCCGCCCAATTCGCTGATTCGGGTAGTCCCGGCGGACTGCAGAACGGCGCCCAGTGCCATGAACAACAGCCCGCTGTACAGCACATGGCTGATGGCATGTGCCACGGCTGCGCTCAGGGCGAGGGGTGTGCCGATGCCGATCATGATGATCATGAAGCCCAGCTGATTGATCAGGCCGTAGACCAGGGTCCGCCGCAGATCGTCTTCCCGCAGCCCCTGAATCAGGGTGAAGAGAATCATGACTGCACCGATGGGGATCAGCGCTTCGGTGCCGGAAAAGCCGCGGGCCAGGGTGTAAATGGCCAGCTTGGTCGTGAATGCGCTCAAGAACACGGTGCCGGCAGGGGAGGCTGCAGGGTAGGCTTCAATCGCCCAGCCGTGCAGCAACGGGAACGTCGCCTTGATGGCAAAAGCGGCAAGGAGCCATGCATGGGCGCCGGTTCCGAGGGGTAAGGCATCAAATGCAAGCGACCCGGTCTCCTGGACATGGACGACCGCACCGCCCATCAGGAGTACACCGGAGATGACCTGGATCACGAGGTATCTCAGGGCCACGCCATAATCGGGTGCGGCGCCAGTTCGAACCAGCAGCAATGTCGAGGCCAGCGCCGTCAGTTCCCAATAAAGAAACAGGGTGATGAAGTCACCGGCACAAATCGCTCCGATCGCGGTACCGGCATAAGCCAGGCCTGCGGCGATTTCAAGGCGACGCGGGCTGCTGCGCAGATAGATGCTGCCTGCCAGCGCCGCAAATCCAAACAGCCAAGCAAAAGGCGCAGACAATGCATCCAGGCGTGCCGTGACCAAGGTCTTTCCGAGCAGGGATACTTGACCGAATGTCCCGCTGTTGAATTGATCGAGATGCATCAAGGCCAGCAGGGCGGGTATCGGCAACAGCCAGGCACGCAGGCGGCGTGGACATCCTGCAAGCACAAGGGCGCCCAGAATCAACGGCCAACCGGGGGGAAGATGCCAAGGCAGCGTGTCGTGACCCATGGCTCATGTACTCCAATGATAAGCGGTGCAATGTCGATCGGATCGGATTCGGCTCATGGCTTGATTCGTTAGCGCCCCGCGCGTTATGCCGCAAGCCGTGCCCGACACGATCGGAGCGGCAGTCTGTTGACGGGCCGAATGCCGGGGCACTGGTGATTCATTCCAGCAGCAGAATTGCGAGACCGGCCAGCATCATGCTGCAGGCGGCAAGTCTTTGAAACCCGGTGCGCATGCCTTGGCCGATCATTCTGCCCGTCACATGTGCGGTAGCAGCGTATCCAAGCTTGGTTCCGCCGACGGCGAGTGCACAGATCAGGATCACCAGGGCGAGGTCGACCGGAGTAACGCGCGCCAGATCGAAAAAGGCCGGAAAAAATGCCAGATAGAACAGGATTGCCTTTTGGTCTGCCAAGGTGATCAGCAGGCCAGCCAGGTAGCTCGCAGCCCGGCCGGGTGGGTGCGTTCGGATCGCTTCGGCCGGCAATCCCACACGCCGCCAATGGGTGATTCCGAGCCAGATGAGATAGCCACTGCCGGCATATCGCAACAAATCTGACAGCGTCCCCAGCCGGTCCGTCAACAGTGTCAGGGCGAATGTCGCCAGAAAAATGAACACGATATCGCCGGTTACGACACCCAGGACCAGCCAAGCACCCAGCCGGAAGCCGAAATTCGTCGTCTGCGTCATTACGGTCAGTACGCTGACGCTCGGGGCTGCAGCGAGTACCACCATGGCGCCAAACATCGCAAGGAGTTGGGAGAGGTGAAGGGTGATTTCCATGGTGGGGCATCGTTGATCGGTACAAGAATTGATCGGTACAAGAAAATGAGGGCATGCCGAAGGCTGCGGCATGGCCGGCTTTCCGGGAATCGTGAACATACGCAAAGCGGTCGGTTGCGCGATGAACACGACACATGAGAGCGGAGCGGCCTTCGGATTTCTCCCTCATGGTCCCAGTGCAAAGACCCCTGGGTGCAGTGGGCTCAGGAGTGCAAGGATGGGATCAGGCCAGAAAAACAAGGCCAGTGTGGCCAGGGCCGTGAAGCACAACGGCAGCAGACAGGCCAGGGGTGCTTCGCTGATGCCTGGGGCGCTTCCTGCCGGCAAGGGCCGGAAGAAGGCCCGTCCCACGACCGGCATCAGATAGGCCAGATTCAGCAAGGTACTGAATAACAGGGCAGCCAGTAACAGCGGCTGTTGGTCTTCCATCGCGGCGGTGGCGAGCAGCCATTTGCTCCAGGTACCCCCACCTGGCGGTAGCCCCGCCACACTGACGGCCGCAATGGCAAATGCGGCAAAGGTCAGCGGCATGCGGCGTCCCAGTCCATCCAGCTCACTCACTCGGCTCTTATGTGCGGCGACCAAGATTGCGCCGGCGCAGAAGAACAGCGTGATCTTTCCGAAAGCATGCATGACGATGTGCAGTCCGCCGCCCATGATGCCCGCGGCAGTGGCCGTGGCAGCCCCGAGAATGATGTAGGAAAGTTGGCTGACCGTAGAGTAGGCGAGCCGGGCTTTGAGATTGTCTTGAGTCAGCGCGATCAACGAAGCCGCGACCAAGGTAAAGCCCGCAACGTAAGCCAAAATAGTGCTGGCTCCGGTTTCCTGCAGAAATTCCAGGCCGAAAATGTAGTAGGTCACTTTCAGCACTGTGAATACGCCTGCCTTGACGACAGCCACGGCATGCAGCAATGCGCTGACCGGTGTGGGCGCCACCATGGCACCCGGTAACCAGCGGTGAAACGGCATCAGTGCGGCCTTGCCGATGCCGAACAGAAACAGGGCATAGAGTATTGCCGCGCTGTGGGGCGGCAGATGGCCAGCGAGAATTCCACCGGGCCGGAATTCCAAGGTGCCTGTCGCCATGGCCGTCCAGATGAGCGCCGGCAACAATAAGCCGATGGAGGTGCCCATCAGCAGGAACAGATAGGTGCGCGCCCCGCGCTGGGCTGCTTCGTTGCCGGCATGAGCGACCAGCGGATAGGTGGAGAGCGTCAGCAGTTCGTAAAAGACAAATAATGTGAACAGATTGTCGGCAAAGGCGATGCCCATCGCGCTGGCGAGCGCCAATGGAAAACAGGCAAAAAACCGAGTCTGGTTTGGGACGTGATGCCCGCGCATATAGCCGATGGCGTAAATCGCCGTGGGGATCCAGAGCGTGGCGGCGACCAGGGCAAACAGGGCACCCAAAGGCTCGGCCGAAAATGCCAGCGCCATGCCGGGAAGTATCTGTGCCACCTGCAGCGCAGGTTGGCTACCTCCGTGCACCGCAGACACGATCGCAATGACGGCGAGCCACAGCCCCGCGGCCGTGGCCAGGGTCACCGTTTCGCGCAGGTTGGGGTGGTTGCGGGCCATTGCGATCAACGGCGTGGCAAGCGGGGTCGCGAAAATGGCCAACGCCAAGGCGTGTTCAGCAGTCACGGCGCCGCCTCCATCAAGGCCTGCATCGCGCGCTCAGCCAGGCTGAGCGTCAGATGGCTGTCGATGCCGAAATACACGTTGGCGGCGATGACCGTCCAGGTGGGAATCAGCAGGGACCATGGTGCTTCCCGGACGGCCGGGCGATCGTGAGGCGAATCGCGGAAATAAAGCTGCTCGATAACGCGCCATACATAGCCCAAGGCCAGCAACGAACCCACGACGATGATGCCGGCGAGCAGCCACTGGTCTTGCTCCAAGGTGGCCAAGAGCAAATACCATTTGCTGATGAAGCCCGCCGTGAGCGGCACGCCGATCAGACTGAGTCCGGCGATCACGAAGGCGGCTGCCGAAAGCGGCATCTCGCGCGCAGCGCCCGCCAGTGCAGGCAGCGCCATCGAGCCCAGGCGGTAGTAGAGGCAGCCCAGTGCCATGAACAGGGCACCCTTGGCCAGCGCGTGATTCAGCAGATGCAGGAGTCCGGCGGTGAGCCCGGACGGGGTGAGTAGTGCAAGGCCCAGGACGATGTAGCCGATCTGGGCGACGCTCGAATAGGCGAAGCTGCGTTTGGCGTTGTCCTGATAGAGCGCAGCGATCGAGGCGAGAATGATGCCCAACCCGGCAAGAGTGGGAAACACACGCGCCACGGTCAATCCCGAGAAGGCGTGGTGGACACCGAACAAGTCGAACGTAAAGCGCAGCATCACATAAACCGCGACCTTGGTCGCGGTGGCCGCCAGAAAGATGGTGACGACCGATGGCGCATAGGCATAGGCATTCGGCAACCACAAATGCAGAGGAAACAGGGCAAGCTTCAGGGAAATGCCAACGATGAAAAAGGCGAAAGCGGTTTGTACGGCGCGTTGGTTCTCCGCGATGGGAAGCTTTTCTGCCAGATCGGCCATGCCGAGCGTTCCGGTGGCCGCGTACATGAAGCCAATGCCGATGAGGATGAACGTCCCCCCCAGCGTCCCCATGATCAGATACTGGAATGCGGCGGTGAGCGCGCGACGGTCCTGCCCCATGGCAACCAGGGCATAAGTGGACAGGCTGGAGATTTCGAGAAACACGAACACGTTGAACGCATCCGCCGTCGCGGCCATGCCCATCAGGCCGGTCATGCACAGCAGCAGTGCGGCGTAGAACAGTGCGGCCTGCGTTGCACCGATTTCCCGCAAAACACTCCTGCGGGCGTAAGGCAACAGGACGGCCGCGGTGGCGCTGATCAGCAGCAACAATGCGCCATTGAGTGCATCGATGCGATAGGCGATGCCCAACGGCGCGGACCAGCCGCCCAGTGCATAGTGGATCGGGCCCAGCAGCGCGACCCGATCAAGAAGCAGTACTGCGTTGACGAGGATGACCCAGGTGGTGGCGAGCGTGAGCCACCAGGCCAGGACTTCCCGGCGCAGCAGGACGCATAAGGGGGCCGCGACAAGCGGCAGCACCACTTGCAGAATGGGTAAATGCGGAGCAATCACAAGCTGTCGTCCTGGCGATGAATCTCGTCTTCCTCGATGGTGCCATAGGCGCGATGAATCCGAATCACCAGCGCCGCGGCCAAGGCGGTCGTGGCAATGCCCACGACGATCGCGGTGAGAATGAGGACATGCGGGAGGGGATTGCTGTAGCGCGTCCAGCTGGGGTCGAGAATAGGGGCGGTGCCACCTTCCACTTTGCCGAGCAGGATATACAGGAAAAATACCGAAGTTTGAAAGATGTTCAGCCCAATGATCTTCAGCACGAGATTGGCATGGGCGATGAGCATGTAGAAGCCGGTCATCATCAGTACGATGACGATCCAATAGGGATAATGGTCAAGCACGGTCATCATGCGCGGCGAGCAAAAGCCGAGAACAGTTGGATCATGACGCCAGCGACGGTGATGCCGACGCCGAGCTCAATGATCAGGATACCCAGATGCTGCCCATGCTTGGGGTCATGGGCGAGCACGCCGTAGTCCAGGAAATTTCCGCCAGCAAGGAGACTGGAGAAACCCACGCCGGCATAAATCAAGACGCCCAAGGGCATCATGGCCTCTGAGCAGCGCGCGGGGATGATCGATTCCGCTGCCGGTAGCCCATGAGTCAGAGCGTAAAGGATGAAGCCCACGGCGAACAGGACCCCCGCCTGGAAGCCGCCGCCGGGGCCGTAGTCGCCGTGAAACTGGACGTACAGCGCAAACAGCCAAATGATGGGCGCCAGAAGCCGGGCCGTGACCCGCAGGATGACCTGATCATGAATCATGTGCTTGCACCTTCTTCCGCCGACTTCCGAGCAGTGCCAGAACGCCGACAGCGGCGGTGAGGACCACGGTGGCTTCCCCCAGGGTGTCGTAACCCCGGTAGCTGGCGAGAACCGACGTCACGACGTTGGGCAGACCGGTGGTCTTGGGGCTTTCTTCCAGATAGCGCAGACCCACATGCTGATTGGCCGGGGACGATGCCTCGCCATACGGGGGCATGTTCCAGGTACCGTAGACCAAAGCCGCACCGGTGATCAGCACCACGACCAAGGGTATCGCGCCGCGGTTTCGCGACGGCCGGGTGACCCGGGTGGTGTGGTGCAGGGTGGCCAACAGCAGGACCGTCGAGATCCCTGCACCCACAGCTGCTTCCGTGAAGGCGACGTCCACGGCATCCAGAATGACGAAGACGCCAGCCGAGAGCAGGCTGTAGATGCCGGATAACATGACGGCCGTAATGCCATCGCGCAAGCGCAGGATGGCGAGCGCCGTGATGCCGAGAAAACTCATCAGGACCATCAGAATCAGCGTTTCCACGACAGGATTCCCTTCTGGATATGCTCGCGGATGGTGCCGTCGTGAAGCGCGGCATGACACAAGGCGTGGCTGGATACCGGATTGGTCACGGCCAGAAACAGGAAAATCAGGCCCAGCTTGACGGTGACCAGCCACCCGCCACCCAGCATCATCAGCCCGATCAATATGGTGAACGTTCCCAGAGTTTCACACACGCCCGCAGCGTGGATGCGGGTGAGGAAATCCGGAAAACGCATGAGGCCGATCCCGCCGATGATGAGAAATATCGAGCCGATCGGCAGCAATGCCGTGGCCAGCAGGTCGAGCAGGCCGGCCATCATGGCAGCGGGTCCTTGTTTTCGTCAGGCGCCGCAATCTGATCGCCGAAGTCGCGACGTTGCACGAAGCGCAGTACGGCGATGGTTCCGATGAAATTGATCATCGCGTAGGCCAGGGCGATGTCCAGCCACTCCGGCCGACCCATCACGAAACCCAGCAGCGCCACCAGCAATACGGTCTTGGTGCCGAACAGATTGACGGCCAGCAGCCGGTCATAGAATGTCGGTCCGACGACGGCTCGCAGCAAGCCGATCAGCATGGTGACCAATAGGGCTGCGACGGCCCCTTTGAGTGCCAGGCTGGCCATGGTGTCAGGATTCCAGGGCGGTGACTCGCCGATCCATGTCACCTTCGATCAATGATTCGGCGGCTTCGCGGATCAACGCGTGGATCAGGATGTCCTGGTGGTCCACGTCGATCGAGACCGTCCCGGGCGTCAGGGTGATGGAATTGGCGTACACAGTGCGCCCCAATGGAGTTGTCTGGGTTGCGGGCACCCGCGCCAATGTGGGCGTGATGGCCAGTGTGGGCCGAAGGATTTCGCGCGAAACCTGCAGATTGGACAGGATGATTTCCTTGAGCAGCCATCCCAGATAGCGCGCGGCGCCGAAACCGGGGCGGATTATCCGGTTGTCGTCGGGCATCCGGCGCGACAATAGCCAGACCAGCAGCACCGACAGGCCGCCCAATGACAGCAGCAGAGCATCGGCATGTCCGGAAAGCAGGAGCCATAACATCGCAAGGGAAAGCAAAGAGGCGACCGCTTTCGCCATGATGAGACTCACTCCGCTGGATTCGTCAGGGATGGCCAGCTAGGCCATGGTTCCGATTGTTTCAAACTACCCAAGCCATGCGGTGGCGTCAACCGCGCAGCGGCGTGAGAGTTGCATGGTCAACGGGCTCAAAAAAAGGCATGGGTGCAGATGGCCACCCATGCCCAGTTCCAGGGAGTGCAATTCGAGATGGCTACCGGTCTCGATCCAATGCGCTCGGTCCGTCGCCATCCCGCTGAGCTTCACCGAGAAAAGGGTGGTGAAACGCTCATTTCAGGTCTAGCAGGCCTTCGCCGATCCGTCCAATCCGGCCGCGATCTCCAAGGCGTTAACGGCAGTCGGTGGGAATGCTTGATGCGGTACGAGAAGGGCATTGGCTGCAGACCGGGCGCGGCGCCGTCCTTCCGCGAGATCCTGAGCCAGTCGATAGGTGTATTCCTGGCAGTTTATTTGGATGGTGTGACGCGGACTTGCCACGAAACGACGCTTCATGCGCCGGTGTTCGGTCTGCATCCGCAGGGCCATTTCATCCGCCGTTGGCGGGTGATATTGGCCCGTGAGGTATTCCGCCATCCAGCGGGACTGTTCGTCGGCGATCGGCATCATGGCGCAGAACGGTTGCACCAGCCCGAGGAACAGCAGATCGGGATAGCGGGGGTCGATCATGCGCTGATAAAGCGCGATATCGTTGTCTGGTGCGCTGATCAGCTGTTCATCAAGGAAGGGGAAGCGGATGCGGTAGCCGGTGCAATAGATGATGGCCTGCGCCGCTTCGACCGAGTCGTCTGCGAAACGGATCCGATCCCCCAGCAACTCGGCGATGGGTGGTTTCGGCAGAACATCGCCACTGCCTAGACGGATGTGAATTTCGCTGGAGATAGTCGGATGCTGTTGACCGAACCAGCCTTTCGGTCGAGGTAATCCATAGCGTTCCGGGCGGCCGACCAAGAGATTCAATCCCAGGGTCGCCAATGGGTAGAGCAGCCGGTCAAAGACCGCATCGGGCAACGACCAGAGCAGGCGCTCAAGCAGACCGGGGTGATTGCTTGGATGACGCAGCAGAATGTCATAGACCAGCTTGCTTCCCAGATATTTGGGGAGGATGTAGGTGCCTGAGCGTACAGAGAGATAAACCGCTTCAGCGTTTTCCTTGTGACCCAGTTCGGATGCAATGTCCATGGCCGAGTTGCCCATGCCGACAACGACGACGCGTTTGCCCCGCAAGTCATGGGGATTCGCGGGATCGACGTAGTCATGGGCGTGCATTTGAATCCCGTCGAAACGGCCAGATGGCAGCGGCTTCGGCCAGAGAGGATCCCAGTGATGGCCATTGGCGACCACGACCGCATCGAACTCCGCTTTGCTTCCATCACCGAGATGAACGGTCCAGCCGCCTTGCGCGCGACGTTCACAGCGGGTCACGGTTGTGCCGAGCCGGATGGTGTCGCGCAGGCCGAAATGATCGACGAACGATTCAAAGTATGCCGCGACCTGCGCATGCCCCGGAAAGTCGGGATAGTCCGCTGGCATCGGGAAATCCCGGTAACCCATTTGTGTGCGGGACGTATTGATGTGCAGTGAGCGGTAGGCCGCAGACCCGCCATTGGCGGCTGACTTATTAGTGAAGGCCCACATCCCGCCAATGCGATCGGCGGATTCATAGCAGACATAGGGCAGGCCATAGGCCTTGAAGTTGCGGCAAGCGGCAATTCCACTGGAGCCCGCGCCGATAATGCAGACACGTGGCAAGTCGGAATTCATAATGGGATGCCTCCTTGTCCGGATATGCGGAATTTGCCGGATGCCTTTCGCTTTGATCGACCATGGCAAGTTGCCCCATTAATGGCCGTTTGCCGCCTTGAATCGGCCAGATGGGCGCCTCCTGAAGCGCCATTCAACAGCGGCATGACTTGGGTCATGCAACAAGGGCCAATGTGTGCCTGGCAATCGCTCACTGTAAACCAAAACGGGACCGACTCATGAGGTGGGAGCTGATATTGGCAATAGGACTGGGTGTGATCGCCGTGGTGCTTGGCATCCTGGTTGTTCATCTGCGTGCGCGCCTGAATGTCGAAAAGCGCCTGCGGCAACGGGCCGATCAGGCGCATGCCGCAGGGTTGGAGCAGGCCGGGCAGGCCGAACGCCAACTGCGCAACGAGATCGAGCACCGCGCGCGCGCGGAGAGTCGCATCACGCACCTTTCCGAGCTATCCATGCGCCAGGCCCAGTTACAGGAGGCCGTGACGGACTTGCGCGCCAACAACGCGGAGCTGCAGGAACGACTGGAGCAGGAGCGGCGGGGGGCAGCGGAAAAGCTTGCCTTGCTCGAGGACGCCCGCCTGCGCCTGGCGGATGCCTTCAAGGCACTTTCGGTCGATGCCCTTCAGTCCAACAATCAACGATTTCTCGAACTGGCGCGCGAGAATCTGGGGCATTTCCAACAGCGCGCTCAGGGTGATCTGGAGGCGCGGCAAAAGGCGATGGACAGCCTCATCAAGCCCATCTCCGAATCGTTGACCAAGGTCGAAACGCGCATCGGGGAGGTCGAGAAAGCCCGCATCGATGCCTATAGCGCGCTGGACCAGCAGCTCAAAGCACTGCTCCAGCACCATCTGCCGCAATTGCATCGTGAAACGGCCAGCCTGGTGCAGGCGCTACGCCAACCGGCGGTGCGAGGCCGTTGGGGCGAAATCCAGCTCAAGCGCGTGGTCGAGCTGGCCGGCATGCTGGAACACTGCGATTTCACCGAGCAAACAAGCATGGCTGGCGAAGGGGGGCGGCTCCGGCCGGATCTGGTGGTTCGTCTGCCAGGCGGCAAGCGCATCGCGGTGGATGCCAAGACGCCATTGGATGCCTACTTTACCGCAGCAGAACTGGAATCCCAGGGGCATCCGGGTGAAGCGGAACGCAAAGTGGCCGAACACGCGCGGCAACTGCGGGATCATATCCGCAAGCTGGCGGAAAAGTCCTATTGGGAATATCTGTCCGGGGAGTATGGTGTCAGTCCCGAGTTCGTTGTGTTGTTCGTTCCGGGCGAGGCTTTCTACAGTGCGGCCTTGAAGGCCGATCCGTCGCTGATCGAGCTGGGTGTCGAGCAGCGGGTGATTCTGGCCACCCCGACCACCCTGATTGCCCTGTTGAAGGCCGTTGCCTACGGCTGGCGCCAAGAGCGAATGGCCGAGAATGCACAGGCGATCAGCGACCTGGGCAAGGAGCTCTACAAACGTGTGGTGACGCTGGCGGATCACTGGGCTCGTCTGGGCAAGAATCTGGGGCAGGCAACCGATGCCTACAACAAGGCGACCGCGGCACTGGAAAGTCGGGTGCTGGTCTCCGCGCGGCGGTTCCGCGACCTGCATGTCGCGGTTGAAGCGCCGGATGTGTCGACGCTCGACCCGGTCGATCAGGTGCCGCGTGTGCTTCAGGCGCCTGAAATTACGGATGCATCGCCGGGCGATCCATGATTCGATGCGTCAAGAAAAGGCCCCCGAAGGGGCCTTGAGGAAAACCCTCGGCCTGCGCCGGTTGTTGGAGTGGCTCGGGCTTAGACGCTGTAAAGCGTTACGACGCAGGCGCCGCCCAGTCCCAGATTGTGTTGAAGTCCGACCTTGGCGCCTTCGACTTGGCGTTTGTCAGCCTGGCCACGTAACTGCCAACACATTTCCGCGCATTGGGCCAAACCCGTCGCGCCCAGTGGATGGCCCTTGGAGAGGAGGCCGCCCGAGGGGTTGACCACCCATTGGCCACCGTAGGTCACGTTGCCCTCATCGATCAGCTGCTCGGCACCGCCCGGCTCGCACAGGCCCAAGGCCTCGTACGTGATCAACTCATTCGCCGTGAAGCAGTCGTGCAGCTCGATGACGTCCACATCCTGCGGGCCCAGACCGGACTGCTCGTAGACTTGGCGCGCGGCTTCTTTGGTCATGTCGTAGCCGACGACCTTGATCATCGATGCTTCGTTGAAGGAAGACGGCATGTCGGTGACCATCGACTGGCCGACGATGTAGACCGGCGTGTTCTTCGCATGTTTCTTCGCGAATTCCTCGGAGCACACGATCGCCGCCCCGGCGCCGCAGGTGGGCGGGCAGCACTGCAGCCGGGTGATGGGGCCGTAGTAGTGTGGCGATTCGAGGACCTCTTCCACGGTCAGGGGATCATGGAAGATGGAGCGTGGATTATTCAGCGCATGCTGTCGGTTCTTGACGGCGATCTTGGCGAAGGCTTCGTTGGAAGTACCGTATTTTTCCTGGTGTTCGCGTCCGGCCCCGCCGAAGAGCTGGGCGGTGGGCGGCGCGTTGGTGAATTTTTGGGCCTTGAACATCACGCCCATATGCTTGTCCATCGGGTTCAGGCGATCGGTGTACTTGGCGCCCAGGGCGCCCTTTTCCATCTTTTCGAACCCCATCGCCATCACGCATTCGGCGATGCCGCCTTCGACCAGTTGCTTGGCCAGCATCAGGGCGGTTGAACCGGTGGAGCAGTTGTTGTTGACGTTGTAGATCGGGATGCCGGTCAGGCCGAGCTCGTACATGGCGCGCTCGCCCGAGGTGCTCTCCCCATAGACGTAGCCGACCACGGCCTGTTCGACCAGATCATAGGGAATTCCGGCATCTTCCAGGGCCTGTTGCCCTGCCGCCTTGGCCATCATGTGATAGTCCGGGCTGCTGCCGGGCTTGGCGAACTGGGTCATGCCATTGCCGATGACACACACTTTGCGTCCCATAATCGTCTCCTCCATATCAATGTGATTTTTATGGGAAAATTCGTTGAGCAAGGAGGACGGCCCCTCGCCGTCCCCTCTTTTGCTCATCCAGTTTAGCGCATGAACGCCATGGTGGATTCCTGGATGTTGCGCACCATCTTGGCGTCGGTGAAATCGGTCACCGTCTTCCAGTTGTCACGCAGCTCCTCCAGGCTGGCCACGCCGCCTTCGGCTTCGCTCTTGTAGCCGTTGGTGCGGATCCAGCCCAGCTTGAAGAAGCGACCCGCGCCGACTTCGAACAGCGAGCCGCTTTCCTTGCTTTCCTCGGCGCACAGCCAGCCGACCAGCGGCGCGACGGCTTCCGGGCGCAGCTTCTCCAGCAGCGGCGGCGGCATCACGGTTTCGGTCATGCGCGAGCGGGCGACCGGGGCGATGACATTGGTATTGATGTTGTACTTCTTGCCTTCGTGGGCGAGGGTTTGGCCCATGCCATAGAGGCCCAACTTGGCCGCCGAGTAGTTGGTCTGGCCGAAGTTGCCATAGATGCCGGCAGCCGAAGCGGTCAGGATGACGCGGCCGTAGGATTGTTCGCGGAAGAAGGGCCAGGCCGCCTTGGTCATGCAGAAGGCGCCGCGCAGATGCACTTCCATGATCTTGTCCCAGTCGTCTTCGGTCATCTTGGCGAAAGACACATCGCGCAGGATGCCGGCATTGTTGATCAGCATATGCACGCTGCCAAAGGCGTCCTTGGCGACCTGCATGGTCTTTTCGGCGCCTTCCATGGTCGAGACCGACTCATAGCTGGCCACGGCCTTGCCGCCCATTTCGACGATTTCGTCGACGACCTTGTCGGCTGCGGACTTGCTGGCGCCTTCGCCGCTGAAGCTGCCGCCGAGGTCATTGACGACCACGTTGGCGCCGCGCGAGGCGAACAGCAGACAATAGGCGCGGCCCAGCGAGCCGCCGCCGCCGGTGACCACTACCGTCTTGCCGTCATAACGTACTTCGGACATTGGAATGCTCCCTTGGAGGTTGGTTTGCGATAAAACGCCGACCTGCTGGATCGCAGTCCACTGTTTTCAGGTCAGCAAGAAATGAACACGGGCCACGGCCACAGGCGCGGCAGGATCATGTTGCCAGCAGGTGGCCGTGACATGAGCGATGCGCCGCCCCTGACGCGTGACTTCGCAGCGGGCGTGGGTATCCACCGCCCGTGCCGAACGCAGGTAGTCGACGCAGAAATCGATGGTCTTGGGCATCTGGGTGGATTCCCGGGTCCACATCAGGTGGACAATGGCGCTGTTCTCCAGAAATCCGCCGATGACGCCACCGTGCAATGCCGGCAGGGCGATGTTGCCGATGTTCTTTTTCTGGAAAGGCAGGTGGAATACCGGGCTTCCCGCCTCATCAAGTGCCATCACCATCCCGATCAGCCGTGCGTACGGGATATGCTCCATGAGCCGGGTGAGATCGCCCTGCTGTCGGGCGTTCGATATGATTTGATCGAATTCCATGACGGTCATTGCCCTTCACGCGGCGGGAACGGTCGCTTGGGGTTCGAACTCGAACGCATGAAGGTAGCGACACTGGTCGCGACGAGATCGTCTGCGTTGCGTTGATAGGCCGTGGCGCGCACGAAGGCAATCTGTCGGGTCAGCCGGTAGCATTCGGCGCGGGCGAACAAATCCTCTCCGGTGACGGCGGGCTTGAGAAAGTCGAGGCGCAGATCAAGCGTCGCGATCGCTTCCATGCGGGGCAGACGGCAAAAGACCGCTAAGCCGCAGGTGCTGTCGATCAATGAGGTGAGTACCCCTCCGTGCAATACGCCAGTCTTGGGGTTGCCGACCAGTTCCGGGCGGTAGGGCACCTTCAGGATCCCCCAGCCTGGCCCCATGTCGACGACCTCGAGACCCAGCTCTTTGGAATGCGGGATGGCATTGAAGAAGCCGCCGTGGAGGCGGCGCACCTGGTCGGGATCTCGCTCGAACAGGGACGTCTCGTCGGACATTCAGCAATCCTTGCTGCGCTCAGGCTCGTAAGCAATCCAGCAATCATAGGTCAGCGGCGCCGGCATGAAAAGCGCGGCGCGTCAAAAGATCCCCAATTCCAATCCGGTCGCCAGCGTTTCGCCGAGTGCGCGAGCCTGGGTGAGATGGTCGGCTGTAATCGCGCCGCGGCAGATCAGTGGATCGTCGATGGGTCGCATGGCATAGCCACGCAGGATGCGTCGGGTGTGCTGGGCTGCACCGCGTCCATCGTTGCCGGCGCTGATGAACAGACCATAGGGCAGAGGCTGAATGAGATCCTGTACCGCGTAGTAGGTGCGATCGAAGAAATCCTTGAGACCCCCAGACAGGTAACCTAGATTCTCCGGCGTGCCGAACAGTACGCCATCGGCCCAGAGCAAATCGCATGCTGCTGCCTCCTTGGCCCAGAGACGCCGGACCGACACACCACCGGTGCCTGTCGCACCCTCCATTGCGGCTTCGGCCAGTCGCTCGGTGTTGCCGGTCTGGGAATGAAAGACGATGAGTAGATTCTTGACAGACAATGGATCCGGCCCCCTTGAGGTTCAGTGTACACCCCCAGGGTTGTCATGAGCGGCATCGGAGGCGGAAGTGCATGATGTTAGGATGGCGCCCTGATCCGGATCCTCTTACAGGAGTAACGAATGGCGCTTGAATTCGATGATCGGGTTGCCGCTGCGGCCTTTCGCCGACTCGTGGCGCACTTGCAGGATCGCACGGACGTGCAGAATATCGATTTGATGAATCTGGCCGGGTTTTGCCGCAATTGCCTGGCCAGATGGTATGCCGAGGAAAGTGAACGGCTCGGAGAGCCGGTTGACGACTTGCAGGCGCGCGAGCGGATCTATGGCATGCCGTATTCGGAATGGAAATCGCGTTATCAGAAATAGTCCGCCTGGCGGCTTCACTTCAGGAGATTGTGCATGTCCTATGCGACCACCGATCTGACCGATGCTCATCCGGAGGCCTTCCAGGTGGCAGAACCGATTTTCCGGGATTTCGGCGGCCGTCTGGCCTTCCATGGCCCGATGGTGACGCTCAAATTGTTCGAGGACAATGCGCTGGTTCGCGGCACACTGGAAACCCCCGGCGAAGGCCGCGTTCTGGTGGTCGACGGCGGCGGATCGCTGCGCTGTGCGCTGTTGGGCGATCAGCTCGCCGAGCTGGCTGTCCGGAACACCTGGGCGGGTGTGGTCGTCTACGGCTGCATTCGGGACTCCGAGGCCATCGGCGGCTTGCCACTGGGCGTCAAGGCGTTGGCGACGCACCCGGTGAAAAGCATCAAGCGCGGCGAAGGGCAGCGGGATATTCCGGTTCGTTTTGCCGGCATCCAGTTTCGGCCTGGCGCCTGGCTGTATGCCGACGGTGACGGATTGATCCTGAGCGATCTGCCAATGAGCGCATGAGGTTCAGGGGCGATCGGCAAGGCCGGTCAAGCGGCGCAATTCCTCACCGACCCGTTCGGTTGCCGCCCGGCCTTGTTCGATGGCTTCCTGGGCCCGATAGAACTCCATCAACCCGATGTGACCGAGGCGAGGAGCAATCTGCCAGTCCGGCGGATCGCCGGCCATGCGACTGCGCGTGATCCGATCCTGCATGATGTTGATCGAGGTGGCCGTGACATCGAACAGGCCGGGCGGCGGGGAGTCTCCGGTAGCGTGCTCATCGCGGAAGAACGATAGCCATGCGCGTGGATTCCATACGGGCAACGGGGTAGCTGCTTCGGCCACTGCCTTGGTTTCGGTGGATGGAAGCGGGGGTTGCCGTTGACGTCGGGTCAGAATGTCTCCGTTGAGATTGACCGCGATCACCACATCGGCGCCCATGGCGCGGCATACCGATACGGGGACGGGATTGACCAGTCCGCCATCCACCAGCCAGCGCCCTTCGGACTGGACCGGGGTGAACAGGCCCGGCAATGCAATCGAGGCGCGGACCGCATCGAGTACGGGGCCCTGCGTCAGCCAGATTTCCCGCCCGGTCCCGAGGTCGGTGGCAACGGCGGCGAAACGGGGCGAAAAAGTCTCGATCGGCCGTGACCCGAGTCGTTCATTGAAAAGGGTGAGGGCGCGACGGCCGTGCAGCAGTCCGCTGCCGCTCATGCTCCAATCAAGCATGCGCATGACGTCCAGTCTGCCGAGGCTCAGCACCCAGCTCTTGAGCTCCTCCAACTCGCCGCCGCAATAGGCTGCGCCGACCAGTGCGCCGATGGACGCGCCAGCCACGATGTCCGGGCGGATTTCCTGCTGCGCCAGCGCTTCCAGAACGCCGATGTGGGCCCAGCCTCGGGCGGACCCGCTACCCAGCGCCAAGCCGATGCGCAGGGTCACGGTTGCCGCCGTCGGCAAGGGTTCGAACTATTCCACTGTATTGGCCAACGCATGTGAATCCTCTTCACCAAGCCGCTCGAAGAAGTCAGGATCCATCATTTCGATGAATCTTTTCGCGGCGGGAGTGAGGAATTTACCCTTGCGAACCACGACCCCGTAAGTGCGCTGCGGGAAATAGTCGTTCAGGGGGATGGCGTGAAGGCGCTCATCGCCCGTCAGGCAGATGCTGGTGACGATGGAAATACCAAAGCCCAGTTCGACATATTTCTTGATCACCTCCCAGCCCCCGGCTTCCAGGGTGACCTTGAACTCCAGGTTGTGTTGCTGGAAGACCATGCGCACGACGCGCCAGGTGCTGAGATGGCGGGGCGGCAACAGCAGGCCATATTCGCTGATTTCCTCCAGCGTGACCTTCTCCTTGGCGGCAAGGGGGTGGTCCAACGGCGTGATCAGCATGGGATCGTAGGCATATATCGGCCAATAGGTGATGTCATCGGGGACATCGAGCATCGACCCCACGGCCAGATCGACATCGTCGGCGCGCAGCATTTCCATGCCGTCGCGGCCCGTCACATTGTGCAGGTTGAAGTGAATGCCGGGATGACGGGCGGAAAACTGCCGAATCAGGTTTGGAAGAAGGTAAAGCAGCGTGGATTCGCCCGCAGCGATGTTCAATTGCCCGGATTCCAGGGATCCGCGCCGGGCCGAGAAGTTTTCCGGAAGCGCTTCGAGGCCCTCCACCAGCGGTAGCGCCAGTTCATAGAGGACATGCCCTTCGGGTGTCAGCTTGATCTTCGGCCCGCGGCGCTCGAACAGGACGACATCCAGTTCCCGTTCCAATGCCTGGATTTGAAGCGATACCGACGGCTGGCTCAACGCCATTCGTTCAGCGGCCTTGGAAATGCTGCCGGTTTGCGTGGCATAGCAAAAGCCGCGCAATTGCTGCAAGCGATTGTGCTTGTAGTAGTGCCGAGAAGGCTCCTCCATCAGGCGATGCTCCCTGCGTGCCGTCAATGATTGATGAGGAAAATATTAAAAATAGAATATATTGGATTGTCAAATAGCTATAAAGATTCTATCATTTATAGATATGACGAAAGACCCGAACTAGACGGGTGTGCGAGAGTGAATCCATATCATCAGACCGCTGGATCGATCCTTTGTGATGCGGATCTACGCTTCCGGTCTCGTTTCGTGCATTCCAGCCGTGAGGCATCCGTGGATGGCTGCGGTGATCGGGCGCGCCCGATAGAATTGGCCTTCCATCCATTGATGTTCATGTTTCGCAGGAGACTGCCATGATGCCTTACAAGACCCGCAACGGCGAGGTTGCGATCCTGGGTCCATTGACGCCTGCCTATCAGGAGATCCTGACCGAAGATGCGCTGGAGTTCGTCGCCGAACTGGTCGCGCGCTTCGGGCCCGAGCGGAATCGCCTGCTGGAGCGGCGTCGCGAACGCCAGAAGGCGTTTGATTCCGGGGCCTTGCCCGACTTTCTTCCTGAAACCGAAGCGATTCGCAACGGCGATTGGAAGGTCGCTCCGATTCCGGCCGATCTTCAGGACCGGCGGGTGGAGATTACCGGTCCGGTCGATCGCAAAATGGTCATCAATGCCCTGAACGCGCCGGTCAAATGCTTCATGGCCTGCTTCGAGGACGCCCTGTCGCCGACTTGGGACAATGTCATCCAGGGGCAGGTCAACATGCGGGATGCCGTGGAAGGCAGCATTTCCTTTGCCAATCCCGACGGCAAGGTCTATCAGCTGGCCGACAAGACGGCCGTGCTGATCGCCCGTCCGCGCGGCTGGCATCTGCCCGAAAAGCACATCACGCTGAATGGGCAGCCGATTCCCGGCGCGTTGCTGGACTATGGCCTGTATTTCTTCCACAACGCGCGCAAGCTGATCGCCAAGGGCACGGGTCCTTACTACTACCTGCCGAAGATGGAAAGCCATCTCGAAGCCCGATTGTGGGCGCAGGCGATGGACTATTCCGAGGATCGCTTCGACCTGCCGCGGGGCACCATCAAGGCGACCGTGCTGATCGAAACCCTGCCGGCCGTGTTCGAGATGGACGAGATCCTCTACGAGATGCGCGATCACATCGTCGCGCTCAACTGCGGTCGATGGGACTACATTTTCAGCTATATCAAGACGCTGAAGAATCACTCGGATCGGGTTCTGCCCGACCGGGGTGTCGTGAGCATGGACAAGCCGTTTCTGGATGCCTACTCGCGACTGCTGATCAAAACCTGCCACAAGCGGGGTGCTCTGGCCATGGGCGGCATGGCAGCGTTCATTCCGGTCAAAGATCCCGGGCAGAACGAGATCGCCTTGGCCAAGGTTCGCGCCGACAAAGAACGGGAAGCGCGCAACGGCCATGACGGCACCTGGATCGCTCACCCCGGCCTCGCGGGCGTGGCGACCGAGGTGTTCAATCAGTACATCGGGCCCGGTCGGCTCAATCAGCTTCATGTATTGCGGGAAGCGGATGCATCCATCACTGCGCGCGACTTGCTGGAACCCTCCGAAGGGCCGGCGACCGAGGTGGGGATGCGGGCAAACATTCGTGTCGCCGTGCAGTACATCGAAGCCTGGATCAGCGGCCGCGGCGCGGTGCCGATTTACAACCTGATGGAAGATGCCGCCACGGCAGAAATCAGTCGCACCCAGATTTGGCAGTGGATTCGCCACGGCATTCGCCTGGACAATGGGGAGGCCGTCACGGCCGAGCTGTTCCGGCGCATGCTGGCGGAAGAGCTTGAAGTGGTTCGCAAGGAAGTGGGTGACGACGCCTACGGCCAGGGGCGCTTCGGTGATGCCGCCCAGATTATGGATCGGATCACTACCGCCGATGAGTGCGTCGATTTTCTGACCCTGGCTGCCTACGACCACCTGCCCTAATTTCGTGTTGGAGAAAATGATGTCGATGACGCGCGAGCAACAGATCAAGGCCCTGGAACAAGACTGGGCCGAAAACCCCCGATGGAAGAATGTCAAGCGTGGTTACTCCGCTGCCGACGTTGTACGGCTTCGGGGCTCCCTGCAGGTCGAGCACACCCTGGCGCGTCGGGGTGCCGAAAAGCTGTGGAAGCTGGTCAATGGCGAAGCCAAGAAGGGCTACGTCAACGCATTTGGCGCTATCACCGCCGGCCAAGCCATGCAGCAGGCCAAGGCGGGTCTGGAAGCGGTGTATCTGTCCGGCTGGCAGGTCGCCGCCGACGGCAATACCAGCGAGACCATGTACCCCGATCAGTCGCTGTATGCCTATGATTCGGTGCCAACCATGGTGCGTCGGATCAATAACACCTTCAAGCGTGCCGATGAAATCCAGTGGTCGCGCGGGATCGAGCCGGGCAGCAAGGAATACATTGACTACTTCCTGCCCATCGTTGCGGATGCCGAAGCAGGCTTCGGTGGTGTGCTCAATGCCTTCGAGCTGATGAAGAACATGATCGGCGCCGGCGCCGCTGGCGTGCATTTCGAAGATCAGCTCGCCGCAGTGAAGAAGTGCGGCCACATGGGCGGCAAGGTGCTGGTCCCGACCCAGGAAGCCGTCGAGAAGCTGATCTCGGCGCGTTTTGCAGCCGACGTCATGGGCGTGCCGACCATTGTGCTGGCCCGCACCGACGCCGAAGCCGCCAACCTAATCACTTCTGATCACGATGCCAATGACAAGCCCTTCCTGACAGGCGAGCGGACGCAGGAAGGTTTCTTCCGCGTCAAGAACGGCCTGGAGCAGGCCATCAGCCGGGGTGTGGCCTATGCCCCCTATGCCGATCTGGTGTGGTGCGAAACCGGTACGCCGGACCTGGGCTTCGCGCGTGAATTCGCTCAGGCCGTGCACGCGAAGTGCCCTGGCAAGCTGTTGTCCTATAACTGCTCGCCTTCTTTCAACTGGAAGAAGAACCTGGACGAAAAGACCATTGCCAAGTTCCAGGACGAACTGTCCGCGCTGGGCTACAAGTATCAGTTCATCACCCTCGCCGGCATTCACATCAACTGGTTCAACACCTTCCAGTTCGCGTACAACTACGCTCGCGGAGAAGGTATGAAGCACTACACCGAAATGGTGCAGGAGCCGGAATTCGCTGCGCGTGAGCGGGGCTACACCTTCGTGTCGCATCAGCAGGAAGTCGGTGCCGGCTATTTCGACGATGTCACCACGGTGATTCAGGGTGGGTCAAGCAGCGTCAAGGCACTGACCGGTTCCACCGAAGAAGAGCAGTTCCACTAAGAACGATGCACGTCCGGCGGGCTGGCATGACCGGCCCGCATCGATGATGTGAAAATCGAACCCCGGGCGTCCGCGTCCGGGGTTTTTTCTGGTCTGCAATCTGTGGGGAGTGCTACTGATGAGGGCCAGCGCGGGATAGGACCAGTCGGCGACGGCGGAACGTGCGGCAGGCAGGGGTCCTATGAACGAGCGCGGCCCGATCCGGTCTGCGCTTCAGGCGGCCGTCAGGATCCGATCGGTGCAGGTCCCTCAGCCGTGTCCGGCTAGCTGACCAAAGAGGCGGAAGCCACCGACGTAGGTTCCCATCGAGGCGCCCAGATTGACCAGCATGAAGACCAGAAAGGTGTGGGCTACGCGATTGCGCCACCAGCCCTTGATGTGCGCGATATCCTCGCGAAGCGTCGAAAAGTCGGCCACTCGCGGCTTGCGCAGCCACAGTTCAAGCGCGACGGCCACCATACCCGCGCCGATCAGCGGATGCAGGGTGGTGATCGGCGCCGCCAGAAACGAGCCGACAAGCGTCAGCGGATGCGCCAGTGCGATCAGGGCGCCGACAGCGGCCAAGCCGCCGGTGGTCAGCGTCCAGTCCAGCACGAGCTGCCAGCCGAGTTCCGGCCCGCGGACGAAGCCCACCAAGAACCCGCCCAGGATCAGGATCATGATCAGCCAGGGGATGCTTTTTCCGATCATGCTTCTCGGGGGTGTCCGGGTCAGGGATTCCAGGAGTGCATCGGGCTGCGCCGGCGGTGCGGCCTCCAGGTGGCGGATGATGCCGTCGAGATGCCCGGCGCCTACAACCGCCAGGATGCGCTGATTGGGGTGCAGCTCCGCCTGTTCGCGCAGCTTCAGTGCCATATAGGCGTCACGTTCCCCGATAAGCGCGCGGTAGAGCGGTTCAGCCTGATCGGCAAAATCGGCGAATGTGTTGTGCAGCAGGTCGCCCGACTTGAGCCGTTCGATGTCTTCCTCGGCCACCTCTTCCCGAGTCAGCAGGCTGGCCACCAATCCGGCAATCAGGCCGGGTCGCTGCCACCAGCGCACGGCGCCGGTCAGCCGACGCAAGGTGACGCCCACCTCGCGGTCGATGAGCAAAATCGGTAATCCGGCGTCGTCAGCGGCCTCCAGGGCGGCGCGCAGTTCCGCGCCGGGCTCCACGCCCAGCTGATCGGCCAGACGCTGCTGGTAGGCGGTCAGCGCCAGGTTGGCGGCAACGAGCCCCATCTTGCCCTCGCGGACAACTTGAAGCAGGTCCATCCGGGCCAATGCGTCGGGATCGCGCAGTGCCTGATGCCGGCTTGGGCACAGCTCGACGGCAACGGCGTCGAACCCATCGCTCGCAATGAGGTGGCGGACCGCGGCTTCGCTGGCGCGCGAGACATGCGCGGTACCGAGCAGGGTGATCCGGCTCGATCCGACGGTGATTTCGCGTAGCGGCTCATCCAAGACAACTTCAGACTGATTCACACAATTTTCCCGAGACTGGACGAAGCGGTGAAGACGGGGGCAAGATCGTGCCGAGGATGCGTTCGGAGCAGCAGGGAATCGATCGGGGACACCATGGATTGGCGGTCGCAGTGGGGTTGGATGCGCTCCTGGGTGCTTTATCGGTCGAATCCCCTGCATCGACGACGACTCGCGGCATTCTACCGGTCCTTCATCGGTCGGGACAGTCTGTGTTTCGACATCGGGGCGCACATGGGGAACCGGGTCGATGCGTGGCGGGACCTCGGCGCGCATGTCGTGGCGGTCGAGCCCCAACCGCTGTTTGCAAGGGCCTTGCGCCGCCGCTACCGCGACGACGAGCGCGTTCACCTGGAAGCCGTGGCCTTGGGCGAGCGCCCCGGCCGATGCACGTTGATGATCAGCCGGCGGACCCCAACCGTCAGTACGCTGAATCCAGCCTGGCGCCAAGTCATGGCCGTCAACCCCCGCTTTCGGCGTGTGCGTTGGGATGCGACCTGCGAAGTCACGGTGCTCACGCTGGATGACTTGATCGACTGTTACGGCGTGCCCGCATTTTGCAAGCTGGATGTGGAAGGCGCTGAAGCGCTGGTTCTGGCCGGACTGTCCCAACCGTTGCCGACGCTCTCGATGGAGTATTCTCCCGCAGATCCGCAGGGCGTAAGGGATTGTATTGCGCGCTTGGGCGAGCTGGGTCGCTATCAGTATCGGCGATCGGTCGGCGAGAGCCTGCACTGGAGCGGGGACTGGATGACGCCGGAGGGGGCGCTGGCCGATCTCGGCCGGCTCACACCCGATCAGCCCGCGGGGGATCTGTACGCTCGCCGGGTCGCCTGAAACGCAACGGCCATTGGTACAATCGCCAGTCTGATGCGCTCCGGGCCGCGCCGTGCCCGCCAACATGGGGAATCACATGAAGATCACCGTATTCGGCAGCGGGTATGTGGGGCTGGTCACGGCCGCCTGCTTTGCTCATATGGGCAACCAGGTGCTCTGCGTGGACATCGATGCCGCCAAAGTGGCCGCTTTGCGCGAGGGCAAGGTGCCGATTCGGGAGCATGGCCTGGACGATCTGGTGATGGCGGGCGTTCGGTCGGGAAATCTGCGCTTTACAACGGATGCCGGCGAAGGGGTCGCGCATGGCTTGTTCCAGTTCATTGCCGTGGGTACGCCGGCCGATGAAGACGGATCAGCCGACTTGAGCCATGTGCTGGCGGTAGCGGCAACGATCGCGACGCATATGACCGACTATCGCATCATCGTCGACAAATCGACGGTGCCGGTCGGAACGGCGCAGCGGGTGGCGCGCGTCATTGATGAGGGCTTGGCGCAGCGTGGGGTGACGATTCCCTTTGCGGTAGTGTCCAATCCAGAGTTCCTCAAGGAAGGCAATGCGGTCGAGGATTTCATGAAGCCCGACCGCATCATCGTCGGTGCTGAAGATGCGCGTGCCATTGCCGAGATGCAGCAGCTTTATGCGCCGTTCAACCGTAAGAACGACCGGCTGCTGGTCATGGATGCCCCATCCGCTGAACTGACCAAGTATGCCGCCAATGCCATGCTGGCGACCAAGATCAGCCTGATGAACGAGTTCGCCGGTATCGCCGAGCGGGTAGGGGCGGATATCGAGCAGGTCCGGATCGGGCTCGGTTCGGATCCGCGCATCGGCTTCCATTTCATCTACCCGGGCGCCGGCTATGGGGGATCCTGTTTCCCCAAGGATGTCAGCGCACTGATTCACACCGCAAGGGAAAATGCGCATCCGGCCGAGATTCTGGAAGCGGTTCAGGCCGTGAATCAGCGTCAGAAGCGGCGCCTGTTCGAACGGATCCAGGCGCATTTCGGTCACGATCTGTCCGGGCTCACGTTTGCGCTGTGGGGGCTCGCCTTCAAACCGGGGACCGACGACATGCGCGAGGCGCCCAGCCGTGTGTTGATGGAGGCCCTGTGGCAGGCCGGTGCACGGGTTCGCGCCTATGATCCGGCGGCGATGGCCGAGGCCAGACGCTTGTATCCGGATGCCGAGGCGTTGACGTTGTGTGAGAACCCGGATGATTGTCTGCATGGCGCGGAGGCGCTGGTCGTCATGACCGAGTGGAATCGGTTCCGCAGCCCCGATTTCGCAGCCATTCGGCAGCAACTGCGCCGGCCCGTGATCTTCGATGGCCGTAATCTGTACGATCCGGTCCGCATGGCGGAGCAGGGTTTTAGCTATTACGCCATTGGCCGCCCGGTCACCGAACCGGTTTCACCCGGGCGCGCTGGCACATGACGATCGAGTCCAACGAGACGCTGGTTGGAGGTCCCGAGGCCGCCGCGCGCGTGTTGGTGGTGGGCGCCGGCGCGATAGGTGGTTTCTACGGCAGCCTGCTGGCGCGCCAGGGATGGCCAGTGAGTGTGGTGTGCCGGAGCGAGGCGGCCCTCGTCTCTGAACGAGGCTTCGCCATTCACAGCGATACCCTGGGGAAATGGCGCTTTCGCCCAGCCGCCACGGCTACCCATGTCACGGCCCTCGAAGAAGCCCCGGATTATCTGCTGCTTACCACCAAGGTGCTGGCGGGAGAGGATCGCGCGGAACTGATTCGGCCGGCCGTGGGGCCGCGGACGGTCATCGTGTTACTGGAGAACGGCGTCGATATCGAGGCGCCGTTCGCTGCCGCGTTTCCGGATCACGAACTGATCAGTGCGCTGGCCTTCGTCTGTGTATCGCGTACCGCACCCGGTCATATTCACCATCAGGCTTACGGTGGCCTGACGCTCGGCAACTATCCCACCGGGATTTCGGGCGCGGTGCGACGGCTGGCCGCTGCGTTTCGTGCCGCAGGGATGCCGGTGGAATCATGCGATGCGATCGTCACAGCGCGCTGGCGCAAGGCCGTCTGGAATGCCGCCTTCAATCCGGCATCGGTCTTGGCGGGCTGTATCGATACCGGACGCCTTATGGCTGATGATGCCGCGGTCCGCACAATCCGGCGCGCAATGGTTGAGGTATGTGAGGTCGCTGCCGCCGCGGGGCATCCGCTGCCTCCGCAGACGGTCGACGCAATGCTGGAAAACACGCGACGAATGCCACCATATCTGACCAGCATGACGCTTGATGCCCTGCACGGTCGTCCGTTGGAACGCGAGGCCATTCTCGGCGCGATACTTGATCGGGCGCGGTCCGCCGGGGTGCCGGCCCCCACGCTTGAAACCTTCGATGCGTTGCTGCGCGTGCGCACTGCGAATTAACCAGCGTGCTGGAACTTGAACGAGGTTCGTTGTACCGTTAGCGCTCTCCGGTTGCCGCAGGGTCGCGGCAACCCGCTCAATGCCCCAGGAAAGATGGCGAGTTCATTGCCCCAATCCGGTGCGAGAGAATCGAAGGCCCTCGGGTTCGACCGGTGGGGCCGGGTGCAGACGCAGGCATGGAGCACATGGAGTACTCGGCAGGAACGTCCGCACAGGAGTAATTGAAATGGCTGATGCAGTTATTGTTTCCACCGCCCGCACGGGTATTGGCAAGGCGTTCAAGGGTTCCTTGAATCTGACCCATGGCGCCGAGATGGGCGGTCACGTGATCAAGCACGCCGTCGAGCGGGCTGGGATCGATCCGGCTGAAGTCGAAGAAATCATCATGGGTTGCGGGTTGCCCGAAGGCGCGACCGGCAACAACATCGCCCGTCTGGCCGGGATTCGCGGCGGTATTCCCGTCACTGCGACCGGCGCGACCATTGCCCGGTTCTGCGGCTCGGGTCTTTCTGCCGTCGCCCACGCGGCGCAGCGCTGCATCGTCGACAAGGTCCCAGTCGCCGTCGGCGGCGGGCTGGAGTCGATCAGCCTGGTGCAGAACAACATGAACATGAAGCACGCGATGGACAAGGGGCTGCTCAAGATGAAGCCTACCATCATGATGCCGATGATCCCGACGGCTGAGAACGTTGCCAAACGCTTCAACATCACTCGCGAGGAAGCCGATCAGCTCGCACTGATCAGTCAGCAGCGGACCGCCGAAGCGCAGCGCAGCGGCAAGCTGGCCGAAGAAATCGTGCCGATCACGGTGACCATGGAAGTCACCGACAAGGAAACCGGCAAGACCGAGAAGGTTGAGGTGACGCTGAGCCAGGACGAAGGCAACCGCGTCGATACCACGCTCGAGAAGCTGGCCTCGCTCAAGCCCGTTGCCGGCCCCACTGGCACGGTCACGGCCGGCAACGCCAGTCAGCTCTCCGACGGCGCCGCAGCGGTCGTCGTCATGAACAGCGAATACGCCGAAAAGAAGGGTGTTGAACCGCTGGGCATCTTCCGTGGTTTCGCCACTGCGGGTTGCGAACCCGACATCATGGGGATCGGTCCGGTGTTTGCCATTCCGCGCCTGCTCGAGCGCCATGGCCTCACGATGGACGACATCGGCCTGTGGGAACTGAATGAGGCCTTCGGCGTGCAGGCCATGTACTGCATCAAGGAACTCGGTATCCCCATGGACCTGTGCAACGTTAACGGCGGTGCCATCGCCATCGGCCATCCCTACGGCATGTCCGGTGCCCGCATGGTCGGTGCGGCCCTGCTCGAAGGCAAGCGCCGCGGCGTCAAGTATGTCGTGGTGTCCATGTGTATTGCTCAGGGTATGGGTGCGGCCGGCCTCTTCGAAGTGGTGTGAGGCAGACGACCCGTAACCTCTGCGGCCCGGGGCCTTTCTGCCCCGGGCCTTTTTGCATGGGTCCAATTTTGGGCTTGTTCGGTCGGGCATGCTAGAATCACCAGCTTTGGTTTCAGCGCCGGAAACTGACTGGGGCCATGCTATGGCGGTCTCATGGCGTTCCCGCGCAGCGGAGGCCGAGCAGGCCCGATCTTGTTTTTACTTTGGATGACTTGGAGCGACTGCGGTCATGAAAATTTTGGTGGGTGTCAAGCGGGTCGTTGACTACAACGTCCGCGTTCAGGTCAAACCGGATGGCTCCGGAGTGGCCCTCGACGGCGTCAAGATGAGTGTCAACCCCTTCGACGAAATTGCGGTCGAAGAGGCATTGCGGCTCAAGGAAGCGGGTAAGGCCACGGAAGTGATCGTGGTGTCTATCGGGACCTCCGCCTCCCAGGAACAACTGCGTACGGCGCTGGCCATGGGGGCGGATCGCGCCATCCTGGTGGAAACGACTGAAGCCTGTCAGCCCCTGACGGTGGCTCGCATCTTCGGCAAGCTGGTGGAGAAGGAAGGCGCCCAGTTGATCATTCTGGGCAAGCAGGCCATCGACGACGATGCCGGCCAGACCCCGCAGATGCTGGCGGCCCTGCTCGACTGCGCGCAGGCTTCTTATGCCTCGAAGATCGAGATCGACGGGGGCAGCGCCAAGGTGACACAGGAAGTGGATGCCGGTCTGCAGACCATTGAAGTGGATCTGCCTGCAGTCATCAGTGCCGACCTGCGCCTGAACGAACCCCGCTATGTCAAGCTGCCGGACATCATGAAGGCGAAGAAGAAACCGCTCGAGACCATCGCCCTGGCGGATCTGGGTGTGGAGCCGGCGGCTGCGCTCAAGGTGATCAAAACCGAAGCGCCTGCAGCGCGCAGCGGTGGTCGCAAGGTCGCCAGCGCCGAGGATCTGGTTGCTGAACTGAAGAACAAGGGGCTGCTGTAATGAGCAAGGTATTGATTATCGGCGAGCAGGCGGGTGGCGTCCTGGGACAGGCCGTGGGCCGAGCGGTCGCTTGTGCCAAGGAGCTGAATCCAGCCGAAGTCGTGGTGGCGCTGTTTGGCGCAGATGATCTGGCGAATGTGGCGCAGGCCGCTGCGGCGCTGGATGGTGTGACCCGCGTGGTGACCGTGAGCAATCCGGCCAATGCCAATCCGTTGGCGGCCCTCGTGGCTCCGCAAGTGGTCGCGTTGGCCCAGCAAGGTGGCTATAGCCACGTCTTGGCCAGTAACTCCAGTTTCGGCAAGGACACGCTGCCGCGGGTGGCTGCGCTGTTGGGTGTGCCGCAGGTTACCGACATCATGCAGGTGCTGGGAGAGCGCAGTTTCAAGCGGCCGACCTATGCCGGCAACGCGATCGTTACCGTCGAAGTCGAAGGTAGCGGCGTAATCTGCGGCACGGTCCGTGGTGCCTCGTATCCCGCCGTCGGTGGGGGTGGCTCGGCGACGGTCGAAGCGGTGAGTCTGGATGTGGCGCTGCCCAGCCATACCCGATTCGTTTCGCAGGAGACCAGCAAAAGCGATCGTCCCGATCTGCAAAGCGCTCCCAAGGTCGTCTCCGGCGGCCGCGGTGTTGGCAGTGCGGAGAACTTCAAGATCATCTTCGGCTTTGCGGACAAGATCGGTGCAGCGGTCGGGGCCTCGCGCGCTGCAGTCGATGCCGGCTTCGTTCCCAATGAGATGCAGGTTGGGCAGACCGGTAAGATCATTGCACCCGAGCTCTACTTCGCGGTGGGGATTTCGGGCGCCATTCAGCATCTGGCCGGCATCAAGGATGCCGGGACCATCGTGGCCATCAACAAGGACGAAGAAGCGCCGATTTTCGAGGTGGCTGATCTCGGTCTCGTCGGTGACCTGTTCCAGGTGTTGCCGGAACTGGAAAAGCTGGTCTAGGCTCGGGACATCTACAGGTGCCGGTTACCGTCCGGCACTTGCGGGTATCGCGTGAAAAGAGGGAGGCTTGCCTCCCTCTTTTTTTGTCCGGCATGGTTTGGATGACGCAATGAAGCGACAGCACGCTTGCGGCATTGCGGTTGGGCGGTTTATGTTCTTCGACCAGCTTCTTTTCCGGGATGCTGGCAATGCCAAGGAAATTTTCATAAGGAGTGTGTTCGATGTCGGCGGAACTGTTTTGGCTCACCTGGACTGTGATCCTGACCGCCTTTTTCTTCGTGCCCTATGTGCTGAACCGTATCAGCATCCGTGGTCTTTTCGGGGCAATGGGTAATCCGCGCAAGGATGACTTGCCCGAATCGGACTGGGCGCAGCGCGCGATGCGGGCGCATGCCAATGCGGTCGAAAACCTGGTGGTGTTCGCACCGTTGGTTCTCCTGGTGGAGCTGGTCGGCGCCAATTCCGCCATGACCGGCTTCGGTGCCGCGCTCTATTTCTGGGGCCGGCTGGCGCACTATGTGATCTATACGCTCGGCATCCCTATCGCCCGAACCGTCAGCTTCTTTGCCGCCTTTTTCGGCGAAGTGCTGCTCATCATTGCATTGCTTGGCGCAATGTAGCTCTAGGACGGCGTCTTGAAAGCCTTGATCTGTAGTCGATCGGGTGGTCCGGAAGTGTTGCAGATCGCCGAGGTCGCGCCGCCTCAACTCGGGGCGGATGAGGTCAAAGTGCGAGTCCGTGCCGTCGGGCTCAATCGCGCCGACCTACTGCAGCGCAGCGGTTTCTATCCACCGCCGGCAGGCTGGGATCCGCACCGGCTGGGCCTGGAATACGCCGGGGACGTGGAAGAGGTGGGCGCGCACTGCGTGCTGCGTCGGCCGGGTGATCGCATCATGGGTTTGGTCGTCGGGGGCGCTTGTTCGGAATTCATTACCGTTCCGGAACGGGAAACGCTCCCGGTTCCGGAACGGTTGACGCATGTGCAAGCCGCAGCAATTCCCGAGGCCTTTCTGACCGCATTTCGCGCCCTGTGGGGCGAAGGTGAGCTGGCCTCTGGGGATGCCGTGCTGATTCGGGTGGCAACGGCCAGTGTGGGCATCGCTGCGATCCAGCTGGCGCGCCTCGCCGATCACGTCGTGGCGGGTACCGGGCGTGATGCCGCCCGTCTGGATCTTCTCCGTGACCTGGGACTGGATCATCCGTTGATCGAAGGGGTGCCCGATATGGCGCGCCGCGCGCAGGATGCGCTGGGTGGCCACGCGCAGGTGATTATCGACCTTTGGGGGGGCGGCCGGCTGGCGGAAAACCTGTCCCTGCTCGGTGAAGAGGGGCGCTTGGTCGTGGTCGGGCTGCTGGGCGGATCCCGCGATACAATCGATTTGGCGGGATTGCTTATGCGTCGGCAGAGTATTCGCACCCTGACCATGCGCAGTCAGCCCATCGAACGTCGCGTGGCCTTGGTCCGGCGATTTGAGCGGCAGATCCTTCCCGTTCTGGCTGAAGGTCAATTGCAGATGCCGGTTTCACGCGTTTATCTGATGTCCAATGCCGCCCAGGCACATCACGACATGGCCCGCGGGGGCCACTTCGGCAAGCTGGTTCTGACTTGGGCCGAATGAATACCTATTAGTCAAAACGACTCTGGTGTGGGAGAGCGAGGTTATGCGCAGCACGATGATGCCTGATGGATTGACACTGGACTTGTTGCTGGAACGCACCGAGCGCTTGTTTCCGGACACGCCAATTGTCTCCAGAGCCCCTGATCGAACGCTGCGGCGCTCGACCTATGCCGCCATGGCGCGCCGGGTGCGCGATCTCGCCGGCGGATTGCAGGTAGCGGGATTGCAGCCGGGCGATCGTGTGGCGAGCCTGATGTGGAATCACCAGCCCCATCTGGAAGCCTACTTCGGTGTTCCCTTGGCCGGGGGCGTGCTGCATACACTCAATCCGCGGCTTTCTGACGAAGACCTTTGTTACATCATCCAGGACGGCGGCGATCGATTCCTGATCCTGGATGATGTCCTGCTCCCCGTGTATGCGCGGATCCGGGACCGTTTGAGCCTGGAGCGGGTCTGGGTGGTTTGTTGGCAGGATGCTTCGGTCGACGACGCGACGCTCTCGGACTATGAAGCACTGCTCGCATCGGGCACGGGCCGTTCGACGCTGCCCGTGATCGACGAGAGTGATCCTTGTTTGATGTGCTATACCTCGGGCACGACCGGGCGGCCGAAAGGAGTGGTGTATTCCCACCGGTCCACCGTGCTGCATGCCCTGGCCAGCGCGTTGCCGGATGAGCTTGGATTGTCATGCCGCGATACGGTGACGCCCGTGGTGCCGATGTTCCATGCCAATGCGTGGGGCCTACCGTTTTCCGCCACACTGGTGGGAGCGAGCCAGGTGTTGCCCGGCCCGCATCTGGATGCGGAAAGTCTCCTCGACCTGTTCGCAGGCGAGCAGGTGACCGTGACGGCCGGGGTGCCCACCATCTGGTTGGGACTGCTTGAGGCCTTGCGCGCCGAACCAAAGCGGTGGTCCTTGCCCCGCATGCGTACGGTGGTGGGGGGGTCTGCGGTGCCGGGTTCCTTGATTCAGGGGCTGGCGACGTTCGGGATGTCGGTGATTCAGGGGTGGGGAATGACTGAAACCTCGCCTCTGGCTGCATTGGCACAACTCAAGCCTGCGCACGAAGACTTGCCGCCCGATCAACGGATACGTTACCAGACCAGCCAAGGCCTTGCCTGTCCGTTGGTGCGTTTACGCATTGCAGATGATGCGGGGAATACGCTGCCTTGGGATGGCGAGCGCATGGGCGAGGTTCAGGTACGTGGGCCGTGGATTACCGGCTCCTATCACGGCGGCGAGGGTCAGGACAAATTCACTGCCGACGGGTGGCTTCGAACGGGGGATGTCGCCGTCGTGGATCCCGAGGGCTATGTGTTTCTGACCGATCGGACCAAGGACCTGATCAAGTCCGGAGGCGAATGGATCAGCTCAGTGGCCCTGGAAAATGCACTGATGGATCATCCCGCGGTGCATGAGGCCGCCGTGATTGCGATTCCGCATCCCCGCTGGGGGGAGCGGCCCCTCGCGGTCATTGTTTTCAAATCTGATCGATCGGCTTCGAGTGACGAACTCAGGACATTTTTGGCCGAGCGATTTGCCAAATGGATGGTGCCGGATCAGTACATGATCGAACCTGCGATCCCCCGAACATCCACGGGCAAGTTCAATAAACTTGCCCTGCGCCAGCAATTTTCCCAATTGCCCTCGGAGTTCACCGGCGGTGTCTGAAGTTCCGGAGCCATGTTCCCCCTGTTGCCAGGTCTGTCAGCTCGATGGCCAGGGAATTTGTATTGGTTGTGGGCGAAGCGCCGAGGAAATCCGGTGCTGGCTCAGTCTGGACCGGGAAGGGCGCTGGGCTATCTTGCGGACGGCGGCCGAGCGGCGCCGCAAGCTGAACAACCGTGGGCCCGATGAGTGACCGGAGCATGAGGCGCAGGGAATGATGGGTGCAATGTCGCGTTACGGATTGGTTGGACAACTGGCCTTGACGGCCTTGTTTGCGGTGATGACGGTGATCATGGGGGTCGTACTGTTGGTTTACGTCATCTATATCGACATGGATCCGCGAATGCCTCGCGACTTGCCGTTTCTAACCCGCGTGACGGGTTGGTTCCTGGCCGCAAGCGTGTTCTTCGGACTTGGAAGCTGGGCGCTTCAGCGGCGTCACTGGACGCGCTGGGTGTGGTGGGTTCCGCAGATCGGTGTGCTGCTGGCCCTGTGGGGGATGATTCAGAGTCTGCGGGTCGCCAGCTGAGGATGTGTCTTTATAGGTGATATGAAAAAAAGCCGGCTTTGAAGGCCGGCTTTTTTCTGTACGCCGAAGCGCTACGATGTCGAAGGGATCAGGATGCCTTGGACATGCCCGGCATCATGTTGAAGGGGACTCGGTAGATCTGCATCAGACCCCCCACCGTCATGAGCACACGGCTCATGCCGACGAAGGAGTCTGGGACGATGATCCGGTGTTCCTGGAACACTTCCATCAGCTCCTCGATCACCTCGTCCACGCCTTTCTTCTTCATGTCACGCATGATTTCGCCAGCGCGGGTCTTGGCTTCGGGCTTGCCTCGCTTGGTCCGGATAAAGTACTGCGACAGATCCTCGACCGTTTCCGCATCGATGCCGCCGAAACCGCATTCCTGCATAAGCTTGCCCAGATTCTCGCCGGCCTGCGTCTCATCCTGTCCTTTGCCCTGATTGAGCATGTAGAGCATCAGCCGGGTGTAGTTCATCGTCTCTTTGGGCGTCAGCCGACCGATCACACCATAATCCAGAATCCAGACATTCTTATCCTGGTCGACCATGAAGTTGCCGGGGTGGGGATCGGCCTGGAACACACCGAACTTGGTGATCTGTTGCATGTAGCTGTCCTGGACGACGGACAGCAGATCACGCGCTTCTTCCTTATTGTTGCGATCGAGGTGACTGACCAGCCGGGTGCCCTCGATCCACTCGGTGACGATGACCTTTTCTTTGGACAGATCTTCCACCAGCACCGGGATGCGAATGCGTGGATGGTGTTGTTGCTGCGAGAAAATCCGCATGTTTTCCGCCTCGATACGGAAATCCAGCTCCTCGGCGGTCATTTTCAGCAGCTGCTCGATCATCTGCTTGATGTCGATCTGTGGCACACGGCTCTTGAGCAGTTCGGCCATCATCCGGAACAGACCGAAATCCTGGTAGAAGAGTTCCTTGACATTCGGCAGCTGAACCTTAATGGCGACCAGCCGGCCATCTTTGAGCTTGGCCCGGTGCACCTGGCCGATCGACGCGGTTGCAGCGGGATCTTCCTCCACCCACTCGAAGTGATCACGCCAGTTTGCACCGAGCTGGTCTTCCATGACCGGCACCACATCGTGGAACGGAACCGGTTTGGCGTCGTTCTGCAGCTTCTTGAGCGCGTCGATGTATTCACGCGGCAGCATGTCGGGACGCGCGCTCATGAACTGCGCGAGCTTCACCCAGGTTGCGCCATTGTGCTTGCAAAGGTTGTAGAGCAGTTCGGCGTTTTTCGGATGTGCTGCCTTGAAGTAAGGTTTGCGCTCTTTCCAATCGGACAGATGCTTGGTGCGCGCACGCACTTTCCGGTAAGACCGGTCGATCTTGTAGACCGTGACGATCGCATTCAGATAGCGCCGCCGCCCGCGCCAGATCTGGCCGAGGTTCTTGAAGCTGAGCCAGCTCCCATCCGTGGAGGGTTCAGGTGTCCGTTGCATTGGGAATGTCCTCGAGGGAAAACAGTACATGCCCTCGCCTTTCAGGAGGGCGCCACTGCTACATGAATCTGTAAAGAAAACCCTGAATTCAGGGTATTAGGATTATTATTGAGCTTTAATAAAAAGAGGTCAACCTATTGATCCCGTAAATTGTACAAGTAAAAAGAACCCGCTTTTTACTAAGGCGATGATTCTTCGGGAGAGTTTGGTCCTGTACGCTTTGGCTGACAGCAACATCGGCTCCTATTAGGGCCGACTGCACGCCAATGGATCCCTCATTCAATGGCACCGGGAGCAGAGATTCCGCGATAAGTCAACAGCGTGCCGTCCTGCCGATACAGGTCAATCAGCGCTTTGCGCAGATTCACCACGGAGCGAACCTCTTCGATCTGGGCAGAAACCAGATCCCGCTGGGCGCGAGCGAGCAGGGTGGCGGTCGATTTACCGACCAGGAAGTTCTCCCGTTCTGCGATATGGGCCGCTTCCTGAAGCTGGCGTGTTGCGGCAGTTGCGGTGACCTGCTCCTCCGCCCGCTTGACTTCCATGAAGGCGCTTCGCACATCCAGCTCCGCGAGCTGCTCCAGGTTCTGCAAGGCGAGTTCACGTTGGTCCCGCGCCGTTAGCGACTGAAGATGGATTGCTCGGGATTGCCGGTTACCGACCGGGAAGTCCAGCCTTAGGCCGACTCCCGCGTCCCAAAATTCCTCGTCTCCGTTGCTGATGTTATCGACGCTGTCGCTGAACGATTCGGCGTAGCCGCTGCGCCCAAGCGTTATGAACAGGTTGAGCGCGGGCAACAGACCATTTCGTGTCTGTACCACTTGCAACTCTCCGCTGCGCAGCTGCATGCGGGCCTCGTTGAGATCGGGCCGGTAACGCAATGCAAGCTTGACGTGATCCTCGACATTTCCGGTGAACGATGCCGGAAGGGTCGGGACATCGGCGATTTCGATCATCCGCTGCCAGCCATCCACACCTTGGGGATTGAGTTGCTGAAGAAATCGCAGGCGCAGCTTATCGAATGCGCTACGCGCATCGATGAGCGCCTGGCGACGCAGGGCCAACTCAGCACGTGGGGCAGGGAGTTGGGTTTGGGCAATCTGGCCAACCTCAACCCGCTCCTCGATTTCATGGAGCTGCTTTTCGGAAAGCCGGACGGAATCTTCCAGGATTTCCAGCTGACGCTTGAACAGATAGTAATCCCAGTAAAGCGATTCGATCTGGCTGACTAGCGTTTGGGTAAAGCCGCGTAACTGGTACTGGGTTGCCAGTGTTTCGGTTTCCGCCTGTTGGATGCGCGCCAGGTTGGCGGAGGGGCTGCCGCCTTTCAGCAGCGCCTGCGTCAAGGTCAGGCCGATGCGGGTCTGATTTTGGGCGTCTCGCGCACTACCCTCCAGATCCTCGAGGATGATGCGCTCGATGGTATCGCTCTGGCTCTTGATTCGCTCATTGGAGATCGACGCTTCGATCTGTGTCCCGGTGACCAGACGCTTGGTGGCGCCGACTTTGACTTCACTGCGTTCGCCGTCGATGACGCTGCCCTGACCGCTGCTGTCGGACGCGTCAATCACATCGCGATCGCGATTTCGGCGGAACGGGCTCGGCAGCGCAACACGCGGATTGAAATCCAAGTCCTCGGGAATGGTGCCGACGCCTGGAAAGAAAAATTCCGATTTTTCCCGGCCCAGGGAGCCCTGGAGGAACAGATTGGTGTCGTAGCGGGATCGCTCGATATCTTCGAAGGCGCCTCTTAATACGGGCGTCAACATCTGGATGTTGAGCAGTTTGTTGTTCCTGAGCGCCAGCAAGACGGCTTCTTCGCGGGTGATTCGCAACGGGCCTGCCGGATTCGACGGTGCTGCTTTGCCACCTTTGATCTGATTCACACCGGGCGTGCTGTCCCTGACGATCCTGTCCTGCAGCGGTGTCGGACCCGGTTTGGATTGCGGTGCAGGCGTCTCCGGGATTGCGGCATGGGCTGGGATGGTCAGGCTCAACAGAGCCCCGCCGATGAGATTCAGGCGAACGGTCATTTGTTTCATCGGGCAGCGTCCTTGCGATGGAACAGCGTGTAGATAACAGGGACCACGAACAGGGTGATGAAGGTGGAGCTGATCAGTCCGCCGATGAGGGCGCGCGACATGCTCTGCTGGATCTGTGCCCCTTCACCCTGCGCCACGGCAAGTGGTACCAAGGCCAGCATGGTGGTCAGGGCGGTCATTAAAATGGGACGCAGACGCGTCCGTCCGGCTTCGAGCAGGGCATCGTGCAATGCGAACTGACGGTCATAGCGCAGGTGATTGGCCTGATCGACCAGCAGAATGGCGTTGTTGACCACGACACCGATCAGGATGATCGAGCCGATCAACGACACGATGTTGTAGGTCGTTCCGGTCAAGAGCAGCATGAGATTCACGCCAATCAGTGCCAACGGCACGGAGAACATGACGATCAACGGGTCGCGCAACGATTCATACAGCATGGCCATGATGATGTAGACAAGAATGATGGCCAGGATCATGACGGTGATCAGGTCTTTGAATGCAGCCCGGAGTTCCTCATATTCGCCGACGAACAGCACCTGATACCCGGCTGGAATAGGGACACCGGCAATCGCCTTGCGGACGTTGCTGACAACCGTGCCCAAGTCGGAGCCCGAGATGTTAGCTCCGATCTGAATGGCGCGTTGCTGGTCATTGCGCAGAATCCGAATCGGGCCGAGTTTCGCCTCGGTGTTGACGAGATTGCGCAAGGTAATTTGCTGACCTAATGGATTGAGGATATTGAGATCCAGAATCTCATCCACAGTCAAAAGAGTGGCGTCTTTGAGTTTCACGACGATGTTGGATTCATCGCCGCTTTCGGCATAACGGCTCGCAATCGTGCCGCCCAATGCAATTTCCAGCGTGCGTGCAATCTGAGCCACGCTCACGCCGAGGTCCGCGGTTTTGGCGCGGTCGACATGAAGCTCGACTTGGGGAACCCCTTCGCGATCGGCGCGCCGCACGTCGGTTACATTGGGCACCGTTTCCACCGCATCGGCAATCTGATCGGCCAAATCATTCAGTCTATCGAGATCCGGGCCGCGAATCTCGACTTGAAGGGCTTCGCCACCGCCGATCATCTGCAGCATCACATCCTGCGGCGCGCGCGAGCGGAGCACCCCACCTGGGTAATCGGCGAGCGCGACGCGCAGGTCATCGGCGATTTCGTGGCTGGAACGTTTGCGCTCGACGACGGGAATCAGCGCCGCAGTCATTTCAGCTGTCGAGGTGGCCTCGGGCTTGAACAGCGTGGGACCGACTGCGACGACCATGTGCTTGAGCTCAGGGACATTGTCCCGGACAATCTGGGAGATTTCCTGGATTTTCTCTTCCACAACGTCCAGTCGCGTTCCGGGACGCATCTCGAATTCCACCCGAACCTCGCTTTCATCGGAAGGCGGCATGAATTCGGTACCGATGAGCGGAATCAGGGCAAACGACAGCAGGACCAGCAACGCCGTTGCCGTGAGCGTGCGCCCGGGATGGCGTACGCAGGGATCCAGGGCACGCTTGTAGCGTGTTTCGGCCTGGGCGATGAGCCGACCGATGCGTTCGGCCAGGCCATGAACCTGGTTGCCGAGATTGATCTGGCGACTGAGCAGGCGCGAAGCCAGCATGGGCGTAAACGTGAGTGCAACCAACAGCGAAGCGATGAGCGAAAAACTCACGACCCAGCCGAGCTGGCCAAACATTTCCCCGGCGATCCCTTCGGCGAAGATCAGCGGCAGGAACACCACCATGGTCGTAAACGTACCGCCTGCAATGGCCAGCGCGATCTGCTGCGCACCCTCGATGGCCGCGTTCTGCGGATCGAGCCCTTCTTCCTCGCGTTTCCGGGCAATGTTCTCAAGCACCACGATGGCGTTGTCCACCATCATCCCGACACCCAACGCAAGACCGCCAAGGGTCATCATGTTGATGGTGAAACCCGAGAAGTAGATCAGTACGAACGCCACCAGAACCGAAATCGGCATGGCCGTGGCGACGAGCAATGCGGCGCGTGCATTGCGTAGGAAGAACAGCAGGATGGCAAAGGCTAGGAAGGCACCCCCGAACAGCGACGTGGTCAGATTGTCGATTGCGCGCTGGATGTACTGTCCGGTGTTGACCACGGTCACAAACGAAAGCTGCGGAAAGTCGCGGCGGATCTTCTCCATCTCCGCTTCCACCCGGTTGGTGACTTCCACGGTGTTGTAGCCGGATTGCTTACGCACCATCAGCTGGACGCCCGGAACGCCGTTGACCAAGGCCTTACGATCGATTTTTGCCGTGGTATCCACGACATCGGCAATCTGGTGGAGGTAGATCGGTCCGCCTCGATTGGCGATCAGGGTGCCGCGAATTTCATCGAGGTTGTCAAATCGCCCTGGAATGCGGATGCGGATGTTGGCATTGCCGCGATCGATGCTGCCCGCGGGCAGTGTGACGTTGGCAGTGCGGAGCGCCTGAACCACTTCATCGAGGCTGAGACGCAGGGCGCGGATCTTGTCCGGATAGATCTGTACCTGGATCTCGCGTTCCAGGCCGCCCCAGATGTTAATGGCGGCCACACCTTTGAGCCGCTCGAGGCGGAACTTGATCTGGTCATCGATGAGCTTGCGCAGGGTGAGCGCATCGAGATTGCTACCGATGCCGAGAATCATGACCGGGAATGCATTGGTATCGAATTTTAGCATGATCGGTTCGTCGGCATCGGCCGGCATGAACTCGCGGATGCGTCCGAAACCGTCGCGGATGTCATTGGCTGCGCCATCCAGGTCGGTGCCCCAGATGAAGCTGACGCGAATGACGCTCTGGCCTTCTCGAGAGGTGGAGGAAAGCGTTTCCACGCCCGGGATCGCTGCGAGAATCTCCTCGATCGGCTTGGTGATCAGCTCTTCGATTTCTTCGGGGCTCGCGTTTTCGTAGGTCGTGATCACAGTGAGCGTCGGTAGGCTCAGCTCCGGCATCAGATCGATGTTGGTGCGCATCAGGGTAAAGCTGCCCAGGATCACCATGATCAGCATCACCATGCTGGTGAACACCGGATGAGTAACGGTAAAGCGCGGCATGTTCATGTTCGATTTCCCGGCCGTCCTTGCAATGGCGTGTGACGATGTTTCAATCTGGATCAGGGTTCGCGGACGCGGGAAACTTCCACGCCTTTCCCATCATCCAGCAAATGCAGGCCGAGTGTGACCACCTGTCCTTGCAAGGGGGGGGAGACGATCTGTGTGAGGTCACCGTCCTGTAGGCCGGTCTCTACAGGAACGAAACGAGCGATTGCACCATCCTCGGTTTGCTCGACACGAAAGACACCCATCTTGCCCTGGCGCTCGACGAGCGCATCGTTGGAAACAGCGATGGCATTCGGCGCTTGGTCGAAAAGGATACGGGCCCGGCCGAACATACCGGGTTTCAAGTCTCCGGATTCATTGGGAATCGTGACTTCGAGCAAGGCTTGTCGGGACATTTCGTTGAACTGGGGTGAGATACGGGAAATCACGCCCGTGAACTCCTGATCCGGATACGCCGCGGTAGTCAGGGTGACGGGTTGGCCGATGGTCAGGCGGCTGTAATCCCGCTCGGTCACGCTCATCTGAGCGATGATCGGCTGAAACGCCAATACTTGGACAACGGGTTCGCTTGGACGCAACAAGGCGCCTTCATCAACAAACCGCTGCCCCACCACACGCGTCGTATCCTCGTCCGGCCAATCCGCATAGATTTTGGTGTAGGACAGCTTGAGTTCCGCAGCCTTGAGCGCGGCTTGCGCTTGTTGCAACTGGGCTTTGGCCACGCTCAAGCGAGCTCGGCTGGCGGTGACGCGGGTCAATGCGCCATCGTATTCGGCCTCTGAGGCAATCTTGCGATCCAGTAGCTGCTTGGTGCGCTGGAAATCACGTTCTGCAACCTGCGCCGAGGCGGTGGCCTCGGACAACTGGGCCTTTGCGACCGTCAGCTGAGCCCGGATTCGAATCACTTCCTGGGCGATCTCGTCATCTTCCAGTTCCGCAATGAGCTGACCCTTTTCCACCTGATCACCGACTCCGACGGTCAGCTTAAGCAAAATACCACCGACTTTGGGTGTGATGAGGAATTGGGCATTCGGGCGCAGCGTGCCATTGAAGTAACGATAGTCATTCATGTCGAGTTGGCGCACTGCCGCAGCCTCGACTGCAATGACTGCGGCTGCCTCGGGCTTATCTGCGTTGGAGACGAAGAGACGTTGGATAACGACGCCGACGAACAACAGGAAAAACGCGATGACCAGAACGCGTGGAAGCCTTTTCGGCATGAGTTTCCTTCCTTGGGATCAATGGCAACAAGCTTTCGGAAGCTACTATAGTGCCGTTTCAATGACAATCAGCCGGAGTGGATCATTCCCTGCGATCTATGCTCAACCCATTCCGGAAAAGTGGCTGGGCGACTCTGATGCTTCGGGATGACGGCCTGACGCCGCTCAGCCATTCGCGGCCAATCTGGGCGGCGTGTGGCATCGGCGGGCGTATACGATGCTTGACGCGTGGGTGTTCGGTGCTGTTCTCGGTTCTGAGTCGAAAAACGATCGCGCCAGTGATCGATCGGATCGGTCAATGCTCTCGTGCAGGCGTCTGAGCGCGCCGAGCCTCCCAGTTTTCGATGGCTTGAAGTGCCAGCAGACCCGCGTTTCGCAACGCGGTTTCCGCAGAGCCTTGATCCTGATGCTGCAAGGCGTGCCAGGCATTTTCGGTCAGCATGGTCGGAGATGGCAGGACGCCCTCCATGTTCAGCAATTCCTGGCCAGCCTGTAGCGCTTTCAGACACGTGAGGCGCGTTTCCTCGTCCATGTCCGCCAGACCGATGGCCATGCTGCACGCACCCAGGGGCGCCAGGGACAAGGTGGCCCAGGGGGAGCGAGAGTGTGTATCTCCCGCTTGTGGGCTCACCCAGTACCACTCGGTCAAACCACGAACCAGATGCATCAGGACCAGCATTGCGGGAAGGTCGTCAAATAGCTGGCGATGTCCGCGCGCGGCTGCGAGGTGGGCCGTCACCTTCATGGGCGGCGCCACCAACAGGGCGTATTCGGTCTCAGACAAGGCGACGATATCGGACATGATCGATTCCAGGTCAGTGCAGTTGTTTCGAGACCGGCAGCGGTGCGTCGACGGTCTGTGTATGGGTCAGTTCGCCATCCGCCCCCGGGAACAGGGGGGCGCCACAATCCTCGCAGTCGGCAACGGGGAACCGCCCGCGGAGCACGTCGATGCGTTTGATGCCCATCTGCTGCAATACATCGCGGATCTGAGTGGCAACATCCGAGAGATCATCTTCGCCTTCCAGCAAACCCCATACGGAGCCGTGCAGTACTTCTGGGTGATTCTCCCGCAACAGACCGATTCGATATTCGACCAGGACAGCGTTGTCATAGCACGGCGCAATCACCGCATGGATCCGGTCCGGTGTCAGGTCGTACTGCGCCTGCATCTGGGCCGCACAGGCCTGCAGCGTGAATGAGCGCCCATGTTCATCGGTACGGCGCAAGGCCGGGAAATATGCATCTGGCGACAGCAGGGTGATCGCGCAGTTGCTCAGGAGGTCAGACAATGGCCGGTGAGCCACCTGCTGCCAGTGTTGATCGATGTCGTCTCGGCTTGCGGCAGCGTCGTGCCAGCGAAACAAGGCCTGATCGCCCGGGCGGGCGCGGATCAGCCCCAGCAGATAGCGCGGGTCCGCCAGATAGCGGTTGCTGGTGGGCATTGCAGCGGCATCGACGGCCAGAACCGGCTCGGCCTCAGCCAGCCGTTGTCGCAGATGCGAAGTCAGGGAGTAGGCACCGCAATATCCGGCGGGCAGTTGGTCGGGGCCGAACAGAAAATCGGCCAGGACCAGTGAAGCCCCGGCCGCGACCACGCCATCCTTCAGCAGCGCGCACAACTCATGGCACTGCTCGGGGTTGAGTGAACGAGCGGGAATGTCGTACCGGGACCAGGCCAGGATCGGCAGGGCGATCAACAGTCCCGTCTCACCTCCCATGGCTTCAGCCTCGATCAGGTCCGACAAGCCTTCGAACGCCCGGGGAAGCTGGGTATGGAGTCGATCAAGCGCTTCAATGAGGCTCTTTTCGTGACCATCGGCCAGTAGGGCGCGGATCAGGGGCTTCAGGCGATCTTGATAAAATCGGTCTTCCTGCGCGCATTCCGAACGGCCTAGTCCCAATGCCAGCTGCACCAGTTCGTCGATCCGGCGATGGCCGCGCGATGCGCTTCGGCTCACTCGTCTCATTCCACGGTTCCTCACCCACCCCGGCTTCGGACCGGATAACTGACCTATTTTACCCGACCCGGGACCCTGGGTGATGGGGGCCGATTCAGCGCGGCATCCAGATCGAGCGCCGGCGCAGATCCAGCGTATGCGGATATTCGCGATTGGTCTCCTCCGGTGGAGGCTGCATGGGCCCCAATGGATGACCATTGGGAAGGAAACGGCTCAGGCGCGCGATGTCCGGCGGGACTTCCAATACGCCGGGTGTGTGGCCGAATCCCCAGAAGCGGCTGACCCGCCGGGTTTCGGCGGCGTAGGCATTGACCGGGTAGACATCGTAGCTGCGCCCGCCGGGATGGGCGACATGATAGGTGCAGCCGCCGATGGATCGGCCATTCCAGGTGTCGATGATGTCGAAGATCAGCGGCGAGTGAATTCCGATGGTCGGGTGCAGGGCAGAGGGCGGCTGCCAGGCGCGGTAGCGCACCCCGGCCACATACTCGCCATGCGTGCCGGTGTTGTGCAAGGGGACGCGGCGGCCGTTGCACGCGATGACATGGCGCGAATCGGTCAGGCCGGTTACCCGTACCTGCAGCCGCTCGACCGACGAATCGACGAAGCGGGCGGTGCCCAGATTGGTGGATTCCTCGCCCAGCACATTCCACGGCTCCAGTGCACCGCGCAGCTCCAGATGGATGTCGCCAACACGGACTTCGCCGTAATGGGGGAAGCGGAATTCCAGAAAGGGGGCGAACCACTCCGGATGGAAGGGAAATCCCGATTCGCGCAGGAAACGGGTGACATCCTGGATGTCCTGCCACACGAAATGCGGCAGCATGAAGCGATCGTGCAATGCGGTTCCCCAACGCACCAGATCATGGCGGTAGGGGCGGTACCAGAAATGCGCGACCAGGGTGCGCAGCAGCAGCATCTGCACCAGACTCATGCGGGCATGAGGCGGCATTTCGAAGGCGCGCAACTCAAGCAGTCCCAGCCGGCCGCGCTGGCTGTCCGGCGAATAGAGCTTGTCGATACAGAACTCGGCGCGGTGAGTGTTGCCGGTCAGGTCCGTCAGCAGGTTGCGGAGCAGCCGATCGACCAGCCACGGCTGCGGCACTTCGCCATCCGGCATCTCCTTGAAGGCGATATCGAGCTCATAGAGGCTTTCGATGCGCGCTTCATCTGCCCGGGGGGCCTGGCTGGTCGGACCAATGAACAGTCCCGAGAACAGATAGCTCATGGCCGGATGATGCTGCCAGAAGGTGATCAGGCTACGCAGCAGGTCGGGTCGGCGCAGGAAGGGGCTGTCGGCTGGCGTGCTGCCGCCGAGAGTGACGTGATTGCCGCCGCCGGTGCCGGTGTGGCGGCCGTCGAGCATGAATTTTTCGGTACCGAGCCGCGCCCGGTGGGCTTCGTCATACAGCGTTTCGGTGATTTCGACCATCTCCGCCCAGTTTTCCGCGGGGTGGACGTTGACCTCGATCACGCCCGGATCCGGTGTGATATGCAGCCGTTTGAGGCGCCAGTCATGCGGCGGCTCATAGCCTTCGAGGCGGACCGGCAGGCCGAGCTGCGCCGCGGTGGCTTCGATGCAGGCGAGCAGATTCAGGTAGTGTTCGAGATAGCTGACCGGTGGCAGGAAGATATGGAGGCAGCCGTCGCGGGGTTCGATGCACAGTGCAGTGCGAAACACATCCGCCCAGCGCGCCGGGTTCAGATCATCAGCCTGTTCCATTTCACGGATGGGCTGGGGCGGCGCTGGTGTCCAGGTGCTGTAATGGCGTGCGACTTCGCCCTGCAGGTCATCCAGCGGTGGTCGGGGCTCGAACGGGCTTGGTTCCGGAACGACCTCGCGCCGTTCACGCTGCTGGGCGCTCCAGGGTAATTGATCCAGGGGCAGGCGCAGGCCCATGGGCGAATCGCCGGGCAGCAGAAACATCACCTCGCGGCGGAACGGCCAATGCACGCTCTCCCACCGGTTCGAGCCGTAGTTCCAGCGCACCGGCAGGCAGTAACCCACCGGCATGTCGAGTCCTCGTTCCAGGACCTGCCGCAGGCTCGCATGATCGGGGTGCTGTTTGTCCGCGAGTTTCAGGGGGTCGAGGTCGAGCGGCAGGCTGTCCGCCTTCCAGAGGTGATAGAGCGTGTCCTCATAACCCGGCTGCACGTGGTCCGGCGCAACCCCGAGGCGACGAGCCAGTTCGCGGCCGAAGCACAGCGCATCGTCGATCGTGCATCCATAATCCTTACCATCATCGGCAAGTAGGTCGGGCCGCTGCCACACCGGCCGGCCATCGGTCCGCCAGTAAAGCGACAAGGCCCAGCGGGGCAGTTCCTCGCCGGGATACCACTTCCCCTGTCCCACGTGGAAGACCCCGCCGGGTGCGAATCGATCCTGCAGCCGGCGCAACAGCACGCCGGCGCGTTCTCGCTTGTGCGGGCCCAGCGCCGCGGTGTTCCATTGGGGAGACTCCATGTCGTCGACCGACACGAAGGTGGGCTCCCCGCCCATGGTGAGCCGCACGTCGCCGGCCCGAAGCTGATCGTCCACCGCACGTCCCAGAAGTGTGATCGCTTGCCACTGGTCGTCACTGTAGGGCTTGGTGACGCGGGGATCCTCATGAATGCGCTGGACTTCGTTATGGTGAGAAAACGTCACTTCGGTGTCGGGATCACCCCAGAAGTTGCCGGTCACGGGGGCGGCGCTCACCGGATCCGGCGTGCAGGCCAGCGGGATATGGCCTTCGCCAGCGAACAGCCCGGAAGTGGGATCGAGGCCGATCCAGCCCGCGCCGGGGACATACACTTCGCACCAGGCATGCAGATCCGTGAAATCGGCTTCGGGCCCGGAGGGGCCGTCCAGTGACCTGACATCAGGTTTGAGCTGAACCAGATAACCGGAGACAAAGCGTGCGGCCAGACCGAGGTGGCGCATGATCTGGACCAGCAGCCAAGCCGAATCCCGGCACGAACCGGTGGTTTTTTTCAGAGTCTCCTCGCAACTCTGGATGCCGGGTTCCATCCGGATCAGATAGCCGATATCGCGTTGCAGCCGACTGTTGAGGTCCACCAGAAAATCGACGACATACGGGCGTTTTCCGCGTTCCACGCCAGACAACCACTTGCGCAGCAGCGGGCCGTTCTCCGTGACCTCCATGTAAGGCGTCAATTCCTTGCGTAACTGGCGGTCGTAGGTGAAGGGGAAATGCTTGGCATATTCCTCCACGAAGAAATCGAAGGGATTGATGACCACCATCTCGGCGATCAGGTCGACTTCGATGCCGAGAGTCCGGGTTTCCTGCTGAAAGACGACCCGGGCGAGGATGTTGCCGAACGGGTCCTGCTGCCAGTTGATGAAATGATCCTCCGGCGTCACGCGCAGCGAGTAGGACAGAATCGGCGTCCTGCTGTGCACCGCCGGACGCAGGCGGATCACCTGCGGGGACAGCGCAACGGGGCGATCATAGTGGTAGACGGTCTTGTGGTTGAGCGCCACGCGCAGGGACATCAGGGCCTCCAGGGGGGGATTCTCAGCAAGTGATTGTGACCCGAGCGTTGGTGGGATGCGATTGATGCCGCTTGACTAGCCAACATCATGCCAGCCCGGTGGCGTTTCCGGATTCAGGTGATTCCCCGCCTGTACCGGCTGGCGTAAGAATCGCTACGCCCCCAAGATACCGCTGGCGCACCATTATGAGGCTCTTTTGTGACCCTGCTGAGATGCCCGAAAGGTGGATTGATCATCTCGGCACGAATTACTCGGGCTGTTTGGGGACGACCTGCTCCTGTCGTGTCTAGGGTGATCCGGCGCGTTTCTTGTAAGGAAATTGTGAAAAACTGAGATGGCCGTTGGATTCATCTCACGATCGGGAGCCCACATGTCGCAGCAATGGCGCGATTACCTGCAGCAGGATTTCTACGATGAACTCATTGGCCCCGATGGGCCGCGCCCGGCGGCGCGTCATCTGATCGAGCATCTGAACAAACTGGGACCCGAGACGCTGCGCGAACGGCAACGCGCCGCCGAACTCGAGATCAAGACGCTGGGCATCACTTTCACGGTCTACAGTGACGGCAACGCCATCGACCGGGCTTGGCCGATGGACATCATTCCACGGGTGATTCCGGCGCCCGAATGGCGGCGCACCGAGGCGGGCCTGAAGCAGCGCGTGCAGGCGCTCAATCTGTTCATCAACGACATTTACGGGCCGCAACACATCATTCGGGACAAGCATTTCCCCGAAGCGCTCATCGCCAGTTCCCGGAATTTTCGCCCGCAATGCCGCGATTTCACGCCGCCACTTGGGGTTTGGGCGCACATCTGCGGTTCAGACATGGTGCGCGACCGTGATGGAACGCTGTATGTCCTGGAAGACAACCTGCGGGTGCCGTCGGGTGTGTCCTACATGATGATGAATCGCATGGTGATGAAGCACGTCTTTCCGGAACTGTTCGAGGACCAGCTCATCCTGCCGGTGGATGACTATCCCTCGCAGCTCTTCGACATGCTGGCGGCGATGTCGCCTCGCCCGGGTGACTATCCCTGCGTCGTGGTGATGACCCCGGGTATCTATAACTCGGCCTATTTCGAACACGCCTATCTGGCCCAGCAGATGGGCGTGGAACTGGTGGTGGGTTCGGACCTGTACGTCGGCGAGGATGACTGTGTTTACATGCGCACTATCCAGGGGCCGGAGCGGGTCGACGTCATCTACCGTCGCATCGATGACGATTTTCTCGATCCAGAAGCCTTCCGGGCCGACTCCACCTTGGGCGTGCCGGGGCTGCTGAGGGCCTGGCGAGCGCGCAAGGTGGCCTTGGTCAATGCGCCCGGCGCGGGGGTTGCGGATGACAAGGTGGTCTACACCTATGTTCCGGACTTCATCAAATACTATCTGGATGAGGATCCGATTCTGCCCAATGTGCCGACTTGGCGCTGTGAGGACCCGGTATCGCTGAAACACGTGCTGGCCCAGCTTCCCGAACTGGTGATCAAGCCGGCGAACGAGTCGGGCGGCTACGGCATGCTGGTCGGACCCAAGGCCAGCCGCGCCGAATGCGCGCACTTTGGGCAGTTGATTCAAAGCGATCCGCGCAACTATATCGCCCAGCCGACGCTGGCGCTGTCGACGGTTCCATCGCTCACCGATCATGTCCCCGAGCCGCGCCATGTCGATCTGCGCCCATTCATCCTCAGTGGCAACGAGATCCAGGTCACCACTGGCGGCCTCACCCGTGTGGCGATGGTCAAAGGATCGCTGGTGGTGAACTCGTCGCAAGGGGGTGGAAGCAAGGACACCTGGGTGGTTGAACTCGGCGACGCCGAGGCTCAGTCCGGACGATGACGGCCACAAGGAGCTTTACTGATGTTGTCGCGAATGGCCGAGAATATGTACTGGTTTGCCCGCTATCTGGAGCGGGCCGAAAATACCGCCAGACTGGTGACGGTAACCACCAATCTGATGCTGGATCTGCCCCGGCGGATTGCCACCGACTGGGAGCCGCTGATCGATATCACCGGCAGCCGCGACGTATTCATGGAACGGCACGGCGAGATGAGCGAACATCGCGTGGTGCAGTTCCTGCTGGCCGATCGCGCCAATCCCGGCTCACTGATCAGCTCGCTTGCCAAAGCGCGCGAAAATCTTCGCACGACGCGCGATATCGTGCCTGCCGAGGCCTGGGAACAGCTCAACCGGATTCATCTGATCGTCCAGGACAAGATGGGCGAGGGGCTGTCACGCCGGGGACGCCATGAGTTTCTGCAAGCCATCATCGGTCATTGCCAGCAGATCGTCGGATTGCTGCATGGCGCCATGAGTCGGGACGAGGCATTCGAGTTCATGCGTCTGGGGCGCTACCTGGAACGCGCCGACATGACTACCCGCATCATCGATGTCCGATCCGGGGATCTGCTGGCGGAGATGCCGACTGACCTGATGGCCTACAGCCGCATGCAGTGGATGAGTGTGCTCAAATCGCTCACGGCCTACCAGATGTACCGGCGTCTGGTGCGCAGCCGGGTGTCCGGCGTCGACGTGATGCGTTTTCTGCTCAGAGAGGAGCGCTTCCCTCGGTCGGTCCAGGCCTGCATTCGGACGCAAGAGGATTGCCTGTCGAAGCTGCCTCATAATGAGGCGCCCTTGCGTGCCGTTGCCCAATTACGGGGCATGCTGCAGCGTGCGGACATCGGTGCGCTGGCACACGAGTCCGGGACCCTGCATCTGTTCATGGATGAACTGCAGCTCAAGCTCGCCGAATGTCACAACGCGATTGCAGCGACCTACTTCAGCCTTGAACCCGTCCCGGCTGGTGCATCGTCCACCAAGGTGATTTCCGTTCCGCCTGCCACCGCGACACAAGCCCAATCGCAGGCTCAGCGGCTGCACTGAACGGCCCCGGGCCGGCGAGGTCGTTGTCGCAGATCACGCCCGTGGGCACAATGAGAAGCCCCGTGGTTTCAGGAATGCTGCTGTGAACGATGCCGTGTTTCCTCGCATCCGTATGCGTCGCATGCGCCAGGATGCCTTTTCCCGGCGCCTGATGCGTGAGCAGACATTGCTTCCGGGCGATCTCATCTGGCCGGTGTTCGTGCTGGATGGGGCCGGCCGGCGTGAGCCTGTGGCCTCGATGCCGGGTGTCGAGCGTGTGAGCCTGGAGATCCTGCAAGAGACCCTGGCGCCACTGGTTGCCATGGGTCTCCCGGCGGTTGCCTTGTTTCCGGTGGTACCTGCACCATGCAAATCCCTGCTGGCCGAAGCGGCCTATGACCCGGATGGATTGGTGCAATGCGCGGTTCGCACATTGCGCCAGACATTTCCCGAACTCGGCATCATCACCGACGTGGCACTCGATCCTTACACGCGCCATGGCCAGGACGGGATCCTGGGTGAGAGCGGGCGCATACTCAACGACGAAACGGTCGAAGTGCTGGTCCGGCAAGCCTTGTCGCATGCCGATGCAGGTGCTCAGGTCGTGGCGCCTTCGGACATGATGGACGGGCGGGTCGGCGCCATTCGCGCCGCGTTGGAGGCTGCCGGGCATTCGGATACCCGCATTCTCGCCTATGCAGCGAAATACGCTTCGGCCTTCTACGGCCCGTTCCGTGAGGCGGTGGGTTCCGCAGCCGCGCTGGGAAAGGCCGACAAGTGCACCTATCAGATGGATCCCGCCAACAGCGATGAGGCCCTGCGCGAGGTGGCGCTCGATCTCGCGGAAGGTGCGGATATGGTGATGGTCAAGCCGGGAATGCCCTATCTCGACGTGGTGCGGCGGGTGAAGGACCGTTTCGGTGTCCCCACACTGGCTTATCAGGTGAGTGGCGAATACGCCATGCTCATGGCTGCGGCGCGGGCGGGTTGGCTCGATGAACGGGCGGTTGTGATGGAATCCCTTCTGGCCTTCAAGCGAGCCGGTGCCGACGCCATTCTGACCTATTTTGCGCCGCGGGCATTGCGCTGGCTGCATGACGACGCTACAGGAGGCGGGAGATGACCGATCGTTACGCCGTGATCGGTAATCCCGTCGCCCATAGCAAGTCGCCGTTGATCCATCAACTGTTCGCCGCGCAGACCGGGCAAGACATGGTCTACGAGAAGCGCTTAGCGCCGCTGGAGGGGTTTGGCGTGGCGGTTCGCGAATTTCTGGCCGAGGGCGGGAAAGGACTCAATGTGACAGTGCCGTTCAAGGCCGAGGCCTTTGTGATGGTGGATGTCTGCTCGCCGCGCGCCACGCAAGCCAGCGCGGTGAACACGATAGGTATCGGTGTCGACGGCCGTTTGTGGGGCGACAATACCGATGGGATCGGATTGGTCCGTGACTTGAAAGACGCTCTGGGTTGGCTGTTATGCGAGCGTCGTTTGCTGGTGCTTGGCGCCGGAGGCGCGGCATGCGGCATCCTGGGGCCGCTGCTGGAAGAGGGGCCACGGGAACTCGTGGTCGCCAACCGCACCCCCGATCGAGCGGAAGCATTGGCGGCGAGATTCCACTCTCTGGGGCCGGTGCGCGGCTGTGGTTTGCACGATCTGTTCGGCATCGGCGCTTTCGATCTGATCCTCAATGCGACATCCGCCAGCTTGTCCAACGCGCTGCCGGTGCTGCCGCTGGGCCTGGTGGCCAGTCACACGCGGTGTTACGACCTGGCCTACGGTCGGGAACCGACGGAATTTCAGCGCTGGGCGTGGGCACAGGGCGCAGCGGGTGCCGAGGATGGTCTGGGCATGCTCATTGAACAGGCGGCATTCTCGTTTGAGCTCTGGCGTGGCGTGCGCCCGGATACCGCACCGGTCCAGGCTGCCTTGCGACAGAAGGCTCTGGAGCCCAAGGACAGCAACGCTTGAACCCCTATGAGCAGGCGCATCAGTGGCTGGCCGAGCAGCCGGACACGGTGGCACTGCTGATCCGGAAGGCAGCGGCACTGGAGTGTTGTGGGGCGAGCCATGCGGGGTTGACGCCGCACCCTCCGCGGCTGGTGTTCGATTTGCGCGGTACCCGAGCCGGGAGTTCGGACAGCGCGGGCACGATTCGTCTCAATCCCGTGCTGCTTCGCGAAAATACTGCGGCATTCATGGCGCTGACGTTGCCGCATGAAGTGGCGCACTGGATCGTATTCCGCTGGCGTCCGGGCGCCTCGCCTCACGGTGCGGAGTGGCGGCAGGTCATGGCGTGGCTGGGTGCGCCGGCGCAACGGTGCCACGACTTCGATGTCACGCGAGCGCGTCTCAAGACGGGGCGGCGGTACGCCTACCGGTGCGCTTGCCGGCAGCATACCCTCGGCGCTGTGGCGCATCGACGCAGTCAGACCGGCCGGACGATCTATCGATGTCGCGTCTGTGGGAGCGTCCTGCGCCCACTCGATACCGCAATCACCGCCATGGTGTGCGGATTGCCTCAATGATCTCGCTGGCGGGTACGATGTTCGCAAGCAAGCTAAGATTGCAGGCAGGAACATCGCACACGCCAAAAGCGTGGAGCTGAATAAACTCAGGAGGAAGGGCAATGCTGAGACAAGTTTGCGGAGTGGATGATCTGACGGTCGGCGGGATGCAGAAATTCGATGTCGCCGGAACCGCCATCATCCTTTATCGGCTCGAGGACGGCTTTTACGCCACCCAGCGGTTGTGTACCCATACCTGGGGGCCGTTGGACCGCGGAAAGCTCGAGGACGGATGCGTCGTGTGCCCCTTGCATCGCGCGCGCTTCGATGTGCGCACCGGGGCGGTCAAGCAATGGGCCAATTTTCCGCCGGGCGTTCAGTTGCTCAACTTCTTGCGCGGTCACAAGCCACTGACCACTTATCCGGTCGAAGTGAAGGAGGGGCGGATCTGGGTGGATGTTTGAAGCCATGCCGCCGGCATCTGCACCGGTTGCGGTTCAGTTATAATCGGCGCCTTTGGGCCCCGGATGCTCGGGCGGTGACAATCCGCCGCAATGAGCCTTGGCGCGAGCCGCAATTCAGCGAAGGATCCAGCAGGTACCATGGCCTTGATCGTCCAAAAATACGGAGGCACCTCGGTCGGCACCATCGAGCGGATCGAACGCGTGGCTCGCAAGGTGATCGCCGCCCGCGCGCGAGGCGACCAGGTCGTCGTCGTCGTATCGGCAATGAGTGGGGAAACCGACCGGTTACTCGGGCTGGCGCGCCAGATCGCGTCCCGTCCCGAACCCCGGGAAGTCGATGTGCTGATTTCGACAGGTGAGCAGGTCACCATCGCCCTGCTTGCCATGACGCTGCAGAAGCTCGGCTGTCCCGCACGCTCCTATACGGGCGCACAGGTGCCCATCATCACCGATTCGGCGCATGGCAAGGCGCGGATCGCGCGCATCGATCCGCACCAGGTGCGCGCGGCTCTGGACGCCGGCCAGGTGGTCGTGGTGGCGGGCTTTCAGGGCGTTGATGCCCTGGGCAACATCACCACACTCGGACGGGGTGGTTCCGATACCACGGGTGTGGCCCTGGCGGCAGCCTTGAAGGCAGATGAATGCCAGATCTTTACCGATGTCGATGGGGTGTATACCGCCGATCCACGCATTGTTCCCACAGCGCGGCGACTGGATCACATCACCTTCGAGGAAATGCTTGAGCTGGCCAGCCTCGGAGCCAAAGTGTTGCAGATCCGATCCGTCGAATTTGCGGGCAAGTACAACGTTCCGCTGCGTGTCCTGTCCACCTTCCAGGAAGGGCCCGGCACGCTGATCACCTATGAGGAGCAGCAAGTGGAAGAGGTCGTCATCTCCGGAATCGCGCAAAATCGTGACGAAGCGCAGATCACGGTGAGCGGAATTCCCGATCATCCGGGTGTGGCCTACCGCGTGCTCGGGCCGGTTGCCGATGCCAACATCGAAGTGGACATGATTGTGCAGAACGTTGCCCGTGACGGGACGACCGACCTCACCTTCACGGTCCATCGCAACGACCATGAGCGTGCAATGGAGATCTTGCGTGGGCGACAGAAGGATCTGGGCGCCCGCGAGATCGCCGGTGATTCGGCGATCGCCAAGATCTCGCTGGTCGGGGTCGGGATGCGCAGCCATGCCGGCGTCGCGGCGCGCATGTTCAGTGTTCTCGCGTCCGAAGGAATCAACATCCGGATGATCTCCACTTCCGAGATCAAGATTTCGGTCGTGGTCAGCGAAAAATATGTCGAGTTGGCGGTTCGGGCGCTTCATGAGGCCTTCGCGTTGGATCGGGCGCCTCATCGCTAACGTTCAAACAGACCCGTCTTGGGCCGATATCAAAACGGGGTATCACAGGATGTGGCGACCCCAACACGTTGATAGACAGCAAGGAGCATTCAATGCTGATTTTGACAAGGCGAGTGGGCGAAACGGTCATGGTGGGCGATGAGATCACCATTACCGTTCTGGGCGTCAAGGGCAACCAGGTACGTCTCGGCATCAATGCGCCCAAGGATGTAGCGGTTCACCGGGAAGAGATTTACCAGCGCATCAAGCACGAGCATGACGATATGGAACCGGGGGATGTAATCGGGCGTTGAGCCGGGCGGCTTTACCCCGCGTCGCAATCCCGATAGAATCGGCGCTCTTCTCTTGGCAGCACCGGCGGTTCTCGACGATGCTGCTGTCTACCGATCACGGAGAGATGGCCGAGAGGCCGAAGGCGCTCCCCTGCTAAGGGAGTATGGGTCAAAAGCCCATCGAGGGTTCGAATCCCTCTCTCTCCGCCACTTTTCTGCGACGACGTCGTTCGCGCTCCCACCCCTGGCGGCTCGGAATGGTTGATTTCGGCCGACCGTGTCTCCTTTGCGCAGGGTCTTGACGGGCATCCTCGACAACGAGGCAGCGGTGAGTGTGAACCATCTGCCGTCAGTCAGGCGAACGCGCGACGACAGGCGGCACGAAAATGGCATGTGTTCGGCAGAGTGCCCGGGTGATCGGGGCATCGGATAGTGGTTGAGTCAGGAGGGGAAATGGCGGGACAAGGATGGTGGCGGACCAAGCCGATCGATCAGGCGCTCGAAGCAGGAGAGGGCGGCCTGCATCGGGTTCTGTCTGGGTTGGACCTGACGTTTCTCGGTATCGGTGCCGTCATCGGCGCGGGTATTTTCGTCCTGACCGGGATTGCCGCCGCGACCAAAGCCGGTCCGGCGCTGACCCTGTCTTTTGTCATTGCCGGGATGGCCTGCCTGTTCGCGGCGTTGGTCTACGCCGAATTTGCGAGCACCGTTCCACTCTCCGGCAGTGCCTATACCTACTCCTATGTGACCCTTGGCGAACTGCCGGCCTGGATCATCGGTTGGGATCTGATCCTGGAATATTCGGTCGCTTCGGCTGCCGTTGCAATCGGCTGGTCGGGCTACTTCAACCGGGTTTTGGAAGGACTGGGCCTCGGTCTGCCTGAGATGCTGACCCGCACGCCATTCGATGGGGGTTGGATCAATCTCCCTGCATTCGTCGTGATTCTGGTGGTCAGCGCACTGCTGGCAGTCGGTGTCCGGGAAACCAGCCGATTCAACAACGCGATGGTGGTGCTGAAACTCGGAATCATCGCGCTCTTTCTCGTCACGGCCATTCCCAAGATCGATGTCACCAACTGGGATCCCTATTTTCCGTTCGGATGGAGTGGCGTCGTCGGTGGCGCAGGGCTGATCTTTTTTGCCTATATCGGATTCGATGCGGTGTCCACAGCAGCGGAGGAGGCGCGCGACCCACAACGCGATATCCCGCGCGGAATTCTCGGCTCCCTGGTGATCTGCACGCTGATTTACATTCTGGTAGCCGGGGCACTGACCGGGATCGTCAACTACACCCAGCTCAATGTGCCCGATCCTGTGGCAGCGGGTTTGGCGTTGATCGGCGCTCACAGTGTAGCGGGTTTGATCAGCGTCGGCGCCATCGCCGGGCTGAGCTCGGTCCTGCTGGTGTTGCTTTACGGGCAAAGTCGCATCTTTTTCGCCATGTCCCGTGACGGACTGCTGCCCCCCGTTTTCTCGCGCGTACATCCCCGCTTCAGAACCCCGTTCCAGGTGGTGCTGATGACCGGGCTCGTGGTGGCGCTGGTTGCCGGTTTCATGCCGATCCGTCAGGTCGCAGAACTGGTAAACGTGGGTACACTTGCCGCCTTCATCCTGGTCTCGGTGGCGGTCATGGTGCTGCGCTACACGCGCCCTGATCTCCATCGCCCGTTCCGGACGCCCCTGGTGCCATTGATTCCGCTCTTGGCCATCGCCTTTTGCGCCTATCTGATTGCGAGTCTGGATGCCGTGACGCTTTGGCGGTTCGTGGCCTGGATGGCATTGGGCATGGCGGTCTATGTGTTCTATGCCCGCCATCACAGCCGGCTGAGGTCTGAGCAGGGATAGGTCTGGGCCGGGGCGGTACGACGGTAGCTTGAGCAGCTATCCGCCCAGACCGGCTTCGCCGGACCGGGCGGCTTGGATGGCGCCTGGAATTTCAGTAGATCAGTAGAGCGGATCCGGCAGATGGGCGCGGACGACATCCGGCGTCGTGCAGTGCGTGAGATCCAGATCGACACTGGCCAGCACCCGCGATGCAAGCTGATGATCCAGCGCGTCACGCAGAAATCCCAGGAACCGCGGGGGCGCGACCAAGACCAGATGGTTAAAGGCGTGGGCCTGGTATCGTTCCCGCAGTCGCGCGCAGAGCTCGGCGGCGAAGCGCCGGGCTTCCTCATCCTTGGGGTCGATCGTCGGCTCCATCCCGTGGCGGTGTTCACCATGGGAGTCCAGCGCACGTCCGGGCCGGTCGGCGAGCAGTTCATGGCCTGGAAGGCGCGATGCAGGGTGCACGGCATCCTCGAGTTCGAGCAAGGGACCGCGGGCACCCTGGGCTTGATAGAAGCGAGCGCGTGCTGCGTCCGCGACGAGAATCCAGACTGTCTGCTCAGCATGCGTCATGGCGCCGTCTCCAAAGTAAGGTCGTGTCGTCTGCACGATAGCAAAACTTCAAAACCGGCTTTTGACGCGGATCATGCGATGCGCATCAGCGTTCCGGAAGGATGATGTTCAGTTCCAGGATGTCGCAATCACCCTGGTGATCGACCTCGACCTTCACGGCATCATCGTTGACGGTGACATAGCGTCGAACCACCTCCAACAAATCACGCTGCAAATTGAGAAAGTAATCCGGGCGCTGACTCTCGCGGCGCTGGTGGGCGACCACGATTTGCAGACGCTCTTTCGCCACCGAGGCGCTGGACTTGTTGGATGAACGGAAGAAACTGAGAATACCCATGGTTCAGCCTCCAAACAGCCGTCGCAGGAAGCTTCGCTCCTCTTCCACGAAGCGCAGGGGGCGGGACTCGCCGAGAAAACGGGCGACGGTATCGGCATAAGCCTGGCCGGCTTCGCTCTTGTCCTCCAGGATCACCGGTGTTCCGGCATTGGAGCATTGCAACACGGTCGGTGATTCGGGAATCACACCCAACAACGGGATCGAGAGAATCTCCTGCACGTCCTGAAGGCTGAGCATTTCACCCTTGCTGACGCGTTTGGGTGCATAGCGGGTGATGACCAGATGCTCGTTGATCTTGCCGTCCTGACGCTCGGCGCGGCGTGTCTTGCTGGCGAGCAGTCCCAGGACCCGATCCGAATCGCGGACCGAGGACACTTCGGGATTGGTGACGATGATGGCATCGTCGGCGAAATACATGGCCAGATGTGCGCCCTTCTCGATGCCCGCCGGCGAATCGCAAAGGATGTAATCGAAGTCTTGGGACATCTCTTCGAGGACGCGACCGACGCCGTCCTGAGTGAGGGCATCCTTGTCCCGCGTCTGTGAGGCGGCGAGGATGGAGAGATTGGGCAGACGCTTGTCGCGGATCAGGGCCTGACCCAGGGAGGCCTCGCCGTGGATGACATTCACAAAGTCATACACGACGCGGCGCTCACACCCCATGATGAGGTCGAGATTGCGCAGGCCGACGTCGAAGTCGACCACCGCGGTCTTGAAACCGCGCAGCGCCAGGCCAGTTCCGAAAGCAGCGGAAGTGGTGGTTTTTCCGACCCCTCCTTTGCCAGAGGTCACCACAATGATGCGTGCCAAGGGAGATGCTCCTCATTTTGTTCCGTAAAAGTCATGACATTCAGTGCAGGGGGCATGGATCGCCCAGCGCTGCGTCACAGGGCCTGGACGTGAAGGTTCTCGCCGTCCAGATGAATCTGTGCCGGCTGCCCGCGCTGCGCCGGTTCCAGATCGTCGGCCAGCCGGTAATAACCCGCAATGGAAATCAACTCTGCTTCAAGCGATCGACAAAAAATACGCGCTGTCCGGTCGCCACGCAGGCCCGCGAGCGCGCGACCCCGCAGCGCGCCATAGACATGGATGTTGCCGTCTGCGAGCAATTCCGCGCCATGGCTGACCGGTCCAACAACAATCAGGTCGCTTTTGGCATAGACCTGTTGTCCGGATCGCACCGGCTCAGTAATCAGGCGTGCGGGCATATTCCGTTCGACCGCCTTGGGTTGCGAATCGACTGCCGATGAACGGGTCTCGTTCAGCACACCCAGCGCCAGATCGCGTGCCTGCTGTTCGTGTATCGGGTCTGCTCCGCGGATGGCGATGGGGATCAGCTCGAGTGCACGCAGCGCTTCGACCAGTGCGGCGATCGTCCACGCCACCTGTTCGACTGCCTGCACGTCAACGATGATCGGCGCGCCCTTGAAGAATCCGGGCGCCTGATCGATGCGCCGCCGCACGTCCGAAACCACCCGTTCGGGGGTGGGATCGAAGACCTTCAGGACCGTGAAGGTGAAGCCGCTGCCTTTCAGCTCACAGGACGGGGTCTGGGGAAAGGCGGATGATCGCATCGACATGAAGAAGGCTCCCGGCGGGATATTTCAGAACGATAACAAAGCTGGCCAATGCCGAATACCCATGTGCCCGTTCATGTCTCGCCGCGCGCAGCCTGGACCCGTCCGAAATGCCACGCCAAGCCCAGTGCAAGCGTCAATGCGCCCAGCGCCAGCGCGGCCGTTTCGCCGTTGTAGCCAGGCTGATAGGGGCTCATTGCGCCCAACAGCAGACAGCCGCCGACGAAATTGGCAGATCCCCACAGCACATTGACCACGGGTGAGGAGTTCCCGACGCCGGGCGGTTGCGCGAACGGGGAGGGAAACGGTTTGCCGGATACGCCGTGAACGAAATGCGGAATGCCGTTGGCCAGAAAGATACCGGCCAGAAACCGGATCAGTAACAGGCTCCATGCCATGTGTGACTCTCCTTGATGCGGCACACCTCCGCGGCAGGTTGGTGCTCGCGCCGTTACGCCAGGATCGATTTGGACCGGATGTCGATCGTTTCCGGCGTCACCTCGAGATCATAGGCGATCGGCACACCGGTGGGGATTTCCAGGCCCATGATGTCGGCATCGGAAATGCTTTCCAGATCCTTGGTCAGCGCGCGCAGCGAATTGCCGTGAGCGGAAATCAGCACCTGCTTGCCGGCGGCCAGCTCGGGCCGGATGTGCTGCTCGAAATAGGGGCGTACCCGCTCGCAGGTGTCCTTCAGACTCTCGCCGTTGGGCGGCGGTGTATCGTAGCCGCGCCGCCACTGTTTGAACTGCGCCTCACCATGGCGGGCCAGAACCTCATCCTTGTTGAGGCCCTGCAGGTCGCCATAGTGACGTTCGGCCAGGGCGGTCACATGCAGATAGACCGGAAATTCATTTGCGCCGGGCCGGTAGGACTCGCGTGGCAGCGTACCTTCGGCGGGTAGGAAGATGGGCGTCCGGCCGCTGCGATTTTCTCGCAACACGACCTGCAGGGTCGTGATAGCGCGCTGGAGGTGAGAGGTGAAGGCGACATCGAACGCGCGATCGGCGAGCAGGCGGCCCGCCTGGGCTGCTTCTTCCCAGCCATCCGCCGCTAGGGGGACATCGACCCAACCGGTGAATCGGTTCTGGGCATTCCAGACGGATTTGCCATGCCGGATCAGGATCAGGCGTGCTTGCATCGGTAGTTCCCCTTCGTGCGATGAGATGGCGTCAAGTGGCCTATTGTAAAGGAGCTGAACTGTTTCGCTAAGGTGAAGGGGCGAGGCGACGCGCGCTCGAGCCGGCGGCTGGAATCAAGATCCCGGCGCACCATTGCGTGCCCAGCAGCCGAGCTTCGCTACGCGGATCACGAGGGAATCCACGAATGGATGCATCGGCGCACAGACCGGCCCGGTCGGGCCGGCTGCCAGGCGTTCAGTCGTTGGTGAGTTCGTCGAGAAAGCGCTCGGCGTCCAGGGCCGCCATGCAGCCGGTGCCGGCGGAGGTGATGGCCTGGCGATAGACATGATCCATCACGTCACCTGCGGCGAATACACCCGGGATGGATGTGGCCGTGGCATTGCCTTCCAGTCCGCTGTTGACTTTCAGGTAGCCGCCCTGCATGTCGAGCTGTCCTTCGAAGAGCTGGCTGTTGGGTGTATGGCCAATGGCGATGAATACGCCTGCGACCGCGATCTCTTGGGTTTCACCAGTCGTGCTGCGTGCCCGCAGTCCGGTCACGCCGGATTCGTCGCCCAGAACCTCGTCGAGTTCATGGTTCCATAATATGGTGATCTTGCCTTCGCGCTCGCGGGCGAACAGCTTGTCCTGCAGAATTTTCTCCGCCCGGAACCGGTCGCGGCGATGAATGACGGTGACGTGCGCCGCGATGTTGGCCAGATACAGCGCTTCTTCCACAGCCGTGTTGCCGCCACCGATCACGGCGACATTCTGGTTGCGATAGAAAAACCCGTCGCAGGTGGCGCAGGCTGAAACCCCCTTGCCCATGAACGCCTGTTCGGAGGCAAGGCCCAGATAGCGGGCGCTGGCTCCGGTCGCAATGATCAGGGCATCGCAGGTATACACGCCGCTGTCGCCTTCGAGCCGGAACGGGCGCTGCCCGAGATCCGCGGTATGGATATGGTCGAACACCACCTGGGTCTCGAAGCGCTCGGCATGCGCCTTGAGTTCTTCCATCAACGCGGGGCCTTGCAGACCTTCCTGGCCGCCTGGCCAGTTGTCGACCTCGGTCGTGGTGGTCAGTTGCCCGCCCATCTGGATGCCAGTGATGAGAACCGGTTTGAGATTGGCTCGGGCGCCGTAGATGGCGGCGGTGTAGCCGGCCGGACCCGAACCCAGAATCAATAAACGCGCATGGCTGCTTTCGGCCATTGAAAAATCCTCGAAACCCGAATAGTCGATGAAATCGTGAGGTCCGATGCCGGGCGCGGCCTATCGCCTGTTCGCGCGAGGACTGACGCCCGGCACGGCGTGTCTCACAGCGCGCTGCTGTGCTCCGCGAGGTAGCTTGCCACACCTTCGGCAGTGGGCTTCATGCCAGGCTTGCCCTTGCGCCAGCCGGCGGGGCAGACCTCACCGTGCTCTTCGGTGAATTGCAGGGCTTCCACCAGGCGAAGCATTTCATCCACTTCCCGGCCCAGCGGCAGGTTGTTGACGACCTGATGCTGCACGATGCCGTTCTTGTCGATCAGGAAAGAGGCGCGCAGCGCGACGCCGTCCGGATGTTCGACGCCGTAGGCACGGACGATGTCGTGGCGCACATCCGCCACGATGGGAAACTGTACCGGACCGATGCCGCCTTTTTCGACCGGCGTGTTCCGCCAGGCATGGTGGGTGAAGGCAGAGTCGATGGAAACCCCGACCACTTCCACACCCAGGTCTTTGAACTTGGAGACACGGTGGTCGTGAGCAATGATTTCGGAAGGGCACACGAATGTGAAATCCAGCGGCCAGAAGAACAGAACGACGTACTTGCCCTTCAGATCCGAAAGACGGAAGTTTTCGTTGATACTGCCGTCGGGAAGCACGGCGGCGGCGGTGAAATCAGGGGCAGGTTGGCTGACCAGAACGCTCATGAGGGGGCTCCTTTGCGAAGGGGTGGATGGACTCGACCGACATCTTAAAGCAAGCCGGTCGGATGGGTGCAATCCAAAAATGATCAGAAGGCGATCACATTTTTCGATGATCACTCTGTGTCACGGAAGCGTTTCGCCCAACGGTCCGCGATTCGTTCAGTCTGGCTCCGGGTAGTTGCGGGCGCGGTGATGGGGCGTATTGATCTCATAGCCGCGCAACATGATTTCCCAATACAGGAAGGGCAGCAGACTGGTCTTGAGCCACCACATGCTGCGCCGTTCGACATACGGGTCGAGCGGCAGGGTGGGCGTGACCACACCGTCGTAGACGAACTCGGCCAGCATGACCTTGCCCTTGGCCGTGGTCAGCGGGCAGGTCCCATAGCCATCGTAGCGCGCGGTCGGTTGCTTGCCGCCGAGCTCCGCCAGCAGGTTGCGCACCACCACGGGCGCCTGCTGACGCACTGCGCCGGCGGTTTTGGAGTTTGGTGTCGAGGCGACATCACCCAGCGCATGGACGTTGGGATAGTGCACATGGCGCAGCGTGAACTTGTCCACGTCCACATAGCCTGCCGCATTGGCGAGTGGGCTGTGGCGAACGAAATCGGCCGGTCGTTGCGGCGGCGTGACATGCAGTAGATCGAACGGCTGCTCGATTCGGGTTTTCTGGCCATCCGCACCGGTGTGCTCGAAGGTGGCGACCCGCGCCGGTCCGTCTACGGCGACGAGTGTATGCTGATAATGGCGCTGCACACCATAGCGGTCGGCGACCCGCTCCAGCGCGCGGGAAAAGGGGGCGACTCCGAAGATTACCGGCGTGGCGCAGTAATAGTGCAGCTCGGCCTCGCGGCCATTCTGCTGGAAGTGATCGGCCGCCAGATAGAGGATCTTCTGCGGGGCGCCTGGGCATTTGAAGGGCATGGGCGCTGCCGTGAAGACGGCGCGTCCGCGGCTGAACTCCTGGATGCACTGCCAGGTGTATGGCGCGAGATCGTAGTGGTAGTTGCTGCAGACGCCATTCTGTCCAAGTGTTTCCTCCAATCCGGCCACGGCGCCCCAGTCGCTGACGATGCCCGGGCAGACAATCAGATGCTCGTAGTGGACGAGTCGCCCATCGTCCAGGACGAGCTGATTCTGGTCGGGTTCGAGCGCGGCCACCGCTTGGCGTATCCAGGTCACGCCCAGCGGCATCAAGCCATGCATGGGCCGGCGGGTTGCGGTGGCGGGGAAAACCCCGCCCCCCACCAGCGTCCAGCCGGGTTGGTAGAAATGGAACTCGGCTGGCTCGATGACCGCAACATCCAGATGATTGTTCAATCGCAAGAGGCGGGCGGCGACCGCGAGACCAGCGGCGCCACCGCCAATGACAACAATCTGGTGGGCAGAAGGGGGGGATGCAGTGACCATGAATTGCTCTCCTGACGGGGGACATCAACGGTTTGGTCCCGTTGAATCGGGACGGGGGTCATGATGCCAGTGTTGGGTCGTTGCTCGGAGCCGTGATGGCGTAACAGACCCTCAGGAATCGTTGGCGATCAACTGAAGCATGGGCAGTGCACCGGCGTAGCGCGGCGCCCAATAGTTCGCATCGATCGCATCGATCCGCACGACCTTTCCTGAGCCAGGCGCATGCACCATGCGTCCGTCACCCATGTAGATCCCGACATGGGAGATGGCACCATCGACGCGGAAAAACAGCAGATCCCCGGGGGCCAGTGCATGTGGCGGCACCCGCCGCGCCCGTTCGGCCTGGTCGATCGCGCGACGAGGCAATGAAAATCCGGCTTGCCGATAAGCGTAGGTCACCAGCCCGCTGCAGTCGAACCCGCCGGGTTCGGCGCCGCCCCAGCGATAGGGCTGGCCGGTCATTGCCAAGGCGTGTGCCACCACTTCCATCCGCCGGGACGCCACATCGGCGTTTGCGGCCGATCCCGACGGCATGCGGGTGGCGGGCCCCCATGTGGGTGCGCACGCGACCAGCATCATCACGAGGCTGAGCAGGATGGCGCGGGGGATGATCGGTTTCAAAGGCCGGTCTCCAGGACGCAGGATATCGGGAATCATTGCAGAAACACGCTGGCCAGGCCAAGGAAGATGAAAAATCCACCGCTGTCGGTCGTTGCGGTCAGAAGGACGCTCGAACCCAGCGCCGGGTCTCGGCGCAGCCGATGCATGGCCAGTGGGATGAGCATGCCGGCCAATGCTGCGAGCAGGAGGTTGAGCAGCATCGCCGCACTCATCACCACCCCCAGGGCGGGGTTGCCATACAGACCATAGGCCACTGCCCCGACCACACTGCCCCATACCAAGCCATTGAGCAGGGCAACCCGGATTTCCTTACGGATCAGGCGATGGGTGTTGTTGTCGTTGAGCTGATCCAGCGCCAGGGCACGGATGATCAATGCCGAAGTCTGGTTGCCGGTATTGCCGCCGATGCCGGCGACGATGGGCATCAGCGCTGCCAGGGCCACCAGCCTTTCGATGGTCCCTTCAAACAGGCCGATGACCCGCGAGGCAATGAGTGCCGTGACCAGATTCACAGCCAGCCAGGGCCAGCGGTTGCGGACACTCGGCCCAACGCCGGCGAAGAGGTCCTCGTCCTCCCGTAGCCCTGCGCGCCCCAGCATCTCCGCATTGCGCAGCTCTTGCAGGTAATCGACCACCACGTCGATGGTCAGGCGTCCGAGGACATGGCGCCGTTCATCGACGACGGGCGCCGAGACGAGGTCATAGCGCTCGAAGGCCTGTGCCGCTTCTTCGGCAGGGTCGCCGGGAGAGAACGTGACCACATCCCGCGCCATGACCTCCGACACCCGCCGCGCCGGATCTTCGGCCACGAGGCGCCGCAGCAGCAGGATCCCGGTGAGCTGGCCGTGTCGATTGGTGACGAACAGCTTGTCTGTGTGATCGGGCAGCTCGCCAATGCGCCGCAGATAGCGGTAGACCACATCCAAGCTGATGTCCTCCCGGATCGTGACCGGAGCATAGTCCATCAGGGCGCCCACCGTGTCCTCGGGATAGGACAGAGCGGCTTGGAGTCGTGCGCGATTCTGCGCGTCCATGGCATCCAGTACGCTCTGCAGCACATCGCGTGGCAGGTCGGCCGCCAGGTCGGCCAACTCATCGGCATCGAGCTGGGCCGCTGCGGCCTGAAGCTCGGCCTGATCCATGCGGGCAATCAGGCTTTCGCGGACAGCATCGGACACCTCGAGCAGGATCTCGCCGTCCAGATCGGCGCGGACCAGATCCCAGACTGTCAGCCGCTCCTCCAGCGGAAGGGCTTCGAGGATATGGGCGATGTCTGCCGGATGCAGACGACTGAGCTTGCGTTCCAGTTCGCTCAGGTGCTGCCGGTGCAATACCTGCTGTTCCAGGGCATGGCGCGGCGTATCGGTGCGGTCCAGAAGCTGTTCCACCAGATGCTGCTTGCGCAACAGCTCGCTGACCTCGCGCATGATGTGCTGCAGGCGGGTACTGTCGGCGGGACGCTGGTTCGGAGCCGGTTCCATGCAGGCCTCAGGGTCGGATTCGTGCTACAGCCCTTTGAGGCATTCCAGGTAGCGGTTCTCGTCGGGCGGCTGTCCGGATCGTTGTGCCTCCCACAGGGCCTGTCCGAGGCAGCTCATCATCCGGTGTTCGGCGGCGTGGGCCGAACCTTGACGGCTGCTCAGGCGCTGGTGGATGCGGCGAATGCCGCTCGGTCGGTCGGTCGTGACCTGCTCCCGTAGCGCCATGTGCAGGCCAAGATGCAGGAATGGGTTTTCCGTTCCCCGCTCGGGTGGAAATTCATGCTGCGCCAGCGCTTCGCCGCTGCCCTCGAATAGCGACTGGTATTCCGGATGCTCCTCGACGAGTGTCGCGAGGGCGGTTTCGAGGGGGCTCAGAGCTTCGCCGGCCCGGGCTTTTTGCCAAGCGGTTGCATATTGGGCGCGCAGGCCTGCGCGGTCGTTGCCGAACATTCAGTGCACTCCGGTTTGAGTCTCTGGGGCATGGGCGTGTCGCGGAGCCGAATCGCCGAAGAGCGCGGCGCTGGCGCACAGGTCACGCACCGAACATTGCGCGCACAAGGGCTTGCGTGCCTTGCACACATAGCGTCCGTGCAGAATCAGCCAGTGATGGGCGTGCTGGCGGTAGGCGGATGGAACACACTGCATCAGCTGATCCTCGACTTCCCGTACGGTCTTGCCCGACGCGAGGCCAGTGCGATTGGCGACCCGGAAGATATGGGTATCGACCGCCAGGGTTGGTTCCCCAAACGCGACATTCAGGATCACATTGGCGGTTTTGCGGCCGACCCCAGGCAAGGCCTCGAGCTCGGCGCGGCTGCGCGGGACCTGGCTGCCATGGCGTTCGACCAGCATGCGGCTCATCGCGATCACGTGGCGGGCCTTGGATCGATACAGTCCGATGGTGCGGATGGCCTGCGTCAGCCCTGGTTCGCCCAGCGCCAGCATGTCCTCCGGCGTGCGGACTTTTTCGAACAAGGGCGTGGTCGCCTTGTTCACGCCCGCATCGGTTGCCTGCGCCGAGAGAATGACCGCGACCAGCAGCTGGTAGGTGTTGTGGTAGACCAGTTCGGTTTCGGGTTCCGGGTTGGCCGCAGCCAGGCGCGCAAAAAAGGTGGCGCAGCATTCGGGCGTCATTCGATCGACTCCGCAGACATGGGGGGTATGGTCCGCGATGGCGTCCGGTGTCTCAAGGTCCGTCCGATGACGATCAGCAGGGCGAACGCCACGAAACCTCCAGTGGGCCAGGCCGCGATGGGGAAGACCAGGTGGCGAGGGACGGGGATCGGACCGGTCCCGATCAGGGGCAACAGTCCAATGCGGAGACTGGCAGCCAGTTCTCGGAGTGCGCCCATCAGTGGCGGCAGTCCCGCGACGATCAGCAGCGTACGCCGCGAGAACGATGGCCGCACCGCCGGCGCCGGTTCTATTGGATGACCCGGCACCATCAGCAGAAGCAGTCCCGTTGCCGCCACTAGGGGGAGGGGGCCAGCCATGGCGGCATGCAGATGGTGCAGGTAGGTATCGATGAGACGGTCCAGGATCGCAATGAAGCCGGCGAGCAGCAGTGTGGCGATAGGCAGTCGCAGTTCCGCGTCCGGAAGACGGGTCAGCCGCGGCTGCAAGACGCTGATGGCTGCGAACAGGGCGCCGGCGGCGAGTCCCAAAGCCAGCCCGGAGATGAGCGAGGTGCTCGCGATGGCTAGAGGAACCGCCGCCAGCGCAATCCGTGGGGTCTCGCCGGCTGCAGATTCCGGTGAGGGTGCAATGGTCATTTCACGGCGTCCTGCGGCGCAGGGGTGAGCAGCAGCACCCGGTGGCGTTCAAAATACTTCAGGGCACCGGCCACCGCATGGATGACGGCGCGAGGGGTCAGGGTCGCGCCTGTGATCTGATCGAAATCACCACCATCTTTACGCACGTTCCAACGTCCCTCCGGAGGACTTCCCAGGCTGTGGCCGTCGAACTGGGTAATCCAGGCCGAGCGCGCCCGATCGATGCGATCGCCCAGCCCCGGGGTTTCGTGGTGGCGCGTTACCCGCACGGCGACGATCGCGCCCAAAACATCGATTCCCACCAATAGCTCGATCCGACCGCTGTACCCATCGGGCGCTACGGCCGGCACGATCACGGTCTCGACGCGATCGTCCACCACCACCTGATAGGCATTGAACGGGCTATTCTGGTGGAGTTCTCCGGCCGGTGGAAGTCTCAGCGAGCGCAGGGCATCCGGCTGGGCGATGCGGGATCCGGCGATTTCCCGCACCTGGGCCAGCCGGTCCCATTCGCGGTTTTTGCTCATGCGCGGTTCAGTCCAGTACATCGTCGCCAGCACCAGTCCCAGCACGCCCAGCGCGCAGCCGCCGACGCTGAGGCCGGCGCGCAGCAGGCTCCAGCGGGCGGACTCAGTCGTCGCGGGGCGTGCCATAAGGTCTCGGGATGGTCAGGCGGTCAATCAGGGGGACAGCCAGATTCATCAGCAAAACGGCAAAGGCGAAGCCGTCGGGATAGGCGCCGAAAGTGCGGATCAGATAAACCAGCGCGCCGATCCCCGCGCCGTAAAGCAACCGGCCGCGCGGGGTGGTGCTCGCCGAGACGGGATCGGTGGCAATGAAAAACGCGCCCAGCATCGTCGCCCCTTGTGTCAGATGGAACAGCGCCGAGGGATAGCGATCCGCGTCGATGACCTGAAAAACCAGCGCTCCGGTGGCAACCGCCACGAGCACGGCGACGGGGATGCGCCAGCCGATGACGCCCCGTGCCAGCAGGTAACCGCCACCGGCTGCGTAGGCCAGGTTCACCACCAGCCCCGCCCGGCTACCCGCGGGGCCGCCCTCTGCGTGGATCTCGAACAAGGTATGGGTGAGGGCCAGTCGCGTGCGGGTATCACCCAGCGCGGTGGCGCCGGTCAATCCATCCCAAGCGTGTTCTGCACCGGTCCAAGCCAGTGCTGCCAGGTGCCAATCCCAGGCCGATGCCGCAGCGGGCCACCGGGTCATGGCCACGGGAAAGCTCACCAGCAACAGGGCGTAGGCGGCCATGGCGGGATTGAAGGGGTTCTGCCCCAGCCCGCCGTAAGCGTGTTTGACCAGTAACACGGCGAATGCCGTGCCCAGAATCGGTAGCGGGAGCGGCAACCAGGGCGGAAGCGCCAGTGCGATGAGCGTTGCCGTCACCGCCACACTACCATCCTGGAGGGCCGGCTTGGGCGGATGTCCGCGCAGTCTCATGGCGAGGATTTCACAGCCGTAGGCCGTTGCCAGACACAGAGCCAAGTTGAGCAATACCCCCGGACCGCGATAGAAAAGCGTCGCCGCCGCACCAGGCAACAGCGCCAGCAGCACTTGGCTCATCACCCAGCTGACCGGGCGTGCATGCGGCAAGTGAGGCGCTGAGGCGGTCGGAAACGCCTTGCTCATCAGGGCTCCTGATTCGGTGTGGCGTCTTTGCGCGCACGATGAGCCCGGAGCCGGGCCAATCGTTCGCGGGGATCTTCGCCGCGTGTACCGGACTGGGTCACCTGTTGGGCCCTGCGGTCTTCCAGGCGGCTTTCCCGCGCTTCAATCCGTTCCTTGAGCCAGGCCGCACGCTGATCGAGACTGGTTGCACGGGTCAGTTGAAACTTGGCCGTCTGGAACGTTTCGACCAAGGGAATACGGCTCGGGCAGACCACATCGCAGCACCCGCATTCGATACAGGCATCGAGTGCATGGGCTTCCAGGGCATTCTGGTCCATCGTACGCGCATGCCAGTACAACTGCTGCGGCAGCAGATTCATCGGGCAGACGCTCGCGCACGCCCCACAGCGGATACAGGGCTGGACCGGCGCACTCTCCTCGAATGGTTGTTGGGTCGGGACCCACAGCGCCTGGCTGCCCTTGGTAATGGGGATGGCATCGTTGGGCAGCGCCACGCCCATCATCGGGCCACCGAGGATAAGCGAGCCGGCCGTGTCCGTGGTGCCACCACAAGCGGCGAGGATGGCGGATACCGGAGTCCCGATGCGGGCACTGAGATTGGCGCTCCGGGCCAGCCCAGGGCCGCTGGCTGTAATGATGCGGGAGATCACCGGCGTGCCTTCCAGCAGTGCCTTGCCGGCGGCCGCGACCGTGGCGATGTTCAGGCACAGGCAGCCCACTTCGGTCGGGAGGGCGCCGCGGGGGATCTCCCGACCGGTCAGCAGGCGGATGAGCACCTCCTCGGCGCCGGCGGTATAGCGGGCGGGCACCCGGATGATGCGGACGGCATTCAGGCCGGCTGCATCCAAGGCTCCCGCGAGGGGTGTCGAATCAAGCGTTTCCTTCAGTCCGATGAGGACTTCCGGCTGCCCGAGAAACGTAGACAGCGCATGAATGCCCTGTGCGATGTCCGCTGGGCAGTGGGCCAGCAGTCCCTCATCACAGCGGATGTGGGGTTCACATTCAGCTGCGTTGACGATCAGCGTGCCAATCGGTGTTGCGCTGGCGCAGGATAGCTTGGCTGCGGTGGAAAACACCGCACCACCCAGGCCGACCACGCCGGACTCGGCCAGGCGTCGCAGTACGGCGGCGCGGTTCTCGGTTGCTGGATCGCAGCGTGACAGGGGCGCCTCGGAACGGTCTTCGCCGTCGGTGCGGATCAGCATGCAGGCGCGCGCGGCGACATTTCGAAGGGCCACCAGATGCGGTTCGATGGCGATGACCTCCCCCGAACTGCTGGCATGAATGGCAGCATTCCAGGGCCCTGGTGGCCGGGCAATGCATTGCCCGCGCTTGACCTTGTCCCCCACCGCGACGCAGGGGGTGGCTCGGACCCCCGATGGGCTCTCCAGTGGCAGCACCAGTACCGATGGGATGGGCCCGTCTGACCAGGGCAACGCGGCAGCGGGTCGGGCGGGTTCCAGTGCCAGGCCGCCGTGCAAGGGGTGACGGCTGGTTTCAATGGTGGCCACGAGGGAGATGCTCCGGGCGCAACGGGGTGGGCGCCTGCCACAGCCAAGCGGCGGGCGGCACAGGATCGAGCTCGATGCAATCGACCGGGCAGACTGGCAGGCACAACGCACAGCCCGTGCATTCGTCGGTCAGGACCGTATGGGCCAGGCCGCGTGCGCCGACGATGGCGTCGACTGGACAGGCGTCCAGACACAAGGTGCAGGCGACGCAACGCGCCTCATCGATTCGGGCGAGGGTCGGCTCGGGGCGTCGGGGTGCGGGGTAGGCCTCCGCCAGATGCCAGAGCTCCAGTCGTTCCAGCAACTGATCGCGGGTACGGGTTCCGCCCGGCACACAACGGTTCGGGGGAGCGGTTCCCGCCGCCAAGGCTTCCGCGTACGGCCGGCAGCCGGCATAGTCGCACTGGCCGCATTGAGTTTGGGGCAGCAGCGCGTCAAGCGTCGTCGCCAGATCGGCCTGTGCGGCCACCGGGCGGCGCGCCAGCCAGGGAAGAGCCATGCCCAGGCCCGCGAACAGTCCGGTCAATGCCAGCAGTGCGAGCCAATTCATCGGCTAGACCTTCACCAGTCCGTTGAAGCCCAGAAAGGCCAGCGCGATCACGCCCAGTGACACGAGGGCAATCGGCAGGCCCCGGAATGGGGCGGGCACTGCGGCCGCCGCCAGATGCGCGGTGAGCGCGGCAAAGGGAATGAGGACCAATGCGGCGCCGCCTGCCGTCCCCATTCCCATTCCCAGCGCCGATCCCAGCGATCGGGGGGGCGGGGCCAGGACCAGCGCGATTCCCAACAAGGTCCAGTAAAGGCTCAGCCATGGATCCGTTCGCCCTGCGCGGTGGACCGCGCCCGATTGCCGGCGCAGCATCAACGCAGCGGCCTGCGCCAGGAGCGCGGTGAGCCCCATGACGAGGGGCAGCCGGAGCACTTCCCATCCTTGGGGGTGGAGCCAGAGCACGTCCAGCAGATAGCTCAGCGCGCTGACCACAGTCAGCAGCGGAATGCCAAGCAGGCAGCCGATCACGACCTGCTCCAGCCGTGCCGGTGCCGCCAGGGCCAGACTCACCCCCAACCCCAACGCGAGTGTCGCATTCTGTAACAGGGCGGTGGCAACGAAAGGGGTGGTCCAGTTATCCATCAGGTCCGTATCGGATGGCGGTGATGACGGCGGTCATTTCACACGCATGCCCGGCTCGGCCCCTTGATCCGGGGAGAGCAGGAAAATTCCTTTGCCGTCGCCGGCAGCGAGCACCATGCCTTCGGAAAGGCCGAATTTCATCTGGCGCGAGGCGAGGTTGGCGACCATGATCGTGAGCCGGCCAACCAGTTCTTCAGGGCGATAGGCCGCCTTGATGCCGGCAAATACCTGGCGCCGCTCACCGCCGAGATCGAGCTGCAGACGCAGCAGCTTGTCGGCCCCTTCCACGTGCTCGGCCGAGGCGATGCGGGCGATGCGCAGGTCGATCCGGGAAAAGTCCTCGATGCCGATGGTCGGCGCGATTGGCGCGATGGCGGGTACTTCTTCCGGCGCAGTCGTGCGGCTTGCGGCTTCTGTCGAGTCAGCGACGAGCCGGGCCAGCGCGTCAGGTTCGATGCGCCGCGCCAGATGCTGGTAGACGCCGATGGCGTGACCGGTCGGCAGCAGGCTTGCCGCGTCATTCCAGGTGAGGGGTGGAATGTTCAGGAAATGTTCGGCGGCCTCGGCCATGGCCGGCAGCACCGGCTTCAAGTAGAGGATGAGGAGCCGAAAGGCATTGAGCGCGATGCTGGTCACGATATGGAGCTGTGCAGCATCGGCTGGGTTTTTGGCGAGTTCCCAGGGCTTTTTTTGATCGACGTAGGCGTTCACTGCATCGGCGAGCGCCATGATTCGGCGCATCGCACGCGCGTATTCGCGCTGCTCGTAGCAGGCGGCAATTTCATCGGCCGCCTGCATCAGGTCGAAGGTGAGCGAATCGACGTGATCACCGCTACGCTGCGGGTCTGCGCCGCCGATCAGGACCGCGCCCAGCTTGCCGTCGAAGCGTTTGGTGATGAACCCAGCGCAGCGGCTGGCGATGTTGGCGAGCTTGCCGACCAGATCGGCGTTGACGCGGGCCGCGAAATCCTCGAGGTTGAGGTCGATGTCTTCGACCTCGGGCCCCAGCTTGGCGGCAAAGTAATAACGCAGGTATTCGGGCGTGAGGTGGCGGGCGAAGGTCTCGGCGCGGATGAAGGTGCCGCGCGACTTGGACATCTTCTGACCGTTGACGGTGAGGAAGCCGTGGGCGAAGACGGCGGTTGGCATGCGGAAGCCCGCGCCGTGCAGCATGGCCGGCCAGAACAGCGTGTGGAAATAGGCGATGTCCTTGCCGATGAAGTGGTACAGCTCGGTGTCTGTCCCCGGCGCCCAGAAGTCCTCGAAGACGAGATCTTCGCGCTGCTCGCACAGGGCCTGGAAACTCGCCATGTAGCCGATCGGGGCGTCTAGCCAGACGTAGAAATACTTGCCCGGTGCATCGGGGATCTCGAAACCAAAATAAGGCGCATCGCGCGAGATGTCCCAGTCCGACAGTCCGGCGTCGAACCATTCCGCGAGCTTGTGGCGGACCGCGCCCTGGAGCGCGCCGTCGTCGATCCAGCGGCGCAGCATCGGCTCGAAGTCGGCCAGCCGGAAAAAGTAGTGCTCCGAATCGCGCTCCTCCGGCGTGGCCCCGGAGAGCACCGAAACGGGATTCTTGAGGTCGGTCGGGGCGTAAGTGGCGCCGCAGACCTCGCAGGAATCGCCGTACTGATCCGCCGCGCCGCAGCGTGGGCATTCGCCCTTGATGAAGCGGTCGGGCAGGAACATTTTCTGCGAGGGGTCGTAGGCTTGGCGGATGCTGCGACGCGCGATATGCCCGGCATCGCGCAGCCGGGTATAGATCAGCTCGGCGAAGTGGCGATTCTCGGGCGAGTGGGTGGTGTGGTAATGGTCGAAGCCGATGCCGAAGCGGGCGAAGTCGGCGGTGTGTTCGGCCCACACGCGCTGAATCTGGTCTTCGGGTGCGATGCCGTGCTCGCGCGCTTTCAGCATGATCGGCGTGCCATGGGCATCGTCCGCGCACACATAGAAGCACTGATGGCCGCGCATTCGCTGAAACCGCGCCCAGACGTCGGTCTGGATGTATTCGACCAGATGGCCCAGGTGGATCGGGCCATTGGCGTAGGGCAGGGCACTGGTGACGAGAATGCGGCGTGGGGTGTTCATTGGAGGTGGTGGGGGCTGCTGGAAATGCCCTCTAGTATGCCATAGCCCCCATGAGCGGCCGATGCCGACTGTTCTGGCGTAGAATCGCGATTTTGATCTCGAGGGGATGCGATATGGGCGACGATGCCGCCGTTCGAAGCCGAATCGAAAGCCTGCTCGGCGAGGTACAGGATCCCTACAGTGGCTGCGATCTTCATCGCGCGGGTATGGTGGATGCCGTCACCAAGGCCAACGATCAGTGGGTGGTCAAGCTGAAGGTGGGTTATCCGTGCGGCGAACATGCCGCCACACTGGCCGCACTAGCCCAGGATCATTTGACTCGCGCGCTGCCCGGTATGGCGATTCGGGTCGAGTCGCGCAGGGTGTTGAAAAAGCCGGCCGAGAACGCCACTCGGCAGTCCATACCGGATGTCGGCTGGATACTGGCAGTCGCCTCCGGCAAGGGCGGTGTGGGCAAATCGACCACCGCCGTGAACCTGGCCCTGGCGCTCGCGGCCGATGGCGCGCGCGTCGGCCTGCTGGACGCCGACCTGTACGGCCCCAGTCAGCCGCGCATGCTGGGCTATGTGGGCGGCGCGCCCCAAGCGGGTCCAGACGGGCGGTTGCCGCCCATCGTGCGCCATGGTCTGCGCACCATGTCGGTGGGCTATCTGGTGGACGAGGATCAGCCGGTGATCTGGCGGGGGCCGATGGTGACGCAGACGCTGACCCAGCTTCTGCGCAACACCGACTGGGGCGGAATCGATTACCTCATCATCGATCTGCCGCCGGGAACGGGCGATGTGCAGCTGTCGCTCAGCCAGCAGGTGCCCCTCAGCGGCGCGCTGATCGTGACCACCCCGCAGGATATCGCGCTGCTGGATGCTCGCAAGGCGCTGCGCATGTTCGAAAAGGTCGCGGTTCCGGTGCTGGGGGTCATCGAGAACATGAGCACGCATATTTGCTCGCGTTGCGGCCACGAGGAACCCATCTTTGGCGCAGGCGGTGGCGAGCGCATGGCAGCTCAGTACCGTGTGCCGTTCCTTGGCAGCCTGCCGCTGGACCTGCGTATTCGGGAGCAGACCGATGGCGGCCGGCCGACTGTCGTGGCCGAGCCGGGCGGCGCGCTGGCGCAGGCCTATCACGACATCGCCCGCAAGGCCACGGCCCAGCTGGTTCTGGATGCCGGTCCGAGCGATTTTCCGGAAATCCGGATCGTCGAGGACTGAGCCGTTGGCCAGCGCAGCGAGCGATCTGGCGGAGGCGTCTGGCTCTAGCGCTTGGCGATGATCCAGATGGCATGCACCAGACCCGGGACATATCCGAGCAAGGTAAGCACGATATTGAGCCAGAACGCGCCCTTGAAACCGACTTGCAGGAAGACGCCCAAGGGTGGCAGCACAATGGCGATGACGATGCGCAGCAGATCCATCGGAACTCCATCAGTGGTGCGGCGCGATCGATAACGCCGCGCCAGTTCATGGCAGTTAAGACGCATGCCGACATGCTTCAGTTCCATGGCGTTGCGGGTTTCCGGCGAATGGGTGCGCCGATGACGGTCCCGGGGCTGAGCCTTTTCCCGGGCCGCGATTCGTGCGAAATTGCCCCGTTTCCCATGGGCTACTCACAATCAGGACGTCCGATGAGCATCAAATCCGACCGCTGGATCCGCCGCATGGCCGAAGAGGCCGGCATGATCGAACCTTTCGAGCCCGGTCAGGTGAAGCAGCGGGCGGGCCACAAGGCCATTTCCTACGGGACCTCCAGCTACGGCTACGATGTGCGCTGCGCCGACGAGTTCAAGATTTTCACCAACATCAACTCGGCCATCGTCGATCCCAAGGAATTCAGTGCCAACAGCTTCGTCGACTTCACCGGCGAGGTGTGCATTATCCCGCCGAACAGCTTCGCATTGGCCCGCACGGTCGAGTACTTCCGCATCCCGCGCAATGTGCTCACCATCTGCCTCGGCAAGAGTACCTATGCCCGCTGTGGCATCATCGTCAACGTCACGCCGCTGGAACCCGAATGGGAAGGCTATGTGACGCTCGAGTTTTCCAACACCACGCCCTTGCCGGCGAAGATCTACGCCAATGAGGGCGTGGCCCAGATGCTGTTCTTCGAATCGGATGAGGTCTGCGAGACGTCCTATAAGGATCGTGGCGGGAAATATCAGGGTCAGGTCGGCGTCACCTTGCCGCGGGCGTGACGCTTGCCGGCCCCATTTTCAAGGCTTCCAATTCCAGCTTCAGATGCAGACTGCCGCGGTCCTGTTCCACCCGCACTGGCAGATAGTGGGCCTTTGGCGCAAGCCAGAAGGTCATCGGCTTCTTGCTGTCGACTTGGGTCATGCGCCGCGTTTCGAATCGGCCGGCGGGCGTCTCCAGCGTTTCGACCGCCGCCGTGCTTTCAAAGCGGATCGGCTTGATCTTGTTCTTTTCCAGCATGCGGATGCGTATCGGGCTGATGTCACGGAGGGCGGCTGCCCGGACCAGAACCTGCAGGCTGAGACGGTCGTAAGTATGCGCCTGCAGGCTTAGATCGAAAGCGCTTTGGTCGACGGCACCCGTGACCCGCTGGGCGGGCCAATTGAAATTTGCGGTCTCGGTTTTGATCTCGCCGGGCGCCTCATGGCGCATCTGGTAGTGCAGGGGCAGCAGACGATCGCCCTGGATGCGGAAACGGCTGGTTTCCTCGATACGATCGGCGCGCACGGTGGACAGCCACCCTTGCGTCTCGGTCAGCGAGGTCAGCTCCCATTCGTCCTGGCCGCTGACCTTGCGCAGGGAAAAAGTCGCCCGCGCCAGCGTGATGGGGCCCTGTCGCAAGCGATAGGTGGCCTGATAGGGCGTGAGCAGAGTACCGAAGGGGGCAGCGGCGGCCGCTGACGCAATCCCGGTCATGGACATCGCGCTCACCAACAGGAGCAACGCGCCGATGCGTCTGCAGACGCGGCGACTCATGATACGCAGTCCACCGCTTCACTCCACTGAATGGGTTCGTGAAGCGGCGCGCCATCGAACCATGGCCCGTCCTGCCAGCGCAATCGCCTGCCGGCGATCCAGCCAAGCGCGGTGGGGTAGAGCCGATGTTCCAGACCCTGCACCCGTTCACGCAGAGTGTCTTCGCTTTCCCCCGGCCGGATGGGCAGCCGGCCTTGGAGGACGACGGGTCCGCCGTCAAGCTCGGCCGTGACGAAATGGATGCTGCTGCCGTGCCAGTGCTCACCGGCGGCCAGTACCCGGGCGTGGGTATGCAGGCCGCGATAGGCGGGCAGCAGAGACGGGTGTACATTAAGCATTCGACCCTCGAAGCGGGCTACGAAATCGGCCGTGAGGACCCGCATGAAGCCAGCCAGCGCAATGAGGTCGGGGGCGAACCGGACGATCTCGGCTTCGAGCGCGGCCTCGAATGCCGGGCGGTCGGGGTAGCGGGTGTGATCGACGACGCATGACGGTACACCGGCCTGCGCAGCACGGGCCAGGCCTGCCGCCTGCGGCCGGTTGCTGATCACGCCGGCCACTGTATAGCCTTCGGTGCGCTGGGCATCGAGAATGGCCTGCAGGTTGGTGCCGGTTCCCGATATCAAGATGACGACACGCAAGGGCGGACTCATGAGGCGCCCAGAACCACCGTCGGCCGTTCTTCGTCGCTTGCCTCGATCCGGCCGATGAGGGCACTGTCGATCCCCTGCCGGGCGAGCAGTTCGCGCGCCGGCGCGGCGGCATCGGATGGCAGGCAGACGCACATCCCGATCCCGCAGTTGAAGGTGCGCCACATTTCGGCTTGGGGCACCTCGCCCTGCTGCTGGAGCCAGTCGAAGATGGCCGGGCGCGTCCAGCATGCCGGATCAATCAGGGCACGTGTGCCGCGGGGCAGCACGCGCGGCAGGTTTTCCACCAGTCCGCCGCCGGTGATGTGAGCCAGAGCGTGCACTGGCTGAGACTGCAGCAAGGCGAGCAGCGGTTTGACGTAGAGCCGGGTGGGCGCCAGCAGTGCCGCGCCCAGCGTTGTCCCGTCGAAGGGTGCATCGAGCGTGCTATCGGTGCGGGCGAGGATGCGCCGGATCAGCGAATAGCCATTGGAATGAGGACCCGAGGAGAATAGGCCGAGGATGACATCACCCGGCACGACCGCGCGTCCATCGAGGATGCGCGAGCGTTCCACCACGCCGACCGAGAAACCCGCGAGGTCGAAATCGGCTTCGGCGTAAAGGCCCGGCATCTCCGCGGTTTCGCCGCCGACGAGGGCGCAGCCTGCTTCGGCACAGCCTGCCGCAATGCCTTCGATAACCATGGCGGCACGATCGACATCAAGCCGGCCGGTGGCGTAGTAGTCGAGAAACAGGAGCGGTTCGGCGCCCTGGACGATGAGGTCGTTGACGCACATGGCCACCAGGTCGATACCGATGGTGTCGAGCTGGTTCATGTCCAGCGCGAGCTTGAGCTTGGTCCCTACACCGTCGGTCGTGGAGACCAGCACTGGCTCGCGGTAGCGATCGATCGGCAGTGCGAACAGGGCGCCGAAGCCGCCCAGGCCACTGAGTACTTCGGGACGGGTTGTGCGTTGTGCCGCGGGTTTGATGCGGTCCACCAGACGATTGCCAGCATCGATGTCGACGCCGGCGTCGCGATAGGTCAGAGGCGTTTTGCCGCTCATGGGGTTCCTTGGGCGATGCGAGGTGAAAAACGGTGCATGGTGTATCTTACCCCAGCCAGAGCAGGGGCTCGAAAAAGGAGAATGCATGCGAGTGACCGAAGCGGTGCGGCGCATCCTGTGGTGCGTCGGGTTATGGCTCGCCGTGCTGGCGGTGCCGCTGCACGCCGAAGCGGCTGTGCGGGATTTGTATCAGGCGCGGCTTCCCCTGGATGCCGGTGCCGCGCCGGAGCAGTCAGCCTTGTTCAGCCAGGGGCTCGACCAGGTGGTCCGGCGTCTGGTCGGGCCCGGCCGGAAGCTGACCGACGTGCGTGTCGAGGATCTCGTGATCCGCTACGGCTATGCGCGTGATGCGCTGGGGCGCCGGGTGTTCGAGGCAACCTACGACGCAGCGGCGGTTGAGGCGGCGTTGGCCCGACTGGGTGCAACGCCCTGGACGGCGCCGCGTCCAACGACCCGGCTGGTAGTGCGGGCGCAAGCCGGGCACATGACAGACCAGGCGGGCGCACATGCAACCCTGGTTGCCGAATGCCTTGCGCAGGCCGACCGGCTGGGCTTGCCGCTGAATCCCGCGCCGCCGGGTATCGATGCAGGCGAAGAAGGCGCGGCCGCTGACTCGGGAAATCTGGTGCTGGCGTTGACGCTCTCCGAGGCTGGCGAGGGGCAATGGGATGCGCGGATCCAGACTCTCCTGGGGGGGCAGGAGGCGGGCACCTCGCAGGCCGGCCCAGCTACTGCGCGCGCATTGGCCGAGGCGGCCATGACGCATCATGAAGCGATCCTGCGCGCGCGATTGGCGCCATCCGAAGCTGCAGCGACCGGGGCTTCACCGGCCCGGCGTGAGCGCCGGCTGGTGCGGATCGCGGTGCATGGGATCCTGCAGTACGGCGATTATGTCGGTGTGGCGAGCGAGCTGCGCACCTTCGGTGCACTCACCGAGTTGTTTCTCGAGGAGGCCAGCCCGACGACCTTCATCTGGTTGACCAACACCAACGTGCCGCCGGAGTCCCTGATCGAGCTGCTCGAGTCGGGGGGGCGTTTGCGACGCCAATTCGGGACCGACGCCGTCCGTGCGGACCGGCTGGAACTGGAATGGACCGCGAGCCCATGAACGGCGGAGCGGGCTCGTCGTCTCATGCGCCCAGCGGGCAGCTGCCCTTGCCGGTTCAACTCGATGACGCTGCCGTATTCGAGAATTTTTATCGGGCCGCCGCGGGCGATGACGGCAACTGCATTACCTTGGCGGCGGTTCAGGCGCTGGCCCATCCGGCGGCCACCGGCACGGTGTTTCTCTCGGGGGCTTCGGGCAGCGGCAAAACCCATTTGCTCAAGGCGCTGTGTCGGGACAGTCAGGTCCATCGGCCGGTGCGGTACCTGTGTCTGGATCAACATGCTCAATGGCGGCCCGAGCTGCTCGAGGGGTGGGCGCCGGTATGCGCCGTGGTGGCGCTCGATGGCATCGACCGCATCGCGGGAAAACGCGATTGGGAAGCGGCGATTCTCGCGCTTTACCACGAGGTTCAGGAGACAGGTGGCGTTTTTGCCGCGGCGGCCGCCAAGCCCCCGGCGGGCTACCCGTGGGCGCTCGCCGATCTGGCCTCTCGACTGGGTTGGGGCGGGGTGTTTGGTCTGCAGCCGCTGGACGATGAGGGTAAGCTCAGGGCCCTGCAGATGCGGGCTGAGCGCCGCGGGTTGGCGCTCAGCGACACGGTTGGCCGCTATCTGCTTGCACGGGAGGCCCGACATCCGGCCCATCTGTTCGCGATTCTGGACAGTCTCGATCGTGAGGCGCTGGCTGCGCAGCGGCGCCTGACTATTCCACTGCTGCGCGCTTTGATGGCGCGGGCCGATGCCGCTTCGGCGCCGGGGTCCGCGTTGCAGCGTGGTGATCCGGGATGAGGGCCCCGGGGGTGCATCGAACCGTGCTCGTGCCAGCCCTGAAGAAGGGCCAGCCTGGCGACCCGGCTGACCCCATTGAAGCGGCCGAAGCGATGTGCGATCGGGCGTGCCGCAACCGCGCTCAGGTCTTGGATTCCACCGGCTTGTCGCCGGCGATGATTTTTTTATCGACCTTGACTTTGGCGTTCTTGCGCAGCTCGGCCAGGTAGTCTTCGATCTGCTTGTTATTGGCATGATTGGTGACGGTGTCGCGCGCCTCATCCAGCTTGGGGATCTCGGCCTCGCGGGTTTCGTCCAAGCGCACCACATGCCAGCCGAAATCGGTCTGGACCGGCGCTTCGGCGGTTTCCCCGGCCTTGAGCGCGATCACCGCGGCTGAGAACGGCTCGACCATCTGATCCGGCGTGAACCAGCCGAGATCGCCGCCCTCACTTTTTGAGGGATCGAGCGAATGCTCGGCGGCCAGTTCGGCAAAATCAGCGCCCTGATCGAGTTTTTCAAGGATCGCCTGGGCCGTGGCTTCGTCCTTCACCAGGATATGACGGGCGTGATATTCGGTCTTGGGCAGAGTGTTGACCCAATCCGCGTATGCGGCTTGGATCTGCTCCTCGGTCAGAGGATGATCCGTGGTGTAGTGCTGCACCGCAAGGCCGGCCATGGTGGTGTAGTACTGTGCCAAAAGGGAGGAGGCCATTTCGGGGTCCTGATCCAGCTTCTGGCGCGCAGCGTCCTGAGCCAGAAGTTCCAGATCGGTGAGCTGCTCGGCGAGCTTCTGCCGCGCCTCGCGGTTTTCGGCAGTGGCCGGGCTCAGGCCTTGGGCTGCGGCAAAGGACTCGAACACCGGCTCGCTGATCGACGTGCCGTCGACGGTGACAACGGCTTTTCCGGGGACCGCGCTCTGATAACCGGGACCGGTGGTTTTCGGCTGGTCGCAGGCGGTCAATACCAGGGTCAAGCCAAGCAGGACGGGAAGAGACGATTTGCGAGTGATCATAACGGTCCTTGAAGGATTGGAAAGAACTGAATGGTAGCCCCAGACGGATTAAAACGCCCGCCTTTTCACGCAATGGCCTCATCGGGGGCCAGGGTCTGTAGCGTCAACGCATGGATCGCGCTCCCCATCAGGGGATCCACGGCTGCATAGACCGCTCGGTGACGGGCAAGCGCCGACAAGCCATTAAAGCGCGAGGAGCGGATCAGAACGTGATAATGCCCACCGTTTCCGGCGCCGGCATGTCCTGCATGCAGGGCGCTGTCATCGCGGATGACCAATTGCGTGGGGCAAAATTCCGCCTCGAGCAGGAATCGAATGCGTTCGGGAATCGATGGGGTGCTCATGGCATGACCTGCTTGAAGGGGAAGACCGTGATGCGTTCGGTGACCCCGGCTGTGCGATAAGGATCCGCTTCGGCCCAGATCCGCGCGGCATCCAGGTCGTTGAACTGCGCCACGATGGCCGAGCCGCTGTAACCCGCCGCGCCTGGGTCGTCGGCGTCGATTTTGGGTAAGGGCCCGGCCAGTACCAGCCGGCCTTGCTGGCGAAGTTCGTCGAGTCGCGCTAGATGCGCTGGGCGAGCATCGGGCCGCCGTGCCGAGCCATTCTCGGCCTCGTGGAGCAGGATCAGATAATGCATGGTCGTCTCGCATCGGGTAAAGACGACATCATAATAAGGGATCGTCGGATCCTGGCGCCTGCTCGCCATCCAGGGAACTCCCGGCGATCGTGGACTGCCGAACCTTGCATCGGTCTGCGTGGCCAATCGCCGCGCACATCGCCATCGATTCATGGCCTGGACAAGAGAGTTTTCGAATGACGCAGTGCATCAGCATTCATCCCACGCATCCCCAGCCGCGCCTCCTCAAGCAGGCCGCCGAGCGCATTCGCGATGGTGCCGTAATGGCCTATCCGACCGACTCCTGCTATGCCCTGGGCTGTCACCTGGGCGATAAGGAGGCCATGGAGCGCATTCGGGATCTGCGTGGTTTCGGCAAGGACCATCATTTCACGCTGGTCTGCCGGGATCTGTCTGAAATTGCGCAATACGCGCAAGTGGATACGGCAGCCTACCGGCTGTTGCGTGCCGTGACCCCCGGACCTTATACCTTTCTGCTGCCGGCTACCCGGGAGGTGCCGCGTCGTTTGCAGCATCCGAAACGACGCACCATCGGTATCCGCATTCCCGACCATCCGGTGGTCCAGGGTCTGTTGGAGATGCTGCGGGAGCCATTGATGAGCTGTACCTTGCTGATGCCCGGCGAGGTTGATCCGCCTACCGATGCCGATGCGATTGCGGCCCGCTTCGGTAAGCGCCTGGACTTCATTCTGGACGGCGGCGCTTGCGGACTGGAGCCGACGACAGTTGTGGATCTGTTTGGCGATGCTCCAGCAGTGGTGCGCGCTGGAAAGGGGGCTCTGGAGCCGCTGGGGCTGGTCTCGATCCCGGATTGATCGGAGGCATAAAGAAGGCCGCCCGTAGGCGGCCAGGATCGACGTGGCACACTGAATCAAGGAATTAATAGCCGTTGCGTGCTTCCAGGGTATCGAGTCGCATGGCGGTGCGGCCCGCTTGAGCTTGGGCGATGCGGCCGAAGACCCGGCTGGTGAAGTTCAGACCATTGTCGCCGCTTGCCACCGAGGCTGCCGCAAAGGCATTGGCGATGCGGGGCCCGGTGACTTCAATCAGCGCATAGGCGATGCCATCAACAGTCGCTTGGGCACGTCCGGTGGTGCCATCGATGACCCGGCTGGCTGGACCGAACAGCGCGTTGAGCGGCGCGGTGAGGATCGCGGTCGCGGTTCCGACTGCGCCGCCTTCGAGCGTCGCAAACACATTGCCCGCGATATCCAGGGGCGCAGAAATCGGCAGAAACAGGAAATCAAGCGCCGTACTCACGCCCTGATCGGCCAGGACGAGTGGCCGAAACAGCGGCGCTGCCAGAATGTTCGCGACACCGGCGCCGAATACGCCTGCATTGTTCAGCGCGCCGTTGGTGAAACCGTTAATGGCGGCCAGTGGCAGGGTGATCGGCAGCAGCAGCGGATTGCTGCTGATCAGCGCGGCGGTGGTCGCCGTCGTGGTGGCATTGGTGCTGGCGTCGATGTTGACGGTCAGCTGCCCGCTCACGGCCGACAATTCGGAATCCGCGATGCGGATCAGGCCGGCCTCGGCGGTGAGCGGCAGTGCGATGGTGAGGGCGAGCGCCCCCAAGGTGTTCAGACCAGAGGTTTTCATCGGGATCTCCTGAGATTCAAGTCATGGCCAGTGGGAGACGCAATCGGCGCTCCTGGCCTTGGGTTCTTCCCTTGTGGATTGCGTCTGCGAGTGCATCGGCAGGGGCCAGGGAGACTTGAGTCACGCTTTCCAGAATGACTGGACAATCGAGCCCGGATCGAAGGTGGGACGATTCAAAGAAAAGGCCGCCCGAAGGCGGCCTTTTCAAACGATCCATCAGCGCCCCACGGGGCGCGGCAGGATCAATAGCCGTACTTGCCGGAAATGGCGTCCAGACGCTGGGTGGTCAAGCCAGCCTGAGCCTGGGCAATGCGGCCAAACACGCGGCTGGTGAAGGCCAGGCCGCTGTCTCCCGCCGCAGCGGAAGCGCCCGCGAAGGCGTTGGTGATCAGAGCGCCCTTCACTTCAATGGCAGCGTAGGCAGCGCCGTCAACAGTCGCTTCGAAGCGGCCGGTCACGCCGTCCACATAGCGGTTGACCGGGCCGAATACCGCGTTCAGCGGAGCAGTCAGGATGCGCGAAGCCGTGAAGACGACGCCGTCGTTCAGAGCGTCAAAGACGTTGCCAGCCACATCCAGCGGCGCGGAGATCGGGAAGAACAGGAAGTCCAGCGCAGTGCTCTTGCCCTGAGCGGCCAGATCCAGCGCGCGGAACGGACCCATGAACGCGATGTCGGCGATGCCTTCGCCAAAATCTTCCGCATTGTCGATCAGCTGGTCATTGGTGGCACCAGCGGCGACAAAGGGCTGGAAGTTGTCGTTGAACTCGGGCCACAGGATCAAACCGTCCCCATCAATGAACGTGGGGAGATAGTCCTGGGGGACAACGGGCGAATAGGAGTTGAAGGCGATGGCGCTGAGAACGCCTTGGCCGGAGACATCGGCCATCTGGGTTTCGGTCATTTCGACCATTTCAGCCTGGGCAGCCATGGGAGCGGCCAGGGCGGCCAGCGAGGCCAAGGCAGTGAACTTCATGTTGGACATGTGGCAAAACTCCTCGGAGTAACATTAACGATACTGATCCGCGACCGGATCGACTCTTCCCTCTTCACTTCCCGAAGACGGGTGCACCCGTCTTCGGGATCGTTCTCGGTGCCCGACTTATCCGGCCTCGAGCTGGCTGCTGCCCCACGCCGCCGAAACAGAGTGTTTCAACAGCGTCTGGCGGGCAGGATATCCGGTTTCTAAATTGCCCTTCAGTCACCCACGCAGCACCGAGTCTGAGCGTCGTGGAGCCTAGACGATGCGGCTCTCCGCGTGCAAGCGTCTCAAAATGACGACATTTTGCATGTCGTCGTCGATCCGTACTCGCAGGTATCGGCTGCAAGCGGAGCAAAATCCGGGCCATGTCGTATTTCCCCGGAGGCCCGGCCGCCATTCAGGCTCCTTGGCTGAAGGCGCTCACTTTAAGGTAGGCGTGTTTCAGAAGGATGACGACGTGTTGACCGTAGATTGGGATATCCAGACTGGGGACGGGCCTGACTGCGCCAATCTTGTGCGAACCCTGGCGCATACGATCGATTCTGGTGCGCAGACTCTGGTTTCGTCGGGCCTGGTCGGATCCAATCGCGATACGGCTGCGCTGCGGACTTCGCCGGATGAGCTGATAAACTAGGGGCCGGAAGGTTGCCACATGAACCCTTCCCGCCGATTCCTGTCGTCCGAGAGCCTGCGCCCCATGTCTTCCGCGAACCCTGTTTCCCCGCGTCTGTTCGACTGGCCGCGCCACTGGGCCGAGTGTTTCGGCGTGGCGCCGTTTCTGCCGACCAGCCGGGCGGAGATGGACGCGCTCGGCTGGGAGGCCTGTGATGTGGTCCTGGTGACCGGCGATGCCTATGTCGATCATCCGAGCTTCGGCATGGCGGTGATCGGCCGGGTGCTCGAGGCGCAGGGCTTCCGGGTGGGGATCATCGACCAGCCGGATTGGCAGAGCGCCACCCCCTTTCAGGCGCTGGGCCCGCCTCTGCTCTATTTCGGCGTGACGGCCGGCAACATGGATTCCATGATCAACCGGTACACGGCGGACCGGAAAATCCGCTCGGATGATGCCTACACCCCAGGCGGGGAGGGCGGGGCGCGGCCGGATCGGGCGAGCATCGTCTACGCCCAACGCTGCCGCGAGGCCTATCCGGCAGTGCCCATCGTGCTTGGCGGCATCGAGGCTTCCCTGCGCCGCATCGCCCACTATGACTATTGGCAGGACAAGGTGCGCCGCTCCATCCTGCTCGACGCCAAGGCCGATCTGTTGCTCTATGGCAATGCCGAGCGGGCGCTGGTGGAGCTGACCCATCGCCTCGCACGCGGCGAGGCCATCGACACCATCACCGATGTGCGCGGCACGGCTTTCGTGCGGCGCGAGCCACCGCTGGACTGGTTCGAGATCGACTCGACGCGCGTGGATGTGCCGGGCAAGACTGAAGCGCGGGTGAACCCCTATCTCGGCGCCGGGCCGGCGAGCTGCGCCGAGGCGCCGGACTCGGCGAATGCCGCAGTCTCCTCTCCGGGCGCGCTGGCGCGGATGGCCGATGGCGAGGCATCCGTGACGCTCAGCGCGCTGCGCGCTGGCGCCCGCAAGCACGGCATGCCGCCGCGTGAGCGCAGCGTGATCCGTCTTCCGGATTACGAAGCGGTGCGGGATGATCCGGTGCTCTATGCTCATGCCAACCGCGTCCTGCATCTGGAAACCAACCCCGGCAACGCGCGGGCCCTGGTCCAGCGTCACGGCAGCCGCGAGGTCTGGATCAATCCGCCGCCCGTGCCACTGTCGACTGAGGAGATGGATTATGTCTTCGACCGGCCCTATGCGCGCGCACCGCATCCGCGCCACGGTGCGGCGCGCATCCCGGCCTGGGAGATGATCCGCTTTTCGGTCAATATCATGCGGGGCTGTTTCGGCGGCTGTACCTTTTGTTCGATCACCGAGCACGAAGGCCGCATCATCCAGAATCGCTCCGAAGACAGCATCCTGCGGGAGATCGAGTCGATCCGCGACACGGTGCCGGGTTTCACCGGGGTGATCTCGGATCTGGGCGGTCCCACCGCCAACATGTACCGGCTTGCCTGCAAGAGTCGGACGATTGAGGCCGCCTGCCGCAAGCCCTCCTGTGTCTATCCGGGCATCTGCGAGAATCTGGAGACCGACCATTCGGCGCTGGTCGGGCTCTATCGCAAGGCGCGCACGCTGCCGGGGATCAAGAAGCTGCTGATCGGTTCGGGGCTGCGTTACGATTTGGCGGTGCGTTCGCCGGAGTATGTGAAGGAACTGGTAACGCACCACGTCGGCGGCTATCTCAAGATCGCCCCCGAACACACCGAAGACGGCCCGCTGTCCAAGATGATGAAGCCCGGCATCGGCAGCTACGAGCGCTTCCGGCAGATGTTCGAGAAATATTCGAAGGAAGCCGGCAAGGAGCAGTACCTGATTCCCTATTTCATCGCCGCGCATCCGGGGACCACCGACACGGACATGATGAATCTGGCGTTGTGGTTAAAGAAAAACGGCTTTCGCGCCGACCAGGTGCAAACCTTCTATCCCAGCCCGATGGCGACCGCTACGGCGATGTACCACTCCGGGCGCAACCCTCTGCGCCGCGTGGGTCGGGATAGTGAGCCGGTGGACATCGTCAAGGGTGAGCGCCGCCGCCGGCTGCACAAGGCGTTTCTGCGCTACCACGATCCGGCCAATTGGCCGCGCTTGCGCGAGGCGCTCAAAGCCATGGGGCGGGCGGATCTGATCGGCAACGGCAAGCGCCATCTCATTCCCACCTGGCAGCCGGCGACCGATGGGGGATACCACAGTCCCCGGCGCAAGAACGCGACGCCGGTGAAAGGTCGCGTACTCACCCAGCACACAGGCTTGCCGCCGCGTGAGGGAGCACTCCCGCCCAGCGCGGCGCGCAAGCGGCCCACCACCGGATCAGCGGCCTACGGGGACGGCGGACGCGACCCGGGCCGTTCCAGGAAGCCGTCAAGCACGCGCAGGAAGGTTTCCGGCTCGGGACGAACCCGGTAGTTGTCGGTTTCATCGGCAAAGCGGACGCAGCCTTCGGCATCGACAATGATCACGGTCGGCAGGACGGCGTCGGTGTCGTAGCCGAGTGCAGCCATGCCGACCGGCAAGGCGTCCCGGTGCAGGATACCGAGCGCCCGGGCGGCGTTCAGCGCCGGATCGTGCAGGTAGCGGAACGGGACGTCGAAGCGTGCCGCCAAGCTGCGGTTGTGGGCGATGGACTGCGGGCTGATCAAGAGAATCTGGGCGCCGCGTTCGGCAATCTGCCGATATTGCGCGGCGATCTCCTTGACCTGGGCCATGCACAGCGGACACCAGTTGCCGCGAAAGAAGAGCAGGATGGCCGGCTTTCCGCGCAGATCGCGTGAACGCAGTCGCTGCCCGCTGTTTTCGATCAACTCGAAATCGGGCAGGACAGTGCCCGGGCGAAGTCGCTCGCTGGGCTGGCGTCCGAAGCGTGAATACCAGTAGACATAGACCCATCCACCCAGTCCGTAAACACCGCCGGCGTAGATCAGGGCCAGCAGACTGCCGCCGGTCATGACGCCGAGCAAAGCCAGAAACGTTCCAAGACCGGCGCCCCAAGTCAGGGTCGGCAGCTTCGGTCGCGTGCGCGCCTTACCCATCAGGATGAAGCCGGCGAAGGTCCCCACACTGGCCAGCCCGGCCAGGGCTGCTCCGGTCCAGGCGAGATCCGGGCCCTGGCGCCACAGGACGCTGAGAATATGGCCCAGAACGCCCACCATCACGACGATGTAGGGCGTGATGAACCAACGTTTGAGTTGTGCTTGCGTCATGGTTGCGCTCCTTGCTTGCGTGTTTCCTTGCTCTGGTCAGGCGCGTCGTGTCCGGCGTGCGAGGGAACCGCGGCCGGGAACCACCCGGCGCCTGATGTGGCCGACCGTGGGCGCGTCGACGATCTGTGCGCGACGGGGCTTAAGACTCGGTCGCCGGAGGATAGCGCAGGCTTACACAAATCGCGCGCGGATGCCCGGAGCGGCTTTGAAAAAGCGGAACGCATCGGCTGGTCGGAAGTCCAAACCGATCCGGCCGCTGAGTCCCAGATTGGGCTATGCTTTGTCTTGAGTTACTCAACGCAACCGGATGTGTTCATCCATGCAAGGAGCAGATATGAGTCAGTCCACGAAGTCCGCCAAGCTTTCCGGCGCCGCCCTGGCCGCCGCCCTGGGTACGGCGCTTGCGCTCACCGCCGGGCCGGTCACGGCCGGATCGGATCACGGCGCAGCAGCGGGCAAGGAAAAATGCTACGGCGTTTCGCTCAAGGGCAAGAACGATTGCGCGGCCGGGCCGGGAACCTCCTGCGCCGGCTCGTCCAAGGTCGACTATCAGGGCGATGCCTGGAAGATGGTACCCAAAGGCACTTGCGAAGAAACGCCGTCCCCCACCTCGCCGACCGGTTTCGGTCAGCTCGAGCCTTTTGCTGAAAAGAAAGACTAGTCTGCATCGACAAGACTGCTGTAGGGAGCGCGATCTCCCTGCAGCGGTTCGCAGCGGCTGCCTCCACTGCGGATAACCCGCATCCTCTCCCCGTAAGCAGGCCGGAACATCGGCCGCGCCAACGGCGCTTTTTCCACATGATCTGTGTCGTTGCCGAACGCTCCAGGCTCAGGGAAGTCATGCAACGGCCTGTCGGCTACCCGTCAAACCGGCCGAAACCCGCGTTTGCGGCCCATGGCCAATTGCAGCGAACGGCTTTTGCGTCTCGATGCGCTCTGGCTGGCACGTTCAGCGTTTCTTCGGCGGCATCAGGTCGGTGATGGTGCCGCTGTAGGATTCGGCAGCGAACGCGATGGTTTCCGACAGGGTCGGGTGCGCATGGATGGTGAGAGCGATGTCTTCGGCATCGGCGCCCATCTCGACTGCCAGGGCCAGCTCGGCGATCAGATCACCGGCATGCGGTCCGACCACGCCGCCGCCGAGCACACGGCCGGTTCGGGAATCGAAGATGAGTTTGGTCAGGCCGTCGTCGCGTCCCATACCCAGCGCCCGGCCGCTTGCGGCCCAGGGAAAGACGCCTTTGCCGATGTCGCGATGTGCGGCTTTCGCTTCGGTTTCGGTGAGACCGCACCAGGCCAGCTCGGGGTCGCAATAGGCGACCGAGGGAATCACGCGGGCAAGGAAGGCCGACTTTTCACCCGCAGCGGCCTCTGCCGCGACCTTGCCCTGATGGGTGGCCTTGTGAGCCAGCATGGGGCCCGGCGTGCAGTCGCCGATCGCGTAGATATCCCCCCGGGATGTGGCCATGCGATCATCGACCGGAATCAAGCCCTGCGCATCGAGTGTCAAGCCCGCGGCCTCCAGATTGAGGCGGTCGCCGTTCGGTCGCCGGCCCACGGCGACCAGAAGCCGATCGTAACGTTGTTCCTCCGGCGCCTGATCGCCTTCGAAGCGAACGACCAGGCCATCCGGCTCGGCCTCCACCGCATTCACCCGGGTCTGCAGGTAGATCGCCTCCAGCCGGCGTGAGAGCGATTTTTGCAGGATGCGCACCAGATCGGCATCGGCGCCCGCAACCAGTTGCGGTGCCATTTCAACCACCGTTACCCGGCTGCCCAGTGCGCTGTAGAATGTTGCCATCTCGAGGCCGATGATGCCGCCGCCAATGATCAGGAGCCGCGGTGGGATCTCGGGCAGATCCAGCGCGCCGGTGGAATCCATGATGCGTGGGTCCTCGGGCAGAAACGGGAGGCTCACGGGGCGCGAGCCGCAGGCGATAATGGCCTGTTCGAAGTCGAGTTTGTGTTCACGCTCGCCGTTCCTGAGGGTGACCGAGTGCGGACCGGCGAAGCGCGCTTCGGCCTGGATAACCTCGACGCCCCGCTGTTTGGCCAGCTGCGCCAGCCCGCCGGTCAGCCGGCCAACGACCCCGTCCTTCCAGTTACGCAGCGCATCGGTGTCGATTTCGGGCTCTCCAAAGCGGATGCCATGATCGGCCATGGCGCGCGCATCGGTCATCACCTGCGCAGCATGGAGCAGTGCCTTGGACGGAATGCAGCCGATGTTGAGACAGACGCCACCGAGGGTAGGTTCGCGTTCGACGAGGGTGACCTTCATGCCCAGATCGGCGGCCCGAAAGGCAGCGGTGTAGCCACCGGGTCCGCCGCCGATGACCAGCACGGACGAGCCGGCGCCTTTTCGCACTGCGGCGGCATTCGGGCGCCCCGCCGGGCTGGGTTCGGGCGGCGCCGATGCCGGTTCTGAGGGCGTGTCAGCGGAAGGCGGCGTCTCGGCGCTGTCTTCGGCTTTGGGCGCTTCGGCCGGTTCGGCGTCGGTGGCCAGCACGACGATCGGGGTGCCCTGGGAAACCTTGTCGCCGACCTTGACGAGGATGTCCTGGACGGTTCCGGCGGCGGGCGCCGGGACATCCAGGGCGGCTTTTTCGCTTTCGAGGGTGATCAGCGGCTGTTCGGGGGTGACGGTATCGCCGGGTTTGACCAGCACGTCCACCACGTCGACATTCTCGAAATCCCCGATGTCGGGGACGGTCACTTCCTGGGTCTGGGCCACGGGCGTTCTCCTCGGGATGGCAGGGCGCTAGACGGTCCAGGGCGCCGGTTTCTCGGGATCGATGCCCAGTTCGGTCAGCGCCTGGGCCAGCCGGTCCATGGGCTTTTCGCCCTCCTCGGTGCCGGCCTCGGTCATCAGCTCGCCATCCTCGGCAAGGGATCTGAGGGCGGTGAGGACGACATACTCGGCGGTGACCTCGAAGAACTCCCGCAGCGCTGCTCGGGTGTCGGAGCGGCCATAGCCGTCGGTACCCAGAACGCGGTAGCGCCGAGGAACGTAAGGCCGGATCTGCTCCGCATAGGCGCGCATGTGATCGGTAGTGGCAACGATCGGTCCCTGGGTATCCGACAGACAGTCCATCACATGACAGCTGCGCGCGGGTTCAACCGGATGCAGCATATTCCAGCGCTCGGCGGCCATGCCTTCGCGTGCCAGCTCGGTAAAGCTCGTCACGCTCCAGACATCGGCTGCCACACCGAAGCGCTCTTCCAGGATCTGGGCGGCGCGCTCGACTTCGCGCAGGATGGTGCCCGAACCCAGCAGCTGGACACGTGGCCCCTCGTGGTTGCTCTGGCGCAGGCGATACATCCCCTTGACGATATCGTCCGCCACCGCGTCGGGAAGTGCCGGGTGTGCATAGTTCTCGTTCATCACGGTGATGTAGTAGAAGACATCCTCATGGTGCTCGAACATGCGTCGCATGCCGTCGTGCAGGATCACCGCCAGTTCGTAGGCGTAGCATGGATCGTAGGCGATGCAATTGGGGTGGGTCAGAGCAAGGATATGGCTGTGGCCATCCTGATGCTGCAGGCCCTCGCCGGCCAGGGTGGTTCGTCCGGCCGTCCCGCCGAGCAGGAAACCCCGGGCGCGGCTGTCGCCTGCGGCCCAGATCAGGTCGCCGATGCGCTGGAAGCCGAACATCGAGTAGAAAATGAAAAACGGGATCATGCTCATCGCATGATTGCTGTAGGCCGTCGCCGCCGCCAGCCAGGATGAGAAGGCGCCAGCTTCGGTAATCCCTTCCTCGAGGATCTGGCCTTTGGTGTCCTCCCGGTAGTAAGCCAGTTGATCGGCATCCTGTGGCGCATAGAGCTGTCCCACGGGGGAGTAGATGCCAATCTGGCGGAACAGGCCTTCCATGCCGAAGGTGCGGGCTTCGTCCGGGACGATGGGGACGATGTGTGGCCCGAGTGTGGGGTCGCGGCTCAAGGTGCTGAGCATGCGCACAAAGGCGGTGGTGGTGGACATCTCCCGTCCGTCGGTGCCCTTGAGCAGAACATCGAAGGTGGACAGGGGTGGGATGGCCTGGGGCTCGCTTTCTCGTCGGCGCGAGGGGAGATAACCACCCAGGGCGCGGCGCCGCTCCTGCAGATAGGTGATCTCCGGGCTGTCTGGCGGCGGCCGATAGAAAGGCGCTTCTGCGATCTCGGCATCTGAAATGGGGATGTTGAAGCGGTCGCGGAAGGCCTTGAGCGCATCTTCGCCCAGTTTCTTCTGCTGATGCGTGATGTTCTGGCCCTCGCCGGCCTCACCCATGCCATAGCCCTTGACGGTCTTCGCCAGAATGACCGTGGGTTGGCCTGTGTGTTGTACCGCTGCGGCGTAGGCGGCGTAGATCTTGTGTGGATCGTGCCCGCCGCGATTGAGCCGCCAGATGTCCTGGTCGGTCATGCGCGAGACCATGGCCTTGAGCTCGGGATACTTGCCGAAGAAGTGTTCGCGCGTGTAGGCGCCGCCCTTGGCCTTGTAGTTCTGGTATTCGCCATCCACCGCTTCGGTCATGCGCTGGCGCAGCAGGCCCTTGGTGTCAGCGGCAAGCAGGGGATCCCAATAGGACCCCCAGATGACCTTGATGACATTCCAGCCCGCGCCCCGGAAATCGCCCTCGAGTTCCTGGATGATCTTGCCATTGCCGCGCACCGGGCCATCGAGACGCTGCAGATTGCAGTTGATCACGAAGATCAGGTTGTCCAGTTTCTCGCGTCCCGCCAGGCCGATGGCACCCAAGGATTCGGGTTCGTCCATCTCACCATCGCCGCAGAAGACCCAGACCTTGCGGTTATCCGTTTCGGCCAGACCTCGATGCTGCAGGTATTTCATGAAGCGGGCCTGGTAGATGCCCATGATGGGACCCAGTCCCATCGAGACCGTGGGGAACTGCCAGAATCCCGGCATGAGGCGGGGATGCGGATAGGACGATAGGCCGGGTGCGAGCGCTTCCTGACGGAAGCGGTGCAGATGTTCCTTGTGCAGGCGGTATTCGAGATAGGCGCGCGCGTAGATGCCCGGCGTGCAGTGCCCCTGGATATAGAGCAGATCGCCGCCATGGGTTTCGCTGGGCGCGTGGAAGAAGTGGTTGAAGCCCACGTCATAGAGTGTGGCGGCCGACGCAAAGCTGGCAATGTGTCCGCCGATGCCGGGATTGAACTTGTTGGCCTTTACGACCATCGCCAGCGCATTCCAGCGCACCAGCGACCGGATCCGCCATTCCATGTCGGCGTCACCGGGGCTGCGTTGCTCTTGCGCAGCCGGGATGGTGTTGAGATAGGCGGTATTGGGATCGAATGGGATGTGAGCGCCGGAGCGGCGGGCATGATCGATCAGTGCTTCCAGGAGAACATGGGCGCGCTCTGGCCCTTCTCGCTCGATGACCGCTTCCAGGGCATCCAGCCACTCCCGGGTCTCCTGGGGGTCCACGTCGGCGGGCTTGGCCATGGCGTCTCCTTCTTGTTCATGCGTCAAACCGGTTGGAACATGATTCGGCAAGGCAGGCTGCCCACGATAGTAGCGCCAGCGCCGCGACGATTGCCAGCGTGCGGCTGCTCTGTGGTGAGCGATGGCGAACCCCTGTGCGACCGTGGGACGTGCTGCCGATCCGCCGGTTCTGGTGGGACAATGCTCCGGGCTGAAGGATCCCCGGGACAGGGTCGGGAGCGTTAATCCGCTGCGCCGGCGAGGCCCGGGAAGGATCGCTTCGGTATGGCCCGGAAAGCCGGTTCTCCGGGCTCGTCAAAGCCCCAGCGCGCGCGCGATGGCTGGGAGCAACAGGGCGGTCAGCAGACCGGTCAGACCCAGGCCGAGGGACGCAAAAGCGCCAGCCAGCGGACTGATTTCGAACGCTTTGGCGGTGCCGAAGCCGTGTGCGGAAACTCCCAGCGCGAATCCTTGCACGGCGGGGCTGCGAATGCGGAGCAGCCGATAGGCAAGCGGCGCGAAGACGCAGCCGATGACGCCGGTGAGCAGGACGATCCCCGCGGTCAATGACGGGGATCCGCCGAGCGATTCGGCCACCCCCATGGCGATGGGTGTGGTGACCGATTTCGGCAGCAGGGAACGCAGGGTGACCGGCCCCAGATCGAGCCAGTAACCGGCCGTCCAGGCACTGGCGGCCGCGAAGGCGGCGCCGGTCACCAGCGCAGCCGGGAGTGCCCAGCCGATGCGGCGGATGTGATCGAGATTGCGATAGAGCGGGACGGCGAGCGAAACCGTGGCAGGGCCGAGCAAGAAATGAATGAAGGCGGCGCCCTCGAAATAGTGCGCATAATCAATATCGCCCACAACCAGCACGCCGATGATGATCGCCATGGCGGTGATTGCCGGATGCAACAGGGCGGGACGGCCGACGCGGCGGTAGAAGCCCAGCGCCATGGCATAGCTGCCGAGGGTGAGCAGCAGCGCGGTGGGGATGGCGGTGCCGGGGTTTTGCCACAGCCACATCCAGAGGTTCTTCAAGCCGAACCGCTCCGCATGAATCGCTTCAGCACCAGCGCAGTCAACACCAGGGTCGACAGCGTGCTCACCACAAGGGTGACGAGCAGCGCGATGCCCTCGGTGCGGAGAACGGCGGCATGCGTCATGAGTCCGACGCCCGCGGGCACGAAGAGCAGAGACAGATGACGCTGGGTCAGTGCGCTGACGCGTTCCAGTTCGGCGGAAACCCGTCCCCGGATGATCAGCGCGGTGAGCAGCAGGACCATGCCCATCACGGCACCCGGAACGGGCAGGCCGCTCACATGGGCCAGCACTTGTCCTGCCAGGGTGAACCCCAGCAGGGTGATCAGGGCCAGCAGGCCGTCCATCGAATCAGATCCTTTTCGGGCAAGCCGGGATACCCCTGTGAGGGCGGACGTCCGGATCGGATCGGACCCATGTCCATGGGGACCGCCGACCTTCGGTGCCGAGATGTGTTCACGGTGCTGCCGCGCCCGAACCGTGGCTGATGTTCAGGCGGGCCGATATGACCGAAACCCGCATTCCGGCCGTCCATGGCCGAAGACAATTCCCGGTCGCCGCAATGTTCGAGCGGCGCGGGTGGCGTTAGGACGGCGGTCTTTCGAGCATGCGGCATCAAGCGCACGAAATGCCTGCCCGAAAAATCGCCAGAAATCCAGAGGACGCGGCTTCGGGGGCTAACGCTTGCTGGGGCGGACCAGATGCGTCATGGTGCCGAAGGCCTTGAGCCGGAGGCTCTCAGCGCCGAAGATCTGTACCAGATTGTGCGTTAATCCATCTTCACGGCGCAGGCTTGTGGCGTGCGCGACGAGCGCCTCGCCCGCTGCAGGCTCGCAAAAGGCGGTCTGGATGCTGAGCGTCACCGCCATGCCCAGATCATCGGCCAGCGAGCAACCAGCGCCGCCGCCGGTATTGTCGAGCAGGGTCAGAATCTGGCCCGGAGAGATCTGGCCGTTCCAGTCTCGGTGCTCCGGAATGTCATCCTGGCGCATCCGGCACAGGCCATCGCCCATCCACTCCGTGGTGCAGCCGGGGTGAGCGCGACCCATGGCCTGGTTGAAGAGCTTCACCATAGGGCCGAAACGGGTGAGGGCGGCCTCCGAGGGCTGTGCCAGCGCGGTGAAGGGGTCCTGCGGCTGATTCGGATGTGTGACCGCGCTGCCCGTCGGTGCATTGCGGAACAGAACCTGGGCGCGGGCGATGCATTCACCCGCTGCGTTGATCGCTTCGACATGTACGAAGCTGAATTCCCGCGTGCGCCGCGACAACGTGGCGCGCGCGCTCAGCCCTTCGCGGCCGCCACCGGCAAGGTAGGCGATCTGAAAATCCAACGTCTGCGGCAGCGCGGCGTCCTCGCTTTCCGCCTGGCCCCAGACCAGCAGCTTGGCCGCATCGTGCAGAAAACTGGCGAGCATGCCGCCATGGGTGCGCCCGGCCATGTTCATGTTGCTGGGCCGGAAGGGGAGTTCGACCTCCAAGAGTGGGGCAGCATCGTGCCACGCCAGAGGTGCGGCGCCTAGACGTTCGCCCCAAGCATCTGCGGCGTAGCGGGTCTTGAGTACAGGGATATCAAGCATTGTAAGGATTCATTCTCATTATTGCGGGTTATAGGAATTATAAAAGGTGTCACACTTCCAGGAAAGATTTCGAGCGGGCCAACCCAAGGGAGAGGCCGATGGCAGACGGATATGAGCATGAGATCAAGGGCCGGTTTCTGCGGTTTCAGACCCGAGCGTTCGATTTGCCTGATGGGAAGTCGGTGCAACTCGACTGGGTGGGACATCCTGGCGCGGCGGCTGTGGTAGCGGTGGATGACAGCGGGCGCCTGTGCCTGCTGCGTCAATATCGCCCGGTGATGGGGGCCTGGATGTGGGAGATCCCTGCTGGGAAGCGTGACGATGGTGAGGCACTGGCGGTGACTGCACGCCGGGAGCTGACCGAAGAAACCGGTCTTCATGCCGATCGGTGGGTGGATCTGGGGCCGATCTGGCCCAGTCCCGCGTTTTGTGACGAGGTCATCCACCTGTACGCCGCGTGCGACCTGTCGTCCGGCGATTCGTGTCCGGACGAGGACGAACATCTCGAAGTGCACTGGGTCACCCCGGCTGCGTTATCAGCCATGATTCGTTCTGGAGAAATTCTCGACAGCAAGACACTGGCGGCGCTGATGCGCGCCTGTCTGGCCGGTTTGCTGACTTTGCCGCCCGCGGCCCAGCGGGGTTAAATCGTGCAGTCGGACGCGGGGCTGTGCCCAAGATGTCAGGGACGGCAGGGGGGGTGTATCCGTCGACCCCACTCCTGCCGCGCCCAGGTTCGGCGGGCTAAGCCGCCCATTTCAGGCTTGATAGACACCGAGCCGGCGAGGGAGCCACCAGATGAAGCCGAAGATGAGCGTCTTGACGACCACGGTCAGTGGCGGCACGCCCATGCCCTTGAGTGCGATGAAAGCCAGGATGATTTCGCCGGCGTGGATCAGCAGGATGATTCCCCAAAGCATGCCGAGCGGGTGATCGAAACCTTGCCCCGAGCCGATCATCACGCCGAGCGCGAGCAGGTGAAAGAGAACGATCCCGATTCCCTGAATGAGCCAGAACGTACGCGATTGCAGCATGGGTCCCTTCCTTGGACAGTTTAGTGCGGAAATGCGGCCGCTAGCATACCAGAAGTCGTTCCGGCATCACTCGCCGACTGCAAGCCGCGCTTCCTTACCCTGGCCGGTTACGGAGTACAGGACCACCGGGCGGCGCCAGATGGCGTGAATGTATTCGAGCACTTTGCGGGCTGAATCCATTTCCAGGCCGCGCTGGTCGAGCGCATGGTCCTGCTGAAGAACCAAGGTGCCGTCCCGGCGCATTTCAGTGACCTGAACATGGGGCGCGCCATAGTGATACTTGGGGGCCAGCAGGGTTTCCTTGAGCGCATCGATATCCCGGTCATGAACCACCGCCTCGCGTCCGCGGCGACGCGTGGTGTAATGGAACAGATCCAAGCGCCTGGCGAGATCCTCATCCAGATAATTGCGGATGAAACCGAAGTCATCTTCGCTGGCCATGATCTGGCGGGCGACATCCAGTCCGTGGTGTTCGATGATGTGCTCCCACAGACTAAAGCCGAGGTGATAGGGGTTGACCTGCAGCGAGATCTGCGCATCGCCTGCGTAGGGGCGGACCACGTCCGAATGAGTCTTGATTGCATCCACGTACATCTCGTCGGGCAAGAAGCGTGCCTCGCGCAGCAGGCGGGCATGCCAATAGGACGCCCAGCCCTCGTTCATGATCTGGCAGGCGAAAATTGGCTTGAAATAGAACGATTCTTCCCGCACGGCGAGAAGGATGTCGCGTTCCCAGCCGTCGAGATCCGGTGCGTAGTGGGCGATGAACCACAGCAGATCGCTCTCGGGATGGGGAGGCATCGACGCTGCGGTTCTGGGTGAACGCTCGGGCAGCGCGATGCTGCCCGGCAAGTGGGCGAAGCGGTCGCGAAACGCGTCTTGAGACGCGCCGCCACTCGGCCCCGCGGACGTGGGCGGTGTTGAACGTTCGATATCGGCATACAACGGACGCCGCAGGTCCTGATGGGTGTCGATATGCTGTTCAAGCGCAAAGGCGGCGTCCAGCACGCGTTCTACCGCTTCCATGCCATGTTCTTCGATGGCCATGGTGATGCGTTGGGCGTGATTGGCGGCCTGTTCGACGATGTGGTAGCCGGCCTGTTCCTGTACGCGCCGAAACAGCAGGTTGTTCTTGCTGAAGTCGGCATGCCCCAGGACATGGGCGGTGACCAGGATGTTTTCCGTTTCGCGGTTGGTGTCGGCGAGATAGGCGTGACCGGGATTACCGGGAATGACCACCTCGAAGATGTGCGAATGGCCCATGCGATGCTGGATGAGCTGATAGATGTAACGGACGCCGAAGGACCAGTGCGGCATGCGTACCGGCAGTCCGTAAACGGCCACCTCGACCATGAAACTGGGCGGGACCTGCTCGAACTGCACCGGGAAGTAGTCCAGCCCATAGGACTGAGCCAGAGCCTCGATTTCGTTCTGGTAGCTCAAGGGACGATGACTCATGAAATGCGCCTCTCGCTCAAGCAGCCTGAGTTTGGGTTCCGAAGAAGGCCCGGATTGCCTCCCAGATATCTTCTTCCTGGGTCAGGCTGAAACGTGCACCACGCTGGGGATCCGAAACCACTTCATCGAAGACCCGCGAGGTTTCCAGGTAGCGCTGCATCGGGCTGGGGGTCGCGACTTCGATATAGCCGGAGAAATTGGCCAGTTCGGACAAGGCGTGCAAGCTGTTGACGGCCAGTTCGTGATCATCCTGGAAGTTCTCGCCATCGGAGGCATAGAAGAAGTACACGTTGTACTGGGCCGGTGGATAGCGGGCCTCGATGATTTCCAGCGCCTTGCGAAAACAGGTTGACGCCACGGTTCCGCCTTGTCCACTGACTTGAAAGAATTCTTCTTCGCTGAACTCCCAGGCTTCCACGGTGTGACCGATGAAGGCGGTTTCCAATTGGCTGTAGCGGCGCCGGATGCCTTGCAGGACCCAGAAAAAAAACGTTTTGGCGAGCACACGTTCACGCTCGCCCATGGAGCTGGAAGCATCCAGGCCGAACAACACGACGGCCTGCGTGTTCGGACGCATGCGTCGTTTGATCTGCCGATACCGCAGATCGTCATTGGTGAAGGGCGCGGCGGGTTCCGGCTGAACGGCGCGCCGCTTGATGGCTTCTTTCATCGTGCGGCGGCGGTCCAGGCGTGCGCGAGCACCGCGTTTATCCCAGCCTTCGCGCGTCCAGTCCTCTTCTTCCAGGATGCTGCTCGCACGCGGTTCGAGTTCAGGCAGTTTCAATTCTTCCCAGATCCAGTCGACGATTTCATCGACTTTCATCTCGACCACGAACTCGACGCCGCCCTGATCGTTGCCGCCACCCCCCTCATCCGTTCCGCCGGGTTGTGGCACGGGTGAGCCGAGCGTATCGCCCGGGGACGCCTTGCCCTGACCGACGCCGGACTGTTCCTGATCCTGGCTGAGCTTGAAACGATGGTGCTCGAGAAACCGGACCGGCATGCGCACGCGGCGATTGCCGTCGGTCGAGAGAATATCGGCTTCTGCAATCAGGCGCGGCAGTTGCTCCCGCACCGAGGCTCGGATCTTGGCATTATGGCGAAGCCAGTCGCGAGCGCCACGGGAAAACAGGTCATACCAAAGATGTTCATGATGGTCGGGCATGGATCTCCCCCATGGGAAAGGGCGGCGCCCTTTCCATATGGCAAGATGAACGTTTCAGGCCGTCCTTGTCCGTCTCTCTGCATTGCTTTGTCAGCAAGAACCATTCAAGAAACAGGCCATTACTGGCCATTATTCTTGGGACAACAGGGTGGTGACGTAGTTCAGCGCTTCTTCCGCGCTGTAGTCGTCATAGCCGTACTCCTTGACCAGGCGTTCCTGAACCGCGCTGATCTTCTTGCGTGCCTCATCGTCGGGGCGGCTGGTCGAACTCACCAGCCGCAGCACGTCGCGACGTTCCTCGAACAGGTATTGCTCGATGGCCTCGTGCAGACGTGCGTGACTGTCGAGCGTGAACTTGTCTCCCTGCTTGTAGGCCACCATGGCCTTGCGCACGACCTCCTGACGGAACGATTCCTTGCCGGAGTCGGAGATCTTGATCTTTTCTTCGACCTGGCGCAGGAAACGCTCATCGGGTTTGCGTTTCTCACCGGTAACCGGGTCGATCAGTTCGCGCCGATCAAGTGTGGCTTCGACTTCATCCAGATACTTGTCGAGTAGCCCCTGGGCTTCTTCCTCGAATGAGGCGAACAGTGCCTTGTGGACATCTTGCTTGACCCAGCGGTTGTAGAAGTCCTTGCGAGCCGCCACCAGGAAGTCGATCCAGCGCCGCTTCTGTTTCGGATCCATGCGCGCGTCGGAATCGATCGCGTCCTTGATCGCCAGCAGAACCTCCATGGTGGTCAGGCTGGAGACCTTGTTACGCACAATCGCATTGGAAAGCGCATTGATCACGAACCGTGGACTGACGCCCGAAAGGCCTTCCTCGGGATGTTCGGCGCGCATACGCTCCATTTCCCCGCCGCCCATGCCTTCGACATTCTCACCGGCATACAGGCGCACCTTCTGCGCCAGTTCGAGCTTTTCGGTTTCTTCCAGTCGCGTCAGCACAGCGAACACCGCGGCGACCTGCAGGGCATGGGGATCGATATGGACATTGTAGAAAGCACTGGCCCCCGCAATCAGCTTGCGATAGATCTGTGATTCATCGCGATAATCGAGCGTGTAGGGCACCTGGACGATGACCATGCGGTCGAGCAGCGCTTCGTTCTCCTTTTCCTGGATGAACTTGTGGAACTCCGCCAGGTTGGTATGGGCAATGATCGTCTCATCCAGATAGATCAACGGGAAGCGAGAGACTTTGACGTTCTTTTCCTGCGTCAGGGTCAGCAACAGATAAAGGAATTCACGCTTGACCTTGAGAATTTCGATCATCTCCAGCATGCCCCGACTGGCCGCGTAGACGGCGCCCGACCAGGACCATGCGCGCGGATCACCCTCATCGCCGATTTCGGCCACCTTGGACAGATCGACCGACCCTACCAGGTCAGCGATGTCAGCGGTGGTGGGATCATGCGGGGCGTAAGTGCCAACACCCATGCGGTCGGCTTCGGCCAGAAAGATGCGCTCGACCGGAAACTGCATGAAGTCGCCCGCAAACTCGCGCTCCAGTCGTTCACGCGTATAGGGCGAGACTTCGCCGACGATCTCGATGCCGAAAGTGTCCCGGAACGAGGGGCGCAGGCTGTGCGGAATCAGGTGCAGCGGATTGCCGTGCACGGGGCAACCCTCGAGTCCATACAGCGCGCCTTCGTCCGTATGGCTGTACTCCTCCAGCCCGCGTTTGATCAGGATGACCATGCTTGACTTACCGCCCGAGGGTGGGCCCAGCAGCAGCAGCAGACGGCGTCCGACTTCGGTTCCCGCACTGGCCGCCTTGAAGTAATCCACGACGCGGGTCAGCGCAGTGTCCACTCCGTACAGCTCCTGCTGAAACAGGCCGGTGGGAGCGGAATCCGGGTTTTGATCGCCGGTCATGCTGCGATGCTTCCAGCGCAGCATATCCCACATGTACTGATGACTGTTGCGCGCGAGCAGATGCGGTGAAGCAGGCAGAACCTCGGCCAGGAATTGGCGCAGGTTTCCACGCCAGCGAATGGCTTTGTGCTCCCGTGAATAAGCTTCCAGGGAAGCGATCAGGGCGCGTGAATCAGGTTCGGTGGACTTGCTGGGCATGGCAATCTCCTGCACTGAGATGCGGCAATGATGCTGGCCCTTTAGACGGTTGATCTGACACGGTGTTCCAGGAAATCCGGAACCGGTTCGCACAATTCTGGTGCATCTGTGCCGAGATTCAAGGCCGGTGACGGGGGCTTGCCTTAATGCATCGACTGGCTCGACGCGAGGTTGAGCAATGACCCGGCGTGCCGGGTCTGGCATTGGCCGCGCCACCCTGAAGATGGGGCCTGCATGAAATATCAAGCAATGTCCGGGCCAAGCCGCAGGTGCCTTGCCTCTTCCCCGAAATCGATCCTAAAGATCCCGCCGGATATGCCCGCTAACCTGTTCGACCGAGGCCGGTGGGTGCCGTTCTGTGATGGATTGTGTCGAATGACCGATAGCGACAATGACTTGGACCGTAAACGCCGTCTCGCACGGCGCGCGTCGCTGACCAGCGTGCCGATCTGGATTTCCATCGCATTGCTGCAATGGCTGACTCTGCAATTTGGCATGAGCAATCTGCAATGGCAGCAGAGTCTTCCCATCTACACTGCGGTGGCCACCCTGCTTCTGGTCCATGATCTCTATTTCCGAACGTCCCTGTGCCTAACGACCGGCCTCCGGTTCAACACAGTCGGGGGCATGAGCATCGGAATCCACGTGGTGTTGGTGGCGATCTATCTGGTCATGGATCGATTCAGTTACCAGTTCGCGTTGCTGATGGCGATGGGCATGCCGGCAGGTCCAGCCTATCTTGGGCTCAACTTCGGGTTTCGTCCCACCTTGGCCTACGGCATCGTCATGTGTGTCGTCTTGATGGCCGCCTACTGGTTATTGCCGCCGTTGCCGATGACCTTGTCTCCCCCAGTTTTTTTCCTGTTCATTGCGGTGGTGATGGTCGGTTGGTGTGTGGGCGCCGCGGTCAACGGAATTCATCGCCGCAAGAAGTACATGGTGGTCGATCTGTTGCGCCAGCAACGTGTCGCCACCGAGATCATTCAGAATCAGAAATCCCGTCTCGACGATCGTACGGCCGAGCTGGCACGCGTTAACGACGCGCTGCAGCGGATGTCCGTGATGGACGGATTGACACACGTGGCCAATCGGCGCCGCTTCGATGAGGCGGTGGTGGAGGAGTGGCGACGCCGCAACCGGGCCAGCCTCGGAACCCAGCCCGCTCGCCAACCGGCTGATCTGGAAGATCTGGCGCTGATCCTGATCGATGTGGATCACTTCAAGGCTTACAACGATCGCTACGGGCATCCCGTGGGGGACGAATGTCTGCGGCGTATCGCACAGGCGATCAGCAGCGCCATCAGCCGTTCCAGTGATCTGGTGGCGCGTTATGGTGGAGAGGAATTCGCCGTGCTGCTCCCCGGCACGCCCCGCGAAGGTGCCTGCCAGGTGGCTGAGCGGATTCGCCAGGCGATTGCCGGCTTGGCCATTCCCCATGCCGATTCCACCACCGGTGATCATGTGACCATCAGCCTGGGCATCGCCGCGGCCGACAAACAGGCTGCAACAAGTCCTGAAGAACTGATCAACGCAGCGGACGCCGCGCTCTATCAAGCGAAGCGGGGCGGACGGAACCGCTGCGTCATGGCCCTTGCCGAGTGCGTGGGTCACGAGGCGACACGATGAGCGAGACTGAACAGGGGCGGAATGACAGGGCCCGGATGGGGATGGACGAGGTGACGGAACCGGCCTTACCGGGTGGGGACCTGGGCAAGAACGAAGCGATACTCACCCGGCATCGGCGAGAAGCGATGCGTGGAATTCCGCTGGCCGTGATCACTTGGGCATTGTTCTTCGTGCTGGTTTTCCTCGCACGTCGCTACCGGCTCCTGAACCTCTCGCAGGAAGCGCAGGATGTGTTCATGAGTTTGGCGATTGCCTGGACGATCGCCCAGTACGTCTACTTTCGAACCAGTCTCTGCCAGCGGATGATGTGGTCCTTTGGTAGCGCCGATCGAGGATTCGTTCTGGGTCATGGCTTGCTGGCGCTCGGATTCGTTTGGTGGGATGGCTTTTCGCTGTTCGGCGTCATGCTCATGACCTTGCTGGTGCCGACCACAACCGCGTTCCTGGGCCTGGGCGCTGGCTTTGGTTCGACCCTGTTCGTGGGGGCAATCGTTCAGGCGATCGTCTGGGTTACCTATCAGCTTGCGCCGGGTGAGGGGAAGGTCGATGGCTTGTTGTTTGCCCTTTTTTGGTGCGCCTGGCTCGTCAGTTGGCTGATCGGGGCCATCACCAACGGCAACGCCCAATCCAAGAAGCGGCTCATTGCGGCGATGCTGCGTGCACAGCGTGACAACCACGGCCTGATCGAACGGCAGACGCGGGAACTCGACGAAAAAAGCCGTGCACTGGAGCTTGCCAACGGCCGTCTGAGCCGCTTATCCATGGTCGATGGCCTGACCGAAGTTGCAAACCGTCGCCGATTCGATGAAGCGTTGCACGAAGAATGGCGGCGCGCCCGGCGCGCTCAGTTGGCCGATCAGAGCGCACCCGCCCCTGTGCCCTACGATGCAATGGCACTGCTGTTGCTGGATATCGATTATTTCAAGCAGTACAACGACCATTATGGCCATCTGGCCGGCGATGCCTGCCTGAAACAAGTCGCGGCGACCATCGCCTGCGCCATTCGTCGCAGCGGCGATCTCGTGGCGCGTTATGGCGGCGAGGAATTCGCCATCATTCTGCCGGCTACGCCGCTTGCCGGCGGGTTTAGTGTTGCCGAGCGCATCCGCCGCATGATCTGGGATGCCGCCATTCCCCACGCCGAATCCCCGCTGGGCCGGGTGACCGTCAGCATCGGCGTGGCGGACGTGCAAGGACAGGACTGCGGGGGGGAAACGGATCTGCTTCGAATGGCTGATGGCGCGCTCTATGCCGCCAAGCGGGCGGGGCGAAACCGTGTGGCACAGGCGGTGTTCGAGGTCAGCGCGCCGACGGGAGCTTGAGCGATGCAGGGCGCTCTGCTTGCGAGACCGCGGGGTCCGCATGCCGATATCAACCATACGATCAGGCGGCTTTGCCGATGCGACGGTGGCTCGGCGGGAATCAACGGCGCGTGATGGCCATCGGTGAGACCCGATGATTCAGCGTCCAGCCGGGCAGCCGATGGCGCTCACTGCGTCCGCGTTCATTCCACAACGCGCGGCAGGTGCAAGGGCTTGGCTGGCGTTGCGCCCTCTTGTGCCGATTCCCAGGCCCGGAACGCTTCCAGATCATGACTGATCTGGCGGATGACCACGGATAACACGGCGAGGTCATCCATGAATCCGATGGTGATCAGAATGTCGGGCACCGCATCAAGCGGCATGACCAGATAAATCAGCCCGGCCGTCAATGCGAGAATCGACCGATAGGGGATTTCCCGGTAGCGGCCCTGTGCGTAGGCTTTGAGCAGACGGAGTGCGGTTTCCAGCGATTCGCTGATTTCAGCGAATGCAGGATACCGATCTAGCGCCCGGGCTGCGGTTCTGGCCGCGGTACGGATGAGTTCAGTGAGGCGGTGGCGTTGACCGACAATCGACGCAGCGGCGGGCTGGACACGCTCCAGCAGTCGTTGGGGACGCATCATGATTCAAAAACTCCCGGGGACGATGCAGCCGATCGATGATGGCGCTTGAAGAACTGCCAGATTTCCCGGCTGGCATCGATGACATCATATTCCTCGCCGGCCAAGGTGCGCAGATGGGGAGGCTGGTAACCGCCAGGCCACACGTGGCCAGCGCCCTCGAGTTTCCACAGCACGATTTCGGTACCATCGTCGCACGGCGTCCAGTGTTTCCGGGTGGCTTGCCACGACCGGGGTTCACCCGGCGGTGCATGGCGCACGGTTTCGGTGACCGGTTCTGATGGACAATGGGCATACTGCACCCAACGCTGGATCGTTTTCAGGCCGCTCGGCAGGGGGACCGGCAGGAAACGTCGGCCTCCAAAGGGAAGAATGGGGTCGTCGACGCTCTGGATGTGCATGATCGAGATCGGCGCGCGCGGTTTGAAGTGCCGTAGCGCCATGGGACCGGCGACCGTCGCAACGGCCGCGAAGCGCTCGGGCGCTTCGGTCGCCAGTCGATAGGTCATCATGGCGCCGTTGGACATGCCGACGGCATACACGCGCCGTGGGTCGATGGTGAAATGCTGCGCAACATCATCGAGTACGCGCAGGATGAAGCCGACATCGTCCGGGGGATTCAGATCGGGCAGGCAGCATGCACCCGCGTTCCACAGCAGGACGTTTCCACGCCGGTTGCCTTGGGGATAAACCACAAGAACCCCTTCCCGGTGGGCAAGCGGTTCGAGATTGGCCACTTTACGATAGGTTTCAAGGGAGCCGGTGGCACCGTGGATGGCCAGGATCACCGGCATGGGACCGGCCGCGGTCTCCGACGGGAGTTGCACCTCATAGTGCCGAGCACGTCCCTCATGTGTCAGCGTAAAGCTTCGATGCAGTTCGCTCCGGGCAGACGGGTCGAGATCACTGGCGAACGCCCATCCGCTACACAGCATCAGGATCAGAAGTGTCCACAAAGGCCGACGTTTTAAACATTGTTTCATAGGAGCGGTTTAAGGTGTTCCTGGCAGTGTTGGGGTGTTAGAGGATGCTCGGGCCAAACAATTCCCGGGCGCAGCGGTGAAAAGTGGGAGGAATCATGGATCGTCGACAGGTGCTGGGTTTGCTGGGACTGGGTCTGGTGGCCCCGTATGCCTTGACTTTTCACAGGACGCTCAATGCTGCAACGGCGCCGACCGTTCCAGCGCGCGAGGCGGCCAACCGGCAGGTCTTTTCGCTGTCGGTGGCTTCCGGCGATCCGTCCCCCACCGGGGTGATCCTCTGGACGCGCATCGATCCGGCCTTCTACCGCGCCATCGAGCCGCTTCGCTTTCAGGTCGCCAAAGACCGTTTCTTTCGCCACATCGTCATGGAAGGGACGGTCGCCGGCAACCTGATCGGACCTCAGGATGACTATACCGTCAAGGTTGATCTCGACGGCCAGCTGGGCAGCGATGCCCGCTACTACTACCGGTTTATCTATGGCGAAGCGGTCAGCCCGACGGGACGCTGCCGCACCGCGCCGGCGGCGGGCATGACGCCGGACAAGATCAAGCTGGCGGTACTGACCTGTCAGGATTACACCAACGGCTACTATACGGCGCTGCGCAAACTGGCTGACCGGGATGATGTCGATTTCGTCGTGCACGTGGGCGATTTCATCTATGAAACGGCGGGCGACCCCCGCTTTCAGTCGCTGCCATTCGCCGACCGCACCATTTTGCTGCCGAGCGACGGCATCGTGGCGCTCGATCTGGCGGATTATCGCCATCTCCATCGCACCTACCGCAGCGATGCCGACCTGCAGCGCTGCATGGAGAACCACACATTCATCGCGGTCTGGGACGATCACGAAACGGCCAATGACTGCTATTGGGACGCCGCCCGCGACACCTTGGGCGCGCCCGATCATCCCTACACCGTGGATCCGATCTATGGCAACGATCCCAACTTGCTGAAGGGGTTGGCCATGGATGCCCGCAAGGCCTGGCTGGAGTTCATTCCCGCCCGCGTCACCGTCAATCCGGCAGCGACGCACCCCCATGATTTCTACGCGATCCATCGGCGTTTCTCGTTTGGCACGCTGGTGGATCTCTTCATGCTGGATGGCCGCAGTTACCGCTCACCTCACCCTTGCGGCGAAGGAGACGTGCGCGAGCGCTATGTCCCGATCGGCTGCCGCAACTACACCAATACCGATCAAACCATGCTCGGCACCGCTCAGCGCGACTGGCTCGTGACGGAGACACTCGCGTCCAACGCCCGCTGGCGCGTTTGGGGGAACCAGACGCTGATGGCGGAACTCAGCGTTGGAAGAGCGGATCGGCGGATCCCGCTCAATCTGGATGCCTGGGATGGCTATCAGGCCGAGCGCCATTATCTGGCCGAGGCCATGCGCGATGGCAGCCGGCCCAATCTGGTAGTGCTGAGCGGGGATTTTCATTCGCACATCGTGGCCCATCTCAAAGTGGACTACCGCCAGGCCAACAATCAGGATCCGGCCAATACCATCGGCGTCGAGTTCATGACCACCTCGATCACCTCTGCCGGCGGTCTCGACGCCATCAATACGGCGCTCAAGCGTGATCCGCGCAACCCGAAAATCGATGTTCCGATCGGGAATCAACTGCTCGGCGCGCTCAATCCGCACATCCGCTTTGCCGATCTCGGCCACCACGGCTACTCGGTGATGACCTTTACCGATGCCTACGCCGAATGGACGGCTTACGTGGTCGACAAGAATCAGCCCGAGGGATTCGTTCGTGAACGGGTGTTCCGTCGGCTGCGCGCCTTTGCCGACAGCACGCAGCTGCAGGAACTGCCGCCACTGGACGCTTGGGACCGGCTGCAGCGCCTCGGTTGATTCCGCTAGGGGCGGATCGATGCGGCGTTGCGATCCGAGCGCTGCGATCCGTCGGCGGCACGGCGACTGGCGTTTTCCATGAGCCGGCGTTGGGTACGCTGGTGAATTTCCCAGGCCAGCTGATTTCGCGCATGGCCTTGGCCCATCGCATCGAGATAGGCACCAAAGACACGCATGCGGTCGGTTCGGCTGATGTGTAAATGGTCCATGTTGAGCTGCGCCAGATTCTTGACTCGCCGCCACCGGGGAATGTGCCGGAAGCGCCGCGTCCCTTCGTTGTCAATAAAGGAAAAACGGGCCGCACCCTGTGGCCGCGACTCGATCTGGATATTGCTCGTGCGCAACTCGGTATGGAAAAAACCAGCCTGATGCAATCGGCCGATTTCCCGGCCGAGGCTGCGCAGCGCAGCGCGCCAGTCGGCGAGCGGCTGGCCGGCCAGTCGGGGCACTCGCGCACGCTGGTCCAGATACTTTGCCAGTGACATGCCGGGCGCGGCTTCAGTAATGACGAACGGCAAGTTGGCCACTCGCCCGCGCAGCACGACGGCCGGCGCCGAAAACCCCGCGCTGCGCAGTGCATGAGTACGCCAATCGGTGCGATAGGCCCGATCGCCGCGGAAAAGGGTTTTGACGCCTTCGTACCAGCGGCGTGGGAAGAAGATCTTCGCATAGAAGAATGGCGCCTGCGTGGTTTGGGCCACCAATGCGGATTTTGAGCTTCTGACCCGTTTCCAGCCCGGAGAGTCTCCGTCCTCGAGTAACCGGGTCAGCGCTTCATGCACGGCCAGAAGATATCGCCCTTGGGCTTCTGCGGCTTGAGGCTCATCTTGCCCAGCTGCCTCCGGTTGATGGGTGTCATGGATCATCACGCGCGCCTCGTGGCAATGGGCCGGGGAAGACCTGGACTCCCGCACGCCCTGTTGTCGTAAGGATATCTTAATAATTGGGGGTCGCGCGCACGAGCGCGGCAAGCGCGGGACCCGAGCCGCTCCCTGCCGAGATGAAGCCAGCGGGTGATGATGGGATGGTGAGCTAGGAATTCTTCGTCGCGCCGAGCAGCGATTGAAACAGGGCTGCGGTCGCCGGATCGGCGCGCCAGTTGTGCATCAGCTGGCGCCAGTCCTTGCGGCGCAGCGTTTCCTGTCGCCGTCTCGGCCGGGCTGTTTCATCGAAATCGATGAGATACACACGGTCGCCGTCAATGAGGAAATTGTTGTCCTTGGCATCACCGTGGACCATCCCGGCCGTGTGCAGGCGCCTGAGAATTTGCACCATCCGGGCCGCGATGCGCGCGCGTTCATTGGGAGACACCGCCGGATCGCCGAAGAAAGTCCGCGCGGTAACGCCCGGCAGGGCTTCGGTAATGAGGCAGGCGCCGCGGCGCAGCACGGTGCAGAACGGCTCGGTCACGATGGCGGCCGGCCGGGCGGTTGGAATTCCCAGCGCCGCGACCGCCAGAGCCATCTCATGACTGTGGAGCGCCTTGGGTCGACGCAGTGCCCGGCCGAGCTCACGCCGGAAGGGTTGGCGGCGGTAGTGCTTGAGCAGATAGCGGCGCGGCCCTATGACGACGGTGGTTACCAGGCTGGCGTGATCATCTTTGTGGATGAGGGCGCCTGCTGGCGTCATCTCACTGGACGCGAGGATCTGCATCAAACCGTCCCGGTCCGGCCAGTCTGGATTGATCCAGGCCTGCCGTTTCCCCGGCAGAGCGATCGGTTCAAGAGCGATCACGCGTCAACAGTTCCCGATACAGCGCCATCAGCTGATCGGCCATGCGGGGCAGGGTCAGCGCAACCACGGTCTCTCGTCCAGCGGCGCCGATGCGCCGGCGGATGTCAGGATCGCACAGGGCCGACATGTGCTCGGCCAGAACATGCAGGTCGAGTGCGTCGCCCAGCAGGCCGTTTTTTCCACTTTCGATGAGATCGACCGCGCCGCACTTGAGACTGGTGATCACCGGCAGGCCACTGGCCATGGCCTCCAGAACCACGTTGGCAAACGGATCGTAGAGCGTGGGCAGCACCAGAGCGTCGGCAGCGCCATACCACGGGCGGACATCGTCCTGTGGGCCGACCAGATGAACGCGGTGCGCCACGCCCAGTCGCCGCGCCAGGGCTCGATAGCGATTCGCGTGCTTGTCCTGGCCGACGGCGATCAGCTGGCTGTCCTCGCGCGGCATGCGGGCGAGCGCGGTCATGGCGGCGGCGAGATTCTTGCGCTCGAAGCCCGATCCAACGAACAGGAACACCGGTGCCTCGGGCGAGATTCCAAGGCGAGGACGGATCTGCAAGGTTTCGGCGTGCAGGGCGCCGGGCCGGAAGTGGTCGCTGTCCACACCGTTATAGATGACGCGCAGTCGTGCCGGATCGACGCCGTACTCATGGCGGATTTCTTCGGCCACCATACGTGAGTTGCAGATCACGGCGCGGAGATTCGGGCTGGCGTAGAGCCGGGCTTCCTCGGTCAGTTTGTAGCGATGGTAGGGGCTCAGGAACTGGCTGAACGTGCCCGGCCAGCCGCGCGCCCGGTTGCGCTCGCGCAGCCACACCCGGTGCACGCCGCCGCCGGCCCGGTAGAGATGGCAGCAGGGGATGCGCGTCTGCGATTGAATGAGATCGGCCTGCAGGCCGCCTAGGGTGCGGCAGGCGGCGCGCGCAAAGCTCGCCTCGCGCCACAGCCGCCCGAGGTGGAACGGATTGCAGGGGACGACATTGATGCCCGGTCCGGCCTGCGCACTTTGCCAGCGCCGCGTGACCACGGTCAGTTGCACCGAGTGGTCTTCCAGGGCGGCCAGCATGCGGGCCAGGATGCGCTCGGCCCCGCCGTCGGGGCGGTAGGCCGGATGGACAAAGGCAATGTGCAGAGGGGGGGTCATGGACGGCGGTTCCGCTCGGTGTTGCGCAGGTGATGTTCGAGAACGAAGGCGTGTTTGGCAAAGGCCGCCAGCATCGACGATGCCGCGATCAGCACCCCGCGCCAACCGTCGCGCCACGATTGCTGCAGCAACAAGATGCGCATCAGTCGACCCAGTGGGGACAGCAGGAGCTTATACGCGCGAAAGGGCTTACCGCGGGCGATGAGATCTTCCGCGCCGAGACGGGCATACGCGATGGTGCGGTGCAGGTGGTCGTCCAGCCGATCATAGGATTCGTGGAGCAAATCCCCCGCCAGGCGTCCGGTCGGGCCTGTGACCGTCAGCTGTTCGTGCACCCGGCCGCCTGTCCAGCGGGCCTGGTCGCGTGCCACAAGCCGCAGCCGCCATTCGGGGGTCCAGGCGTGGCGCAGCCACACACCGAGGTAGCGGTTGCGGCGGTTGATGAAATAGCCCGTGCGCGGCGGGTCGCCGGCGGCAAACAGCGCGCGGATGGCATCGGCGAGGGCGGGCGATACGGCCTCGTCGGCATCCAGGCTCAGCACCCAGGGCTGATGACATGCGACCAGCGCGCGGTTTTTCTGGACGGTGAAGCCCGGCCAGTCGGTGATTTCGACGCGGGCGCCGAAGCGTTCGGCTACGGCCACTGTGGCATCGGCCGAGCCGGAGTCGAGGACCACGATCTCGGCCGCCAGGCCCGAAACACTTTCCAGACACCGGGGCAGACGCGCTTCTTCATTGCGCGCGATGATTGCCACCGACAGCGGCAGCGGACGTTCAGCCGAGACAGTCATGCGTGTTGTCTCCGGGCCCAGCTGCGCAGATATTTGAACAGCAATCCGGGTTGGAGCGCCGCCTGCGGGGAAAGCCGGATCGCGGCATGAAAGTGCTGACGCGCTTCGCGTTGCCGGCCGGCGCGGCTGAGCATGCGAAAACACATCAACTGCCGATCGGCTGCGAAGGCGGCGCGTTCGGAGAGAAACACGGGCGCCAGGCGGCACGCATCGAACAGCAGCGCAGCGATCTGTTCGCTGGCCGCGCACAGCGCGTTCACGTCGTTGCGCAGGCTTGCGGGCTGGCGGTATTTCACCGCCAGCAGATCGGGCAGGCTGCGGGTGTGCCCCAAGGCCAGCATCTGGGCGAACAGCACCACATCCTCGTTGTTGCGGATGGTTTCGGGGTAAGCCAGACGGGTCGCCAGTTCGCGGCGCATGAGTACTGCGCCATGCGTCGGCCCGACGCCCTGGCCATACAGAAAACGCCGAAAATCGGCCAGCGGCGTCCCCCATCGAGCGTCCGGCGTATGGGTCTTGCGGCTGCCATCGGTTCGGACGACGGCATGACCCCCGAACAACAGGTCGGCAGGTCCATGGCTGTTCAGGTTTTCACGCAGCTGCGCGAGCGCCTCCGGGACCAACGCATCGTCGGCATCCAGGCACAGGACATAGGCGCTTTGCGCCGTGGCCATGCCGCGATTGCGAGCCGCGCCTGGGCCCGCATTGGGCTGGGTTAAGATCGTGATGCGTGCCGGGTCGCAGGCAGCATGGCGCTGGGCCAGCGCGAGCGTGCCGTCGGTGGAGCCGTCGTCCACCACGACCAGTGCCCAGTCGGGGTCGGTCTGTGCGCGGACCGAGTCGAGCGCGCGCGCGAGGAAACGTTCGGCTTGGTGGGCCGGGATGATGACGGTGATCGATGTGGGCTCAGGCGCGCTCATGAGGTGGTGGTCGACCGGAACCAGAAAGCCGGAGAATAGAGGCTACCCCAGAAGAGGGCCAGATAGGGCCAGAAAATCCACTTGGTGATGTGCGCTTCGGTCAGATTGGCGACCAGAAACATGATCAATATGGCCCATTGCATGAGCAGGAACCGACCCGGGAGGTGACCGTTCCGGTAGGCCCACAGACCGCCTCGCGCCGCCAGCACGGCAAAGCCGGCAAACAGGAGCACGCCGATCAGGCCGGTGGAGACGAGCAATTCCAGCCAGCTGTTATGCAAGTGGGGAATCTCGAACTCTCCGAGTCGATGGGAGAGATCGCCGGACATGGCAAGGGGACGTACACTGTTGATGCCGATGCCCCACCAGGGGCTCTCCTGCCAGATGGTCCAACCCCAGTGCCACAGGTGAATGCGCCGGCCGAGGGATGTATTGGGAACTGATTCCCACTGCCCGTTCTCGAGCGCTTGGACGACCACCGCTTCTTCACCAAAGCGCTCGGCGATGTGCGGCCATTGCCCAACTCCGATCAGCGCCACCAGCCCCAGCCCGGCCACGCCGCCCGCCAGCGTCCACCCGCGATAATTCGTGCGGGCCCGGATGGCGGTCAATCCCATTGGTATCGTGGCCAGGACCCCTGTTGCCATCCCGATCCAGACGCCCCGGGTTTGCGTGAACAGCAATCCCACCGTCATCAACATCACCGATACGCCCCACGCCGCGACCCGCAGCCCGAATCGCCGTCCACCGCGAGCGCCCCACGCATCGCGCGCCAGAAACAGCAATCCCAGCAGGGCGGTGGCGAAGAACAGCGCGCTGCGCTGGGGGTTCATGCCGAAACGCAGGCGACCGCCGGCAAGGCCTTTTTCCCAGTAGAGCGGGTACAGGAAATAACGCAGCATCACGATCGCGAAGGCCAGAAACAAGATGGCGTACAGCCTTCGAATCGCCTGCCAGTCACCACCCAGCCACCAGGCCACCAGAACGATGAAGCCGAGTTTCATCCAGCGGCGGGCAGCCAGGATCTGATCGCCAAGCGACCCGGGGATCCAGATCTCGCCGATGATGCAGGAAACGGCCAGGTAGAGTGCCCAGATCAGACCCAGGCGGAAGATTCCGTCGCGCAGCAAGCGCTCGCGCGCCATGGTCCAGCTCGCGGCCAGTGCGAGCAGCATCAGCCATTCGCCGACGTAGCACAGGTCCTTGTGGAGGGTGAGCATGGCCGCATACAGGATCAAGCCGGCCAGGCCGGCCTGCTCCAGGAACGCGGAGGAGGCCCGTGGCCGGGTGTTGGGAAACCACGTGCGGAGATCGGTCGGTGGCATCGCAGCTCGGGTGAAGTGATTCCAAAACCGCCAACGATACCACCATTCAGCAGCCGATTAAGGCTGGATGCTTGGGTACAATGGCGCCATGACGAGGCTGTCGTGACATCTTCCCTGCCGATCACGCCGATGCTGCCCGAGATCAGCCGCCTGCTGGCCGAGCGGGGTGCGCTGGTGTTGCAGGCCGAACCCGGTGCGGGCAAGACAACCCGGGTTCCACCGGCACTTCTCGCTGCCCCTTGGCTGGCAAAGCGGCGCATTCTGGTGCTTGAGCCACGCCGGTTGGCTGCCATCATGGCTGCCCGGCGCATGGCGGCCGAACGGGGTGAAGTCGTCGGCGAAACGATCGGTTATCGAGTGCGGCTCGACCAATGCATCGGGCCGCGCACGCGCATCGAGGTGGTCACCAATGGCGTTTTCACGCGCCTGATCCAGAGCGATCCCGCGCTCGAGGATTACGGCTTGGTGATTTTCGATGAGTGCCATGAGCGCAGTCAGCAGGCCGATCTCGGCTGGGCATTGGCGCTGGAAAGCCGGGCTGCGCTGCGCGAGGATCTGCGCCTGTTGGCAATGAGTGCCACGATTGATGGCCGGGAGCACGCCCGGTTGCTGGGAAATGCCCCCATCCTCGAATGTCCCGGCCGTATGTTTCCGGTAACGATACATTATCGGCCGCCGCCGGTTTCCACGGCCCCGAGACATCAGGTGACATCGGACTGGGTGTCAGCCGTGAATCGGGCGCTGAAGGAAACGACGGGCGGGGTGCTGGTGTTTCTCCCCGGCGTTCCCGAAATCCGGCAGCTCGCCACGGCACTGGCTGAGGCGAACCCGGGCCCCGATGTCGTGGTAATGCCGCTCTTCGGCGATCAGGCGCCCACCGCACAACAGGCAGCGCTGATGCCTGCGGCCCCGGGGAAACGGAAACTCGTGCTCGCGACCGCTGTTGCCGAGACCAGCCTCACCCTGCCGGACATCGCTGTCGTCATCGATACCGGTCTGTCGCGAACCGCCCGGTTCGACCCGGCGCGCGCCATGGAACGTCTGGTGACCGTGCCCGTCTCGCGAGCAGCGGCCGAGCAGCGGGCCGGTCGCGCCGGACGGCAGGGTCCCGGCGTCTGTTATCGGCTTTACGCGCAAGCGACGTTCGAGGGCGCGCTGCGGCAAAACGAGCCGGAGATCCGTCAGGCAGATCTGGCCGGATTGGCACTGGAACTCGCGCTCTGGGGCGTGACTGATCCGGGGATGCTGCGGTGGCTGGATGCGCCGCATCCGGCGCGATTTGCGCAAGCGCGCGAGCTGCTTCAGGCGCTCGAGGCGCTGGATGGCGCGGGACGCATCACTGCGCACGGCCAGGCCATGGCCCGGTTGGGTGTTCATCCACGGCTCGCGCATCTGCTGCTGCGTGCCCGGGATGCCGGCGTCGGCCAGCTCGCGTGCCGCCTTGCCGCACTGATCGAAAGCCGCGACCCGATGCGCCGGAGTCAAGCGCCCGTCTTCGCCGACATTCAGGACCGGCTGGTTCTTTTCGAGGCGGGCGGCCGGGCGCGAATGGACCCGTTACGTCGGCTTGCCGACCAGTTGGCTCAGCGGCTGGGTGTGAACGATGCGGAGGAGACGGCGCCGGATGAGGACGGTGTGGGGCGGCTGCTGGCCTGGGCCTATCCGGACCGCATCGCCCAGTTCCAGACCCCGGGGCTCTTCCGGTTGTTATCAGGACGCCGCGCTCGGCTCGATCCCGCAGATTCACTGGCCAACGCGCCCTATCTTGTCGTCGCCCGGCTGGGTGGCGGGGAGACCGAAGCGCGTATTCATCTGGCGGCACCGATTTCGCCGACCGCACTGTTCGACATTGCCGGCGAGCGGATCATCGAAGCGGTAGACACCGGGTTCGATCCGATGCGCGAGAGCATGGTGACCCGACGGCGGCGACGGCTGGGCGCGTTGATTCTGGAGGAGTCGCCGCTGCCTCGCCCGGATCCGGCGGCTCTGGCAACGGCCTGGACGACGTGGTTGGCGGGCGAGGGCTGGACCCGGTTGATCTGGGGCAGGCGAGCGGCGCTGCTGCGCGCGCGATTGGCCCGCATGGGGGCGCTGGACCCGAGCGGCGACTGGCCCGATGTTACCGATGCGGCGCTGCGGAACGGCGTGGCGAATTGGCTGGAACCCTTTCTGGCTGGCCTGACCAGTCTCGGCCAGATCGATGACGATCTGGTGCATGCCGCGCTCGCGGCCCAGGTACCGCCCGGCGGTATGCGTCGTCTCGACGGGCTGCTGCCGACTCATTTCCAGACACCGGCCGGAAGGCAGGCTCCGATCGATTACATCCAGAATCCACCCGTGCTGGCCGTTAAACTGCAGGAAATGTTCGGGCAGACAGACACCCCTGTCTTGGCTGAAGGCCGGCAGGCTCTGGTGATTCATCTGCTTTCTCCGGCGGGTCGGCCGCTGGCGATCACGTCCGATCTGGCAAGTTTCTGGAAGCAAGCGTATCCGGAGGTCAAAAAGCAAATGCGTGGGCGCTATCCTCGCCATCCCTGGCCGGATGATCCCCTGACGGCGGCCCCCACCGCACGGGCCAAGCCGAAGGCACTGCCATGAGGCGATCAAGCGCGGCGCGCGCGCGCTCTGCCATGTTGTGGCCCGATTATGCCGGGGGCAGCCTGCTCAACCTGATGGCCAGCATCGAGCTTGCCTGCGGCGGGCCGGGGCGCGGCTATGCGCCGTTGCGGTACGTGCCGCCTGGATTCGGGTCCGCACGTCACTTGGTGCTGTTGTTGGTGGACGGTCTCGGCGATGGCCTGCTCGAGACGGCATCGGGGGGAGCGTTTCTGCGCGCTCACCGCGTGGGCAGCCTCACCTCGGTCTTTCCCAGCACCACGGCCAGTGCCATTACCACCGTCCTGACCGGGCTTGCCCCGGCGGCACACGGGCTCACCGGCTGGCACGTCTATGCGAGCGAACTGGATCAGGTGATTGCCCCCTTGCCGCTGTGGATCCGCGGCGAACGCTTTCCCCATGCCGATGCGGAGCGGTGGTGCAAGCAGTTGTTCGTGGCCGACCCATTGGCCGACCGTCTGACGCGCGAGTGTCATGTGGTGTCACCCTGGTTCATCTGCGACTCGCCGTACAATCGGCACCATACGGGCAGTGCCGAGCGCTGGCCCTATCGTGGTCTGCCGGGCTTGTTCGAGACCCTGGAGTCGGTGCTCCGCCGCGCGGAAGCTCCCACCTATACCTATGCCTACTATGGAGAGATCGACCGGCTCGGCCATGAATGCGGCATCGGCAGCCGGCAGGTGGCCGCCGAATTGGCCACGTTCGATGCGGCGCTCGAGGACTTCGTCGCGCGGATGGGGGGACGCGATGTGGAGTTTGTCATCACCGCGGATCACGGCTTCATCGACAACCCGCCGCACGATCAGGTGCGCTTGGGCGATCATCCCCGGCTCGTACATGCCCTGATGCGGCCTCTGTGCGGCGAGCGCCGGCTGGCCTACGCCTATGTCGAGCCGGGGCGTTCGGCGGAGGTTGCGGCGTTGGCGGCAGAGGAACTCGCCGATGCGGCCATCATTCAGCACCGCGATACCGTGCTCGACGCGGGCTGGTTCGGCCCGGGTCCTGTGCATCCTCGCCTGCATGAGCGGGTGGGTGATCTGGTGCTGGTCCTGCGCGAGCCGTGGGTGATCATCGATCAGGTGCCGGGTGAGCGGCCTCATGATCAGGTGGGTGTGCATGGGGGCGTGAGCCGGGCCGAGATGCAGGTGCCGCTGATCCATTTCGCGCCGTGACCGGGCGTTTCCTCCGCCGGCGCTTTCGCCCGTTGCTCAGGACGATTCCGGTGGCGGCGCCGGCTGATGGGGTACACCGCTCAGCGCGGGGTCCATGCAGGCCCATGCCGGCGCACTGGCAGTCCAGATGTTCAGCTGGGGACGAATCGACGCGGGTTCGTCGAGGTTGCCAGCCCGCAGCACCCTGAGATGCGGGCGCGCTGCGGAACGGGCAAACAGATGGGTGCCACAGCTGGGGCAGAACTCGCGGGTTACCCGATTGCCGCTGTCTGCGCTCTTGGTGTACTCGGCGAGCGTCCCGCGAATCGAAAGTGTGTCCTCCGGGACGAGCACATTGACCGAGCCGTTGGCGGAGAGGTGCTGACAATCCCGGCACCAGCAGATGCGTATGGACAAGGGCTCCCCGGTGAGGGTGAAACGCACCGCGCCGCACAGGCAGCCACCGCTTCGTTGGTTCATCGGTTTCTCCGGTTCGAATCGAGCGAGTCAGACGATGGCATCGGTCACCGGGTCCCCAAAGGGGGTTGGCGCTGACGGACGCCGCATGAGTCAGGTCGGGTGAGTGCCTACCATAGCACTCATCCGGCCTGACGGCGCGGAGCGCTGCATCGAATGCATCGGGGCCGGTGAAGCGGCGTCCCGCGGGCAAGGATCAGGCGATGCGCATGATCCACGTCCCCGCCGAAATTGTCGCAGTTTTGCAATCTGGCAGTTCTAGGATGATCACCACGATCTCCCGCCCGACGGGGAGGCTCCATCCGCCAAAGGAGCGTCTGGGTGCATCTGGCTGACATCACGTTTTTCTATGCACCGGACAGTGGCGGCGTACGTCGTTACCTGGAAGTCAAGCGCCAGATGCTGGGGCGGCTGCCCGGCTGGCGACACACCCTGGTAGTGCCGGGACGCCGGTCCCGGCGAGCCGGGGACATCCGATACGTGGCTGCTGCGCCCCTGCCGTTCAGCCATGGTTATCGATTTCCCTGGCGGCAGGCCGGCTGGCTGAAGGCACTTGAGGCGGCCCGCCCCGATCTGATCGAGGCCGCCGACCCGGGCATCCCGGGCTGGGCGGCGCTGGAGGCTGGTCAGCGCCTCGGTGTCCCGGTCGTGGGGTTCTACCATTCCGACGTGCTGTCGCTGGCCGGTCGCTGCGGTGGTCAGGTGCTGCGCGAGCCTACCGGTCGCTATCTGCGGGCGTTCTACAGCCGCTGCGATCGCGTGCTTGCGCCGAGTCGCTACGTGCTCGAGTGCCTTGCGCGGCTCGAGATCCCGAATCTTGGCATCCAGGGTCTGGGTGTGGATTGCACGGCTTTTCACCCGCAGTTCTCGGACCCGATGGCGCTCAAAGCGCGGCTCCGCCTGGCACCCGAAACGCATCTGGCCGTATTCGTGGGGCGTGCCGCGCCGGAGAAGAATCTCCCGGTGCTGCTGCAGGCCTTCGCCCTGCTGGGTGCGCGTTATCATCTGCTGCTGGTTGGTCCGGGCATGCCCAAGGTCTCGCAAGCCAACGTCACGGTGCGGTCGCGCTATGTCCGGGGTACGGCGCTGTCACGCCTGCTGGCCAGCGCAGATGTCTTCGTGCATGCCGGCGATTGCGAAACCTTCGGCTTGGTCGTGCTGGAGGCTATGGCGAGCGGGACCCCGGTGGTGGTCAGCCGCCGCGGCGCGCTGCCGGAACTGGTGTCGCCCGAGGCGGGTGTCGTGGCTGCGGCGCCACAGGCACGGCCCATGGCTGAAGCGGTGCGCGCCCTGTTCGAAGCGGATCACGCTGCGATGCGGCAGCGGGCGCGGTGCTGGGTGCAGACCCGCTGGGATTGGGCGATTCAGATGGAGCAACTCAGGCAGACCTATGAACAGCTTGTCGACCCCCGCCCCGCGACCGGACGCGGTGATTTCGAATCCCTCCCGCGGCACGCTGATGGTGGTGCTGCATGATGTCGCGCCGCAGACCTGGGGGCGTTACCGCGTCCTTCTGGAGACGCTGGACCGCAGCGGAATTCCCTGCTCCTTGCTGGTGGTGACCGACTATCACGGTCAAGGCGGCTTGCCGGCACACCCCGAGTTCGTTGCGGCATTGCGCCTGCGTCGCGAGCGCGGTGATGAAATCGTGTTTCACGGTGTGTGGCATCAGGACAAGGAGCCGCTGGGTCTGTCGCCGCGGCAATGGATCCTTCGCCGCCTGTACACGGCGCGGGAAGGCGAGTTTGCGGCCCTGAGCGCGCCGCGCGCGCTGGGCCGTGTGGCGCATGGGCTGCAGCAGCTGGCCGACGTGGGGTTGACCGCGCAGGGTTTTGTGGCGCCGGCCTGGCTCATGAGCCGGGGCACGCGGCAGGCCTTGCCCATGCTGCCGATGCGCTATGCGGCCGGTCGGCGGTGTCTGTATCGCTTGCCCGACTGGCAGGTCCAGCCCCAGGTGAGTCTGGTCTGGAGTGTGCGCAGCCGGACACGACGCGTTCTGTCGCGAGTGCGCAACGATTGGGTGTTGTGGCGTGGCCGAAAGCGTCCGTCAGTCCGCCTCGACATTCATCCGGCTGATCTGGAGTACCCGGCTGTAGCGCGCTGGTGGCTCCGGACACTGGAGCGACTGGTACACGAGCGCGAGTCGCTGACCAAAGCGGCCTGGGTGGCCCGCTGGAGCTGAGAAAGGAGCGTCAAGCGGTGCGACACCATCCGTGGATCCTGCTCGGAATCGCCGTGCTGGCCGGCTTGGCCGTGCCACTCGGATACGGCGGCGGCGCGTCGCTGCGCCTGTTGTGGCAGGTGCCCTGGCCGCTGTTCGCCCTCGGTCCGTTTCTGGCCTTAATCGCCTGGAATTTCAGCGCGTTGCGGCTTCGGCTGATGACCTTGGGACGCGTTCGGCTGGGCCAGCGTGAAGCGCTGGCGACCGTGATGGCGACCGAGTGTGTCGTCAATGCCACACCCATGGGACTGGCGGGCCCGGTGGCTTACGCTACCCTGCTGAGCCGTCATGGCCTGCGCAGCGCCGAGGGCGCGGCGATCTACACCATGGATCAGCTGATCGACCTGACCTTCTTCCTCGCACTGATCCCGATCATGGCGTGGTGGTGTCCGTTGTGGCCGCCGGGCCTGGAGTTCGGCGCCATGATGGCGGTTGGCCTGCTGCTGGGGCTGGTTCTCATCGCCATCGCAGCAGTGATCCGCTTTCGCCGCATCCTGCAGTGGGGGAACACACTGGGCGGAATGACGGGCGTCACGCCGCAGGCGCGCCGTCGCATCGGCCGTTTCGCGTTGCAATTTCGCCGCCGCATCCAGGAATTGATGAGTATCCCTCGGCTCCGCCTGCTGGCGATCTATGTGGTCTGTGCACTGCAGTGGGTGACCCGCTACAGCGTGCTCTATGTGGTGTTGTGGGGACTGAATGCGCCGCTGGCCTGGGCCACCGTGTTCCTGGTGCAGATGGTCGCGCTCAGTGCGGGTCAGATCGGGATGTTGCCCGGTGGTGCCGGGGTGGCTGAGATGGGCTCGGCGTTCCTGCTGTCACCATACGTGGCGGCGCCGCAGTTGGCGACGGCATTGCTGCTCTGGCGTTTCTCCACCTATTACTGGCATCTTCTGGCAGGAGCCCCGGTTCTGTTGCTGCTGATCGGTCGCCATGGTGTGCGCAATCTCCAGCGGCGCGTGAGCGAGGGGCCCTGATCCTTTTGCCGTCCGGAGAACCGCCTGTGCATGACGAAACCGCCCTGACGCATTTTGGGCGCGACCCCGCGCGTTTCGACGGCGTGGTCAATCCGCCGGTCTACCGCGCGTCCACGGTGCTCTTTCCTAACCTGGCGGCACTGGAAGCCGCCTCGCGCCAGCCCTTCACGGGCACCTACTACGGCCGCTTCGGCACGCCGACCACCTTTGCACTGGAAGAGGCCATGGCGGCGCTGGAGGGCGCGCATCGGGCAGTGGCGGTCGAATCCGGGCTGGCCGCGATTACCACGACGCTACTGGCGTTTCTGGAGCCGGGTGATCATCTGCTCATGGTCGATACCGTCTATGGGCCAACGCGGTTTTTCTGCGACGGCTTGCTGGCACGCATGGGGATCAGCACGACCTACTACGCATCGGATTCGGGCGCCGATCTCGCTGGCCTGATCCGCCCCGAAACCCGCCTGATCTTTACCGAATCACCCGGCTCGCTCACCTTCGAGGTGCAGGACATACCGGCAATCTGTCAGCTAGCGCATGCGCGCGGGATTCCCGTGGCGCTCGACAATACCTGGGCCACGCCGCTCCATTTCAAGGCATTCGATCACGGGGTCGACGTATCCATCCATGCAGCGACCAAGTATGTGGTCGGCCATGCCGATGCCATGCTGGGCATCATCAATGTCAACGCGGCGCATCACGAGCGCATCAAGAAAGCCGCGGTGGCACTGGGACACTGCGCCGGAAGCGAGGAATGTGCGCTCGGCCTGCGCGGGCTGCGGACGCTGGCCGTGCGGCTGGCGCGCCACCAGGCCACGGCGCTCACCCTTATCGAGTGGCTGAGCGCCCGGCCGGAGGTGCGATACGTGCGTTATCCCGCTTGGCCGCAGGATCCGGGCCATGGCTTGTGGCAGCGCGATTTTTGCGGTGCCAGCGGACTCTTCGCCATCGAGATGGCGCCGTGCACACCCGAGGCGCTGGCGGCCTTCGTCGACGGACTGACCCTGTTTGGCCTGGGCTACAGCTGGGGCGGCTTTGAAAGTCTGTTGCTGCCGGTGCATCCGGAGCACACGCGCACGGCGACGGCGTGGACCACTGCCGGGCCCTGGCTGCGCGTCCATGCGGGTCTTGAGGCGCCCGCGGATCTCATCAACGATCTGGCGGCTGGGTTCGAGCGCTGGAACCGGGCGGGGGGCACGGTTGATTCCTGAACGCGCGGGGCGTGCCGGGTGCGGGGCCCCGTTCTGCGTCCCGTGATCAGGTGCGGGTCGGTGGTTTGAGGTGATCCACCACGCCCGGATCGGCGAGCGTGGAGGTGTCGCCCAGGCCGTCGGTCTCGCCGGCGGCCAGCTTGCGCAGGATACGGCGCATGATTTTCCCCGAGCGCGTCTTGGGCAGCGCCGGGGCGAGCTGGATCACGTCCGGTTTGGCGATGGGACTGATTTCATGTGCAACCAGCGTCTTGAGCTCCGCCTCCAGCGCCGGATCGGGATCGATGCCTTCCATGAGCGTCACGTAGGCATGGATACCCTGACCCTTGACCGGATGAGGGAAGCCGACCACGGCCGCTTCGGCGACCGCCGGATGCAGCACCAGCGCGCTTTCGATCTCGGCCGTGCCGAGCCGATGGCCGGAGATGTTCAGCACATCGTCGACCCGGCCGGTGATCCAGTAGTCGCCGTCGGCATCGCGCCGGGCGCCATCGCCGGTGAAGTAGTAGCCGGGGAAGGTGGCGAAATAGGTGTCGATGAAGCGGGCGTGATTGCCGTAGACCGTGCGCGCCATGCCGGGCCAGGGAAACTTCATCGCCAGACGGCCTTCGCCCGGCCCGACGATTTCCTGGCCCGTTTCGTCCAGCACCGCCGGCTGTACACCGAACAGCGGCCGCGTGGCCGCGCCGGGCTTGAGCGGCGTCGCGCCGGGCAACGGGCTGAGCAGGATGCCGCCGGTTTCGGTCTGCCACCAGGTGTCCACGATGGGGCAGCGACCTTGACCGACCTTGTGGTAGTACCACTCCCAGGCCTCGGGATTGATGGGTTCGCCGACGGTGCCGAGCAAGCGCAGGCTGGCGCGGCGACTGCCCGCGAGCGGCGCATCGCCGAAGGCCATGAGGGCGCGGATGGCAGTGGGGGCGGTGTAGAAAATCGTCACTTGGTGTTCGTCGATCATCTGCCAGCAACGGGCGGCATCGGGATAGGTGGGCACGCCCTCGAACATCACGGTGGTCGCGCCGTTGCACAGCGGGCCGTACAGCACGTAGGAGTGACCGGTGATCCAGCCGACATCGGCGGTGCACCAGAACACGTCCGATTCGCGATAATCGAACACATCGGCAAACGTGCTTGCTGCATAGACCAGATAGCCGCCCGTCGTGTGCAGCACGCCCTTGGGCTTGCCGGTAGAGCCGGAGGTATAGAGGATGAAAAGCGGATCTTCGGCGCCCATTGGCTCGGGTGGGCAGTCCGGGCTGGCCGCGTCGACCAGCGTCTGGTAATCGGCGTCGCGGCCCTCCTGCCAGGCGATGTCGCTGCCGGTATGCCGCACCACGATCACCCGGCGCACGGATGGGCATTCGGTCAGCGCCTCATCGACCTGGGCTTTCAGGGGCACCGTCTTGCCGCCGCGCCGCGCGGCATCGGCCGTGATGACGACCCGGCAGTCGGCATCCTGGATCCGGTCGCGCAGGGCGCTGGCGGAAAAACCGCCGAAGACCACCGAATGGACGGCGCCGATACGCGTGCAGGCGAGCATGGCGATGGCCGCTTCCGGGATCATGGGCAGATACAGGCAAACCCGGTCGCCCTTGGCCACGCCCTCGGCGCGCAGGGCATTGGCGAGCCGGCAGACGGACGCGTGCAGTTCCCGGTAGCTGAGACGCCGGGACTGACCCGGTTCATCGGCCTCCCAGAGGATGGCGGTCTTGTCGCCTCGACTGTCGAGATGGCGGTCCAGGCAGTTTGCCGAGACGTTGAGCAAGCCGTCCGCGAACCAGTGCGTATGCACCGTGTGAGCATCCCAGTGCCAGTCGAGCACGCGCTCGAAAGGTCGCATCCAGTCCACGCAGGTGCGCGCCCGCTCGGCCCAGAACGCCTCGGGCTCGGCCACCGAATGCGCGTAGAGCGCTTCGTAGCGCGCAGCATCCACGCGTGCCGTGTTGGCGACGTGTTCGAAAACCGGATACACCTTCGAGCCCATGATGCGTTCTCCCTGTCTGAAGCGACTTGTGCACCAGTATGGCGCGCGCCGGACGACCGGCTCAAGCATCGTGCAGCGCAGATGCCGTGATCGGTTACGTCGCGGTGGGAATGTGCCTTGGCGCTGGTCGGCAGTCGGTCATCGACCCCGTTGCCAGATCAGGCAGCGGTTGTTGGCCGGCATGGTCAGGTCCTCGACAAGGCGCAGGCCGATTGCGCTGGCGAGGGCATCGACCGCAGCCAGATCGCGGATGCCCATTCGCGCATCGCGGGCCTTGAGCCAGCGATCGAACTCGGCGTTGCTGTCGCTGGTGAATTGGCCATCGACATTGAACGGGCCGTAGATCACCACGCGGGCCTCATCGGTGAGAACACGTCCGAGCCCGGCGAAGCAGGCCTTCACTTCGGGCCAGGACATGATGTGCAGGGTGTTGGCGCTGAACGCCGCGTCATAGCCGCCCGGCGGCCAGCCGTCCGTCGCGACATCCAGCCGGAGCGGCGGTAATACATTGGCCAGCGCGGCCTCGCTCAACCAGGCGCGGATGCCCTCGTGTTGCTCGGCGCGTTCCGAGGTCTGCCACTCCAGATGCGGCAGGGCAGCGCCGAAGAACACCGCGTGCTGTCCTGTGCCGCTGCCGATCTCCAGCACGCGGTGACGGTCCGCGAAATGGCGGCGCAGCACGGTAAGGATGGGTTCGCGGTTGCGCTCGCAGGCGGGCGCGTGGGGTTTTTCGCTCATCAGCCGAGTGTCGCCGTGGCGGTGGACCGATGCAAGTCCAGCGCTGCCGCACCGCGGTGAGCGTGGATAGGCCGCTTCTCGAGCGCGGCCTGTGCACGAGCGGAGCACGGTCAGAGGTAGTAGATGGCGCCCACGCTGCCGATCACTCCTTGGCTCTCGGTGTCGGAATCACCATAGCTGAGGGAACCGTTGCCATAGTCGACGTTGTGGTCATGGTGCGCATGACGATAGCCAACCTCGACGTTCAGTCCCAGTTCGGGCAGACCGCTCAGCATGAATTCGACGCCGATTGCGGGGTAGACGAACCAGCCGTCGGAACTCCGATCCTGTTTTCCGTACTTGCTGTCGTATTCCACGTCAACATGCGCATACCTGGCTTCCAAGGAGAGCAGGAACTTCCCGTTCTCGCGAACGATCGGCGCGAAGACTCCCTTCAAGGCCAGCTCGTAGGTCGCGGCTTCGTACCCCCCGTCCGCTTCATCGCTCCGATAATAGAGTGAGCCCTGCACACCGGTTTGCTCAGTGAGCCAGTAACGACTGGTCAAGGCGACCTTGTCATCGCCTCCGCGCTTCCCAGTGTCTTGCTCAGACCCGCCCCGAGCCAGCCGGTTGTGTCAGCGGCCATTGCGATGGGAGCAGCGACCATGGCCGTCAGTGTCAGGACCGGAATCAAGGCTTTCGAATTCATGATGCACATGTTTTTTATCCCCCAAGCAAATTCAGTCATTGACCATGCTGCTTTGTGTCACGCACGGGTTGCGCCGATCCAGCGATCGCAACATGGCGACAGCCTGTCGTCGTCCAGACAGTGCTAGCGGATGTGAAGCCTTTCGAGACGCCCGTGAAACATCTGGCAGGTTGCCGCGGACTTGGCAGATGACCGTGCATGCGAATGCATTGATGCGCCAGCTCCGCGCGGTGCTGAATCGTGTAGCCGTCAAGCACGACGAAGGCCGTGGATCGGCGGCTCGCTCGCCACCGACGGACGAGGTGTTGCCGGCGTGCAATCCTGGGAGGATGTAGCGCAAGGGCGTCTCTGGATCAAGCCGGATAGACCGCGTCGGCAGCGAAGACGGGGCCGTCGACGCAGACGCGCTTCATGGCCTTGCCCTGCGGGGTCTGTACCGGCACCACGCAACCGGCGCAGCCACCCACTGCGCAGGCCATGAACTCCTCCAGCGAGAGCTGTGCGGGTAGGTCGAAAGCGCGCGCCAGCTGTGCCACGGCGCGCAGCATGGGGTCCGGGCCGCAGGCATAGATTGCCACGTTCCGGCGCTCCGTTGCGCCAAGGGTTTCGAGGTAGTGCCGCGTGAGATCGGTGACATAGCCGGCGTGACAACCGGGTTGACCTTGGGTGCTGCTCAAGCGGCAGGGAACGCCCCAGTCCTCGAGCAGGCTCAAGGTGCCGATGGCATCGGGCGGCAACCCGGGGATCAGTAGCCGCGAGGGCCGGGTCGGAAACGGGAAGGGCAGTTCGGAGCCCAGAAACGCCATGGGCCGCCAGCCGGTCTCGCGGCGCAGGCGATCGGCGAGGAAGATCATGGGCGGCATGCCGACGCCGCCACCGAGCAACAGCACATGAGGCCGTTCCGGATCGGGGCGGAAAGGCTGGCCGATGGGACCCATCAGGCTCAGGGTCTGACCCACCGCCCGCTGGGTGAGCAGACGCGTGCCATGACCGACCACCTTGTAGAGAATTTCGACCCAGCCTTGCTCACGATTCACGCGCTGAAGGGACAGGGGTCGGCGCATGGGCAAGGCAGGGTCGCACTGCAGGTGCACGAACTGACCGGGCTCGGCGCGCTCTGCGCACGCGGGCGCTTCCAGCGTGAGCAGCCACTGCTCGGGGGCGGGGGCGTGATGCGCGAGGATGCGCGCCGTTTCGAGAAAAATGGTGCCGCGATGGGATGCCGTCATGACCAGTGCCTTGTATTCGCGTCGAGTCGATAGACGATCCGGCCGCCGAGCAGGGTATGCGTGACCCGCCCACGCAGCATGTGGCCCAGGAATGGGGAGTTGTGGCCCTGGCTGACCAGCATTTCGGCATCGGGCGTCCAGCGGTATTCGGGATCCATGATGCAGACGTCCGCCAAGGCGCCGTCGGCAAGCGTGCCCAGCGGCAGGCCGAGAATGCGCGCGGGGTTGGCGGACAGGCTGGCAATGGCGTGCTCGAGTGATACGGTTTCCTGCCACACGGCCTCGAGCACCAGCGGCAGCAGGGTTTCCAGTCCCGCGATTCCGGGGGTGGCGTCGGGGAAGGGGACACGCTTGGCATCCCGTCCAAGCGGATGGTGATCACTGCAGACGGCATCGATTGTGCGTTCGCCAATTGCCGTCCGCAAGGCGTCGCGGTCCGCAGCGCCGCGTAGCGGCGGATCCACTCGGCACAAGGTATCGAACGTGGCGAGATCCGTATCGCACAGATGCAGGTGATGGGCAGCGACATCGGCGGTCACCGGCAGGCCGCGTGATCGGGCCTGTTGCAGCAGCGGCAAGGCCAGCATGCTGGACAGGCGGCAGAAATGGGCGCGCACCCCAGTGAGTTCGACCAGCGCCAGATCGCGCGCAAGGCCAATGGACTCGGCGACGCCGGGAATGGCTGGCAGGCCGAGCCGGGTGCTGGTGGCGCCTTCGTGGGCGCAGCCGTGGCGGTGCAACCAGGGATCGCGCGGACTGAGCATGACCAACAGATCGTGGCTCGAGGCATAGGCCAGCGCTTGGCGCAGCGTACGGCTGTCCGTGATCGTGTCGGGTCCGGGACTCACGGCCACACAGCCGGCTTCCTGCAGTGCGGCGAGCTCGGCGAGCTGTTCGCCAGCCAGCGCGCGGGTGAGCGCTCCGACGGGATGGAGGCGCGCGCGTCCTTCCCGTCGTGCCTGTTCGAGCAAGCGTTCGGCCACTGCCGGCGTGTCAATACAGGGACTGATTTCCGGCGGAACGCACAAGCTGGTAACGCCGCCGGCCGCTGCGGCGCGCAGCTCCTGACCAAAGTCGCCGAGCGGTCTGGCGCACAGGTCGATCAGGCCGGGCAGAATCCATTGACCCTGAACGTCGAGGCGCTGTTCGGGCACGAAGCCTTCCGGCGCCGGTCCCCGTGCCAGCACGCGGCCGTTCAGCAGATGGAGATCCTGGTGGGCATCCACGCCATTGGCGGGATCGATGATGCGGCCGCCGGTGATGGTCAACGCGTTCATGCGGTCATCGCTCGTGCCGGCGCCCGTCCCAGCACCTCGGCCATGACCGCCATCCGCACAGCGATCCCATTGGTCACCTGTTCGAGAATCACCGACTGCGGGCCATCGGCCACTGCGGAGGCGATTTCGACGTTGCGGTTGATGGGGCCTGGATGCATGACGATGGCATCGGGACGCGCCAGTCTGAGCCGCGCGGCATCCACCCCGTAATGGCGAAAGTATTCATTTTCGCTGGGCAATTGCGTGCCTTGCATGCGTTCCCGCTGTAGCCGCAAGGCGATCACGACATCGCAGTCGCGCAGGGCCGGTTCGAGCCGTGGAAAAACGTGGACACCGAGGCTTTCGATGGCGGCCGGCAGCAGCGTGCGCGGCGCGACCACGCGGATGTCGGGAACGCCGAGGATGCGCAGGGCATGGATCTGTGAGCGGGCCACCCGGGAATGGGCGACGTCACCGACGATCGCCACCGAGAGGGTGGTGAACTCGCGTTTGTGGCGCCGGATGGTGAACATGTCCAGCAGGGCCTGGGTCGGATGCGCGTGGCGGCCGTCGCCGGCGTTGAGCACGCTGACATGCGGGGCGGCATAACGGGCGAAGAAATCCGCCGCGCCGCTTTCCGCGTGGCGCACGACCAGCATGTCCATCTGCATGGCTTCGAGATTCTGCAGCGTGTCCAGCAGGGTTTCGCCCTTGCGCGTCGAGGACGTGCCGACCTCGAGGTTCAGCACGTCGGCCGAGAGGCGCTTGGCGGCCAGCTCGAAGGTCATGCGCGTGCGGGTGCTCGGCTCGAAGAACAGGTTGACGACCGTCTTGCCCCGCAGCAACGGCACCTTCTTCACCGCGCGCTCGCCGACCGGCAGGAACGATTCGGCCAGGTCCAGAATGGAAACGATCTGTGTTCGGCTCAGGCCATCGATGGTCAGCAGATGGCGCAGCGGCGGGCTTTCAAGCGTAGTCGGTCGCATCATGGGCAGACGGCGAACTCCGGAGCAGGTGCAATTGCAGCGGATCGGGCCCGGCGAGTTTAATGCGTTCGTCGGCTTCAAGCGAGAGCATTTCGGCCGGAAAGTCCGGCGCGATGGGTAATTGACGGCCGTTGCGGGTCACCAGAACAGCCAGGCGGATACCCGCGGGGCGGCCATAATCGAACAGCTCGTTCATGGCCGCCCGAACGGTGCGGCCCGTGTAGAGCACATCGTCCACGAGCACGATTTCGCGGCCATCGACCGAGGTCGATACCTGGGATGGGCGGGCTTGGGCCGGGACACCGCTGCGCGCCAGATCATCGCGGTAGAAGCTCACATCGACGCTCCCCGCGGGTTCGTCCAGGCTGAGGGTTTCCTTCAACCGCTGGTGCAGGGCCTGAGCCAACCAGGCGCCGCCAGTATGAATGCCGACCAGCAGGGGGGGCTCGGTGGCTGCGGCGTAACGCGCCGCGATCGCGTTGGACAAGGCGTCGATATGGGCTTGCACCCGGGGGGTATCCCAAAGGATCATGCCGATCGTCCTTCCAGGTAGGTCATCAGAATCAGGCTGGCTGCCACGGCATCCCGGCGTGCGGCGGGAAGATCCCGGGCGAGCTGGTCGGCTTCCCAGGAGGTCAGTCGTTCATCCACGGAAATCACCTGCAAACCATAGCGGGCCGTCAGTTCCCCGGCAAATGCGGCGGCGGCCTGGGCGATTCTGCCGACGCTCCCATCGGCATGCAATGGCATGCCCACGATGAAGCCGTCGGGTCGCCATTCAGCCACCAGTTTGTCCAGCTGCTGCCAAAAGTCGACGGAGGCCGGATTGTTCAGGACGGTCAGGGGCGAGGCACTGCTGGTGACGGTCTGTCCTGCGGCCACGCCGACACGCCGGGTGCCATAGTCAAAGCCCAGCAGTGTGCGCCATCCGGCGCCGATGGTCATATTCACGCATGGCCCGCTTCACTGCTCAGCTGGCGCCAATCGACGCCCAGCAGGCCGATGGCGGCGGCCAGACGCTCCGGAGCAGGCAGGTCGAACAGAATGCTGCTGCTCGAGGGCACCGCCAGCCAGGCGTTGTCCCGCATTTCCTGTTCCAGCTGTCCGGCACCCCAGCCGGCATAGCCCAACGCCACCAGATAGCGCGAGGGTCCCTGCCCCTTGGCGATGGCGGTGAGAATGTCCCGCGAGGTCGTCACATGCATGGCTTCGGACACGAACAGGCTGGCGTCCCAAGGGCCGGGTTCCTCATGCAGCACGAAGCCGCGTTCCTCGTTCACCGGTCCGCCATGGTAGACGACGGTATCCCATTCGGGCTGTTCTGGGCCCGGCAGCTGCATCTGGTCCATCAGCTGCGAGAGCCGCAGGTCGCTGGGCCGATTGACGATGATGCCCAGCGCACCATCGGCATTGTGTTCGCACAAATAGGTAACTGTCTGCGAAAAATTACGGTCGCTCATGCCGGGCATGGCGATCAGCAAATGGTGTTGGAGGTAGCTGCCTTCGATCATGGCTTCATGGTAGGCAGTCTGCTACAGCCTGACAAGCGGCCTGAAAGCGTTTGCGCCGGCACGCATCAGTTGCCGACATAGACGCCCCCCCCACCTTCCGGAAGACCTTCCTCGCCGGGCAGGAAGCGCCACTTCCAGATAAAGCGGATGCGCTCGGTGTGTTGCTTCATCGACTCGCTGAATGGCTCGAACGGTGCGGCGAGTTGGAGAATGCGCAAAGCGGCCTGATCCAATTTGCGATGCGGTGAGGGCACCACCACGCGGACATCTTCGAGTTTACCATCGCTCCCGATCGCGACTTCCATCGTGACGTCCCCGAAGGGTCCCTGCTGAGTGATCTCGCTGGGCATGTTGAGGTTGCCGATGGCTTCGATGCGCAGGCGCCACTGGTAGAGGTAAGGCGCATAAATGTGCGAGCGCGTGTTGACGGCGATGCGGATCTCGGGCGCAGGCTTGCCCGGCGTTCGCGTGCGCGCTTCCGGATCCGGCAGCAGCGCGCTGTTGCTGTCGGCGGCTTCGAGCATCAGGCGGGAGATGCGCAGGCGCTGGCCGTCTGGGGTAGCGGCCGGCTGTGGCGCGCTGGCCAGCATGCGCGCATTGGGTGCCGTCGTGGTGAGGACTTGGCGGCTGGCGGGTCGTGGTGCCTCATCACGCGGCGTATTGGGGTCGGCTGTGTCGCGCCCACTTAGCTCGTTGAGGGCCTCATTGCCTTGGGGAATTCCTTCATGGTTGATGGCTGCCTGTGAATTGGGCAGGTCACTGCGCGGCCGCTCCAGTGCGTCCTGCTCACCGGCACCCTGCTGATCGATCTGGGCCCAGAATTGCGGCGTTTCCGGTGCCGCTGTCGGTGCGCCACGGACCAGCGTGACTTCCAGTTTCTGATTCAAGTCAGGGCTGGCGGGGTGCTCGCGAAAGCCGATCCCCAGGATCAGAATGCCGTGAAGCACGGCGGCGAAGAACAGCGTGCCGATGAGCCGATCGTGGCTGCCGATCTCGGGCGGCGTCGGAGATTGGCTGGCGGGTGCTTGGGTGGTTTGGGAGGACATGGGGACGTTATCGGCCGGTCGGGTTCAGGGTGCAGCGATGGCGGCAGATTCGCCAAGCCGGCGTTCGATCGCATCCATCAGCAAACCGGCGATGTTGAGGCCGTACTGCCGGTCCAGTTCGCGCACGCAGGTTGGACTGGTGACATTGATTTCGGTCAGTGAATCCCCAATGACGTCCAGGCCGACGAACAGCAGACCTTTCTTGCGCAGCATGGGGCCGACCTGCTCACAGATCCAGTAGTCCCGGTCAGTGAGCGGGCGGCCCTCGCCTCGGCCGCCGGCCGCCAGATTACCGCGGGCCTCGCCAGCGGCCGGGATGCGGGCCAGGGCATAGGGAACCGGCTGGCCGTCGACGACCAGGATGCGCTTGTCGCCGTCCTTGATGGCGGGCAGGTAGCGCTGTGCCATGGCGAAGCGGCGGCCATGATCGGTCAGGGTCTCCAGAATGACGCTGAGATTCGGGTCGTCGTGACGGGTGCGAAAGATAGACGCGCCTCCCATGCCGTCCAGGGGTTTGACGATGACCTCGCCCTGATCCACGACAAAGCGCCGAAGCCGCGCCATATCGCGTGCGATCACTGTGGGCGGGCAGCAGTCCGCGAACCATGCGGTGTAGGCCTTCTCGCTCACATCACGCAGGCTTTCGGGCCGGTTGACCACCAAGGTTCCGGCCAGTTGCGCACGTTCGAGGATATACGTGGCGTAGATGTACTCCATATTGAATGGCGGATCCTTGCGCATCAGGATCACATCCAGCTCACCGAGCGGCACATCGTTTCCGGGCGCGAGATGAAACCAGTTCTGAGTGCTGTCCTGGACTGTCAGGGGACGCTGGTGCGCCCAAGGGGTGCCATCGGCCAGATATAGATCACCCAGTTCCATATACAGGATCGACCAGCCGCGGCGCTGCGCTTCCAGCAGCAGCGCCAGTGTGGTGTCCTTGACGGGCTTGATGGTGGCGATGGGATCCATCACCACGCCGATACGCAGGCTCATGGATCACCCTCCGCAATGAGTACAGGCGATGCGTCGAACGGGCTGGCGTTGGGCAGATGGCGGGCTCATGCCTTGATCTCCGCCATTTCGCGCGCGGCGGCGAGGAGGGCAAGGCGCGCAATGACGCCGTAAGTATAGAACCGGTTCGGGCCGGCATCCGGCTCGCGATTCAGGTCCGGACAGATACACGGCTCGCAAAATGGCAGCGGATGGAACTCCATGCCAGGCGCGTTGAGATTCTCGGTCGGGCCGCGCTGGGCGTGTACGCGGTAGAAGCCGCCGACCACCGTGGCGTCGATCATGTAGACCACGGGTTCCGCCACGGCGGCCTCGACACCCCAGGTTTCGGCAGTCGGGATGCCTTCCTGAAGCAGCACGCGACTGATGGGAAGTCCCTCCTTCGCCGAGCTCATCTTGGAACGGGTTTTCCGATTGATCTGGGTGAGTTCTTCGATCGAGCGAATGCTCATGACGCCCATACCATAAGTTCCCGCATCGGCCTTGACGATCAGAAAGGGCGGATGGTCGATGTCGCGTTCGGCATAGCGCGCTCGGATGTGATCGAACAGGGCTTGCCCGTTGGCCGTTAGACAGTCCAATCCTTCCCGTTTCTGGAAATCCACCTGACCGCAGTAGCGTGAGTCGGGTGTGATGAGCCAGGGATCCAATCCCAGTTGAGCGGCGAATTCGTCGGCCACTTCTGCATACAGGGCGAAGTGGTGCTGCTTGGAGCGGTGTGTCCACCCCAGTGCCGTAGGGGGCAGAACGTTCTGCTCGAGTCCGTCCAGTATCGGCGGCATGCCGCCTGAAAGATCGTTGTTAAGCAGGATCAGGCAAGGGTCGAAGTTCCTCACGCCGAGGCGGGCACCATTGCGCGTGAGGGGCTCGAGCTGCAGATGAGGGGCGATTGTCGTACCCAAGGGTTCGGGAGCGTTCAAGTCGGGCCGTAGCGAGCCGATACGCACCTCGAAGCCGGCTTGGGATACCAGGCTGGCCAGCGTTCCCAGGCTATCCAGGTAATAAGGGTTGCGCGTGTGGCTTTCGGGAATGATCAACACTCGGCTGGCGGTCGGGCAGTTGCGTTCAATGGCTTGGCGCATCGCCTGCACGCAGAGCGCGTGGCAACCGGGTGCCAGGTTGTTGAAGCCGGCTGGAAACAGATTGGTGTCCACCGGTGTGAGCTTGAATCCGGCATTGCGCAGATCCACCGACGCATACAGCGGGGGACGCGTGTGCCGCCATTGGCGGCGAAACCAGTATTCGATCGTGCTTTGTTGGGCGAGCAGCGCAGCTTCGAGTTGCCGGACCTGATCGTGGGGCACGCGATCGAGATGAGGGAGATCGGTCGGTTCGACAAAGGCCATCGGAAACTTCCTGAAAATGCCAATCAGGCGCCCATGATACTGAATCGATCGGTCAAGCGGCGTGATGCGTCAGAGAAACACGAAGATGAGTGTGGCCATGGACAACAAGCAAATAGAAATCGATGACCAGGCAGCTGGCGGAGCTAACCGACTCGCAATGCGGGTAATGGTGATCGATGACAGCAAAACCATCCGTCGGACGGCCGAGACGTTACTGATGCGCGAGGGCTTCGAGGTCATTACCGCGCAGGATGGTTATGAAGCGCTGGGGCTCGTGGTTCGTCATCGCCCTGATCTGGTGTTCGTCGACATCATGATGCCGCGCCTGGACGGCTACCAGACCTGTGCGCTGATCAAGCGCCACCCGGATTTTCGGCATATCCCCGTCGTTCTGCTCTCCAGCAAGGATGGATTGTTTGATCGCGCCCGTGGCCGCCTGGTCGGGTCCGAACGATATCTGACCAAACCCTTTTCGCGCGAGGAGCTGCTTGAAGCGATTTCCGCGTTCAAGGCTGGTGAAACAACATCGACGGGGCGGGGGCTTCAATAAGAGGGTCGGGGAAATGGCGCGGATACTGATCGTCGATGACTCGCCGACCGAACTGCACGTGCTGCGGCGTTTGCTGGAAAAACATGGCTACCAGATTCTGGTTGCCCACGATGCGGTGCAGGCCATCGATCTGGCCCGTAGAGAACGCCCCGATCTCATTCTGATGGATGTGGTCATGCCGGGCATGAGTGGATTTCAGGCGACCCGCAAGCTTGCCCGTGATCAACAAACGGCGTCCATTCCGGTGTTCATTGTGAGCTCGAAGAATCAGGAAAGTGATCGGGTTTGGGGTTTGCGTCAGGGGGCGGTGGATTATGTACTCAAGCCGGTCAATGAGCACGACATCATCCCCCGCATGAATGCGGTGCTCGGAACGTGAACGTGCCGGAGACGGCCGCGCTTCTTGAACCTGTCGATCCCTTTGCGGCGCTGTGTCGCCTGGATCGGCTGTGCCACGCCGGGCCAATCCGTCCGTCGCCCGAAGCGTCCTGGCCCGAGGTGGAGTCCCCGGAGATGGCGCAAGCACTTGTCTTCGAGACGGATGGTTGGCTGCTGGCCTTGCCTCAACCCTGGGTCGTGGAAGTGCTTCGACGGCCCCGGTTGACGCGCATTCCGAATGCACCCGATGCGATCCAGGGTGTGACCAATCTGCGTGGCATGCTCGTTCCAGTGCTTGCCGTGACCGCGCTGATGGGATGGCGTGGGGGCGGTCTCCCGCCCCCACTCATCGTGTGTCTCGCGCAGGGTTCCCAAATCCTCGGATTGGGCGTTCAGACACTTCATGGCTTGCAGTCCCTCGCGTCGGGATTGCGCCACGACGGTCCCACGCCGCGATTGCTGCAGCCAGCAATCTGGTGTGGGGGCGTCGTTCTGTCGGATGGCCGTTGGGCAGGCGTGCCCGATTGGCCCACGTTACTGCGGGTGGCGCATGTCAACCCGGTAACCTGATGGCGCATCCTGCATTCCATCGACTCAGGTGACTATCAAGACCCGATCAAGGTTGCCGATGCCAAAGGCTGAGTGCCGAAAAAGCGAGCCTGTGAGTTAGTCGCAACCCGAGGGGAGTCCACCCGCGTCATGCTTGAACCATCCCTTGCATTCATCCGTGGTCGCTCTTTGGATCGGCGTATCGCGTCCTATCTGCTGGGCGGACTCGCGATTGCAATTTTCCTCACCCTTGGCAGCTGGGCCTACCTCGCGGGCCTGGAATGGCGAGACGAGCAGCATCTGAAACTGACCAGTGAACAGCAAATCTTGACGGAGCGCCTTGCCGCGCGCAGTTTCGAGGTCACCAATGCGTTCAGCGATGAACTGGCCAATCGGCAGACGTTCAGCGAGTTGGCACGCAGCATTGAAAGTTTCACCAAGGCCAGTCGGATCCTCAAGCAGGGCGAAGCCGATATCGGGCTGGCTCCTGTACCGGATAGCGTTCAGGCCCGTGTCGATATCGTGGTGGAGGCGTGGACGAAAGCCCAGCCCCATCTTCAATCCCTTACGGCGGTGCGTGCTGTGATGCCGGGCGCCCGAGCCTACCAAGCCGAGTTTCAGGGTGCATTGCCCGATTGGATGTCGGATCTGGACACCTTGCTGGATCAGATGCGGATTGCCCGGCTGTCCCAGGAACAGGTGAACTACACCCTTCGCCTGGGGCTCGATCTGCAGCGCATGCGTGAGTGGATCGATGCGTTGTTCGACGGTGTCGGTGCCCCCGAAGCGTTGCCGGGCCAACTGACGGACACACTGGCGCACTTCGGCGATGGCCTGCAAGCGTTGTCCGAAGGCAATCGTGGCCTGGGTATCACTGCATTGCCCGCTGCGGGGCCGATGCGGCAGACCTTGACCCGAATGATGAATCGCTACGCTCTCCTCAACCAGCAGGTCGACTACATAGCCGCCAATGGATTGGCCTTGCATCGGGCCAACCGTGCATCGCGGCAGCTGGTGATCGGTCTTGCCACGGTTCAGGAAGGCCTGACGCAGCAGGAGCTGGCCCTGAAAGCGGCCATTGATACGCGATTCATGCAACCGTTCCTGCTGGTCATCCTGAGCGGCATCAGTGTGGTTCTGGTCACCTTGGTGGTCTACCGCCTGGTGACTCGGGTCCGACAGTTGCTGGGCGAGGCCCGCCATGTGAACGAAAAGAATCAGGAAGCAATCCTGAATCTGCTCGACGAAATGGGCGATCTGGCGGAAGGGGATCTCAGTGTCCAGGCAACGGTCACCGGTGATATCACGGGCGCCATCGCGGATTCGGTGAATTACACCGTCGAGCAGTTGCGGGAACTGGTGCGCACCATCAATCAAACGGCTGAACGTGTCGCTGCAGCGGTGACGGAGACTCAGGATGTCGCCACGCGGCTGTTGGTGGCCAGTGAGCGGCAGAGTGGGCAGATCGAGAGCACGACCTCGGCCATTCAGAGCATGGCGCAGTCCATCGAACAGGTTTCCGACAATGCCCAACGGTCAGCGCGCGTCGCGCAACATGCGGTGGATGTTGCCGGAAAGGGGAGCGCCGCCGTGCAGCGCACCATCGAAGGCATGCAGGTCATTCGCGAACAGATTCAAGAAACCTCCAAGCGCATCAAGCGGCTGGGCGAAAGCTCGCAGGAAATCGGTCACATCGTTGGGCTCATCAACGATATCGCCGAACAAACCAACATTCTGGCGCTCAATGCGGCTATTCAGGCTTCTGCCGCGGGAGACGCAGGCCGGGGTTTCGGGGTGGTGGCCGATGAAGTTCAGCGCCTCGCCGAACGCTCGGCTGCCGCCACGCGGCAAATCGAGGCTTTGGTGCGCATGATTCAGGCCGATACCCAGGAAGCGGTGGCCTCCATGGAGAAGAGCACCACCGGTGTGGTGTCCGGTTCCCAGCGGGCAGAAGATGCCGGCAATGCATTGGATGAGATCGAACGTGTCTCGAGCCAGATTTCGGTCCTGGTGAGCAGCATTTCCGAGGCTGCTCAACAGCAGACAGCCAAGGCGGGGGAAATGTCGATCAGTATGCGCGCCATTCGGGAGGTGACTGTGCAGGCAGCCAAGGGAACCCGCGCAACCGGACATGCGATTGGCCGATTGGCTCAGCTGGCGACCGAGCTTCGACGTTCGGTCGCGGGTTTCAAGCTACCCACGTGAGGGTCAGGTGATGCAACCGGCATCGACATCGACGAGCGATCAAATGCCCCGGAGCCCGCATGCCGCGCAGATTCAGGCAATCGAGACCCTGCTGCCGGCGATCCAAGAGCACTTTGACCAATTGCGCGGGCTCTTGGAAACCATGGGGCGCGGCGATGTCACGGTCGAAGCACTGGACACTTTGCGACAGGGTTGGCAGCAGTTACGCGACACCTTTTACTTTGCGGGGCTACGGGGGCCGGCTTATTCCGCCGGACAGGCGCTGGTTGCATTGACCGCCTGCGCGCATCCGGATGCCTATGCAGACAATCTCGGCGATGCTCTGGCAGGCCTGCTTGTTGCGTTGTCCGCTTATCTCGCGCTACGGGCACGGGGCGAGCCGGAATGCCCCGCCTTGCTGGTATTTCCGATCAATGCGCTGCGATTGGCGACGCACCGACCCACGGTCTGCGCCGCGGAAGTTTTCGCGTTGACGGGCGGGGCGGATCTGATCATCCAGACCGGTCCGGATACGACCGAGACGAATCGAGCCGTCATCCGATCTTTGGCGCAGCGCTATCGCAGCGGCGTGATGCATGCCACCGTTTCAGCTTTGCGGGATGACGATTGGGCGCAGCCGCTGAAAGGCTTGGTTCGGGTTGCAGAGAAGTTGCAACACGCCGCAAGTACGCCAGCCGTCGCAAGAAGCTGGTGGATCCTGGGCGGCTTGTTGATGGCGCTGGCCGAGGGAAGCGTTTCGCGTAGCGAGGTTCGCCCGATCGTGCTGCGCATCGAGCGGATGCTGGGTGGCCTGGCAGACACAGGCGAAACGGCGGAGATGCAGGACACACATCGTCACGTGGCGGCGCAGGCGCTGTATCTCTTGGCGCGCTCGCCTTCGCTGGTCGCCGACGAGGCCAAGGCGGTGACACAGACCTACGATTTATCGGCTTGGATCGTTTCGCCGGAAGAGCAGGAGCGACTGCGGCTGGCACTCGGTGATGCGAGCAGTGAAGCCATCGAGGGTGTCACCCGAACGATTCGCGAAGATTTGCAGATGGTGAAGGAATCGCTGGATGTGCTGTCTCGCAGCGCGCATCCACCGGCCGAAGAACTCAAGGTGTTGGCGGGAATCACGAGCGATCTGTGTGGGACGCTCGCGATTCTCGATCGGCCCGATCTGATGCACGAGATGGCGCTTGCATCCACACGTCTCGAACGCTGGATGGAGCGCGAGAGGGTTCCCGAAGCGGAATGGTCGGAACTGGCCCAGTCGGTGCTGCGGGTTGAGGCGACGCTCGCCGGTCTGTCCGAATCATCCCCACAGCCTGACGGCACCGTCGACGCTTTGCTCCGGCAAGCGGTCATCCATGAGGCGCTTGTTGATCTGCGGCGTGTCATGGGGCATCTGGAAGCCAACGATCCGCTGGTCGCTCACGAGACTGTGACCGGTGATCTGGCCGGAATCGGCGCAGCGCTCGCAATGGCGGGCATGAGCCAGATGGCTGCGCATTTCAATCAATTGGCCGGGGTCCTGGGAGATTGGCGGCGCGGTTCGTCGTCGCTGGATGAAGCGTTGGCAGCCGCGCTCGAGAGTTTGATGTTAGCGTTGGAGCAGGCCGAGGAGTCCACGTTGGGCGACCCTGCAGCGCAGCAACGCGCCGGAATGATGGTGAAGCGCTTTGTCGAGGCGCTCACACCAGCGCCCAGAGCGCAGCAAGTGGCGTCTTCGGCAGGGGCGGACGCCGCAAGCGCACACACCGGCACGCTCGACCTGAGCGCGATTTTTGTCGAAGAGGCCGAGGAGATCATGGCCCGGATCGAACCGGCTTTGGCAGCCTGGCAGCAGGACCGCATCGATCGCGCAGCGCTGGCGGATTTGCGTCGCGCGTTTCATACGCTCAAAGGATCGGGCCGCATGGCGGGCGCCGAAGCGATTGGCGAATTGGCCTGGGGGATCGAGCGCGTGCTCAACCAGGTGATCGAGCGGGAGGACCCGGTCGATGACGAGGTGGTCATGACCGTGGTCGAGGGGACAGCGCATCTGACCGCCCATTTGCCCGAGCTTCAGCGCCCATTGTCCGGTGAGGCGCAATCCTGTCTCGATCGCCTTGCAATGATGCCGTCGCGGCAGGACGCTGCTGAGGGACAAAGTCCACCGGGCACTGAAGATGTTTCAGCGACATCGGAATCGGTCGCGATGCCGGTGCTGGCCGCAGAGTCTGATTCAGGGCAGCACTCCAAGATCGATGCGGAGGTGCGGACCAGTCCGACGATCATGGCAGACGGCGCACTTCCGGAGCCGTCCATTGATGGGGTCGACGGGGTGCAGGACGAGGACGCCACAGACCTGTGGACTCTGTTTGAGCATGAAGCCATGGCGTATCTGTCGCGGATACAGTCCTATCTCCAACAGGCAGGCGAAAATGCTGCTCTGCCGCTCGATTCGGACGTGCTGCGCGCTTTCCATACACTGAAGGGGACTGCGCGGACGGTTGGTCTTGACGCGCTGGCGCAATGGGCCGACGAGATCGATGGGTGGGCCAAGGCTGCGCAACGGGCCGACAAACCGCTGATGCAGGGGCAGATCGCCATCTTGGGGGAAGCGACGGAAGCCTGCCGGCAGGCGGTGCGTACGGCGATCGATCCATCAATCGAGGTGGCATGGCTGCAGCGCTTGCGGCGTGATCGGGAGCGGCTGGAGCAGCAGATGAGCGTCGAGCCCGCCGATCCGGAGATTCGGGCGCTCTTTCTTGAAGAAAGTGCCGAGTTGCTGGCCCATATCGATGATTTGTTTGGCGTTGACCCGAAGGCTGACCGCGCGATCCCCGTCGATGCCCTGATGGGCGCTCTGCATACGTTCAAGGGCGGCGCCCGAATGGCGGGTGCGCTGCTTTTGGGTGATCTGGCGCATGCCATCGAGAGTTACCTCGCGCGCTTGCGGCCCGTGGAGGAGGAGATGCCGCGTGAGGCGCATGCGTTGCTTCGTCAGGCAGTGGATGCCTTGCAAGGTCAGTTGGATCAATGGGCCGAAGGACTGCCGGTCGAGTTGCCGCGCGACTTGCTCGAGAAGCTGGGGGTGGCATCCGAAATCATATCGACCACCGGGACGCAACGTTCGGTCGACGAAAGGTCGGATCAGGATGGCGGCAGTTTGGACGTATCTGGACGGCACGCTGCCGATGAGCCTGGCGGGCCGCAACCAGTGGTCGCTGAAGATGCAGCTTCGGTGTCCGAATCGGGAGGGCGCTTCGATGCCGCGAGCAGCACACTCCCGGACTGGTGGGACGCGCCGTTGCCCGGCGAAACCGAGGATGCGCCGATCGTCAGTGAGCAGCTGCGCGTATCCAGCCAGACGCTCGACCGCCTGCTGGGCTTGATGGGTGAATTGCTGGTCGCGAACGGCCGAGCGGAGCAACCCATTCGGGAATTGGCGGGTTACATCCGCGAGATTGCCCGGACCATTGACCGGTTGCATCGTCAATTGCGCGAATTGGAGATCGAGGCCGAGTCCCGGATCGTATTCCGGCCGGAAGACGGCAAGGAAGCAGCCTCGAAGGCGGATTTCGATCCACTCGAGTTGGACCGTTACTCGCGCCTGCAGCATCTCTCACGGGGGTTGGGTGAAAGCATGACCGACCTTGTCAGCCTGCACGAACTGGTGAACGGCGCGCAGCAGGCGGCCGAATCGGCCTTGCAGCACCAGCATCGACTGGCCGGCGGGATTCAGCAGAATCTGTTGCACACTCGGATGGTGGCATTCGACTTCCACAGTGCGCGCCTGCGACGCGTGGTGCGGCAGAGTGCCGAGGCGCTTGGGAAGTCCGCCGTGCTCGAAATCCGCGGCGGAGAGACTGAACTCGATCGCCAGGTTCTGGACCGGATGGTGGCCCCGCTTGAGCATCTGTTGCGCAATGCCTTGGCCCATGGGATCGAGCCAGAAGAGGAGCGTCAGCGATTAGGCAAGCCGGTCCCCGGGCGGATCCAGTTGGGCGTTCATCGCGAAGGCTCCCAGATCCTCCTTGAGATCGCTGATGATGGATATGGCCTCAACACCCGGGCGATCTTGTCACGCGCTCGGGCTCGGGGTCTGGTGGAACCGGACGAGACGTTGACGGATACGCAGATTCACCACCTTATCCTCGCGCCGGGGCTGAGCACCGCAACGGAGGTTAGCCAAATTGCCGGGCGAGGCGTGGGCATGGATGTGGTGAACAGTCAGATCAAGGCCTGCGGGGGCCGTCTCGAAATCACCTCGCAGATGGGGTTGGGCAGCCGTTTTCGGATCTGGCTCCCGTACACTCTGGCCGTGAGTGACTGTCTATTGGTACAGGTCGGTGACGAATCCTACGCTGTGCCGATGTCGGGTATCCAAGGCATCATCCGGATGGATCCCGCTCAGGTGGCGGAATGGCAGGCGGGACAAATCGATCGCCTAAGCCACTTGGATGCGGAGTATCAGTTGATGACGCTGGCGCAGCTCTTGGGGCGTCATCAATCCTCGCGAGAGCAACTATCCGGCGAGCGGGCGGCGCTGTTGGTGAACGTGGCCGGACGCCATTGGGCCTTGGTGGCCGATGGGCTCGTCGGAACCCAGGAACTGGTCGTGCGGCCAGTCGGTACACGCTTGGCAACGGTGCCCGGAATTACCGGTGCCGCGATATTGAGCGACGGTTTGGTGGTGCTGATTCTCGATCCTCAGTCGCTGATTGGCAATCGCCATCGCACCGCAGCCGCGGAGATTCCTGAGGGCAGTCCCCAGATGCCGCAATCGGCGGGCCGTGCGCTCCAGGTGATGGTCGTGGACGACTCGATCACGATGCGGCGGGTGACCGCACGGCTCCTGGCCCGGGAAGGGATGATTGCCACGACTGCACGCGATGGAATTGACGCGCTCCAGAAAATGCATGAACAAGCACCGGATCTGATTTTGCTTGATGTGGAAATGCCGCGGATGGATGGCTTCGAACTGCTCACCAACCTGAAGGCCGACGATGCGCTTCAGGCTATTCCCGTTGTGATGATTACCTCGCGGATCGGCGAAAAGCACCGGGATCGGGCCCTGGCCTTGGGCGCAGCGGATTATCTGGGTAAGCCCTACCAAGAGGCCGAATTGTTGGCGACCATCGCCCGGCATGCCGCGCCCGTCGCATTGGCCGTCTCTGAAGAGGGTGCCGAGGGGTGAATGAGGATCCCGCGTTACTCTATTGCCAAGTGCTGCCCGTGACCGGATACCGCTTGCTGATACCGAATGGGGCGGTCGTGGAGGTCATTCCACTGTCGATGGCGTCAAGGCGACCCACGGACGGCACGCCGATTTCGGTGCCGTGGCGTGAGGAGACGTTGCGCCTGGTCTGTTTCGAATCCCTTTCCGACACGGCCGCGCCGGAATTTACGCCGCGAACGCGGGTCGCCGTTCTGCGTGTGCCGGGCACCGAAGGGACGATTCATATCGGATTGTTGATCCAGGGGTATCCGCAAATGGTTCCGGTGCTGGCGGAGCAGTTGAAGGCGCTGCCTTTGACCGAGCAGGATCAAGCGCTTCCGGTCCTATGCCGGGTTCATTTTGCACGAGGAGAGATGCATATCCCGGATCTAGTTCAGATGGGCCAGTGGGCACAAGGCATGTCGCGGGCGCCCGCAGGCTCAGCGCAGATCTCCCCAGTGGGTTTGCAGGACGGCAAGGGCAGCGAGGGCAGCGGTCTCGGTGCGCAGAACGCGGGGGCCGAGCCGGAGTCCATGGAAATCGTGCCGGCGGGCGATGAGCTGCTCCTGGTCGTCGAGCCCCCCTTCGGGGCCGATGAGGAGTGCCACTGAACGGGGCGTGCCCCACTGCTGAAATCCATGTTCGGCGCGTGGTTCGAGCATCAATCGCAGATGGGTATCGAGGTCAGGAAGTTCGACTGCGTCGTTCAGCGACAAGACCTCGGACAGGATCGGCAGCCGAGCGCGGCCGCATTGTGCCGCGGCGTGAGCCAGGATGCCGCGCCAATGCAGTTGTCGCTTGGCGGCGCGTTCCGCTGACAGACGAACACCGGTGCGCGCACAGATCACTGGCACAATGCGGGCCACGCCAAGCTCGACAGCCTTCTGCATCACCAGATCCATCCGCTCTCCCCGGGAGATCCCTTGCAGCAGTGTGATCTGGAGCGGCGATTCGCGCTCTGGCGCGACAGGGGACGCGGTGAGGCGAATCCGGCCGTCCTGTCGGCCGAGCATGTCGATGATGCCTCTGCACTCCAGCCCCTGGCCGTCGAAGACCACGACCTCTGCGCCGATCGGAAGGCGCAATACGCTGCGCAGATAGTGCACCTGCTCAGGCGGGAGTGCGATATCGATTTCGGATGCGAGCGGTGTCGGTATGCAGAGGCGTGGAACGCGCATCCTCAGTCCGCCGTCGCCCGATCGATGCCTTCGCAGGCGACCGCGACCATCCGGTCGATTTCCTTCGGCGTGATGACGTAGGGCGGCATGAAATAAACCACGTTGCCCAACGGTCGCAGCAACATGCCTTGGGTCAGTGCATGGCGATAGACGCGCAGCCCCCGCCGTTCCTGCCAGGCGTAGGCCGAATGCCGGTCACCCTGGGGCGTCATTTCGACTGCGGCGATCAGGCCGGTCTGGCGAACTTCGCCGACATGGGGGTGGTCTCGCAGTGGCGCCAGTGCCTCGGCCAGATGCGTGGCCAGTGCCTGGTTGGATGCGAGCACGGGCTGGGTATCGAAAAGGTCCAGCGTGGCCAGCGCAGCGGCGCAGCCCAGCGCGTTGGCCGTGTAGCTGTGCGAATGCAGAAAGGCTCGCAGTGTTGCGTAGTCATCGTAGAAGCAATCGTAGATGGCCTCGCCGGTCAACACCGCCGACAGTGGGAGATAGCCGCCGGTCAGCCCTTTCCCCGTGCACAGGAAATCCGGGGTGATATCCGCCTGTTCGCAGGCGAAGAAGGTGCCGGTTCGGCCGAAGCCCACCGCGATTTCATCGGCGATCAGGTGAACGTCATAGCGATCACACAGTTCGCGGAGACCGCGCAGGTAAGCCGGATGATACATGCGCATGTTTCCGGCGCATTGGACCAGGGGTTCGACGATGACCGCGCAGATCTCGGCGTGGCGGGTCTCGAGCAATGCGGCCATCGGTTTAAGCATGTTCCGGCTATGGCACTCCCAATCGGTGTCCGCCGGGCGCAGATAGCAATCCGGTGAGGGCGCTTGCAGGGTGGGCATCAGCAGGGGACCATAGGTGTCCCGGTACAGATCGACGCCGCCGACCGCCAGAGCGCCCAGTGTCTCGCCGTGATAGCCGTTGGTCAGCGAGACGAATCGGGTTTTACCGTGGTGGCCTTGATTGCGCCAGGCATGAAAGCTCATCTTGAGCGCGATCTCGACCGCCGAGGATCCATTCTCGGCGTAGAACACCCGCGTCAGGCTGGGCGGAGCCCGACGGACCAGTCGTTCGGCCAGTGCCACGGCGGGCTCGTGGGTGAAGCCGGCGGTGATCACATGGGCCAGGGCATCGAGTTGGGCGCGGATGCCGGCATCGATGTGGGGGTGGCCGTGACCGAAGATATTCACCCACCAGGAGCTGATGGCATCCAGATAGCGGTGGCCCTCGAAGTCTTCGAGCCAGACGCCCTTCGCGCGCCGGATAGGAATCAGCGGCAGGGTTTCGTGGTCCTTCATCTGGCTGCAGGGATGCCAGAAGACGTTCAGGTCGCGATCACGGAGGTCGGCGTTGGTTTCGATCATGAGATAGTCCCGGATCAGGCGATGGGTCGGCGGGCGGCAGGCGCGGCACTCAAGGCCTTGATAAAGACCTTGGAGTTGCGTTTGAAGTTGTAGAGCGCTTGCCGTGCGACCGGCAAGTCCTCGATGCGGGCGGGGCGATAGCCATGTTCAATGAACCAGTGCGCTGTTTGCGTGGTGAGCACGAACAGCCAGCGCAGACCGCGTGTCCAGGCGCGCTGCTCGAGGTGGGCAAGCAGATCGTGCCCCAGGCCGAGCTCACGATAGTCGGGGTGGACCGCGACGCAGGCAATTTCACCCGCCTCTTCACCTGGAAAGGTATACAGGGCGGCGCAGGCCAGAATGGTCTGATCGCGCTCCATGAGTATGAAATTGGCGATTTCGAGTTCGAGCTGCTCGCGCGAGCGATGCACTAAGATACCCTGTGCCTCGAGCGGCGCAATCAGTGCCAGCAGGCCGCCGATATCGTCAATGGTTGCCTCGCGGACCACATCGTATGTTCCGGCCGTGATGAGCGTACCGATACCGTCCCGGGTGAACAGTTCCAGCAGCAGTGCGCCTTCCTGGCCGCGGGGGATCAGATGGGCGCGAGGCACCCCGCTGCGGCAGGCCTGAATGCACCCCATCCAGGCCTGCCGACGTGCCGGAGAAAACCCGGCCTCGCGGGTCCGGCTTTCGGCCTGTGCGGGATCAAGCTGGCTGGAACGTCCCGCGGTCACCGCCGCCGCATCTTCTTCTTCCAGGAAGATCAGTTTGTCGGCGCCCAGCTGGATCGCTGCCTGCATGGCCACCGATTCGCAGGACAGAAAAAACGCCTCCCCGGTGGTCGAGTAGCCGATCGGCGAAAGCAGGACCACTGCGCCCTGCTGCAGCGCCTGTCGAATTGCCGGGGTCTCCAGTCGGCGGATCTCGCCGCTGTGGTGATGATCCACGCCATCTCGGACGCCAACGGGTCGCGCAATGAGGAAATTGCCTGATACGAGCCGCAGGGCGGCGCCGTCCATGGGCGTCTGCGGGAGGCCGCTGGAAAATCCAGCCTCGATATCCAGGCGGGTGGCGCCGATCGCTTCTTTGAGTGCGGGCAGCGCCGCGACGGGCAGGACCGGGACATCAGCGTGTTCCACCAAGGCGATCCGGGCCCGATCCAGCCGCTGTCTGAATTGCGGCGCAATACCATGAACCAGCACCAGACGCACGCCCAGACTGGCCAGCAGCGTCAGGTCCTGCACCAAGGCTGGAAAATCCGGCGATATGACCACTTCGCCACCGAAACAGACCACGAAGGTCTTGCCGCGATGGGCGTTGATGTACGGTGTGCTGTTGCGAAACCATTTGACGAACTGGTCCATGGTGTTCAGGCCGTGGAAGGCATCAAGCAGAACTGGGTGATCAGTGATTCCAGAATATTCATCATTGGGCTCAGTCGGTCCAAGGCGAGATACTCGTTTGGTTGATGGGCCTGTTCGATATCGCCGGGGCCGAGGATGACGGTATCCATGCCCATTTCACGATAGTAGGGCCCTTCGGTACCGAATGCGACGGATTCTGACGCTTGTCCGGTCAGCGTGGTGCAGGCGGCGACCAGTGGGCTGGTCAGTGCGGTTTCGAGCGGCGGCAGGCCGTCGAACAGGGGATGGAATTCGAGGGTCAGGCCCGTATCCGCCAGTGCGGCCTGCGCCCGCGCCTGCAGGTGATCCCGAATCACCTGGGGCGCCATGCCGGGTAGGAGGCGAACATCAAAATGCAGTTCGCACTCGCCACAGATTCGGTTGGCGTTGTCGCCACCATGGATATGGCCCAGGTTCAGGGTCGGGTAGGGGATCGCGAAACCCGGGTGGTTGTAGCGCTCGAGCCACTGCCGGCGCTCGTCCATCAGAGCCGAAATGACACGATGCATACCGTCGAGGGCGTTGCGTCCGAGGGAAGGATCGCTGGAATGACCGGCGTGACCGACGATGCGAATCCGCTCCATCATCACGCCCTTGTGAAGGTGCGCTGGACGCATCGACGAAGGTTCGCCAATCACCGCATAGCGGCCATGAAAGGCTTTGGCATCGCGCAATGCACGTACCCCAGCCATACTGGTTTCTTCATCTGAAGTTGCAACCAGAACAAGCGGTTGATGGAATCTTGCTGGGCTTAGCCGGGCCACTGCGGCGAGCGCCAGGCCAAAGAAGCCCTTCATGTCGCTGGTGCCGAGGCCGTACAGTCTTCCTTCCCTGATATCCGCTCTGAGCGGATCGGAGTGCCAGCCGTCGTGATCGAACGGGACGGTATCGGTATGGCCTGCCAGGATCAGTCCACCCGGTCCGGAGCCCAACGTTGCAACCAGATTGGCTTTGCCGGCAGCCCCCGGCAGCGCCAGCACTTCGGTCCTGAAGCCAAGATCCTGACACCATTGCGCAATTCGGTCGATCACCGCGCGATTTCCCATGTCCCATTCGGGTTGTGCGCTACTGACCGAGGGAAGCGCGACAAGCTCGGAAATCAGCTCCAGAACAGGCGGAATCGGGGTGTCCATGTGCAGCATTGTGGCGGTAGCACCGTCCTTTGGGCAAGAGGAAAACTTGAACTGTCCGCAGGACATTGCTTACTGTTGGCGCCTGTTGCCGAGTTTGGCAGGCGAATCTGGTAAGACATTGACGAGATTGCAGGTGGCGCCTCAGAGGCGTTCGAAAACCTTGGGCCGATTCACCCAACGTCCCAGGACCATGCAGCGGTGGATGCGATATGCAGTGCTGGGCATGGCCCTCGGTGCGGTCGGCTGCGAGCCGGTTTCCGAACCCCTCTCGCAGGGTTTGGAAGGCATTCGGGAGCGCGGTGAGCTGGTGGTGGTGACGCGCACGGCCCCGACCACCTTCTATCAAGGCGGCCATGGTCCTCAGGGTCCTGAGTTCGACATGGTCGAGGATTTCGCTCGTCATCTCGGCGTTCGTGCGCGTTATTTGGTGGCCGATACGGTGACCGAAGCACTGCACTGGCTGGAGCAGGGACAGGCCGATCTGGCAGCTGCTGGAATCATCCGATCGCCATCGTATGAAGCAAACTTTCGCTTCGGGCCGGTTTATCGGCATATCGACCAGCAGGTGGTCTGTCATCGTTCCGATTCCCTGCCACATTCCGTTGTGGACCTGGCCGGCCTGCGTATAGGCATCGGCAAGGATTCAGTTTATGAGGAGCGTCTGCGGCAGTTGGCGGCAGACCACCCAGACTTGCACTGGGAACAGGTCGACGGGCTCAGCGTCGAGCAACTGCTGGAGCAGGTCTGGCGGCGCGAGATCGATTGCACGGTGGCCGGGTCTCCCGAAGTGACCATCAATCGCCGTTTCATGCCGGAGTTGGAAGTCGCTTTCGATTTATCCAGCAGCGAAGAGTTGTCCTGGATTTTGCCGAAATCGTCGTCCCAGTTGGCCGAGGCTCTTGAAGAGTGGATGCAAGACTATCGTGATCAAGGGCTGCTCGCAGCTCAGGAAGACCGGTATTTCGGCCACTTGGATGCCTTTGATTACATCGATGTGACGACTTACCGAGGGCGCATCTTTACGCGCCTGCCGCGTTATCGCAATGCTTTCCGACGGGCTGAAGCGCGCTACGACATGCCATGGACTCTTCTTGCCGCGGTGGCTTATCACGAATCGCATTGGGATCCATCGGCCGTCAGTCCAACCGGTGTGCGCGGGCTGATGATGCTGACCGCATCCACTGCCCGCTCCCTGGGCGTCAATCGTTTGGATCCGACCCAGAGTATTCAAGGCGCTGCCCGCTATCTGGTGCAGTTGCGAGACAGCCTGCCGCCAGAGATTCCTGAGCCCGACCGCACTTGGATGGCGCTGGCGGCTTATAACGTTGGATTGGGGCATCTGCAGGATGCCCGTCGACTGGCTGCGCGGCTGGGTCTCGATCCAAACCGCTGGAGTGGGGTAAAGGAAGCGTTCCCGAAACTGTCGTGGCGCGCTTATTCGCGATACAGCCGCTATGGCTATAGTCAGGGGCGCCAACCCGTCCGGTATGTCGAACGTGTCCGCGATTTGCATGCCATCTTGGAGCTGGCAGCCGCCGAGCAGAGCGGCAGCAGCGACAGCGGATACTTCTTCGGTGACGATAATCGACGTGTCAGCTACCAGTGAAGGTCGAGCGGCGTACGGGGCGATTGAGGGGCGCAGTGTATCGGCCGAGCCCATTCTGCGATCGCAGACCTCTGGGCATTGATCTTTCCTTGCTGGTCATCCATGGCATCAGCTTGCCGGCCGGGCAGTTCACCGGAAATTGGGTCGAACGTCTGTTCCTGGGTCGTCTGGTGACCGGAGCGCCGTCTGAACTGGCGGACCTGGAGGGCGTTCGGGTGTCGGCGCACCTGTTCATTCGTCGGTGCGGCAAAGTCATCCAGTTCGTGTCCTTCCGCCATCGCGCATGGCATGCAGGAGTATCCGAATTTCAGGGCCGGACGCAGTGCAATGATTTCAGCATTGGGGTTGAGCTTGAAGGTACCGATACCGTGCCCTACACCGCTTTACAATACGAGCGGCTGGTTACGATATCTCGTCTGTTGATGCATGCCTATCCAGCGATTACCCCTGACCGAATCGTCGGGCATTGCGATATTGCGCCGGGGCGCAAGACAGACCCGGGCGAGTCGTTCGACTGGCAACGGTTGCGTGACGGATCAGGCTCGCTGATCGGTTCAGCAGGCCAACTCTAGAGACCGGGGCCACCCATACCGGGGCCACCCATACCGGGGCCACCCATACCGGGGCCACCCATACCGGGGCC
>OBJS01000010.1_pt1 | contig 146062 bp, 146 predicted proteins | sample 1519851 | NCBI WGS metagenome assembly OBJS01 (sample SAMN03019806, study PRJEB22545) | beach sand metagenome | biome: beach; feature: sea beach; material: beach sand | place: USA: Municipal Pensacola Beach, FL | collected 2010-10-20 | depth 25-47 cm m
GGATAGAGCGTCCCCCTCCTAAGGGGAAGGTCACACGTTCGAATCGTGTTCGGGGCACCACCGCCTTGGTCGCTCTTCGCTCAGCCGCGCGGTGCGCCCAGTATTCGGGCCAGAAAGTCGGTGGTGGCCTGCCAGGCCCGTTCGGCGGTTGCTGCATCATAGCGAAGGCCGTCCATGCCATGCGCGTCCGCCCCCGGGTTGCTGAACCCGTGCTGTGCCCCGCCGTAAATGATCATCTCCCAAGCTGCACCCGCTTGTTCCATGCCTGACTGAAAAGCCCGGATCTCCTCGGGTTTGACGAAGGGGTCCGACGCCCCATGCAACACAAGCACGGCCGATCGGATATGGGTGTCGTCCGGCCGCGGAGCCGTCAGTCCACCGTGTACGGAAACCACGCCACGCACGGGCACCCCGCTGTAAGCCATTTCAAGCACCGTGGTGCCGCCGAAACAGTAGCCAACCGCCGCAATTCGGTTCGGGTCGACCCCGTCTTGTTTCATCAGCGCTTCCAGTGCAGCTTCTGCTCGACTGCGGAACAGATCCTTGCGCTTGATTGCACCGGCCAGTGATCCGGCCTTGTCCGGATCATGCGTGGCCACGCCTTCGCCGTACATGTCAGCGGCCAGCACCACATAACCCTTGGCCGCCAAAGCGTCGGCCTGGTGTTTGGCGAAGTCGTTGAGCCCCCACCATTCATGGAAGACAAGCACACCGGGGCGCGGGGTGGCGAGCCGGTCGTCATAGGCGAAATAGCCCACCATGTTCTGTCCGTTGGCGGTATAGGGGAGCTCGCGGGTGACGATCTCGGCGTGGGCCGGGGTCGTGAGCGCCATCATCGAAACCGAGAGCATCAGGATCCAGCGAAACCGGGGCATGGAGAGCCTCCTGGGTGGAGCAGAATTGAACCCCGATTGTAAGGCGCTGGGTCGAGTCTGAAAATCGTTCCCGAGTTGAGGAGCCGCTGCGGCTTGATGGAGATCATTCCGCCATCGGGGCAAGTCCCGACTCAAGATGACAGGAGGATGTTTGTTGCATGACATTTAGGTGACAATTCGATATCGAGTGAATATGATCAAGGCTACGCGGTCTTACAGGGGCAGCCATTCGGGTTGCATGATCTGGAGCTACATCATGATCCGACGTGGTCACCTTCGGGGTTCTCTGCTTTTTTTCATCGTGATGGTTGCCGGGACGGCATGGGCCGAATTGCCGGTTAGTCCCGCACCACCCGGCGCAGTGGCTTATTTCATCACGCCTCAGGATGGCGACCGTATTCGCGGTCCGGTGGTCGTGCGTTTCGGTCTCAAAGGCATGGGTGTCGCCCCGGCCGGGACCGTGAAAGATGGAACGGGCCATCATCATCTGCTTGTCGATTGGGATCAGCCGCCGGTCAAAGGGCAGCCGATTCCGTCCGATGCCCATCATCGCCATTTCGGAAATGGCCAGACCGAGACCACGTTGGAACTCCCACCGGGCCGGCACACCCTGCAGCTGCTCATGGGTGATGCCAATCATGTGCCCCATCAGCCGCCGGCGATGTCCGAGCGCATCACCATCGAAGTATTGCCTTGAGGGATCACCACAGGGCCGCGTGCAGGAGTTGGGCGTGAGCGTTCTGCAGATTGAAGAATCATGGGCGAGCAGCTTGGATCCCCAAGCCGCGAGTGGGCCCGACATCAAGGCAGCCTATCTCCGCCTAGACGATGGGGCCGTGGTCTATGACGCCATGCGGCTCTCGCAGCCCAGCCGCCACTACTTCGATCCGGATTACTGGAAAAATCATGCCGAGGTGCTGCCCGTGCCGGGTGGCCGCGGGCAGGTTCAACGGATCGGGCTGGCCGGGCAGGACTGGATCCTGCGCCATTTCCGCCGGGGCGGCTGGATGGGCCGGTTGACAGAGGATCGGTATCTCTGGACCGGACTCATTCAGAGTCGGCCCTGGCGGGAATGGCATCTGCTGTATGACCTGTATCGGGGTGGGTTGCCCGTGCCGCGGCCCATTGCCGCGCAGGTGCAACGGGTCGATCGCTGGTGGTATCGCGCGGACATGATCACGGAGCGACTCGATGCGTCACCGCTATCCCTGGTGCTTCAAGGCCAGAACATACCAGAGGGGCTCTGGCAGCGGGTCGGGGCGCAGATCAACCAGTTCCACCGTGCCGGGATCTATCATGCCGACCTCAATCTCGACAATATTCTGGTAGATGGGGATATGCGGGTGTTCCTGCTCGATTTTGACAAGGGATGGCGGCGAAAACCCCGGCTACATTGGCAGCGCGCCAATCTCCGGCGATTGCGGCATTCACTGATCAAAGCCTTGGGGCGTTATCCCGACCTGATGTTCGGTTCCGCCGACTGGAAGCGTCTTTTGGATGGCTACGCAGGCGGGAGTTCTCGGGCGTAGACGTCCGGCAGGGGGGCGGGCCGTTTCTTGAAGCGTTCATGCACCCACAGATACTGCGCTGGACAATGTCGGATCTGTGCTTCGAGGATCCGGTTTTGCCGGTCAGTGTCGGCGACGGGATCTTGGCTGGGAAAATCCTTGAGCGGGGGTTCGATCCGGATGAGATACGTCCCTGTTTCCAGGCAGCGTTCCATATAAAAGGGCAAAACAGCTGCGCCACTCAGGCGCGCCAGGCGCGCGGTGCCCGTGTGGGTCGGTGCGAGATGGCCGAAAAAAGGGACGAGCGCACTGTTGTTCCCGCGGTAATTCTGATCCGGGGCATACCAGATGGCGCGGCCTTGGCGAAGCGCACGAACCATGCCGCGAATATCGTGTCGTTCGATCGCGTGTCGAAAGCGGCGTTTCCGGTGTCCACCCAGGTAGTGTTCGATGACCGGGTTGTCCTGCGGCCGAAACAGGATGTCGACATCGGCATGGGGTGCAAACAGTCGACCGCAAATGTCGATGGACGTGAAATGGCCGCTCAGGAGAATGGCGCCCTGTCCCTGCTGCTGAACTGCGTGCAGATGCTCCAGCCCCTCCAGCTTGAGCCGACCGTTCAGCCGCCTGGCCGGTGCCCACCAGGACATCGGAACCTCGATGATCCCCATACCCAGGGAAGCAAAATGTGCGCGGAGCAACGCGGCGCGGTCGGCGGCACTCAGATCGGGAAAGCATAATTCCAGATTGCGATCCGCTACGTGGCGGCGGCTTTTGATGCTGTAGAACGCCAAGAGACCCAACCCCCTTCCAATTGCCATCTGGGCCCGATATGGCAGCTGGGCCACGACCCATAATCCAGCTATGAGGAACCAAAGCGGCCAGTGACGGGGATGGCGGAGATGGCTGGGGGGCAGGCGCATGCATCGTTCCTTCGGCAAAAAGGCAGTCTAGCAAGGCTGTCACAGGCTTGTGTTATGATCCCGTCAAGTTTTTGAGTGGATCGTGAATGCATTTGCAAGATTTTGATTTCGAAGGAATAAAAGCGCTCGTCGTCGGCGATGTGATGCTGGATCGCTATTGGCGGGGCGAAACGGTGCGCATTTCTCCGGAAGCGCCGGTGCCCGTCGTCAGTGTGGCTGAATGCGAAGATCGGGTCGGCGGCGCCGGCAATGTCGCCATGAATCTGGCCGCCCTCGGGGTTCGCACCCGTCTTTTGGGGATGTGCGGGGATGATGAGGCGGGGGACATTCTGGGTCGGCTGCTTGCTGCGGCCCATGTTGAAGCCCATCTGTTGCCGGTGCCGGGGTTGCCGACCATCACCAAGCTCCGGGTCATGAGTCGCCATCAGCAACTGCTGCGGCTCGATTTCGAACAAGGGTTTGCCGATCCCATTGGCCACGGGCTTATTGCGCGTTTCGAGGCATTGCTCGCCGATATCGATGTGGTGGTTTTGTCCGATTATGGCAAGGGGACGTTGACGCCGGTTCAAACCCTGATCAAGGCCGCTCGGGCGACGGGAATCCCGGTATTGGTCGATCCCAAGGGAACGGACTTCACGCGCTATCGTGGGGCAAGTGCGCTGACGCCGAATCTTGCCGAATTTCTGGCCGTTGCCGGGCCATGTCCGCATCTTTCTGATTTTGTGCAGGCCGGTGATGCCTGGTGTCGCGCGCTTGAACTCGAGCGCTTGGTGGTCACGCGGGGGGAGCAGGGGATCAGTCTTTTCGATGGTGCCACCGGACATGAGCATCTGCCCGCCCAGGCCCGCGAGGTGTTCGATGTCACTGGCGCGGGCGATACGGTGATCGCCGTTCTCGCCGCCGGATGTGCACGAGGGATGCCCTGGTCGGCCGCAGCAGAGTTGGCCAACATCGCCGCCAGTTCGGTGGTTGGCCGCTTGGGAACGGTGGCCATCAATGCGTCGCAGCTGCGCCGGGCCGTCAGCGAAGCCATTGGGGATGCCCATGGGGTCATGGATGAAACGGCATTGCTGGATGCGGTTGCCCGCGCCCGCGCGCAAGGGGAGCGTGTGGTGATGACCAATGGCTGTTTCGATATGTTGCATCCGGGCCATATTCGCTACCTTCGCCAGGCTCGGGCATTGGGAAATCGACTGGTCGTTGCCGTGAACGACGACGACTCGGTGCGCCGTCTGAAGGGTGCGCAACGTCCGGTGAATCCGCTCCAGGACCGGATGGCTTTGCTGGCTGCACTGGATTGCGTTGACTGGGTGGTGGCGTTCAGTGAAGACACGCCGGAACGATTGATTGGTGTCGTGAAGCCGGACGTCCTCGTCAAGGGCGGTGACTACACTGTCGATCAGATCGCCGGCGCCGATGGGGTGCGTGCCGCAGGTGGAGAAGTCAGGGTGCTGCCGTTTGTCGGGGGATATTCCACGACGGGATTATTGGAACGGGTGCGGCGGGGAGAGAGCTGACATGTTTCGTCGGTTGTACACCTTCCTGTTGCTGCTTCTCCTGCCGATTTTGCTCACGTTGTTCGCTTGGCGTTTGTGGCGTCGCGCGGAATATCGAGATCGCTGGTGGCAGCGACTCGGCTTCGGGTTTTCCAATGTCCAGACCGGCCGCCGGCCTCGCATCTGGGTCCATGCCGTATCGGTTGGCGAAGTCGTGGCGGCCACACCGTTCATTCAGCGGTTGCAGGCACGGTACCCGGACTGGCCGGTTGTGGTGACGACGTTGACCCCCACCGGGGGCGATCGGGTGCGGCGTAATTTCGGCGACAGTGTGACCCACTGTTATTTGCCGCTCGATATGCCGTGGATGGTCGATCGATTGATCGACGGAATCCAGCCCCATCTCGCGGTAATCATGGAAACGGAGCTGTGGCCCAATCTGCTGGCGGCGTGTGGGCGTCGCGATATCCCGGTGGTGGTGGCGAATGCGCGAATTTCCGAGCGTTCCCTGGCCGGCTATCTGAGGTTGCGGCCGCTGATGCGCGAACTGTTTGCGCACGTCAATTGCGCAGCAGCGCAAAGTGTGGCGGATGCCAACCGGCTTGCACAGATGGGACTGGATCCGGCGCGCATTCAGGTGATGGGCAATCTCAAGTTCGATCGTGATCACGCCGCCTCGACGGTGTCGATACCAGACTGGCAGGCGGGTTGGGGCGTAAATCGGCGCGTGTGGGTGGCAGGGAGCACACACGAGGGGGAAGACGCCTGTCTGCTCGATGCCCTGATGGCGCTGCGTGGGCGCTGGCCGGACCTGCTGCTGGTTCTGGTACCGCGCCATCCACAGCGATTCGCTGCGGTGCAGGCGTTACTTGAGTCGCGCGGAATTCCTTACGCCCGGCGCAGTGCCGAAGAATGGCCGAGTTCCGAAACCCCCGTGTTTTTGATCGATACCATGGGGGAGCTGAACCAGCTCTACAGTGCGGCAGAGTTTGCCTTCATTGGCGGCAGTCTGGTACCCGTCGGGGGACACAATGCCCTTGAGGCGGTCGTACATGGCGTACCGGTGCTGACCGGACCGGCGGTCTTCAACTTCCAGGAAATCTATTCTGCGCTGCGTGGGGTCGGTGCGGCCGTCATGGTCGGGGACACCGAGTCCTTGGCTCACGGCGCACATGTCTGGCTCAATGATCCGGCCGCCGCCCGGCGAGCGGGTGAACGCGGAAGAGACTGGATGGTGGCGAATCAGGGCGCTCTGGATCGGTTATGGGCGGTGGTCGATCCCTATCTGGCGTCTGGTGGTGGTCCCGTGGCGCCGATGTCGCGGAGACTGGCCCCGATGCCCGCCGGACATTCAGTGCGCACTCAGTAACGCGGCAAATCCGGGTCGATTTGCGCCGACCAGGCATCGATTCCGCCGGTCAGGTTGTAGATAGAGTCAAATCCGCGACTGGACAGGAAGTTGACGACTTGCGCGCTGCGCAGACCATGATGGCAATACACCACCATCGGCCGGTCACGCGGAATGGACTCCCATCGGGCCTGAATCTGACCCATCGGGATCAGCAGGCACCCGGGGAGATGGACGATGGCGTATTCCCAGTCTTCGCGTACATCGAGCAGCAAGGGCGGGGCGTCTTCTGCCAGCCAGCTTGCCAGGGATTGGACGTCGATGGATTGCATGGTGGATGTCACTCAGAACGTGAAGGCTGGCGGCTGGGTGGCGTTTTCCAACGGCGGCAGACAGGTTTCGAACAGGCTGCGGCGCACCCATTGATCAACGTCCACTCGGGTGAACAGCACGGCTTCCATCACCGGTTCGGTGCCGATGATCAAGAGCAGGCGGCCACCGATCGTCAGTGCCCTGTGGAAACCTTCGTGGTAGGCCGGTAGCGATCCGGTCACCACGATTGCGTCATAGTGTTGTTCGACGCCGGGCAATCCTCTGCCCAGGTCTCTGCATTCGAGTTCGAAGTTGTTGAGCCCGCAATCAGTCAGCGGCAGTGCGGCTGCGCGGATAAACGCTTCATGGATGTCGATGCTGCGCACTTGGCGTCCCAGCTGGGCCAGGCACGCAGTGAGATAGCCGCTGCCCGTCCCCACTTCAAGCACGTTATCGAGTGAATCGACATTCAGCGCCTGGAGGATCCGGGCCGCGATCTTCGGTTCTTCCATCACGTGGCCATGACCGAGGGGGATCGACAGATCGGCATAGGCCAGAGACCGGTAGGCCGGAGGAACAAACCGTTCGCGGGGCAGATTCTCCATCAGATCCAAGATTCGTGCGTCCGATACCAACCAGGTGCGGATCTGCTGTTCCACCATGCTGCTGCGGGCCTGCTTGGAATCCACGAGGCGACACTCCCTGAACGATGGAAGAAGGGTGGCCTATGGTATCACGCAGAACAGACTTTCTTCCTTCGCTGCTGCTAGCGATACAATGAAATCTTCATCCTGCCTGTCCGCTGGAACGGCGACGGTGCGCAAGCGAGGAATACAACGACCATGAGTGCCATTGAAACGGAACTTGCCCAACACATCGAGCGCTTGGGTGAGGCGGGTTTGACCCAACCCTATCCCGAGTCGCGCAAGATTCATGTGACGGGTTCACGTCCAGACATCCGCGTCGGGATGCGTGAAGTGATGCAGTCCTCGACTCACACCCCCGACGGGCTCACCGAGAATCCGCCGATTACCATCTATGACCCCTCGGGTCCTTATACCGATCCCGCCGCGACGATCAATCTGCAGGCCGGTCTTCCGGGGCTGCGTGACGCATGGATCATCGAGCGCGGTGATACCGAAAACCTGGAAGTCATGACCTCGGTTTATGGTCAGGGTCGTCAGCAGGATCCGGAAACCGCGAGGGTGCGCTTTCCCCGGATGCGTCTGCCACGGCGCGCGCGCAGCGGTGCCAATGTCACCCAGATGCACTACGCCCGGCGCGGCATTATTACGCCCGAGATGGAATATGTCGCCATTCGGGAAAATCAGCGATTGGACAGTCTTCGGGAAACCTATCACCGGGCCGGCCTCCTGCGACGCCATCGCGGGCAGGGATTTGGCGCGTCTCTGCCCGACCCGGTGACACCGGAGTTCGTGCGCGCCGAGGTAGCGGCCGGCCGTGCCATCATTCCGGCCAACATCAACCATCCGGAAACTGAGCCGATGATCATTGGCCGGAATTTCCTGGTCAAGGTCAATGCCAACATCGGCAACTCCGCTGTGACCAGCTCGATCGCCGAGGAAGTCGAAAAACTGGTGTGGGCCATCCGCTGGGGCGGCGATACCGTCATGGATCTGTCGACGGGCAAGCATATTCACGAAACGCGCGAGTGGATCATCCGCAACTCGCCGGTCCCGATCGGTACGGTGCCGATCTATCAGGCGCTGGAAAAAGTCGATGGCCGGGCCGAAGATCTGAACTGGGAGATCTTTCGCGACACCCTGATCGAGCAGGCCGAGCAGGGCGTGGATTATTTCACCATCCATGCCGGCGTCCGTCTGGGCTTCATTCCGCTGACGGCCGATCGGGTGACCGGTATCGTCAGTCGGGGTGGCTCCATCATGGCGAAGTGGTGTCTGGCCCATCATCGCGAGAGTTTCCTCTATACGCATTTCGAAGAAATCTGCGAGATTATGAAGGCTTACGACGTCAGCTTTTCACTGGGCGATGGGCTTCGCCCCGGGTCGATTGCCGATGCCAATGATGCCGCACAGTTCGCCGAGCTCAGGACGCTGGGAGAGTTGACCCAGGTCGCCTGGCGGCACGATGTCCAGGTGATGATCGAGGGGCCGGGACACGTGCCCATGCAGCTCATCAAGGAAAACATGGACAAGGAGCTGGCCGAATGCTTCGAAGCGCCATTCTATACGCTGGGCCCACTGACTACGGATATCGCGCCCGGCTACGATCACATCACCTCCGCCATCGGCGCAGCGCAGATCGCTTGGTACGGCACCGCCATGCTGTGTTACGTCACGCCCAAGGAACATCTGGGCCTGCCGGATCGCGACGATGTGCGCGAGGGCATCGTGACCTACAAGATTGCCGCACACGCGGCCGATCTGGCCAAAGGGCATCCGGCGGCACAGCTGCGCGACAACGCGCTATCCAAGGCCCGTTTCGAGTTTCGCTGGCAGGATCAGTTCAATCTGGGTCTGGACCCTGAGAAGGCGCGCGAATTCCATGACCAAACCCTGCCGAAGGAGGGTCACAAGACGGCGCACTTCTGTTCCATGTGCGGACCGAAGTTCTGCTCGATGCAGATCACTCAGGAAGTGCGGCGGTATGCCAGCAGCAGGGGGCTGAACGAGCATCAAGCGCTGGAACAGGGGATGACGGAGAAAGCGTTGGAATTTCGTCGCGACGCAGTCAAGGATCACCAGCCCGGTTGATCACCAGCGATCCCACTGTCGGGGACGTTTGAGACCGAATAGCCGTGGAATGGCCAGACCGGCAAGCGTCCCCAGAATCATGACCAGAGCGCCGGCGATGAAGTTATCCCGGCGGCTCCGGTCAGTCAGCCGCTCCGCTTGTTGTTCCAATGCCTGAATTTCGAGGCGAAGGCTGGCAACGTCTTCGCGCAACTTTTGATTGATCTCCGCCATGTGCAAACCTTCCTGCGAGAGCTTCAAGGCATCTCGCAACCGCTGGGTTTCCGCGCGCAAGCGTTCGAGATCCGGTCCGGTTTGCAGTGCGGTGGTTTCCAGCGCCTCGACCTGATTGCGCAAGCGCTGGTTCTGTTCCCGCAGTTCCGCGAATTCTCGGCTGGCTTGATCCATGCGTGGCCGGATCGGTGGGACATCCATCACCTGATTGCTGCGTACCCAGCCGATCTGGCCCGCGCGGGTACGGACCTGCGTCCAGCCACCGGGTGATGTGGAGACGACCTCCACGGGAGCGCCGGCGGCGATATGCCCCGTCACGGGCATGGTATCCCCAGGCTTCAGGCGCAATTCGACAGTCAACTGGTCGCTGATAAATCGGTTCGGTGCCGCCAAGACAGGCAGAGCGGCTGCAACAAGCAGGATGACGGCGAATCGGGCTAGCCTGAAATTACGCAAAGGGCTGTAGCGAAATGGACTCATGGCCGAAGTCGTTCCTTGTGTTTCACCAGTGCACGGCGCAGATGGCGCGCGCGCCGCTTGAGCCAGTGGGAAACCCGCTCAATGGGCAAGCGGCGCAGATGCCGGCGTTCATCCGGCGGGATATTCCGGTAACCGTTGTATTTCAACTTGATCCACGCATTGCGGTCGAATCGGCGTGCGATCAGGAAAAGCACGCGAGATAGCGGATCGGACCGGCGCACCATTGCCGCCCCGAAGTCGATCAGACAGGGCAATTCGTTGTCGAGAACAAGCAAGTTGTCCTTGCGTTTGAGGTCGGTGTGCGCTACGCCGCGAGCGTGAATGGCGTCAATCAAAATACGGAGTTGCTCGAAGTAATCGTGATCCGGTGGCAGTCGCGTCTGAGCATCCCGGAAGCTCTCGCCGGCCATGAAATCGAGCACGAGATAACGGCCTTCCACCAGCCCATGACAGCGGGGTACACCAGGCAACCCGGTGAGCCGCTCGTAGACACGCCGTTCCCGGTGAATCATCCAACGCCCGATGCAGCCGCCCATTACGCCGCTTCGGGGAATCTTGACGGCGTAGCATCCGCTTGGGTCGGTGTACCGGTAGATTCGCGATTGGGCTCCTTGGCTCTGCGCGGGCAGACCGTCTCGAATTTGCTGAAGGATGAAGCGCGCGACGGCCTGGTGATCCGGGCCATGCTGGAAATGCGTACGGGTCTCCACCGGTCAGACCAAGCGTTGAAACAGTGTCCAGAGTCCCCACAGCAGAAGAATGGCAATGATGGGTTCCCCGTTGGCACGCAGGCTTTGGGTGAACGACCACGCTCCGCCCCGGCATTGGTCCAGCCGATCGAAGCGCGGAATCAGCGCGTGGGTGCTGCGTGCCCATTGGCGCCAGCGCTCTTGGAACAGGCGTTCCAGTTTGGCATCTTCGCGTCGGATCGCGGGTGGGTAAAATCCCCAGACCACGGCGATTGCGGCGGGATAGGACCACCACTGACCGCTCGCCAGGCAAAAACCTGCCAGCAGGATTAGATTTCCGACATAAAGGGGATGGCGAACCAATGCATATGGCCCGTCCTGAGCCAGTTCCTGGTCTTTCTTAATGTGTCCCGAAGCCCACAGCCGGATGAGCATGCCGAGCATGACGAGACCGGCCGCCACGGCAAAAACGTGTTGTGTGGTGGGAGCCCCAACGACACAAAGCAAGGCGATCAATGCAATGCCCAGAAACTGACGGTATTTGTCCCGCCGGTGGGCCAGATTGTGGCGGATATGCAGGGCCTTGCTGGGCATGGCGTCCTCGAATGGATGATCCCCGGGTGGGCGCCACTTTATGACGGTCGGTGGAAGGGATCAAGGCGCCATTTCGGACGGCCGTCAATCATGTGCTGATCCGGACTAACGGCGACACCCGGCCAGAACAAAAAAAGGCCCTCGTTTCAGAGGGCCTGAAGGAGTCCAACTGGTGACTTGAACGGATCGTCTCAGGGTGTGAACGTCACGCCGATCGGGGTGACCATATCGGCCACCGTGCTGCCGAAAATCGGAATGGAGGCGATGAGGGTGGTGCGGACGGCGGCGTTTACAGGCGGAAGAATGACGCCATTGACGAGCGTCAGCCCCCGGTCACGGGCGGTGGGAACCAGATTGGGTGCTCGGGTATTGACCGCGCCGTAGACGCCGGACAATGCAATGGGGCCGACCGACAGTCCGCCCAGCGTGGCGGTATTGAATGTAAAGAGGTCGATTGAACCGGCTGAGACGGAATACTGGCCTGCTTGCCCCTCGACGGCCGCCAGCTCGTCGTAGGTCATCATGCTCATTTCAGCTTGTGCCGCGATGGGCAGAAACGCCAAAGCGGTGAGTCCAACCAACGTGCGGAATTTGTTCATGGGTGTGTTCTCCCCTCAGGATCATTGTTGCTGTTTTCCCCAATCTGATCTGATCAAGCCGATCGGGGGTCAATGAGCTTCAAGCAGAACACGTGCCAACTCGTAATGAGTTGAGTTAAAGGGCTTTTCAGGGGGTTTGGATGGTGTGCTTGCCGCGTCTCGGCAACTTGTGACGCGAGTGGCGACGCGCCGCGTCACTACTCGATCCGTGTCACATTGCCCAATGCTTCGCCCATCTTAACCGGCGTCCCGGCGACTCGGTCCGGTTTCCAGCTGGTCCGCCCGGGCGGGAGCAACAAGACCACCGTCGAGCCCATATTGAATCGTCCCAATTCCGCGCCGCGACTCAAGCGCACCGATTCATCGGCAAACACGGACCAGCTGGGGCTTTTTCGATAAGGCGGCGTGATCTGGCCGGCCCAGACCGTTTCCATGCTCCCGACAAAGATCGCCCCGACCAAGATCACCGCCATGGGCCCGGCGCCCGTGTCGAACAGCGCAATCACCCGCTCATTGCGGGCATAGAGATTCGGCACACTGCGGGCGGTCGCGTCATTGACGCTGAAGAGCTTTCCGGGGATGTAGCCGGTGCGTGCCAAGGTGCCGGCAAGCGGCATGTGGATGCGATGATAGTCCCGCGGCGACAGATAGATGACGGCATAGCTTCCGCCGCTGAATGCCTGGGTGAGCGCTTCATCGCCGCCGACCAGATCGCCGAGTGCAAAATCCCGTCCCTTGGCCTGAATCAGGGTCGTGCCGTTGATCGTACCGATCTGGCTGATGAGCCCATCCACTGGACTGGCGATCACGAGCTCGCCTGGAGCCAGTGGACGGGCATCTGCGCGCAGGGCGCGGGTGAAAAAGGCATTGAAGTGCCGGTAGTCATCCGGATCGGCGCTGACCGCTTCGTCGAGGTTGATGTCGTAGATGGCGGAGAATGCCCGGATAAAGGCGTTCTTGAATGGCCGCCAGGTGATCCGTGTCACGCCGTACATCAGTCGAGAGAGGGCATGCTGAGGCAAATGATCCTGTAGCCAGGCATTGGCTTGGTCAAGGCGGCTGGATTGAGTCATGGGGTCCTCGGAAGACGACTGAAAAGAGGCTTCGGCTGCCCGAACACGTTCAGGGATCCCAAGGATCAGTCCGAAGATAAGTACGCTGAGGCCAATGAGTGCAATGGGGCGCATGGTCCGACATGGTCTCGATTCGAAAGAGTCGTTTATCATAAAAGATTGTCTGAAAAATCGGGGATGACCAGAATGAGGCACCTGGAGCAGGTGGCGAACAGTTTGCTGACGCTGACCGATTGCATCCGCTGGGGCGCCAGCCAGTTCAACGCGGCCGGCCTGCATTTCGGGCATGGCACCGATAATGCCTTGGACGAGGCCTTTGGTCTGGCGTTGCAAGCGGTCCATCTTCCCTTTGATTTGCATCCCCGCTATCTGGATGCCCGGCTGACTGTGGAGGAACGACTCGCCATCCTGAGCCTGTTTGATCGCCGCATCCGCGAGCGCCGGCCGGCGGCCTATCTGACCGGCGAGGCCTGGTTTGCGGGTTTGCCGTTCTTCGTCGACGAGCGGGTGTTGGTGCCGCGCTCGCCGCTGGCCGAATGGATTGCACGCGGCTTCGACCCTTGGCTCGATGCTGCCGCCGTGAGCCGTGTCCTCGACCTCGGAACCGGCAGCGGCTGTATCGCGATTGCCTGCGCCATGGCCTTCCCGGAAGCCCAGGTGGATGCGGCGGACATCGATCCCGGCGCACTGGCCGTCGCGGCGCGCAACGTGGCCCGCCATCAGCTCGAAAACCACGTGCATCTCCATCAGAGTGATGTCTACGCGGGCCTGCCGGCGGTGCGTTATGACCTCATCATCAGCAATCCGCCCTATGTCGATGCCGCCGATTTCAGTGATCTGCCGCCCGAATATCGCCATGAACCGGATCATGCCCTGGCCGCGGGTACCGACGGCCTGAACGTGGTGCGGCAGATTCTCGCGGGCGCCGGCGACCGTCTGAATCCGGGCGGCATCCTGGTCGTTGAAGTGGGCAACAGCGCCGAAGCCGTGGCGCGGACCTGGCCGGAGGTGCCGTTTACCTGGCTCGCATTCGAGCATGGCGAGGATGGGGTCTTCCTCCTCACTGCCGAACAGCTACACGACGATGCCGTGGCGCTGGGCGCGGGCCGGACGGAAGGATAACACCATGTCGGGGAACACCATCGGTCGCTTCTTCACACTCACCAGTTTCGGTGAAAGCCACGGCCCAGCTCTGGGCGGAATCATCGACGGCTGCCCACCGGGACTGCTGCTCGACGAGACCATTCTGCAGCGTGATCTCGACCGGCGCCGACCCGGCACATCTCGCTATACTACCCAGCGCCGCGAGCCGGACCAGGTGCGTATCCTTTCCGGGGTGTTCGAGGGTGTCACCACGGGTACGCCGATTGGCCTTCTGATCGAGAACGTCGATCAAAAGTCCAAGGACTACGCCAACATCGCCGATACCTTCCGGCCGGGCCATGCCGACTACACCTACCAGCAGAAATATGGCCTGCGTGACTACCGCGGCGGCGGGCGCTCCTCGGCGCGCGAGACCGCCATCCGCGTCGCTGGCGGCGCCATCGCCCGGCACTATCTCGCGACGCGCGGCATGCGCATCCGCGGCTATCTCGCCCAGCTCGGGCCGATCGTGCTCGATCCAGTCGATCTCGACCGCGTGGACGACAATCCGTTTTTCTGTCCCGATCCTGCTCGGGTGGGTGAGCTCGAGGACTACATGAACGCCCTGCGCAAGAGCGGCGATTCGGTCGGCGCGCGCGTAACCGTGATCGCGACCGGCGTGCCGCCTGGCCTCGGTGAGCCGGTGTTCGACCGGCTGGATGCTGATCTCGCCCATGCACTGATGAGCATCAATGCCGTCAAGGGCGTCGAGATCGGCGACGGCTTCGGTTGCGTGGACGCCAAGGGAACGGCGTTTCGCGATGAAATCACCCCCGAAGGTTTCCTCAGTAATCATGCCGGCGGTGTGCTGGGCGGCATTTCCTCGGGGCAGGATATCGTCGCCAGCATCGCGCTCAAACCCACCAGCAGTCTGCACTTGCCGGGCCGCAGTGTGAACCGGGCAGGCGAAGCGGTGACCGTGCGCACTACCGGCCGCCACGATCCCTGCGTGGGCATCCGGGCGACCCCGATTGCCGAAGCGATGATGGCATTGGTGCTGATGGATCATTACCTGCGTCACCGGGCGCAGAACGCCGATGTGCATTCCGCAACCCCCCTGATTCCTGCCACGCCGGATCGTTGATGGGGCCGCCTGGGTCTGCGCAACTGGCCGGCTTCTATTTTTTTCACTTCGGGTTGTTGGGGCTGCTCATGCCCTATCTGCCCCTCTATCTGCAGGAACGGGGGCTAGCCGGCGGCCTCATCGGTGTCCTGATGGGGCTGCTGATGGGCACCAAGCTGCTCAGCCCACCACTCATCGGCATGTGGATCGACCGTCGTGGGGAGCTGTTGCGCCCGCTGCGGGTGACGCTGTTCGCGACGGTGCTGGCCTGGCTTCTGTTCATGTCCGCGCGAGGGCAATGGGCCTTGGGCATTGCCATGGCCCTGTTCACGTTGACCTGGAATGCCACACTGCCGGCATTCGAAACCCTGACCTTGCATCGCTTAGGGCCGGATCGTATCGGGCAGTACGGCCGGATCCGTCTGTGGGGGTCAGTGGGATTCATTGCGGCCGGAATCGGTGGCGCGTTGAGGCTCGATACCCCGGGGCATCTGCTGCGCCATTTCCCGATTGCCGGATTGATATTGGCGAGCGGCATGCTGCTACTGGGGGCGAGCCAGAGCGGGCGGGAACCGGTGGCGGCCGCTGAACCGGCGCAGCGGGGCTGGCTGGCCTTGCTGGGTCGACCGGGTGTTCCAGGGTTTCTGCTGACCCTGTTCCTGCTTCACCTGAGCCACGGGCCTTACTACGCCCTGTTTACGCTCTACCTCGAGGGATTGGGTTTTTCGCCGGCCCGCATTGGTTTGTTGTGGATCCTGGGGGTGGTGGCGGAAGTCGGTCTGTTCTGGGTCACGCCGACGCTGTTCGCACGATTTGGGCGGCGGTCATTGCTGATCGCGGCCCTGATCCTGACGGCGGTGCGCTGGGCGTTGATCGGTACGCTGGCCGCCCACCCCGTGTTCCTGATGATGGCGCAAGTGCTGCACCTGGCCAGTTTCGGCCTGTGCCATGCCGTGGGGATGAGCTACGTGCATGCCCTGTTTCCCGGAGCGCTGCAAGGACGCGGCCAAGCGCTCTACAGCGCGCTGGGTTTTGGCGCAGGGGGGGTGGCGGGAAGCCTGATGGGTGGGCTGCTTTGGGCGGCAGGATGGCGCGGGGAGATCTACCTGCTGGCCATGCTTGCCGCGTTGATCGCCGCGCTGATCGCTTGGCGGGCCATCCCGTTCTGGCTTCCCACCCATGCCTCGCCCGCACCGAATGGCCCCGACTCCAACTGACTGCCCCCCCTGCGCATCGATCGGCCGCCCCGGCGCGCGAGGAGCTCGCGCGTCTCATGACCTGTTCGAATCACGTCCGAATCCTGACCTGCGTTAAGACCGGGTTAAGTTGCCCGGTGCAAGCTTGCACTCACGGCCGGCAAAACGATCGAGGAGGGCACGATGGGGCGTCGATTGGGGACTGCGACAGTGAAGCGGTGGACTCTGGCGGCAGTGCTGTGCGTTCTGGTGAATGGCGCCCCCGGCGCGTTCGCCGAACCGGCCGTTCATTCCCCATCGGAATTGGCGCGCTATGTCGATGCGGCGCTGGCGCGCGATCCTGCCCAGGAACTGCTTCCACTCCTTGAACAAGAGGCGGCCGCCCTGACGCGGCACAGCCACAGCTGGTTTTCGGACGGGCCCGTCGGGTCGGTCTACTGGCAGGATGATGCGGCCTTGACGGATGACGGGCTGCGGGAAGCCGAAGTCGGGCTAGAGTGGCCTCTGTGGTGGCCACGGGCACGCGAAGCCGCGCGTATTCTAGCCGAGGCGAGCGCTGCCGAAGCGAACCTGCACCCCCGCTATCAGCGCTGGCTGGCCACCGCGGTGGTTCGGGAGCGGCTTTGGATGCTCGCCACGGCCGAAGCGGCGTTGGCTCAAGCCAAGGAGGCTGAGCTGAGCAGCCGGTTGCTGCATGAGCAGGTGACGGCCCGCGTACGCGCTGGAGATCTCGCCCAGGCCGATCAGCTGATGAGCGAGCAGGAAATGCTCGGCCGCGCGGCGGAACGTCAGGCGGCCGAACGCGACTGGCTCACGCAGCGCGCCGGTTTTGAATTGCTGGTGGGGCTTCCAGCCGACCTGCGCGACCTGACCCCCGAGAGGATCGCTGACATCGAGTCAGACGCGCATCCGGGACTCGCGCTGCTGGCACAGAAGGTCAAGCGGGCCGAGGCCGAATGGCAGCAGTTGCGGGCCCGCGGTGCCGGTGCACCCGTTCTGCAGATTGGTGGCCGGCGTGAACGCGGCAGTCGCGATGAGCCGGCGATCGATTCGTTGGGAATGGGTCTTCGCGTTCCCTTTGGCGGCGCGGTGGCGAAGAGTCCTGACCGGGCCGCAGCACAACGCGCTTGGGGCGAAGCCCGGCTGCAGTGGCGTCAGGCGCTGCGGGATCACGCCGTATCCCGTCAGGAAGCGCAAGCGGCACTGCAACAGGCGCTCGAAATCCAGCCGTTGGTCGAGCGTCGCGCGGAACTGGCGCAGCGCCAGCAGGATCTGGCTCAGGCGGCATTCGCAGCCGGTGAACTCGACTTGATGGATCTCTTGCGCATCCGTGAACAGGCCCGGCTGACGATCCGGGAATCCGAGCGCCAGCACCTGACCATCGGCTGGTCCACGGCGCGGCTCAATCAGATTTTGGGAGATGTGCCGTGAAAGTCGTCATGCGTTGGATGATGCTCTTCGTGGGCTGGGTCTGCAGCCCGCTTTCCGCGCAGGACGTGCTCGTGCTGGATCCCGCCGCGCTCGCTGCCTCGGGCATCCGTCACCAGGCGCTTGTCGCGATGCGGGGGCAGTTGGAAATCCGGCTGCCGGCTCGGGTGGCGGTTCCCAATGATCGCTTGCGCGTGGTCAGCGCGCAGGTTCCGGGCATCGTGACGTCGTTGGAAGTCGGCGACGGCGAGCCGGTCCGGGTGGGACAGCCACTGGCCCGGATGCACAGCGTCGAACTGGCGGCTATGGAGAGCGAGCATCTCGTGGCGATGGCTCAGTTCGCACTGGCCGATTCGGCAATGGCGCGGGATCGGGATCTATTTGGTCAGGGCATCATTGCGCGGCGCCGGTTCGATGATACGCAAGCCCAATGGCGGGAGGCTCGGGTGGCCCTCGACCACAGCCGTACCCGGTTGACCCTGGCCGGCCTGGATGCGCCGCAAATCGCCACGCTGGAGCGAACACGCCGGTCGACAGGAATGCTCATCGTGGCAGCACCGATCGACGGCGTAGTGTTGACACAATCTGTCAGTACCGGTGAACAGGTCGCGCTTGCGACCCCGCTCTATACCATTGGTAATCTGGATGTGCTGTGGCTCGAGATTCACACGCCGCAGTCCGTCGCGGCCCAGGTGCGCCTGGGGGATCGGGTGCAGATCCCCGAAAGCCCGGTGGCGGGCGAGATCATCGCGATCGGGCGTCGGATTCATGAAGCCGATCAGGGCGTCTTGCTGCGTGCCCGGGTGGTGCCCGGGCGGGCGTTGCTGCTGCCGGGCCAGTTTGCCGAAGCAGTGCTGACGATCGCCTCTTCGGCAAGTCCCCTGTATGCCGTTCCGATCGGTGCCTTGGCCTATCTGGACGCCCAGCCGCATGTGTTCGTCTGGACAGGATCGGGCTACCGGGCCGTCGCGGTTTCGATCATCAGCGAACGCGGCGATCGTCCCGTCGTTCAAGGTGCGTTGTCGGCGAATGCGGAAGTGGCGGTGTCAGGCGTTTCCGCGCTCAAGGCCATGATCAAAGGCATGGGGAGCGGCGAGTGATGTTGGCCGCACTGATTCGTTTTGTGCTCGCCCAGCGCCTCCTGGTGTTTTTGGGGATTCTGTTGCTGACGGGTGCTGGCGGTTGGGTCATGGTCAACATGCCGATCGACGCCTATCCGGATGTTTCGACCACCCAGGTCAAGCTGGTGGTCAAGGTGGCGGGCCTGACACCAGAGGAAATGGAGACACGCGTCAGCGCGCCGATCGAAGTCGAGATGCTGGGGATCCCGCATCAGACCATGTTGCGATCCACGACCAAATACGCGCTGGCCGACATCACCATCGACTTTGAGGAGGGCATCGACATCTACTGGGCACGCCAGCAGGTGGCAGAACGCTTGAGCGGTGTCTGGGATCGCTTGCCGGCCAATGTGACCGGTGGCATTGCGCCGATGACGACACCCCTGGGCGAGATGCTGATGTTCACGATCACGGGCGAGGGCGTGTCTCTGGCGGAGCGCCGCAGCGTGCTGGACTGGGTGATCCGTCCGGCGCTGCGCACTGTTCCGGGTGTCGCGGACGTCAATGCGCTGGGCGGTGCGGTCCGCACATTCGAGGTGGTGCCGAACGTCGAGCGGCTCACGGCTCAGGGCATTTCCCTGGCGCAGCTGCGCGAGACGCTTTCGGCGAACAATCGCAATGATGGTGCGGGTCGACTCTCCGAAGGCGAAGAGGCCTGGCTCGTCCGGTCGGAGGGCAGCGTTCAGAATCTTGCTGATCTGGCTGAGATCGTGGTGCGATCTCATCCCACCGAGCCGGTACGGCTTTCGGATGTGGCGACCGTGCGTGAAGGCGCATTGACGCGCTATGGCGGCGTTACCGCTAACGGTCGCGGCGAGACTGTGGAGGGGTTGGTGCTGGGACTTCGTGGTGCCAATGCGCGCGAGGTGGTTGCCGGGGTGCGGGCCAAGCTGGATGCACTGGCGCCGTCGCTTCCGGATGGTGTCGAGGTGCAGATCTTCTATGACCGCGGGGATCTGGTCGATCGGGCGGTCAATACGGTCAGTCGCGCGCTGCTGGAAGCCGTTGTCCTGGTGCTGGTGCTGCTGGTCTTGTTTCTCGGCGACCTGCGCGCCGCGCTCACGGTGGCGCTGATTCTGCCGCTTTCCGCCATGGCCACATTCCTGTGCATGCGGTATTTCGGGTTGACGGCCAATCTGATGAGCCTGGGCGGACTGGCCATCGCCATTGGCATGCTGGTCGATGCGGCAGTGGTGATGGTGGAGAACATCATGACCCACCTGTCGCAGAGTCGTCGCGAAGATCCCTTGCCGCGGCTCCATCTCATCTACCGTTCGGCACGGGAGGTCGCCGCCCCGATCACTTCCGGCATCCTCATCATCGTGATCGTGTTTCTGCCTCTGCTGAGCCTGCAAGGTCTCGAAGGGAAGCTGTTCATGCCTGTGGCAGCTACCATCGTCTTTGCACTCACCAGTTCGCTGTTGCTGTCGCTGACCGTGATTCCGGTGCTCGCATCGGTGCTGATCGGGCAGGGTGGGCACGCGGAGCCCATCCTGGTTCGAACTGTGCATCGACTTTATACCCCGGCGCTGCATTGGGCGCTCGCGCATGGCGCACTTCTGCTCACGGTGGCGTTGGTATTGCTGACCGTTGCGGGCGGCTTGTATCTGCGCGTGGGCAAGACGTTCATGCCTACGCTGGACGAAGGCACGGTGATCGTCCAGCTGGAAAAACTACCGTCCATTACGCTCGAAGCCTCCCTGGCCACGGACCAGCGCGTCCAGCAGGCACTCATGAGCTTGCCTGAGGTGGACGGTGTGGTCGCCCGCACGGGCAGCGATGAACTGGGCCTTGATCCAATGGGCCTCAACGAAACGGACAGCTTCCTTCAGCTCAAACCACCGGCACAGTGGCGGATGGAGTCGAAGGCCGAACTGCTGGAGGCATTGCGGGGAAAACTCGACGGTTTCGTCGGATTGAACTACGTATTCAACCAGCCCATCGAGATGCGCGTGTCCGAAATGCTGACCGGGGTGCGGGGCGATCTGGCGGTGAAGATCTTCGGTCCGGATCATGCCACGCTAACCCAACTGGCGCATCGGATCGGCGCCGTCCTGCGGGCCATCCCCGGAGCCGAGGATGTCTACATTCCCGCCAGTGACGGCGCGCTTTACATCCGTCTGGTACCAGACCGGCTGGCGCTGGGTCGCCTGGGACTGAGTGTTGACGCACTCCAGGACCACTTGCGCATGTTGGTCGAAGGCTGGCCAGCAGGCATGGTCTATGAAGGCGACCGCCGGACACCCCTGATGATTCGCGGAAGTGCCGATCTGCGCGATTCCCCGGGCGACTTCCTGGCCCAGCGTGTGGTGCTGGATGACGGAAGGAGCGTGCCGCTGGCGAACCTGGTGTCGGTGGAGCGCGTCGAGGGACCGGTTGCGATCAAGCGGGAACAGGGGGTGCGCAACGCGGTGGCCATTGCGAACGTCGGCGAGCGGGATCTGGTCGGCTTCGTCAATGAGGCGCGGCGCCGCATCGCCGAGGAGGTGGAGCTGCCCGAAGCGTATTACCTGGCCTGGGGTGGTGAGTTCGAAAACCAGCAACGGGCGGCACAGCGATTGGCGATCGTCGTTCCGTTGGCCATCGGACTGGTGTTCCTGCTGCTGTTTTCCACTTTTGGTTCGGTGCGTCAGGCGCTCCTGGTCTTGACCAACATTCCCTTCGCGCTCATCGGCGGGATATTCGCGCTGTGGCTGACCGGCGAGTACCTGTCGGTGCCGGCGTCGGTCGGCTTCATTGCTCTGCTCGGCATCGCGGTGCTCAACGGGGTGGTGATGGTCACCTACTTCAACCAGCTGCGGGTCGCCGGGCGGTCCCTGGAGGCGGCGGTCATCGAAGGTGCGCAGCGGCGTCTGCGCCCGGTGTTGATGACCGCGAGCATCGCGGCCCTGGGCCTGGTGCCGCTGCTGTTTGCAACGGGGCCGGGCAGCGAGATTCAGCGCCCGCTTGCGATCGTGGTGATTGGCGGGTTGGTTTCGTCCACATTGCTCACGCTGCTGTTGTTGCCCATTCTTTATCGTCGATTTGGCGAGGCAAGCCGATGACCGAAGAGACTTTGAACCCGGCGGATTCCGAGATGCTGCTGACCCTGGTGGTTGGGCCGGCACTCAGCGATGCGGTCATCGATTGGTTGCTGGTCCAGGACGATCTGCGCGGATTTAGTTCTCATCACGGTGCCGGGCACGGGCAGGATCCAAATTCCCTGAGTGCGACCGAGCAGGTAGCTGGCCGTCAGGCTCGGGTGTTTTTCAACCTGATGCTGCCGGCGGCGCGATTTCCAGACGTGCTGGCGCGATTGCGTGCGGCATTCTCCGGCGCGGATCTGCATTACTGGGCGGTCCCGGTAATTCACAGCGGGCACCTGGAGCCGATGGGGAAGGATCGGGGTGGGTAAGACATCGGGGATGCTGCCGCATAGGCGTCACCCCCGATGCGCGACCGAATAGGGTCAGAACGGCAGGATGTTAGCGTCGGGTTCGCCTTCGGGAATGGACATCAGATCTACATAGCGCTGCAGATGATAGTCCTTGTCGCCGAAGAGCGGATCCATGGCGGTCAGCCGAATGAAGTAGTGACCGATACGGAGCTCTTCAGTTTGTCCCATGCCCCCGTGAAGCTGCACAGCGCTTTGGCCGACGAAGCGTCCTGCCTTGCCCAGCTTGTGCTTGAGCGCGTGTATGTCCAGCGTTGCTTCGGGGTGAGCGGCCTCGGTTTCCATGGTGGCCCGATAGAGCAGCGAGCGGGTCAACTCGGTTTCCACGAACATATCGACGATGCGATGTTTGACCGTCTGGAACTGGCTCAGCGGGTGGCCGAACTGCACCCGTTGACGGGTGTATTCGGCGGTATCGCGATGCAGCATCTCCATCATGCCGACCGCTTCGGCGCCCAGTGCCAGGATGGCGCGCTGGATCACGACTTCGAGCACCTCGGCGCCCTGGTCGACGGTTCCCAGGACATGACTCTGGCCGACCATGACGTTTTCGAAACGCACCTCGGAGGCACGCAGGCAGTCGACGGTGGGGTAGTCGGTGCGGGTGATGCCTTCGGACTTGGCATCGACCAGGAACAGCGTAAGGCCGCTGCGGTCATTGCGGTTGCCCGAGGTACGTGCGACGACGATCAGCTGATGCGCGCTGTCGCCGTTCAGCACCAGGGATTTGCTGCCATTCAGGGTCCAGCCGCTGTCGTGACGGCTGGCCGTGGTCGCGATGTCGAAGGGATTGTTGCGCGCCTGTTCCTCGGCATGGGCCAAGGCAAGCAGGATCTTGCCTTCCACCACCCCGGGGAGGATCTTGCGCTTCTGGGCATCGCTACCACCGAGCAGTACGGCATTGGCGCCGAGTACCACGGTCGGAAAGTAGGGCTCGAGGATCAGGCCTTTGCCCAGTTCTTCCATGACCACCATGGTGTCGACGAGACTGCCGCCGATGCCGCCGAATTCTTCGGGAATGGCGACACCCAACCAGCCCAGATCGGCGAAGGTGTTCCACATGGCCTCGTCATAGCCGGGCGCCTTGCGCGATTTCTTGCGTCGCTCGGCAATGCCCACACCGGTGCTGCCGTAATCCTCACGCAGAAACTTCTCGATACTGTCTCGCAGCAGTTGCTGCTCTTCCGTGAAACGAAAATCCATGATTGCGATTCCTTGTCAGATTCGATGGGCCGGCTTAGGCGTCGACGAAACCCAGCACGCGCTTGGCGATGACGTCTTTTTGCACCTCACTGCAGCCGCCGTAGACGGTGGCGGCGCGGCCATTGAGGTAGAGCATCATGCCCATCTTGGAAAACTTTGGACCGGCTTCCTTGAAGCCTTGGTTAATGCCGTAGATACCGGCCGCTTCGATGGTGAGCTCCTGCATGCGCTGCTGCATCTCGGTGCCCTTGAGCTTGAGGATGGAGGAGGCCGTGCCGGGTTCGCCGGTATGCTGAGCGTCGGCCAGGCTGCGCAGCTCGGCGAATTCCAGCGCGCGAAGTTCGATCTCGGTCTCGGCAATGCGTGACAGGAAACCACGGTCGTCCAGCAGGGTTTGATCCCCATCGGGCACCGCGCGGGCATTTTTCTTGAGCTTGTCGAGTGCGACGATGGTGCGGCTGATGCCGGCGATGCCGGAGCGTTCGTGCTGCAACAGGCCCTTGGCGTAGGTCCAGCCCTTGCCCTCCTCGCCGATACGGTTTTCCGCAGGCACCTTGACGTTGTCGAAAAACACCTGGTTGACGTGGTGGCTGCCGCCCAATGTGAAGATTGGTTTGACCACGATGCCGGGGGTTTTCATGTTGATCAGCAGGAAGGTGATGCCTTCCTGGCGCACACCCGTGTTTGCAGTTCGCGTCAGACAGAACATCCACTGCGCCATGTGGCCCATGGTGGTCCAGATCTTGGTTCCATTGACGGTATATTCCTTGCCGTCAGCAGAGAGTTCGGCCTTGGTCTTCAGCGAAGCGAGATCCGAGCCGGCGCCGGGCTCGGAATATCCTTGGCACCAGTTGACCTTGTTGTCGCGGATGTCAGGCAAAAACCGTTCGATCTGTTCCTTGGAGCCGTAGCGCATCAGGATCGGGGCCAGCATCACCTTGCCGAAGGGCAGCTCCGGTGGCAGGCTGTAGTTGCAGGTTTCCTTGTCCCAGATATAGTGTTGAACGGGCGTCCAGCCCGGGCCGCCGAACTCGACGGGCCACTTCGGGCAGTCCCAGCCCTTTTCCTTCAGCGCTTTGAACCAGTCGTTGCGTTTGCTCCACAGCTCGCTGCTGTTCTTGGGCGCATGCTGCGTGAGAAAATCGCGCACTTCCTGCTGGAAGGCCAGATCCTCTTCCCTGAGCTCGATATCCATTCGCTAATCTCCTGCAAGGGATGAATCGGGACGATATCCATGCCGTCCCCGATGCGTCGGCATGGCTAACGTTGCGCCGCATCCTAACATGGCTGTTTATCGATGGGGATTGAGAAAAGGCTTAAAAAAACCGGGCAATAGGTGCCCGGTTCACGATAGGTCACGGGACGTCTGGCGCCCGTGCGGTGTTCATGAGGTCAGCGAATGGCTTGGGGGGCGTCGATACGGGTCAACTCGCGAATGCGGATGATCAACTGGATGACGAACCCGCCAATTGCGAACAGTGCCCACCCCAGGAACACGAAGCCCCAGTGGATCGGTGCGGCGAACAACTCTTCAGCATAGAAGAAGGTATGACCCCACTCATTGAGTCCGAGGTTCGGCATGATGAGGAGGAAGCCGCTCACCATCAGCGCCAATGGCATGGATACCCGATTGACGAAATAGGGTACCCGTGTATGGAGCCAGATGAAGCCCAGGACACCAGCCACCAACGAAGCTGGAATCACGAAGTAAAACAAGGCGATATGGGTTGGTGTGAAGTCGGTATCGCGGATGGTGACCTGGTGCCAGGCGGCATCGGCTTCCACGAACAATCCCAAGGCAGCGACGACGATCACGCTGGCAACCGCGGCAAAGGCCAGAATGCCATAATAGAGGCGTAGTTCCTGGCGTTCGGTCATGGAGGGGGTGGCCGGGCGGGTGAACCACAGCAGTGGTACGCCGATTACGCCGACCAGTGTGATGATGGTCATCTGGATATAGAACAGCCGCATCCAGTAGGTCTGGAAGTCCTGCTCGAAGTAGTCCAGACCGACAGTGAATGAATGGGTTTGTTGATACCAGCGGTAGATGCCCAGAACAAGGCCCACCAGCAGCGTGCCAACGACGGCAAGGCGCCAGGGGACCTGTGGTGCCCGGCTTTCGTCATCCGGGATGCCCGCCATTCGGGCGATGCGTTGCCAGAGGCCGGTTCGGGCACCCTGGGAATGGGTCAGAGTCGTCATAGGATGTCTCCTCCTAATTCGTGCGATGATTCGTTGCGCCGGTGCTGGCCCGGTTCGTCCATGCAAGGCAGTCGGTACCTTGCGTCAAGAAGGTCGGCACGCTGGATGGGAAGCGAACCGGAGCGGAGCCGACAACAGACAACATAGTCCCGACATACCGATCGTTCAAGATGGCGGTCCTCAGGAGGGTGCGGAATGCGCGATTGCTTCGGCGTCAGGCTTGTCCGTTCAAGTCGTTACAGCCAGGCTGCATATCCTTCGCGCAGGCCATGGCAATGGTAGATCCCCCCGGGCGGCACGTTGGCAAGGACCAGATCGAAGTCAACGCGTTCAAACAGGTGGCGGTACATGGGGAGATAGACCCAAGGCATGACGGTCAGCTGGCTCATCATCACCGGGCCCGGGAGCGTCGCCATCCAGTCGAAGATCCGACGCTTGATCTCGTGGGGGAGGCTGGGTGTCGGCAGGCCGTTGACAATCACGTCGACGCGATCGATCGCCTGATCGGCCAGGATGGCCGCGACATCCGCGGCATCCCCGGAAATCACAAGGGCACGGGGTGCTGCTTGCCGCGCATAAGCGGCAAGATCCGGATCGCGCTCGATGGCGATGATCCGACTCTCCGGGTGCATGCGCTGGGTCGCATGGGTCGTGATGGGGCCGAGCCCCGCGCCCAGCTCCACAATCACTTGGGGCCGATCAGGTCGAATGCCACGACATGCGGCTGCGGAAAGCTTACGGCTTGACGGGGCGAAAGATGCAACTCCCCGGCCTTGCTGTAGGAACTTTTTCAGATGGAGGGACTTGGCGCCCTTGAGCGCTGGCGAATTTCTGGAGGTCACGATCGGTCCTGAGGAAGGATAAGGGCAGCGCGTGATGCGACTCAATTGTGATCGTCCGACCATGACAGCATCGTGACAGCCCGCACTTTATGCTGATGCATGTCTAGGACGGGGTGGAAACGGTATAACGATTGACGAAAATCATTGCAAACGGTATCCTGAACTCTCGTTCAAGCGAAGGGTCTCACTATTGGAGGCCTGGCCATTCGATCCATTCAATACAAATTGTCCGAGGAGTCAGTTCGATGAACGCCGTTACCAAAACCCAATCGGCGCCGGTGGCCCAGCAGGGTGTCATGCAGCGTCTCATGTCGTTTCTGGGCTTGGTTCAGGACGAAAGCAAACCGCCGCGTATGCCGTGGATGGCTGCTTTTATCGGCGTCGCGCTGGCTGCGTTGCTGTTCGGTGTCTATCGCTGGTATCAGCATGCGTACTCGTTCACAGTCGGCCTGGACTACTTTGAGCAGGAATTTCAGACCTACTGGATGCGTCTGTTTTATATCCAGATGACGATTATTACCCTCATCGGCGCAATCGGCGTGCCGTTGCTGTGGTTTACCCGCCCGGCCAACCCGGAGATGTCTCCCCGGCGCGAGTTGTTGGTCTATTACGCCATCCTGGCTTTTGCGGCAGTGGGTAGCATCATCTTGGTTGCCATCCTGGGTCTGTACGTCGAAGCCGATGCTGCATGGCACCAAGTGACGGTTCGCGATACCGATTTCACGCCGACCCATATTGGCTTGTTCTATTTCGCCATTCCGCTGGCCGCTGTCGGTGCGATCCTGGGCTTTGTCCTGCTCCATACCCGTGTGCCGTATTTCACCAATCGGGTCTCCATGCCGATGGCCTTGATTGTGGCGGCGCCGGTGCTGATCATGCCCAATCTGGGTTTGAACGAGTGGGGCCATACCTTCTTCTATGCTGAAGAGTTGTTCGCCGCGCCGATTCACTGGGGCTTCGTGCTGTTGGGTTGGGGCTTGTTCGCGATTGGTGGACTGATCATCCAGATTCTCCAGCGCGTTCGAGAGTTGACGGTACTGAATGTCAAAGGCGCGCAAGCCTGAGACGCCTCCCCCGGCATAAGCCTCTGGAGTGAACACAAAAAGCGCTGGCTCAGGCCAGCGCTTTTTTTATGCTGTTCCAACAACAGGCGGTCGGTGTCGCTCCGCTGCGTTGTCGTTGTCCAAATCTGGCTCTGCATCGAGAGCGAACTCACCCTGTGCAGCGATATCAATGCAGGTCTTGATCGCATTGGCCCCGTAGAAACGCCTGGCTGGTTGCGAGGCGACAGATCTTCGCCTGTACCCCGTCGCCTCTAAAATGTGTGGATTCCCCGAAGCATGCATGGGGCGATCTGGCTTTAACGGGAGGAACAGCTGCCTGTCCCTGGACATGCGGTCTGCAGTCGGGTGGCGTTTCAAGGTCACATCACCACGAACAGGAAAGGCATCGGGAGGGTTGCTGAGGAATCGATGGTTGGGGACAAAAAAAGGCGGCCAGAGCTGGCCGCCATATGAGCTGAATCGAATGTGGGATACGAATCAGTAGCGGTATTCCCCATTCTGGATCGCCTGGTGAATCGGCAAGGTCAACAGCGCATAGGTATCGGTGCCGGGCAGCCAGACGTAGAGTGGGTCGCTGACCTTGTTGACATCGAAGCCATCGGACTTGAGGTCGGTCTTCTTGTATTTGAACGTCCCGGTGGTTTCCATCTGCTGACGCAGGCGCAGGAAGACAGGAACGGCATACGGTGGCAATTCCTTGCGCATGAAGGCCAGCAACGCTTTGAAATCGATTTCGGATTCGGGAATACAGGGCGTGATCGCGGCCATGCCGGCGCGGCCGTCTGTGTTCGGAATTTGAACGCCGTAGACGACAGCTTCCTCAATATGGGGATGGCTGCTGAGAATGCTTTCCAGCTCAGTGGTCGATACATTCTCGCCCTTCCAACGGAAGGTGTCGCCGGTGCGGTCCACAAACTGGTAGTGGCGGCAACCGATATGACGAATCAGGTCGCCCGTGTTGAAGTAGACGTCACCTTGGGTAAACACGTTGCGCAGCAATGCGGCTTCGGTTTTTTCCTTTTGCGTGTAGCCCACGAAAGGCGTTGCCTTGGTGATCTTTCCGAGCAGCAACCCAGGCTCTCCGTCATCGGCGGGGACCAGGTAACCATCGGCATTGCGCACCGGCTGCTCGGTTTCCTTGTCATACTTGACCAAGGCGATGTTGCCGCCGCCGAATCCGATGGTGTTGTCCATGTTAAAGACATTCAGAAACGCCACGTTGCCTTCGCTGGAGGCGTAGAACTCGTAAATATTGTCGACCGCGAAGCGCTGGCGGAATTCCTTCCAGATCGTCGGCCGCAGCCCGTTGCCGATCATCATCCGGACCGGGTTGTCGGCGTCATCATCCTGCGGTGGCCGGTTGAGCAGATAACGACACAGCTCGCCGACATAACCGAAACCCGTGCAGCGATAGTGATGAATATCCTTCCAGAATTCGCTGGCACTGAAGCGCCGACGAATGACCACGGCGGCCGGGCCAGCGACGATGGCGCCCCAGCAGACCAACAGGCCAGTGGCGTGGTAGAGCGGCAGCGTGAGGTAGAACACGTCGTCCGGCCGCATTCCCGAAACGACGTGTCCGAAACCCGCGTGAGCCGCGAGCCAGCGTTCATGATTGGTGATGGATGCTTTGGGCATCCCGGTGGTGCCGGACGTATAGATGTAGAACAGGAAGTCCGACTTGGTGACGGTGGCCGTTGTCGGCGGGTTCTCGGTGCTTAGAGCGGCAACGATGCGGGCGAGATTCTGGTAGTTGTCCGGTTCTTGACCGAAGTCGCGCAGTGTGTCGGTATCGGCCATGAAATAGTAGGCATCGGCTGGCAACTCGAGCTCGCCACGCACAGCTTCGATCGGCTCGACGAGTTCCTCGGCAACGATGGCCAGGACCGGCTTGACCAGATTGATGCTGTGGGAGAGCACTTTCCCTGTCTGTGAGGTATTGATGAGGGCAGCCACGCCGCCGACCTTGGCGATTCCGACGGCGCAGAACAGGAATTCGGGCCGATTTTCCATGAACAGGGCGACCACATCGCCTTTCTTGACGCCTTTTTGGAGCAGAAAATGCGCAACCCGGTTGGCTTGGGCATTGAACTCCTTGTAGGAGTACCGCCGATCCTGATAGAAAATGGCGGGGTTGTCGGCATAGCGGCGCGCCGAATTCTCGATGACCGAACCCAAGGAAGTATGGTGGCGAAGGGGATTCAGGATCCGGCCCGCCTTGATGAAATTGGGAATACGGGCGGCAAGCCTTGGGGTCTGCTTGATCACTTGGCCCAGATGAATTCGGTCGGTGCTCATGAAACCGGGTCTCCCTCGTGCGACGGTCGTTGGCGTGAAATCAATGGGGGCATCCGTGCGCTCGGGCCAATCAGGTCGGCCGTCGGCCAGGCTAAACCATTGGAAGGGATGGAAGGTTAATGCAGCCAAGGAAGGGAGTCAAAGCCATTGATCCTGCTTTTGCTTGTTCCGGGATCAGGGCTCCCAGCACAGGCGACCCCGAACTGTCATCTTCGACCGCTAGAGTGTCAGCGTTTGAATATGACAGCCTGACATGCCGGGTCGATCCCCGCCAAGATAAGGGGATGGTCTGGTGCCGAGTCTTCGGATGACTGTTTTGCGCGTTCGTCTCCCCTTGCTGTTGACTGTTGGAATCATCGCGGCGATGTTCTGGCATCTGCACACATGGCGACATCCGGGCGTACCCGCATCCGAAGCCGTACCGGCCTTGATGGACGCTCGGGACGACATGACGTCCGACGCACTGGCTCGCAGCCTTGCCAACCCGTTGCTGCCCACTGTCACGCTGCCTACAGCCGCGATTGCGGCTGCAGGGCCAAGCTCGCTATCGGCTCGGCTGCGAGGCGTGAGCACGGGGTTCGCTTTCCCATTGGCGATCATCGAATACGAAGGCCAGACTCACGTGCTGGGGGAAGGCGGTGTGCTGGAGTCCAATGTCCAACTTCACCAGATTTTCTCGGATCATGTGGTGCTGCAGCACAACGGCCGCAAGACAGTGCTGCCTCTGTATCCTGAAGCCGGCACCGAGCCCGGCCCGCACGACTTGCAGCCCGAGACGGCGCAGGCGGGCCGTACGGATGGGGTTCAGGACGAGGATATGGCGCGCTGGCTGAACGATCTCTCAGAAGCTGATCCAGATACCGCGGTCTGGGTGCGTGAACGGATGAAGGAGTTGCATGATAGGGAAGAGCTTCATGACTGAGGTAAGCCGGCGGAGATGGGCGATCGTGTGCGTGGCGCTGATTCTGGGGTTCTCCGGGGCGGGGCTGCGGGCACAGACCAACGAGCCGGTCACGCTGAATTTCCAGGAAGCCGAGTTGGGTGCAGTGATCGAAGCCATCGGGCGGATCACGGGTCGGAGTTTTGTCGTGGATCCGCGTGTCAAGGGACGGGTCACCGTGATCTCTCCAGGACCGCTGCGTCCTGCCGAGGTTTACCAGATCTTTTTGTCGGTGCTGGAGGTGAACGGCTTCTCGGCGGTCGAAGAAGGCGCCGTGACGAAGATCGTTCCGGATGTCAACGCTCGGCAGAGTGGCACGCCGGTGCGTATCGGCACACAGCAGCCTGCTGAGGACGGCCTTGTCACCCAAGTCATTCCGCTCACCTATATCCCCGCAGCTCAACTCGTTCCCGTTTTGCGCCCGCTGGTACCACAGAACGGGCTGGTGGCGGCCTATGCCGATACCAATACCCTGCTGATCTCCGACCAGGCGGCCAATGTCGGCCGCCTGGTCGAAATCGTGCGCGCGCTCGATCGGCCGACGCACAACCAGCAACAAGTCATCGCGCTGACGCAGGCGTCCGCAACGGAGGTCGTGCGCGCCCTGAAGGCGCTGGCCGGCGAAGGTGCGGCCAGCCAGGTGGTGGCGGATGAGCGTACCAACAGTGTGATCCTGAGTGGCGATCGCGCCACCCGTGCACGACTGCAGCAGCTGGTCCAACAGCTGGATGGCCCCCGCAGTGCCGGCGGCAATACCTATGTTGCCACGTTGCGCTACGCCCGTGCCGAACAGGTGGCCCCAATCATTGCCAGCATTCTGGGCGGTGCAGTCGCCGGCAAGGCCGCTGACGGCACACCCGCACCCGCTCCAGGTAACAGCGATCGGGCTCGTGTCCAGGCCTATGCCGCCACCAATGCCGTCGTGATTACCGCGGCGCCCGATCAGATCGCGACCGGTCGTTCGGTCATCGAACAGCTCGATATCCGCCGGCCGCAGGTCATGGTCGAAGCATTGATCGTTGAAGTATCGGCGGACCGCAGTAAGGAGGTCGGCGTGCAGTGGGCCGTGAGCGGGATATCCGATGGTTCGGGGCCCGCAGGCTTGATCAATTTCGCCAACAGCGGTTTGAGCCTGGGCACACTGGCCACCAGTTTGCTGGGCTCGCGTGACGATACGGGAACCACGACGGGTGGTTCGACCGATGGTATCTCGGTTGGCGAAGGTGGAACCCTGGCGATCGGCAAGGTCAATGGCAGCGGGACCGACTGGGCCGTGTTGCTGCGCGCCCTGCTCAGCGACACCGACACCAATATCCTGTCGACACCGACCCTGCTGACGCTCGACAACGAGGAAGCCGAAATCGTCGTCGCCCAGACCGTGCCCTTCCTAACGGGGCAGTTCACCAACACCGGCGCCAGTGACTCGGCACTCAATCCGTTCCAGACCATCGATCGGCAGGATGTCGGCCTGACGCTCAAGATCAAGCCCCAGATCAATGAAGACGGCACCGTGCTCCTCAAGGTCGAGCAGGAGGTGGCCAGTGTGGAGCAGGCGAGCAAGGCCCGGATCGGTGCCGTGGATGTGGTCACCAACAAGCGCGCCATCAAGACCAATGTGCTGGTCGACAATGGCGCAACCATCGTCCTGGGGGGATTGATCGACGATCAGCTGTCCGAGGGGCAGAGCCGCGTTCCCGGATTGTCGTCGATTCCAGTACTGGGAGCCCTGTTTCGATTTGACAACAGCCGGGTGGTCAAGCGCAATCTGATGGTCTTTCTGCGCCCGACAGTCTTGTTGATGGCCGAGGATAACCAACTCGCGACGCACGGCAAGTACGAGGCCATCCGGCAGCAACAGCTCCGGGCACGCGAGCCGGTATTGCCATCGCGCTCCCTGCTTCCGGAAGTGGCGCCCGGAGAGGAGATGGCGCCGATCGAGGAGGGCGGCGGTGTCCGCCGGTGACGAAAACGGCTTGCTGCCGTTCGCCTTTGCCCGCCGGCACGGGCTGATTGTCGGCGAACTCGATGCTCAGCAGGCACGGGTCTGGTACCGGCCCGATGCCAATCTGAGCGTGCTGAGCACGCTGAGAGTCCGCCTGAACCGGCCGCTGACGTTGGTCGAGCTGTCGGCGGAGGAATTCGAGGCCGCTCTCAATCGCTGCTACAGCGGCGAGGGTGGCGCCGCGGCCGAGGTGATCGACAGTCTGGATCAGGCCGGCGACCTCCACGACTTGGCACTCGCCTTGCCGGAGCCGGCCGACCTGCTGGAACAGGCCGATGATGCCCCCATCATCCGGCTGATCAATGCCATTCTGACCGAGGCGGTGCGCGAAGGCGCGTCGGACATTCACTTCGAACCTTTTGCCAAGACCATGCGGGTGCGCCTGCGGGTGGACGGTGTGCTGCGTGAAGTGTTGCGCCCCAAGGCCGCGCTGGCACCGCTCCTGGTTTCGCGCATCAAGGTGATGGCGCGGCTCGATATCGCCGAGAAGCGCCTTCCGCAGGACGGCAGGATTTCGCTGCGCATTGCGGGGCGCGCGGTGGATGTGCGCGTTTCGGTGCTTCCCTCAGGCCATGGCGAGCGGGTGGTCATGCGGCTGCTGGATCAACAGGCAGGGCGATTGTCGCTGCGCGAAATCGGTTTCGAGGCGGCCGAACGGGAACGGCTCGTGTCATGGATCGCGGAGCCCCATGGCATCGTGCTGGTGACCGGCCCGACCGGGTCGGGCAAGACCACCACGCTCTATGCCGCATTGAGTCATCTCAACGAATCCAGCCGCAACATCATGACGGTCGAGGACCCCATCGAGTATTTCCTCGAGGGGATCAGCCAGACCGCTGTGAATACCAAAGTGGATATGAGCTTCGCGCGCGGTTTGCGGGCCATCCTGCGCCAGGACCCGGATGTCGTGATGGTGGGGGAGATCCGTGACCTCGAAACCGCCCGCATCGCCGTGCAGGCGAGTCTGACCGGGCATCTGGTGCTGTCGACTCTGCACACCAATAGCGCCATTGGCGCCGTGACCCGTCTCGTGGATATGGGCATCGAGCCGTTCCTGATCGCCTCCACGCTGCTTGCAACCACCGCGCAGCGCCTGGTGCGCCGCTTGTGTCCCGATTGCCGGCGGGCAGCGCCTCCCGATGCGCGCGAACGTGTTCTGCTGGGTTTGCACGACGCGGAAACACTGCCGGTGATCTATCACCCTGTTGGATGCCCGGCCTGTCGACAGACCGGTTACCGGGGACGCACGGCCATCTACGAGATGATCGGCATCGACGGAAGCCTACGTCGCATGATCCACGATGGTGTTCCCGAAGCCGAGATGGAAGCCATGGCGCGCCGGCAATCGGCCCCCTTGCGTGAGGCCGGGCTCGCCAAGGTGCGCGCCGGCGTGACCACGCTCGATGAAGTGCTGCGTGTGAGCCGGCAGGAGTAGTCATGGCGGCGTTCCAGTTCGAAGCCATTGACGCGGGTGGACGTCGGCACCGGGGCGTTCAGGAGGGCGATCACCCGCGCCAAGTGCGCGCGCGTCTGCGTGAGCAGGGGTTCACGCCGCTGGCGGTGACGCCGATCGTGGAAACCTCGCCACGCGGGCAACACCATGGCCGTCGTCTGGGGGTGCGCGCGCTGGCCCTGATGACGCGGCAGATCGCGATGTTGCTGCGCGCGGGCGTCCCACTCGCTGAGGCCCTGCAGACGGTAGCGAACCAGACGCCCAAGCGCGCGGCGCGCGGCATCTTGCTGGCGATACACGGTCAGGTGAGTGAAGGGTTGCCGCTGGCGGCCGCCATGCGGCGCTTTGCGCGCGTATTTCCGGCCGATTATGTCGCAACAGTCGCCGCCGGTGAGCAGACGGGACATCTGGATGCGGTTCTGGAGCGCCTCGCCGAACACACCGAGAATCGGGACCGACTGCGCCGGAGCGTGACGGCGGCCATGATCTATCCGGCTCTGTTGAGTCTCGTCTCGATCGGAATCGTCGTGGCCATGCTGGTGTTTGTCGTGCCTGAAGTGGTCCAGGTGTTTGCCGGCATGGATCGACCGTTGCCGTGGTTGACACAGGCACTGATCGGCTTGAGCGCGTTTCTGCGGGATTGGGGGATCGGGTTACTGATGACCGCCGGGTTGAGTGTCGTGGTGTTCTTGCGGGCGCTGCGTCAAAACGCATTTCGCAACCGTTGGCACCGCGCGCTGTTGCGTCTGCCGCTGCTCGGTGGCGTGCTTGCCGGCAATGACATCGCCCACTTCACACGGACTTTTGGATTGCTGGTGAGCAGCGGCGTTCCGGTGGTCGAGGCCATGCGTATCGGTGCGGCCGTGCTGTTGCACCTGCCGTTGCGCGAGGCCGTGCTCGAGGCCGCCGAGCGCGTTCGTGAAGGATCGGGGGTGTTCAACAGTCTACAGCGAACCGGCCGCATCCCACCCATGACGCTGCATCTGATCGCCAGCGGGGAGGGCAGCGGTCGTCTGGGCGAGATGCTGGAACGGGCAGCGCACCAGTTAGAGCAAGATCAGGAAGCGTGGATCAACGCGGCTGTCCGGGTACTGGAGCCGTTGCTGATCCTGCTCATGGGCGGGATCGTGCTCGTCATCGTCCTGGCGATTCTGCTGCCGATTTTCGACTTGAATCAACTCATGGCCTAGGAGTCCATATGCCGAAACCCAAGCGCGCGAAGGGATTCACCCTCATCGAAATCATGGTGGTGGTGGTGATCCTGGGCATCCTGGCGGCACTGATCGTGCCGAACATCATGGACCGCCCGGACATGGCGCGAGTCACCAAGACCAAGCAGGACCTGCGTGCTCTGCAAACCGCGCTCAACCTCTATCGGCTCGACAATTACCGCTATCCCACGACGGATCAGGGGCTCGAGGCGCTGGTCGAAAAGCCTGCCATCGAACCGATTCCGCCGGCCTATCGTCAAGGGGGGTATCTCGATCGCATGCCCAAGGACGCCTGGGGTCGACCCTATCGCTACCTTAGCCCCGGGTTGAACGATGAAGTGGAGATCAGCAGCCTGGGCGCCGATGGCAAGCCGGGGGGCGAGGGCGTCAACGCCGATATCCAGAGCTGGGATCTGGACTAGCCAATGCGCGAGGCGGCCGGCTTCACCTTGATCGAACTGATGATCGTGATCGTGATCATCGGGGTCATCAGCACGGTGGCGCTGCTGTCGACCCGCGGTCCGGATCCCGGACGGGTGCTGGCCCGTGAGGCCGATCGGCTGGTCCTTTGTATCGATCAGGCCATCGAGGTCGCCGTGGCCGGCCCGCGTCATCTGGGCATGCGTGTGGACCCGACTCATTATGGCTTTCGAATCTACCGTGCCGGGAAATGGGAAAAACTGTCACACCCACCGTGCCGGGATCGCGCCTGGCCACCCGGATTGCGTTGGCGCACCGAGGTGGAGGGGCGACGGCTGCCCACGGCTGGGGGCGATGCGCAGACACCGCAGATCTATCTTCTGGGCAGCGGCGAGGTGAGCCCGTTCCGGATCGAGCTGGAGCAATCCGGGGTGCGCTGGATCGTCACGGGGACCGGCTGGGGCGAGGTTCGCCGCCAACTGGCCAGCCCTTGAGCGCGATGCGTCGCCAGAACGGATTCACGTTGCTGGAAGTCATGGTGGCTCTGCTGGTTACTGCGGTCGCGCTCGCCGCGTTGGTGCAGACGGTGGGACGCGCCGCGGTCGATACCGGATACCTGCGGGATCGAACCCAGGCGGCGTGGGTGGCGCAGAATGTGATGACCGACCTGCGTCTGGCGACGGAGTGGCCGGCACTGGGCACGCGGCGCGGCCAGACGACGCTGCTGGGCCGCACCTGGTATTGGCAAGCCCGCGTCGTGGCTGCAGCGGACCCGGGCTTGCGCAAGGCCGAAGTGACCGTGGCAAGCGATCAGGCGCTGCAGCAGGGGCTGGGGCTCTGGGCAATCTACCTGGGGGAGCCGTGAGGACTCGCGTCGCCGGATTCACTTTGCTGGAATTGCTGGTGGCGATGATGGTGTTCTCGGTCCTGAGCATACTGGCCTACCAGGGCGTTCGGGGCGCGTTGCGCGCCGAGGAGGGCGTGCGCGAGGCGCAGGCGCAATGGACTGCCCTGGAGCGCGCCCAGACACTGTTCGAGCGCGATATCACCCAGCTCGCGGCGCGTAGCGTGCGGGATGCCCGTGGTGATCGTCAGCCGCCGCTTGTGGCCCGCGCGGGACAGCTGGATCTGGTCCGTGCAGGCGTGCCCAATCCGCTGGATTTTCCGCGCGCCGATCTGATGCGCGTACGCTACCGTTTGGCTGATGGGCGTTGGGAGCGGGCGGCGAGTCCAATCCTGGACGCAGCGCCGGGTGACGAGCCAGTGTTCACCGTCGTATTGACGGGGCTGCGGGCCGTTGAGTTGACCTGGCTTGACCAGGAGGGCCGCTGGCGCAGCGACTGGCCGCCACCGGGAGGCGCTGCCGATGTTCTGCCGCGCGCGCTCTCGCTGCGCTGGGACATCGCGGGTTGGGGGCGGCTCGAACGACGCTGGGTATTGCCGTGATCAGCGGCGCATCGAATTCCGAGCGGGGTGTGGCTTTATTGGGGGCGGTGCTGTTGGCAGCTATCGTCACCGTTCTGGCGGTGGCTTGGCTCGATCGACTTGATGTCTTTGTCGGCCGCGCGAGTGGCGTTCTGGAAGAACTCCAGGCGGCAGACCACGTCGCGAGCATGGAAGCATGGGCGGTTGTGGTGTTGCGCCGCGATGGGGCGGGTGCCACGGTGGACCACCGGAATGAAGTGTGGGCGAGGCCTTCCACGACTTTATCCGTTCCCGGGGGGCAAGCGCGTGGCTCACTGAGCGATCTACAGGGACGGTTCAATCTCAATGCACTGGTGATCGGCGGGGAGCCCAATGCAGCTGCCATTGTTTTTTTCAAGGCGCTGCTGCGGCGCTTGGATTTGTCCAATGTGCGTGTGGAGGCGATCATTGACTGGCTCGATCCCGACACGATCGCCCTGCCCGGAGGTGGGGAGGATGTGCTCTACCTGCGTGCGGAACCGTCCTATCGGGCGGCGAACGGGCCGATGGCGTCAGTTCAGGAGCTGCGCTTCGTCGCGGATATCGATGGCAGGACCTTGGCGCGGCTGATGCCTTATGTGGTTGCCTTGCCCGAGCCTGGCGCCATCAACGTCAATACGGCGCCCCCCTTGATTCTGGATGTCCTGGCCGGCGGCCGAGGCGGAGAAGAGCTGGCCCGTCGGGCGCTTGCGAAGCCGTTTGCCAGCCTCCAGGACTGGCTGGCGGCTGCGCCCGGTACGCCAGCGGATTTCTCGACCCTGGTGACCACGACCAGTGACTATTTTCAGCTCGATACCATCACCACAGTGGGACGGCGCACATGGCATTACGAAACCCGATTGCGACGCAACGGCAAAGACGTTTCCGTTCAGGCGCGACAGCGACGAATCGAGACCAATGAAGGGCTGGCTGATTCATCTGCCCGCGGATGATGCGGGGGTCGTGACCTGGCAGGCGATCGGCGTCGCCGAAGGCGTGTCACCCGCCTCCAATGGCGCTCCGCCGATCCAGCCGCCGCCGGAGCCGGGCGCGGTGTGGGCATTGGCGCCGACCTCCCGGCTCTTGCTGCAGACCTTGGCGTTGCCCGTGCGCGGGCGTGAGGCCTTGGTGCGCGCGGTTCCCTATGCGATGGAAGAGTCCTTGCCGGGTGAGCTCGAAGAGTATGATTTCACCATTGGGCAACGCCAGCCGGACAAATGCATTCCGGTGGTGGCGGTGAGCCGGCACGATCTGGCGCGTTGGCGCGATCGGCTTGCCGAGCTCGGATTTCCGACTGTACCGCTGTTGCCGGCGTGCCTGGCGCTCGCCTGGGAGCCCGGCTACTGGACCGTGGCCTTGGGGTCTCGGGAGGTCAATGTCCGTACCGGCCCCTGGACGGGATGGGGCTGCGAGCCCGAGGCGCTCGCACCAATGCTGCGTCGCCTGTGGGGCAACGTCGACGATCCACCAGCGACGGCGCTCAGGGTGATCGCTGATCCAGCGCAGGTTCAGGAACTCGCCGAGATGTTGCCGGAAATCAGCATGTCGTCATGGCCACCGGAACAGGGTTGGCAACGTCCGGCCCGGGAAACGGTAGCCGGCTTGGCGCTGGGCAATACGGGGAGCGCACAGGATGAGGCAATGCCTGCAATCTTGAAGCGCTGGCGTTTGCCGGTGGCGATGGCTGTCTTGTGGGGAATGGTGGCTGCCGGATATCCAATTTATCAGACCCTTGTTCTGGAACAGCAGCAGCGCCAGTTGAGCGAGCAGATGGCGCAACTCTATCGCGAGACCTTTCCCGAGGCACGTCGCGTGGTCGATCCGGCGATCCAGATGGCCCAGGCGCTGAAGCAGTTGCGTCAGGGCAGTGGGGCGGATCCCTTGCTGCGCCTCCTGGCGACGGTATCGGCGCCGTTGACGGATCTGCCGGACTATGCCCTCGAAGATCTGCAATATCAGGATGGAACGTTGGAGCTCTCGGTGCGGACATCGGATCTGGCAGCACTGGAGGCGGTGACTCCACTCCTGGGGCAATCCGGCGTGGCCATGAGCCGGTTATCCGCAGCCAGTGATAATGGGCGCACCCGCGCGCGTATTCGCCTGGAGTTTCGATCGTGAGCCTGCGCGGTTGGTGGAAACAACGCAGCCTGCGCGAGCAGCGATTGCTGCTGCTGGCTGCGGCGATGGCCTTGGTGGCGGGCTGGATCGCGGGCGTTGTCCAGCCGGGGATTCGGCGCTGGCATGATCTGACGGCAACCGTGGCCGCACAGCGGGTCGAACTGGCCAGGATGCAGGAAGCCGCTGCGGTGATCGGTGAATTGCGGGCGATCACGGTCGCATCGGCTGCGAACGGCGAAAGCCCGCTGCTCGCAGCGCAGCAATTGGTGCGCGAGCTGGCCTTGGAACCGTTCGTCGTGGAAGCGCAGAGCCAGGGTGACGCGGCGGTGCAGATGAGCTTCCACGAGGTGCCTTATGAAAGCCTGTTGCACTGGATCAATGGCCTGCCACAACGGGGGCTGCGTGTCCGTGTTCTGAGCTTCTCGCCAAGCGCGGAGCAGGGGCGCTGCCAGGTACAGATCACCCTGGAGCAGACCACTTCGTAAACGCATCATCCCTGCGGGGAAGGGAATCTCGGCGGCTCGACACGGATTACCGGCGTCAGGCGGTGGCTCGCCAGCTCAAGCGCCCGTGTCTGCGGCGCTCATGATCATCGTGAGGACGACGGCGAGAAGGGGATAAGCCGCCCGACGGGGGCTTGGCCGGATCTCCGAATTGCATGCCTGAATGCGGATCAGCCGCCGGGATCAATGGGGGTGGGGCGTTCGCTGCACCGGGATCCCATGTAAGGCCGATGGGGTTACCGCGGCGTGGCTTGCGGGACAGGCGGGATTGGCGGAGAAGGAGGGATTCGAACCCTCGGATCCCTTGCGGGATCAACGGTTTTCGAGACCGCCCCGTTCAACCGCTCCGGCACCTCTCCGCGGGGGCGTGAACTATAGCGGATTTCGTAGGGCAGTAAAAGCCATGCGCAATCGATTTGCCCTGAGGAGTGATGGTCATGTCTGCGCGTCCCCGCCTTCCTGGAGCGATATGGGCCTTGGGCAGCGTCAGTTTGCTGATGGACACCTCCTCGGAGCTGATCCATAGCCTGTTGCCGGTGTTTCTGGTGGTGACGCTCGGGACCTCAGTGGCGGTGGTCGGGATGATCGAAGGAATCGCCGAGGCCACGGCTGCCCTGGCCAAGGTGTTCTCCGGCGTGCTGAGTGATCGGGTGCGTCGACGCAAAGGGCTCACGGTTCTGGGTTATGGGTTGGCGGCGCTGGTGAAGCCGCTGTTTCCGTTGGCGGGCAGCGCGACGACTGTTCTGGTGGCGCGATTTATCGATCGCGTCGGCAAAGGCATTCGCGGCGCGCCGCGTGACGCGCTGGTGGCCGATCTCACGCCACAGGCCGTTCGCGGTGCGGCCTACGGCCTGCGCCAGGCGCTCGACACCGTCGGCGCCGTGGCCGGTCCTCTGCTGGCGCTGATCTTGATGGGATGGTTCGCCGGGGATATCCGCGCGGTGATGTCGGTGGCGGTAATCCCCGCGGTACTGTCGGTGTTGATCCTGATGCTGATGGTTCGCGAGCCGCCGCGGGCCGCGCCGGCTTCACCGCCGTCGTCACCACTCAGGCTATCGGTATTGAGCGATCTGCCGGGTCGATACTGGGCCGCGCTGGGCTTTGCCAGTCTGCTCACCCTGGCGCGTTTCAGCGAGGCATTTCTGGTGCTGCGCGCCGAAGATCTCGGATTCGCAATGCGCCAAGTCCCCCTCGTGATGGTGGTGATGAATCTGGCCTATGCGGCTTCGGCCTATCCCGCCGGTGTCCTGGCGGATCACCGCTCCCGTCGGCTGCTGATGGCGGCGGGTCTGGTGGTGTTGATCGCATCGGATCTGGTTCTGGCCAGTGCCTCTGGTACGGGTATGTTGATGGGCGGGGTGGTGTTGTGGGGCTTGCACATGGGTTTGACGCAAGGTCTGCTGTCGACGCTGATCGCGGACGCGGCGCCGCCCGAATTGCGCGGAACCGCCTTCGGTGTGTTTCATCTGGCCACCGGGATCGCGACTTTTCTCGCCAGTGCGCTGGCTGGCGTGCTGTGGAGCGGGTATGGGGCGTCTGCGACGTTTGGGTTCGGGGCTCTCGTCACCGCGCTGGCCTTGCTGGGACTGTTTCGCTTCGCGCACGCGGACCAGAGGTAGTGCCGTCGATTTTCCAGGGGCTCGGGGCGGGTGAGTGGAGGCGGCGACGGCCGCGTCGGATCTTGTGTCGGTACGCATTCGCACCGCTCGGGATTTGTGCTCTAATGCGCCCCTATGTTTCGCCCCTTTGAACTGTTCATTGGTTTGCGCTACAGCCGCTCTCGCCGGCGCAACCACTTCATCTCGTTCATCTCGCTCATCTCGATGCTCGGGGTGATGCTGGGTGTGGCTGCATTGATCGTGGTGCTGTCGGTGATGAATGGTTTCGAGCAGGAGTTGCGTCAGCGCATCCTCGGCATGACGGCGCACGCCACCGTCAGCAATTTCGATATCCGCGTCGAGCAGTGGCCGCGATTGGCGGATCAGGTGGCTGGGCATCCTCATGTGATCGGCACCGCACCTTACATCGAAGGCGAGGCCATTTTTCGCCATGGCCGGATTCTCACGGGCGGCATGCTCTACGGGGTGTTGCCAGCGCGTGAAGGCCAGGTTTCTGAAGTCGGGCAGCGCATGGTGGCAGGCCGACTGGAAGACCTGACCGACGGGGGTTATGGCGTCGTTCTCGGCAAGGCGCTAGCCGAAGCATTGGGCGTGGGAATCGGGGATGCGGTCGATCTGATGGTGCCGCAGGCCAATCTGACGCCAGCTGGGCTGATCCCACGTCTGCGGCGGTTCCGCGTCGTCGGCGTGTTCGAGGTCGGCATGTACGAATACGATCGGACGCAGGCCTTTGTACATCTGGCCGACGCGGCCCGGCTGATGAGTCTGGGCGACGCGGTGAGCGGTGTGCGGCTCAAGCTCGATGATGTCTATCGGGCGCCACAGGTGAGTCGAGATCTGGTTCAGGTGCTCGATCCGGGATACTTCGCGACGGACTGGACCCGCCGCCACGCCAATTTCTTCCGCGCCATCCGAACCGAAAAGACGGTGATGTTCATCATCCTGGCCATGATCGTCGGGGTGGCGGCGTTTAACATTGTCTCCACGCTGGTGATGGTGGTGACTGACAAGCAGGGCGATATCGCCATCCTGCGCACGCTCGGCGCGTCCCCGGCCAGCATCATGGGCGTGTTCATCGTCCAGGGTGTGTTGATCGGTACCGTGGGAACCCTGGCCGGCGTGGCGGTTGGCGTTCTGATTGCGCTCAACGTGGAGACGCTGGTTCCATTCATCGAACGAGCGGCGGGATTCCAGTTTCTGCCGGCCGATGTCTATTACATCAGCGAGCTGCCCTCACGCCTTGAAATCACGGACGTGGTTCGCATCTCCGTCCTGGCGTTTGCATTGTCTTTGCTCTCGACTCTGTACCCTGCTTGGCGTGCGGCGCGCATCGATCCGGCTGAGGCATTGCGCTATGAGTGATCCGCAAACGGTACTGACCTGTCAGGGTCTGGTGCAGCGGTTTCGACAGGGACAGAGCGAAGTGCCGGTGCTCGATGGCGTGGATCTGACACTGTCTGCCGGAGAACAGGTCGCCATCGTAGGGGCATCCGGGTCGGGCAAAAGTACGTTGCTGCATCTACTGGGCGGCTTGGAGCGTCCCGTTGCGGGCGAGGTCAAGGTGCTTGGTGAATCGATGCACCGCCTTGGCAACGCGGCGCGGGGCCGGCTGCGCAATCGGGCGATGGGCTTCGTCTACCAGTTTCATCATCTGATGCCGGAGTTCAGTGCACTCGAGAACGTGGCCATGCCGCTGTTGCTGCGTCGCGCGGCACCCCAGGAGGCTGAGGATCGCGCCCAAAATATGCTGGAGCGGGTGGGCCTGGGCGGACGCCTGCATCATCGGCCGGCTCAACTTTCCGGTGGTGAGCGTCAGCGGGCCGCCTTGGCGCGGGCACTCGTCACTGAACCGCCCTGTGTTTTGGCCGATGAACCTACGGGTAACCTTGATCCCGGAACCGCCGGCCATATCTATGACCTCATGCAAACGCTCAATCGCCAATTGGGAACGAGCTTCCTCATCGTCACCCATGACATCAATCTGGCGCACCGCATGGATCGGGTACTGCGCCTCGAGGCAGGGAGTCTGCACCCTTTCTGATGGCGGGCGGTAATGCCCGCGGTGGTTCTGGCGGCCTATGTCGCGGGCATGTTGGCGCTTCAGCTCAGCCCGGTACTGCCGGGGTTCCGACAATGCCTGTTCTTGGGCCTGATCCCGCTGGGCGCCATGGTGGCAGCGGTCGCCACCCGTTCACGCTGGATGTTGCCATTGGCCGCAGTAATGACCGGGATCTGGTGGGCCGCGGTTTCAGGTGCGGCGCTTCTGGCTCAACGCCCCGAATTGCCGCCTCGGGGCGTAACCACCACCGTGGTGGTTCGCATCCTGGACTTTCCGCAATCTCGTGGAATCCATCAGCGCTTGCTGGCTGAAGTGGTGTCGAGCGATGCGGGGCCGGCGGTCGTCGTGTCCGGCGCACGGCTGCGGATTTCCGATTACGGTCAGGGCCGCCTCTACAGACCGGGTGAAACCTGGCGCTTGACGCTGCGTCTGCGCGCTGCCCGGGGACTGCGCAATCCGGGAGTCTTCGATTACGAAACCTGGCTGTTCCGGCAGAACATCGTTGCGACTGGCTATGTTCGGGAGGATTCCGCCAACGGGCGGCTCGAGGCTGCCCCTTGGGGCCTGGCTCGCCTTCGGGGTCACCTGGCGCAAAACCTGGAACGGGCCTTGGCCGATCATCCCCATGCCGGGCTTATCCGTGCGTTGGCCCTCGGTGATCAGGGCGCGGTGACATCCGAGCAATGGCGAGTATTCCGCGACACCGGTACGAGCCATATCGCGGTGGTATCGGGGCAGCACATTCTGATGGCTTCTGCACCCGTGTACGCCTTGACCCGCTGGTTGTGGCCACGCTTGCCGGCGGTGGCCTTGCGCTTGGCCGCGCCCAGGGCTGGTGCGATTGCGTTACTGGGTGCGGGCGGCGCCTATGGTCTTCTCGCGGGATTTTCAGTCCCGGTCCAGCGCGCGCTGCTGATGATGGCAGCTTTCGTGGCCGCACTCTGGTGGCGCCGCGAACGGTCCGGGGCCAGACTCCTTCTGACGACACTGGCTTTGGTGTTGACCCTTGACCCACGAGCAGCTCTGGCGCCGGGTACCTGGCTGTCGTTTGGCGCGGTGGGCTGCCTGTATGCCGGATTCGGCGGACGACTTGGGCGCTGGCGCGGCCTGAGCGCTCTGGTGCGCGCCCAGTGGCTGGTCACGCTGGGATTGGCGCCATTGTTGCTGCTCGCTTTTGGCCGTCTGTCGTGGGTGGCACCTGCAGCCAACTTGATTCTGGTCCCGGTATTCAGCGTGCTGTTGCTGCCGTTGATCCTTGCCGGCACGCTGCTGGGGGCGCTTTTCCCGGCCTTGGCCACGCCATTGTTGGGCGCTGCGGCGACCACGCTGTCGGTCCTGTGGACGCCGTGGGCAGGGTTGGCGAGCTGGCCGGTTGCGGCAAGCAGTCTGCCCATGCTGGATTGGATCGGGGTGGGGATGATGATAGGCGGTACGGCCTGGTTACTGGCCCCGCGGGGAACGCCAGGTCGCATCATGGGCGCGTTGCTGGTCGTTCTGGCGCTGATCCGACCGGGTCAGCCCATTGAGCCGGGGGTCGTGGAGGCCACCCTGCTGGATGTCGGCCAAGGGCAGGCTCTCGTCTTGCGCACGGCACGCCATGTTCTGCTCTACGACACCGGACCACGCATGGGCGATACCGATGCGGTCGAGTGGGTGATTGAACCCTATCTGCGCAGTGAAGGCATCGATCAAGTGGATCGGGTGATCGTCAGTCATGATGATATCGACCACAGTGGGGGCGCGGTCCGTCTGCGCCAGGTCATGGCCGTGCGCGAATGGTTGGGTGGTGGGGAGCATCCGTTCCCTGGAACGCGTCCCTGCCGAAGCGGCGAGACCTGGCGCTGGGATGGCGTAATGTTTGAAGTACTGTATCCCCCTGCAGGTTATCGCGGTTCGGATAACGAGGGGTCGTGTGTTCTGCAAATCACGGCGCCGGGGGGACGGATGCTGGTCATGGGCGACCTGGAACGCCGGGGTGAACGAATCTTGCTGAAGCAGGGCGTGGATGTACGTGCCGATGTGCTGATCGCGGGCCATCACGGCAGCGCAGGGGCCTCATCGGCCACGTTCCTGTCAGCGGTTGCTCCGCAATGGACATTGATTGCGGCAGGATATGGCAATCGCTGGAACTTTCCCGCGCGGGCTGTGCGCCGGCGCCTCGATCGGCAGGGAAGTGAATGGGTGGCTACGGGCGAGGCCGGGGCGGTGCAGGTGCGCCTCGATCCCGGCAAAGCGCTTCACGTGGTTGGGTGGCGGTGCAGATCGCGCCGGTATTGGCACTTGCCGGTCGAGTGTGGTGTTAAGGAATGAAGCATCCATGGTCGATCAAGTAGAATGCGGTCGATGGATCGCCGTGATGGACAGGAGTAGCGTCGATGTGGGAATTGGTACGGGCTGGCGGTTGGGTGATGATCCCCATCCTGCTGTGTTCGCTGGGTGCAGTGGCCATCGTCGCAGAGCGCTTGTGGAGCTTGCGCCGCGCGCGCATCGTACCGGCCGAGCTGATGCCACAGGTGCAGCAATGGATCAAGAGCGATCAGCTGAATGATGACGCGGTGCTCCGTTTGCGCCGCCATTCGCCTTTGGGCAAGGTTCTCGCGGCGGGCCTGGCCAGCCGCCACCTGGATCGGGCGGCCGTCAAGGAAAGCATCGAAGATGCGGGGCGGCATGAAGTCCATGAGCTTGAGCGATATCTCAATACGCTCGGAACCATTGCCGGTGTGACGCCCCTGCTGGGACTGCTGGGAACCGTGTTCGGCATGATTCGGATGTTTTCCGCGCTGACCTCCGCAGGGGTCGGCAATCCAGCGGATCTCGCGCACGGCATTGCCGAAGCACTCATCACCACGGCGGCGGGTCTGATCGTGGCCATCCCGGCCTTGGCGATGCATCGCTATTTGCGCGGATGGGTTGCTGATATCGTTGTCGAAATGGAGGCCGCATCCATCGCCTTGATCAATACCCTGTACGGTGGGGGTTTTCCGGCAACGCCGTCCGCGCCGCGCCGCCGGTCTCCGAAAGCGCGTGCGGTGGCTTCATGAAGCTCAGCCGGTCCCACCATGACGAGCCGGAGGTCAATCTCATTTCACTGATCGACGTACTGTTCGTGCTCGTGATCTTCCTGTTGGTCACCACCACCTTTGCCAAGCAGTCCGGTTTGCGTCTCGAGTTGCCTCAGGCGTCGCCGGCTCCGGAAACGGCAACCGATCCGGGGGTCACCGTGGCAGTGGATCGCAATGGCCGTTTCTACCTCGGAGAGCAGGCCGTGGTGAATTCCCGTCCGGAAACACTGCGCCGTGCGCTCGAACAGAGCCTGGGGACAGATCGCGACCGGCGAGTCGCGGTCCGCGCCGACGGGCGTGCCAGCCACCAGGCTGTGGTCACGGTCTTCGATGTGCTGGCGCAGATGGGGATACGGGATGTGGTGATCGAGACCGTTCAGCCAACGGAATCGCCGTGACATCAGCACAGACCACCTTGACGCCGTTCGAGATCTATCGGCGCCTGCTGCGCTACAGCCTCGCGCATTGGCCCATGTTTCTTGCCGCCGTCGTGGGGATGGTGATTTTCGCCCTGTCGGAAACCGCATTCGCTTGGCTCATGAAGCCGTTGCTCGATGGCAGCTTTGTGGAACGCGATCCCATGGTCATCCGCTGGATGCCGCCATTGGTCCTGGGGCTCTTTCTGGCCCGCGGCGTGGCAGCCTTTCTGTCGGACTATTGTATGGCCAACGTTGGCCAGCGTGTCATCAAGGCCATCCGTACTCAGCTGTTCGGCCATTTTCTGCATCTGCCGTGCACGTTTTACGACCACAATGCTTCCGGTCAGCTGCTGTCCAGCCTGACGTTTAATGTGGATCAGGTTGCCAACGCGGCGACTCAGGCGGTCACGGTCATGATCCGCGATAGTCTCAAGGTCGTGGGATTCATGGGTCTGATGTTCTACCTCAATCCCGGACTGGCCGTCTTCGCACTCATCATTGCGCCCCTCATTGCCGTTCTGATTCGATGGATCAGCCAGCGATTTCGCCGCATCAGCACGCGCATCCAGCATTCCATGGGCGAGCTCACCACCGCCTCCGAAGAGGTGATCAAGGGCCAGCGACTGGCCAAGGTCTTTGGGGCCCAAGACCATGAATCGCGTCGCTTCGAGCAGGTCAACGAGCGCAACCGCCGTCTGCTGATGAAGCGCGCGCTCACCCAGGCGGCAAGCAATCCGGTGATTCAGCTCATCGCCGCGATTCCGATGGCCGGTATCGTCTATGTGGCGACCAACGACAGCCTTTCCGGGGCGATGACGCCGGGCGCATTTGCTGCGTTTCTCGGTGCCATGGTGGGTTTGCTCAATCCCCTCAAGCAACTGACGACCGTCAACTCCACGCTGCAGCGAGGAATCGCAGCGGCGGGGAGCATCTTTGCGCTGCTGGAAGTGGCCAGCGAAACCGATACTGGGACACACCGCGTAGCGCGGGTACACGGCGCGGTGACTTTCGAGGCGGTGCGTCTTTGCTATGACCCGGCCAAGGGCGAGGTTCTCAAAGATATTGATCTGGTGATCGAGCCGGGACAGACGGTCGCTCTGGTGGGCCGTTCCGGAAGCGGGAAGACCTCCCTGGTCAATCTACTTCCACGATTCTATGAGCCGCAGCGTGGCCGGATTCTCATCGATGACGTGGATATTCGCGATTATCGATTGACCGATTTGCGCCGTCAGATCGCGGTGGTTGGCCAGGAAGTGATTCTCTTCAATGACAGTATCGCTGCCAATATTGCCTATGGAGAAGATCCGGAGCCGGTTCTGGAACGGATCGAGTGGGCTGCGCGTGCGGCGCACGCCTGGGAATTCATCGAGAATCTGCCGGACGGCGTCTGGACACCGGTCGGACAGCAAGGTGTGCTGCTCTCTGGCGGACAACGTCAGCGCCTGGCAATTGCGCGTGCCTTGTTCAAGGACGCCCCGATCCTGATTCTCGATGAGGCGACTTCGGCACTGGATACCGAATCTGAGCGACATATCCAGGCGGCGTTCGAGGCCTTGATGCGTGATCGGACCACACTCGTCATCGCGCATCGACTGTCGACGATCACGCGGGCCGATTGCATCGTGATGATGCAGGATGGGCAGATTATCGAGCGGGGCAGTCACGCGCGACTGCTGGCGGCGAACGGCGCCTATGCCGAGCTGTATCGGTTGCAATTCAGGGATATGGAGGCGACTGGTTGAGCCAGGCTGGTTGGCGTGGGCGCTTGGAATCACGACTTCTGGCGTTGTGGTACGGGCCACGTTGGCGGGCTCTGCCTTTATTGCCCCTGTCGGGTGTATATGCGCTGGGCCGGGCACTGCATGGCCTGCCTTACCGGCTGGGCTTGCGTGCGTCGGTTCGCTTGCCGGTGCCGGTGATTGTCGTCGGAAACATCACCGTCGGGGGGACCGGGAAGACACCCCTAGTGATCCACTTGGCTCAAATACTGGCGGAGGCGGGGGAAGCGCCCGGTATTCTGTGTCGTGGCTATGGGGGGCGCTCCGGGCAGTGGCCTCAACGGGTGACGGCACACAGCGATCCCCGGGTGGTGGGCGATGAGCCGGTGCTGATTGCTCAGCGTACCCAGTTGCCCGTCGCTGCCGGACCGAATCGCGCGGCTGCCGCGCGCCTGTTGCTCTCGCAGGGGTGTACGGTACTGCTTTGCGATGATGGTCTTCAGCATCATGCTCTGGCCCGGGATGTCGAAATCGTGGTCATCGACGGTGCGCGCGGCCTTGGGAATGGCATTTGCCTACCGGCGGGTCCGCTGCGCGAGCCGGTTCGGCGTTTGGCGACCGCGGATGCGGTGGTGATCCAAGGTGAGGAATTCGATATCCGGCGTCCGGTCCGACGAATGAGCCTGCCGCTTGGTGATACGCTGGATGTGGCGACTGCGAGGCAACGGCGCCCACTGGCGGCGTTCGGCGGGCAGACCGTCCATGCCATCGCCGGGATCGGACATCCCCAGCGGTTTTTCAACGCACTGCGGGAAGCCGGGTTGCGGGTAGTAGAACACGCATTTCCCGATCATTATGATTACCGGCCGCAGGATCTGGCGTTCGCTGCGGATGCGCCTTTGCTGATGACGGAGAAAGACGCTGTCAAATGCGTGGGATTCGCACCGGCCAATGCCTGGTTCGTGCCCGTCAGCGCGCGGGTAGCACCAGCGATTGATGATGAATTACTGACATGGATCCGGCAGCGACGCCCTGCTGGGACGGCCGTGTCGCCAAGGCGAGGGAAGAAAAGTGGATAGAAAATTGCTTGAGATTCTGGCGTGTCCGATCTGCAAGGGTCCGCTGATCTACCGGCCTGCGGCGGGTGAGTTGATTTGCAAAGCGGATCGATTGGCGTTTCCGATCCGTGAAGGGATCCCGGTGATGCTGGTCGACGAAGCTCGCCCCTTGTCGAGCGAGGAGGAGCGCTGATGCCGTTCAAGGTGGTTATCCCTGCCCGTCACGGTGCGACCCGCCTGCCTGGCAAGCCGCTGCGACTGATTGCCGGTCTGCCGATGGTGCAGCATGTCTATCAGCGGGCGCTCGAGAGCGGCGCCGAGGAAGTCATCGTTGCGACCGAGCATGAGCTTGTCGCACAGATGGCGCGCTCCTTCGGCGCTACGGTTTGCATGACGGGCGAACAGCACTTGTGCGGGACCGATCGCATCGCCGAGGTGGTGGAGCAGCGCGGGTGGCCGGATGACACGGTCGTCGTCAACTTGCAAGGTGACGAGCCCACCATGCCCGCAGTGAATGTGGCCCGGGTGGCCGAACATCTGCTGACGCAGACACAGGCGCCGGTCACGACACTCTGTACCCCCATCGGAACGGTGGAGGAGCTGCTCGATCCGAATGTCGTGAAGGTGGTTCTGGATCAGGACGATCTGGCGCTGTATTTCAGCCGAGCTCCCATTCCTTGGCATCGCGACGGTGGATTTTCCCATGATGCAGGAATGCCACCGGGCCTGTGGCTCCGACACCTGGGAATTTACGCTTATCGTGCCGGCGCGCTGCGGACTTTCGCCAGTCTGGTACCAAGCGAGCTGGAACGGCAGGAATCGCTGGAGCAGCTGCGATTCCAGTGGGGCGGGATCCGGATTCATGTCGGTGATGCGCCGGCCTTGCCCGGTTCCGCCGTCGATACCGAAGCCGATCTTGAGCGCGTTGAAGCGGCACTCCGCCGCCCGTCGGCGTAGCTCCCCACTGCAGCACGCTTCACATCGGAGGGCGAAGGCACGTGTACCGGATCTTGTTTGTCTGCATGGGGAATATCTGCCGATCCCCGGCGGCGGAGGGGCTGTTGCGTGACCGATTCCAGCGGGAGGCGCCCCAATGGTTGGATCGCATCGACATTGATTCAGCGGGCACGCATCCCTATCACGTTGGCCGGTCGCCCGACCCGAGAATGCACGACGCCGCCCGCCGCCGCGGTATCGATCTGAGTTCCATGCGGGCGCGTTTGGTGAAGCCGGCGGATTTCGCCCAATTCACCCATGTTTTTGCGATGGATCAGGCGAACCTGCGTCATCTGAGAACGCTGCGACCCGCCACTGCGGTATGCGAACCCGAGTTGTTCTTGGACTTGTTGGGCGGCAGCGTACCGCAGGACGTACCGGACCCCTATTATGGCGGCGTCCAAGGATTCGATCGTGTCCTCGACTTGCTGGACGCCGGGTGTACTGCATTGATGAACCGACTGGTTGTCCAGCTTGATTGACAGCCGGCGGCGACGGGTCACGTCACCGCTGAACCGCCCTCCGCCGCGGTAGGGACTCGTTTATTCGCCTTCGGCAGTGCGCTTGAATGGATCCGACGGCAACGCGGCCTCGGCGGGTGTCGAGGACAGCGGAGTGCTGCTGGCGATGTCGCGACTTTCCGGTTGTCCCCCGCCCAGCTCGGTCTCAGGAGCTGGGGTCTGCGTGTCCGGCGCTGCTGCGGTCGCGGGGCGTCGACGCCGGCGTCCGCCGCGCCTTCCACGGCGACTCCGCGGCGCGTCCTCGCCAGTCGTGTCTGGTGCACCGTTGTCGGTATCCGTCCCCCTTTGATCGACAGATTCGTCCGTGGAATCACTAGCCTGTGGCGGTTCGGTGGGCGTCGCTTCGGCACGGTGTGCCACCGATCGCGCACGTGTAGTGCCGGTATCGGTTTCCGTCCGTTGTTTGGTGCGTCCTCGGCGATTTCCAGTGGCGCTGCGGCGGCGGCGAGTTGGCTTTTCAGTCGCCTGTTCTGCAGGGGGGGCAGCTTCGGCGGTTTCCGGTTTGTCGGGTTGCGGCTGTGGTGCGGCGCTCTCCCCAAACAGCCGATCCCATACTTTCTTCAACAGACTGCCCGATGATGCTCGGGGTTTCGCCGCGGGTGGTGCCGGTTGTGACTTGCTCCGGACCGGCGACGCTTCAGGGGTCGGCGAGGGTGGTGGCGGTGTCATCCGGACAGCCGGGGTTTGGCTCGTGCTGCGGGTCCCGATCTTGGGTTCGTATTGCGCGGCGGGCGGCGGGCTGAGCAGCTTGTAGGTGGGTTCAGCCTCACCATTGGCGCGTGATTCGTCCTGCCGGATTCGCGTCACTTCATATCGCGGCGTATCCATATGTGGACTGGGCACGATGATCAGCACGATCCCATGGCGCGCTTCAATGGTGCTCAAGGCCGCACGCTTTTCGTTGAGCAGGAATGTGGCCACAGGAACCGGAAGCTGAGCCAGAACGCGCTCCGTGCGGTCTTTCATAGCCTCTTCCTGAATCAGTCGAAGCACGGCCAATGCCAGAGATTCGACCGAACGGATCGTGCCCCGTCCTTCACAGCGAGGGCAGGTGATATGACTGTGTTCACCCAGCGAGGGGCGCAGGCGCTGGCGGGACAGTTCGAGCAAGCCGAAGCGAGAAATACGCCCGATCTGGATGCGCGCACGGTCGAGCTGGGTGGCTTCCCGCAGGCGGTTCTCGACTTCTCGCTGATTCTTGGCCGGGGTCATGTCGATGAAATCGATGACCAGCAGTCCGCCCAGATCACGCAAGCGCAGCTGACGCGCAATTTCCTCAGCTGCCTCGAGGTTGGTCTGTAGCGCCGTTTCCTCGATATCGGCCCCCCGGGTAGCCCGTGCGGAGTTGATGTCGATGCTGGTCAGCGCTTCGGTATGGTCGATGACGATCGATCCACCAGATGGGAGTCTGACTTCCCGTGCAAACGCGAGCTCGATCTGGCTCTCGATCTGGTAGCGGGTGAACAGCGGTATCGCGTCTTGGTACAGCTTCAGGCGCCCGAGGTTGTGGGGCATCACGGTGGCCATGAATTCGCGTGCCTGCTCATGGACAGTCGGATCGTCGACCAGGATCTCGTTGATGTCCGCACGGAGGTAGTCGCGCAGGGCCCGGATGATGATGTTGCTTTCCTGGTAGATGAGAAATGGCGCCTGCCGTTCGTTGGCGGCTTGCTCGATGGCGCGCCACAGTTGCAGCAGATACCCGAGATCCCATTGCAGTTCCTCGGGCGTGCGGCCCATTCCGGCCGTGCGTACGATCATTCCCATGCCTTCCGGCACGTCCAGATTGCGCATGATCTCGCGCAGCTCGTCGCGATCTTCACCCTCGATACGCCGGGAAACGCCACCCGCCCGAGGATTGTTTGGCATCAGGACCAGATAGCGTCCAGCCAGGCTGACGAACGTGGTCAAGGCGGCACCCTTGGTGCCGCGCTCTTCCTTCTCGACTTGAACGACGACTTCCTGTCCTTCGTGGAGCAGTTCCGCAATGTTCAGCTTGCCGCCGGGTTCGGTGCCGCCCTTGAAGTAGTCGCGGGAAACCTCCTTCAGGGGCAGGAACCCGTTGCGCTCTGCGCCATATTCCACAAAGCAGGCGTCCAGGCTGGGTTCGATTCGGGTAATGCGGCCTTTGTAGATGTTGGCTTTTTTTTGCTCCCGGGATGGCGTTTCGATATCGAGATCGAATAGCTTTTGTCCGTCAACCAGCGCAACCCGCAACTCTTCGGGTTGTGTGGCATTGATCAGCATTCTTTTCATAAGGGGGGTACTCTTCGGTGCCCGCCGCGTTTTCCGTGTCCGTGCGTGTTTGCGCCGGGCCGGTCCGGAGCGCTGCAGCTGGGGCCATGCGGATCAAGCATGAACCAGCCGTTGCAGTCATCGGTCTGACTCCTGAACGTTCGGCGGCAGCGGGAAATCGCCTAGGCATGCAAATTAAGGATATTCGGTGAGGGAAGCTTTCCTTGCCAGTCTGGCAAGAAGGGGGTTCCCAACGTCAAAACCAGAATCCCGAGGTGGCGCTGCGCGCGGGTACTCGCGTGCGCGGCGAACGCGTCGATCGTCATGGAAGCGGTCATATCTTGCCCGTTCAGACCTCAGGATTTTCCATCGTCGAATCGCTGTCCTGGTAGACAGTGCGGCGGCTGGAATGGCTCGAACTATAGCAATCGGGACGAGGCGCATCAATGCAAAAAACAGCGCGATCGAGTTGTCGCGGAACGGTTGAGCCCATCCCTGAGTCGGATGAGACGTGACAGGGGCGTCGCGAAGCCCTCTGGGACGTTCTTTATCCCCATTGCCGCCCGAGCAGTGTTTCCAGCACGAATTTGCTGCCGAAATAGCCCATGGTTAGGACGGCGCCGCCGCTCAAGGTCCAGCGAACAGCCACTTTCCCGCGCCAGCCGAATCGATGATGCCCCCACAGCAGCATCCCGAGGATGATCCAGGCCAGTATCGACAACACGGTCTTGTGAACCAGATGCTGTGCGAACAGATGCTCGACAAAGACCATTCCGCTCAACAACGCCAGCGACAGCACGAAGAATGCGAGTCCAATGAGCTGAAACAGCAGCCGCTCCATGGTCTGTAGCGGGGGAAAAACGCGAACGATGCCGTTGGTGCGATGCCGGTGCAGTAGATGATTCTGGATCATCAGCAGGATGGCTTGGGCGCCGGCAAGGATGACCAGGCTGTAAGCGATGCTGGCGGTCAGGATGTGCAGCTCAACCGGTCCGCTTGCCACTGTGCCCGTTGCCCCGGTCGCATGCGGACGATAGAGCAGCACGGAGATCGCAAGGATGGGGAAAAGCAGGATCCCCAGGTTCTCCAGTGGAGCCCGCATCGACCCCAGCAAGAGCAGTAGCACCAGTTGCCATCCCATCAACAGGATGACTCCCGAAAAACCGAGGTGGAGACTGGCTTGTGCGAGGACCGGAGAGAGCATCAGGGTGTGCAGTACAAAACCCGCTGCCGCCAGAGTTAGCGCGCCGGCCTTGCCTGCCGGGCGGCCGTTGAGCATTCGCCAGGCGCGCCAGAGCAATACCGCGGTGCTGCCGAAGTAACTCAGCGCGACAGCCGGTGCAATCCAGTAACTGTTCATCGTCGATATGCCGCCATGGGTTATACGGCATGATGGCATAACCTGACTGAAGCGTGCCACAAGCGGGCGGATGACGATTTCCGGTGTTTCGGGTAACGTAAACAGTTACCGTTGGCGCGGTCATCGCGCCGGATGACGGCCCGATTCGTCTCTCTATATCGAGCTAATTTTTGAGTAGTAATCTGACATGTTCGAAAATCTGACCGAACGCCTCAACCGAACCCTGATGCAGCTGCGGGGCCAGGCGCGCCTTACCGAGGAAAACATCCAGCAGGCGCTGCGTGAGGTGCGCGCGGCCTTGCTCGATGCCGATGTTGCCCTTCCGGTCGTCAAGGGGTTCATCGATCAGGTTCGCGAGCGGGCGGTGGGGCGCGAAGTCACGACCAGCCTGACCCCGGGCCAGGTTCTGATCAAGGTCGTCAATGAGGAATTGATCCGTGTACTGGGCGAACACACGGCCGAGCTGAAGTTCAATCACCGTCCCCCAGTCGTCATCCTGCTTGCCGGTCTGCAGGGGGCGGGCAAGACCACGACGGCCGCCAAGCTCGCGAGACATCTCAAGGAGCGTCAGCGCAAGAAATCGCTGCTGGTCAGTTGCGACGTCTACCGCCCGGCGGCGATTGATCAGCTGCAGACCTTGGCGCAGCAGGTCGGAGCAAGTTTTTTCCCGAGCAGCACCGATCAGGATCCCGCAGAAATCGCCAAGGCGGCCCTGGCGCACGCGCGACTCAAATTCATCGACGTGCTCATCGTCGATACCGCCGGGCGGTTGCATATCGACGCTGACATGATGGCTGAGGTGCGCCGCATTCACGAGGCGGTTTCGCCGCATGAGACCCTGTTCGTCGTGGATGCCATGACGGGTCAAGACGCCGCTAACACCGCCAAGGCCTTCGACGAAGCCCTGCCGCTGACCGGCGTCATTCTGACCAAGACCGACGGTGATGCGCGTGGAGGTGCTGCCCTGTCGATTCGGCAGATCACCGGCAAGCCCATCAAGCTGATGGGCGCAGGTGAGAAGACCGACGCGCTGGAGCCATTCCATCCCGAGCGTGTGGCCTCTCGCATCCTGGGCATGGGGGATGTATTGACGCTGATCGAGGAGATCGAGCGCAGCACGGACCGCGCCAAGGCCGACAAGCTGGCAACGCAGGTGCAGAAAGGCAAGGGGATCACGTTGGAGGACTACCGCGACCAGCTGATGCAGATGCTCAACATGGGCGGGGTCAAGGGAATACTCGAAAAGTTGCCGGGATCCATGAAGATACCCGAGACGGCACGCAACCAGGTACAGGACCGAGATATCCGGCGCATGGTTGCGTTGATCAATGCCATGACGCCGGTCGAACGGCGGCGTCCGGAGATCATTCAGGCATCGCGCAAGCGGCGCATCGCGAGTGGTTCGGGTCTGCAGGTTCAGGATTTGAATCGGTTGCTCAAGCAATTTGAACAAACCCAGAAAATGATGAAGCGCATGACCAAGGGTCCCATGGGTAAACTGCTCAAGGGCGGGCGGCTGCCGCCGGGTATGGGTTTTTGATTGCGCTTTGCTCACCAGTTTAGATAAAATCGCCCGTTTGAAAGGGGCTGGGTTGTCCGCACGGACAGCGCTGGCTGGATCCCAATCTGGAGGTTCAAGGGTTACATGGTCACCATTCGTCTTGCTCGTGCCGGCGCCAAGAAGCGGCCGTTCTACCACTTGGTCGTCACAGATGGCCGCAATCGGCGTGACGGTCGTTATCTGGAACGGATCGGTTTTTTCAATCCTGTTGCGGGCGAAAAGGGCGAAGCGTTGCGCGTCGACTTGGCTCGGGCTCAACACTGGATCGCTCAGGGTGCCCAGCCCTCCGAACGTGTCGACCAGTTGCTCAAGCAGGCGGCGAAAATGAGCGAAGCCAGCGTCTGATGCCGGGCAGTTCCGGCGGGGCTGCGGTCGAACGTGTGATTATCGGACGACTTGGCAGTCCGTTCGGTGTGAAAGGTTGGATCCGGGTACATTCCCATACGCGTCCTGCGGAACAGCTCTTTGATTATCCCCTATGGGGGCTCGGTGAGTCGGGCGAACTTCGCGAGTTGGCCGTTGAAGCGGCTCAAGCTCAAGGGAAAGGGTGGATCGCAAGATTGGGGGGTATTGCTGATCGCGATGCGGCTGCAGAGCTGACGGGCGCCATGATCAGCGTTCCCCGGACGATGCTCCCAAGAGCCGAACAAGGTGCTTATTACTGGATTGATCTCATTGGTCTGCGCGTTGTGAGCACCCAGGGCTTTGACTTCGGGCGGGTAGATTCGTTGATGGAGACCGGTGCCAATGATGTGCTGGTGGTGCACGGCAATGCGGAACGGTTGATTCCTTTCGTACAGCCCGACGTCATTCAGAGGATCGATCTGAGCGCCGGTGTGATCGAGGTGGATTGGGATCCGGATTTTTGAGTGGGAACCCGGAGCATGCGGCTGACCGTGGTGAGCCTGTTTCCCGAGCTGATCGATGCGCTGTTTCATGGCGGTATCGTTGGCAGGGCAAGGGCTCGGGAATTGATCCGCGTGGCCTGCATCAATCCGCGCGATTTTGTGTGCGATGTCCACCGAACGGTGGACGACCGACCGTACGGGGGCGGCCCCGGCATGGTCATGAAGGTGGAACCCTTGCTGGCTGCGATCGCGCGTGGGCAGCGGGAGTCGCCGCCGGGCACGCCGGTGATCCTGATGAGTCCGCAGGGTCGGCGCTTCGATCAGGACCTGGCGCATCGATTTGCGGATCTGCCCGGAATCATCTTGGTGGCAGGGCGATATGAAGGAATCGACGAGCGTGTTTTGTCCGTCATCGATCAGGAACTGTCGATTGGCGACTATGTGCTGAGTGGCGGCGAGTTGGCTGCGATGGTGGTGATGGATGCGGTAATCCGTTTGCTGCCGGGAGCAGTGGGTGATGCGCAATCCTGTAGCCAGGATTCTTTCTCCGACGGATTGCTGGACTGTCCGCACTATACTCGGCCGGAATTGCACGGTGTCGGCGATGTGCCGGCGGTTTTGAGAAGCGGGAATCATGCCGCGATTCGTCGGTGGCGCCTCAAGCAATCGTTGGGGCGTACGTGGTTGAGGCGACCTTCTTTGCTGGCAGGCCGCAAGTTGACGCCGGAGCAGGAAGACCTGCTTCAGGAATTTATTGACAATATCGATCTTGATGACCCGGCTTGCGGGTAAGGAAATTGATCATGAGCATATTGATTGCAGAACTGGAAGCCGCGCAGATGCGCAATGACCTGCCCGAGTTTGCACCTGGCGACACCGTCGTCGTGCAGGTGAAGGTCAAGGAAGGCAATCGCGAGCGGTTGCAGGCCTTCGAAGGTGTGGTCATTGCCAAAAGCAATCGGGGACTCAATTCATCGTTCACCGTGCGCAAAGTCGCTCACGGAGAAGGAGTCGAGCGGGTCTTTCAGACGCATAGCCCCACGATCGACACGGTTACGGTGAAGCGCCGGGGCGACGTCCGCCGTGCGAAGCTCTATTACCTGCGTGATCTGCGCGGAAAAGCCGCTCGAATCAAAGAGAAGCTTGCCCCCAAAGTGCGGTGAGTTCGCGCTGCTTCAGTGAGGCCCGTAATCCCTTGTCACGCGGTGACAGTGTGACAAGGGATGCACATGCCAAACCGGCGGCGCGCCCGCCCCTGTGGAAGGGATGCATGACCGAATCGACAGCTAGCGCGTCGGCGCGTTCCTGCCGGTTTTCTTCCTCAGAAGGCTCTCAAGGTGTTCGGCCGGAACGGGTTTGCTGAACAGATACCCTTGTCCTTCATCACATCCCTGTTCCAGCAGATAGCTTGCCTGACCCGGTGTTTCGACCCCTTCGGCGATCACCGTAATGCCGAGGCTCTTCGCCATCGCAATGATGGTTTTCGTGATGCTCATATCGCTTTTGCTTTCTGGTACACCCATGATGAAAGACCGGTCAATCTTGATGAAATCGAAGGGAAATTCCTTCAGATAGCTCAGTGACGAATAGCCGGTACCAAAGTCGTCGATTGCGATGCTGACCTCTTTTTGTTTGAGGGCGTGCATGGTTTCTTTCACGCGGGTGGGATTTTCCATCATCATGCTTTCGGTCACTTCGAGCTCGAGCCATCGGCCCTCGAGGCTCGTTTCCGCGAGAATTTGGGACAGGGTCTCCGCCAATCCGCTGTCACGGAATTGACGTGCGGACAAGTTGACCGCGACTCGGATCGGTTCATATCCGGCCATTTGCCACTGTTTGGCTTGCCGGCAAGCAGTCCTCAGGACCCACGTTCCGATCTGATTGATCATTCCGGTTGCTTCAGCGACCGGAATGAAGGTCGCTGGCGAGACCAGTCCGAGTTCAGGATGTTGCCAGCGAATCAACGCTTCGACGCCGCAAAGTGTCCCCGTGGCCAACTCGATCAATGGCTGGTAGTGCAGACGGAACTCATTCCGTTCCAAGGCATAGCGAAGGTTATTCGCCAGAATGAGGTATTCATGTGCCTTGGTGTTGATCTCCGGTGAGAAGAAGCGGTAGTTGTTGCGCCCATAGTCCTTTGCCTGGTACATGGCCGCGTCGGCTTTTTTCAGCAGCGTGGCCGCATCCTCGCCATCGTCCGGATAGCACACAATTCCAATGCTGGCCGAGGTGAACAGTTCGTATCCTTCCACTTCGAAGGGCGATTCAAATGCTGCGATGAGTTTGTCAGCGACCTGCATCACCTCTTCTGGCTTCTTCAGATCTTCCAGCAACACGGCAAATTCATCGCCACCCAAGCGCGCAACGGTATCGGTATGTCGGAGCAATGCCTGCACCCGGCTTGCCACTTTCATCAACAGGGCATCACCGATTCCATGACCAAGTGAATCGTTGATGGACTTGAATTGGTCGAGATCGATGAAGAGCACGCTGACCAGCCGGTGATGACGCACGGTTCGAGCAATCGCGTCTTCAACCCGTTCCTGAAAGAGCGCCCGGTTCGGCAGATGGGTCAGGTAATCGTGATGCGCCATGAATTCCAGGCGTTCTTCGTAGCGTTTGTATTGAGAGATATCCGTAAACACGGTGACATAGTGGGTACAGATACTGGCTTCGTTGTAAACCGCGCTGACGGTCATCAGGACAGGGTATTCGTCGCCACTTTTGCGGGCCAGCCACATCTCACCCTGCCAATGACCGATGTCCGCGATGCGTTCCGGGATGGTGCCGATCAACTCTGGATCGTTCGAATCGGTCATCAGATCAAATGGGCTTGTTCCTCTGATTTCTGCCTCGTGATAACCCGTGATATCGGTGAACGCCTTGTTCACCGATACGATTCGCATACCCAGGTCTGTGATGGTCAAGGCCTCCGCGAGGCTTTCCATGGCTTTTGCAGAGAGGCGCAATCCTTCTTCAGCCTTACGCAGCTCGGTGATATCCGTCGCGATACAGGTCACGCCCTTGCTTTCGCCGCTCACCACAATGGGGACAAGCGTGCATTCGATGTCGCGATGAATCCCATCTCGACGAATCCCACGGGTGACGAGGTGGCGCATTTCCCCGTGCAGTGCATCGCGAAAGGCCTGCCAGATTTCGGAATTCTTCTGGGTGTCGATCAACGTGTCGAACGGTAAACCGATCAGATCCCCCGGCGCACAGGCGGCGAGGGTTCCTGCTGCGGCGTTGCTGGACGTGATTCGGCCGTCGGTATCCGTCACGAAAATCGGCGACGGATTCTGATCAAAGAGTGCCCGGTAGGTTTCTTCACTTTCCTTGAGTTTTTTCTGGGCCTGGACCTGTTCGGTAATGTCGACGACCACGGCGGTCAGCCCGATCACCTGATCTTCCACGACGATCGGTACGATGGTCACATCGATGTCCAGAAGCTGGCCTCGCGCCGTCTTGCCGCAAAGGAACAGGCGATGCGTATCACCCTTGCAGGCGCCAATGAAAGCCTTGAATGCACGGGAATGATCATCGGCATGAAGCAGATCGGTGAATATGACGTTCTTCACCGCTCCAGGGCGCACGCCAGCCATTGCGGCCGCCGCATTGTTGCAAGAGGTGATGTTCCCCATCAGGTCGGCGACGAATATGGCCGCCGGGTTTTGATCGAAGATCGCTCGGAAACGCTGCTCGCTTTCCAGCAGGCGTTGGACGGATCTGCGCTCTTCGGTGATGTCACGCCCGAGGGCGATGTAGGAATGGATCTTGCCGTCTTCCCATGCAACGGGCTGAACATTCATCTCGAGACAGTACGGGTATCCACTGGAATCTTCGCCTTCGAGACGAACAAAGCAGGATTGTTCAGTGTCGATTGCCGAAGCGATGCGATCCACCGATGGCTGATTGGACGCTGCCGTGAAAATCTGTTGAAGATCCTTGCCAGCGCAGGTCGACGACGTTTCTCCCGTGATGCGTTGGAATGCCCGGTTGGCGAACCGAATTCGAGGTCCGCGATGCTTGCTGAGACGCGGACTGATCACCAGGATGGCGTCACTCAGTCGATCGATCGCACCGAGCAGCAGCTTTTGCTGATTGTCCAGTTCAGCGCGGACGGATTCATCACGGAAAACCAGAGTCGTGGCCAAAGGCGTGTCGCGATCAAGGTGGAGTCGACATTGCACCGTTGCGGGCAAGCGGGCGCCGATGCGGGTCCTCAAGTACAGGTCACCCTGAAAAGGGCGATGGTTTTGCCAGCTCTCATGGAGCCTTTCGGTTCGAGGATCAGAGCAATCCAGGATATCCGCCAGAGTTAACCCCAGCAGGGCGTCATGCGCATACCGGAGGATCTGGCAGGCGTGATTATTGGCGGTGATGATCCGACCTTCGGTATCGGCAACCAGTACGCCGTCGAAACTCTCATCGGCCAGTAATTTAAAGGGGGCAAGCGCGTTGCCATGCGACAGATGGGGCGAAGATCTGCGAGGGCGGGAACGGGCGTTCATGGCTATTGATCACAGGTTGGCCGACAATGATTTTCCGGCGGCCACAGGAGCGTGATTTGTACGGAAAGCGTCGATGGGAAAGCGCCCATGATGTCAAGGCTTGAATGGCTCATGTTCTTATCCTTATCTTTATCTTCAAGCCGCAATTTCTGTTCAAATCAAACGTTCAAACAGGTTTGTGGCCAGCTTTCATTTCAACCTGTCATATCCAATCCATTTGCGATATTGGGACGGCTTGCACCGCGATAACCCACCCGCCCAGCGTTCTGGACATCCGCGCAGGCCAAGCCTTTCCATGATTTGGCTAGATGGCTTAGCGGCCTACTGGAGAACCACTTGAGCGGCCAAATTCGGGTTGGGTACGTTGGCTGTACCGATGGCCGATACCGACTGCGTGCAGCGGGCAAACGTGTTTCGGATGGCGGAGATGCGTAATGACTGGGGGTCACCCGATGGATAGATTGGCCGTCAAGGTCCCCAGCCGGGCGAGTGCAGTCTCCACGTCCGAATGCCATGGGCAAGCGCACGACAGGCGCATGAAGTTCCGATACTTCTGCGTGGCCGAGAAAATCGGCCCCGGTGCGATGCTCACCCCCTCGGCGCGGGCCAGCTGCGCCAGCCGCAGGCTGTCCACCTGCGGCGCCAGTTCCACCCACACCACGAAACCGCCGGCCGGCTGGGTGATGCGCGTGCCGGCAGGGAAATGCCGCGTCACCGCCTCGATCATCCGACCCACGGCACGCGCGTAGTCGCTGCGGACGGTACGCAGGTGGCGCTCGTAGCCGCCGCTGTGCAGCACGTCCGCCAGTGCCAGCTGCGGCACCGTCGGGCTGGCCATGTTCAGCACGTACTTGAGGTACTCCACCCGCGCCTGGTGGTGCCCCGGTACCAGCCAGCCTACGCGCAGCCCCGGCGACAGAGTCTTGGAAAACGAGGCGCAGTACAGCACCTCGGCGCCGGTGCCCTCGCTGAGCGCCAGACACGGCGGTGGCCGGCGCGGGCCGAAGCCGAGATCGCCGTAGATGTCGTCCTCGATCAGCGGCACGCCACGGGCGCCGAGCAGTGTCAGCAGGCGCCGCTTGCGCGACTCGGACATGCAGTACCCGAGCGGGTTGCTGAAGTTCGGCGTGGCGATGCAGGCGCGCACCGGCCAGCGCTCCAGCGCCAGCTGCAGCGCCTCCAGCGACAGGCCGTCCACCGGGTCGGTGGGAATCTCCAGCGCCTCCAGTTGCAGGGAATCGAGCGCCTGCAGCAGGCCGTAGAACGTGGGCGACTCGATGGCCACCACGTCCCCCGGTCGCGTCACGGCGCGCAGCGCCAGCACCAGCGCTTCCTGGCAGCCGTTGGTGATGACCACATCATCGGCGCCGGTGGCGCAGCCGTAGGCGGACATGCGGCGCGCAATCTGCCGCCGCAGTTCCGGCAGCCCGGGTGGAAACGCGTACGCCGCCGCCCGGTTGCGGTGCTGGCGGGCGGCGCGGGCGAGCGCCCGTTCCACCGCCCGTACCGGCAGGAAGCTCGGGTCCGGTACGGCAGCGCCGAACTGCACCACCGCCGGATCGTTGCTGGCCTTGACCAGGCTCAGCACGAGTTCCTGCCCGGTTACCGGGCTCGGCTGGGCGGCCGGCGCCGAGCGCGCCGGCGCCGGTATCGCTTTGGTGGGGCGATTGCGGACGTAGTAACCGGAGCGCGGTCGCGCCTCGATCAACACATCGTCTTCCAAGCGGCGATAGGCGGCCAGAACGGTCGCTACACTGACCCCACGTGTACGGCTCAGCGTGCGCACGCCGGGCAATCGTTCGCCGGCGCCATACACCCCGGTCACGATACATTCCCGCAGCTCGCGGGCGAGACGATCATACAATGGGTCCATGCCGCCTCCAGTACAGCATCTGGGCAAGGTGACCGGTACAGTATTCGGTGAAGTCAAACTGTACCGTAACAATATCACGATTGTGGAGCTGTATTGGTCGGGTATCGGGCGCGTACAGTGAAGGGGTCGTCTCCAGGAGCCTCTTCAAATGTCCATCGCGATCTTTCATGTGGATGCATTCGCAGACCAACCCTTCGCCGGCAATCCAGCCGGTGTCTGCCTGCTTGATGGGCTGCGCGCTGCTGGCTGGATGCAGTCGCTGGCCGCCGAACTGAATCTTTCGGATACGGCGTTTCTGTGGCTGCGACCGGATCGGGATTGGGATCTGCGCTGGTTCACACCGCGGGTCGAGGTGGCATTGTGCGGGCATGCCACTCTGGCCTGTGCTCATGTGTTGTGGCACGAGCGGAATCACGAGACGCGGCCGCTCCGATTTCATACCGCGAGTGGATTGCTGACCGCGAATCTGGGAACAGACGCCATCCATCTGGACTTGCCGGCCGATTCACCCATCGCCGTGTCGCCGGTTCCGGATGTTGCTGCAGCATTGGGCCGGTCCCCGGCATGGCTCGGTCGGCAGCGATCCGGTTATCTGGCGGTATTCGACGAGGCTCAGCAGGTGCGAGACCTGACGCCGAATTTTGCCGCGCTGGCAGCGCTGGATGCCGACAGCGTGATCGTGACCGCCCCGAGTGACCGTGGGGATCATGATTTCGTCTCCCGTTTTTTTGCGCCCCGAAATGGGGTTCCGGAGGATCCAGTCACCGGATCAGCCCATTGCGCCTTGGGCGTTTACTGGGCCGAACGTCTGGGCCAGAGCCGTTTGATGGGCTATCAGGTTTCCCGTCGCGGCGGGGTGGTCGGCGTTGAAGTCATGGGGGATCGGGTCAGGCTGTCGGGACGGGCCGTAACGGTTTCTGCGGGGGTGCTTTATGTCTGATCAGGCCATTTGTTGGCTGGATGGCCACCTGATTCCCGCAGCCGAGGCTTCGGTCTCTGTATTCGATCATGGCCTGCTGTATGGCGACGGTGTGTTCGAGGGCATCCGGTTTTATCACCGGCGCGTCTTTCGCCTGGCGGCGCACCTGCAGCGCTTGGCCGATTCGGCTCGCGTCCTGGCACTGGAGCTGCCGTTGGATACCGCTGGATTCGGCGCCGCCATTGCGCAGACCATTGCCGCGACTCCATGGGAATCGGGCTACCTGCGTCTCGTGGTGACCCGCGGGGTGGGTGCACTCGGGCTGGATCCGCGTAGCTGTTCGCAGCCTTGTATGTTCATCATTGCGGACCGCTTGAAACTGATGGCGGAGGACAGTCATCGCGGCGCGCGGCTGATCATCGCCGCCACTCGCCGGCTCGGTGCGGATGGTCTTGATCCGAGGATCAAAAGCCTCAACTACCTCAACCCCATTCTGGCGCGACTGGAAGCCAACCATGCCGGCGCCGACGAAGCGATCATGCTCAATACGGCCGGCCGAGTCGCCGAGGGCACGGCAGACAACGTGTTCATCGTCCGCGAGCGGCAACTGTTCACTCCGCCGGTCACCGAAGGCGCCCTCGATGGCGTAACCCGTGGAATCCTGATGGAACTGGCCGCTGCCGCAGGCATTCGGGCAGCCGAACGCCCGCTGTCGCCCTACGATCTTTATACCGCCGATGAATGCTTTCTCACCGGTACCGCGGCCGAGGTGGTGCCGGTCGCCGAAATCGACGGCCGGCCGCTTCGGCAGTGTCCAGGGCCGGTCTACACCGAGCTGAGCACGCGCTTTCAAGCGCTCATCGATGAAGAAACCCGGGAGTCATCATAATGCTGTTGCAGTCGCTGCGTCTGTCGGCCGCCTATAACCAGTGGGTGAACGCGCGCCTCTACGCGGTCTGCGCCGACCTCGATGAGGCAGATTATCGCCGTGACCTCGGGGCCTTTTTCAAATCCATCCATGGCACACTCAACCATGTGCTGTTGACCGATCGCCTGTGGCTGAGCCGCATAGGCGTTGAGACGCCGGTGTCCCTGCCGCTCAACGCCGAGCTGTATGCTGATTTTGTGCAGCTGCGTACCCAGCGGGAGTGCACTGACGAGGCGATCCAGGCAGCGGTCGGTGCACTCACGGCGCGGGATTTGGATCGGGATGTGCGCTATGTCAGCGTCATGACAGGCCGGGAGATGCGCATGTCGCTCTGGGCGGTCTGGGTGCACCTCTTTAACCATCAAACCCATCATCGTGGGCAGCTGACCGCACTGCTCAGCCGCTTGGGCATGAATTACGGCGATATCGATCTGGTCTGGATGCCGGGTGTGGCCCGGATCGGCGAGACCGTTGTGCCCCCGGGAGCCGGATCATGATCGAAAGCGCCTTTGCCCATCGTTTCACTGGCGAGTGGGTGCGTGCGTGGAACCAGCATGATATCGATGCCGTTCTCACGCAGTGCTCGGAAGATATCGAGCTTATCGTGTCGCATGGTGCCTCGGCCGGTACGCCATTGCGCGGCAAGCGCCGGGTGGGCGCTCACTGGGCGCGAGTCTTGACGCCGCCATCGCTCACGGTGAGCCTGAGCCTGTTCATCGAACCGATCGTCATCGCGGTGGGTATTGACAGCGTGACCCTGATTCACGAAGACCGTGGTCGGCGGGGCGCTCAGACCTTCCACTTCGACCGGGATGGTCTGGTGAAGCAGGCCGTGATGTTTCGGCGCGCCCGCCGTATCCCAGGACCCTGTGATGCGTGACGCGGATCACGATTGCGAGTTTGCCGGGCGCATCGCGGCGAACTGGATTGCGGCGTGGCATCGGCGCGACCTGGAGGCCATCCTGGGTCAATGCACCCAGGACGTGGAGATCTCCTCGCCGGATATCACGGCGATGCCCAGTCACCGTGACGGTGTGCTGCGTGGTCGGACGACGGTGGGCGCGTACTGGGCTGGTCGCCTGATCGACCACCCGGGCAAGCGCTACGGCGATGCGCTGGGCATTTACCTTGGTGCCGGCCGCATCCTGCTGCACAATCAAACGGATCATGCTCCGATCGTCGAACTGCTCGAGTTCGACCCTGAAGGCCGGATCATGCGCGCAACCATGCACGCAGTCTTGTAGGTCGCCATATAGGAGCAGGCATGCATCCCGATCAATCACCCATTGCCGTGGAGGCCGCCGCATGTTTGCCGCGCCAGCGTCCGTCGGTATACCCAGCCGCCGTGATTGCGCGCTACGCAAGCCAACTGACCGGCCGCGAAAAGCGTCCGCTCGGTGACGTGTTCGGCCTTTCCCGCTTTGGGATCAATCTCACTCGGCTGGCCCCGGGTGCGATCTCGGCACTGCGGCATGCGCACGCAGTCCAGGACGAGTTCATCTATGTGCTGCAAGGGACGCCGACCCTGATGACTAATGCCGGAGAAACGCTGCTGCAGCCAGGCATGTGCGCGGGCTTTGCAGCCGGTAGCGATGATGCTCACCAGCTCATCAATCGCGGCGATAGCGACGTGGTGTATCTGGAGGTGGGCGATCGCACGCCAGGAGATCGGGTCAGCTACCCGGACGATGATCTCGTCGCCGCATGGCTGGACGGTCAATGGTGCTTTGCCCACAAGGACGGTACGCCGTATTGATGCTTGGGCCATTGCACCGGTCACGTTCGCAGGGCGCCGCTGATCCGACTTCGTTTCGGTCGTTGCCGCTAGCGCGGCCGGTCGAACCGAAGGTCCGTACTCGCGGCGACCTCCCGACCCCAGGGACGCTGGCGATGATGTTGGCGCCCGGATTGAGGGGGGAGGGCGTTGGCTGGTGAATCGTGCCCGGTTTGCGGGCGTGTGTTCGCTCCAGCGTTGCCATCAGCGCCCGATACCACCTGGTATGGGAGCCACTGACCGTTCCCGCGACCGTCAGGCCTATCATGGGGGAAGTGGGTGCTTCGCCATATAGGCAAGGCAATCTTGCGTCCCGGGTTCGCTCGTCGATATGCGGATCGGGATGACTCATGCAAGTCCGCATGATGCTGCATTATGATGTCGACTTGCAGGTGTCCACCGAGGTAGCTAGATGAATCAGAACCCTTCCTTGATCCGCCGTGTTGTCCGTCGTGCCGGATGGATCATCGATGGTCTGCGGCGCTGGTTGTCGCGGCTGATGTTTGTGGGGTTTGTACTGGTCGTTGTCGTGCTGCTCCGCACCGATCTGGCGATTCAAGTCCCGAACAACGCGGCATTGGTTCTGAAGCTGCAAGGCGTGCTGGTAGAACAGTCCCAGCAGGACCCCTTTCAGAAGGCAGTCGACGAGGCGCTCGGCGCGCCGGTCCGCGAAACCCGTGTGCGAGATCTGCTGCGCGCATTGAATCAGGCGGCTGATGATCTCCGTATCAAAACGGTGGTGCTGGATTTCAGCCACTTCGAGGGGGGCGAGCTGTCCAAGCTGGTCCAGATCGCCGATGCCCTGCAGCGATTCAAGACCTCCGGAAAGCCGGTGTACGCCTACGCCGATCAGTACACGCAATCGGCATACCTGCTGGCTGCCCAAGCCAGCGAGATCCACATGCACCCCATGGGACAGGTGGGAATCGAGGGGTTTTCGACCTACCCGTTCTACTTCCGGGATCTGATCGATAAAATCGGCCTGGATGTCAATGTGTTCAGGGTGGGCGAATTCAAGTCGGCGGTCGAGCCGTTCATCCGCAACGACATGTCCGAGTCCGCGCGGGAAGCCAACCGTGTCTGGCTGGAAGACCTGTGGGCGGTCTATAAACAAGCCGTTGCCAGCGCTCGCTCTGTCAATCCCGATGCGATCCAGTCCTATGCCGATCAGCTCGCCGAACGATTGGTCCAGACCGCCGGTGACGGTGCCCAGTTGGCGTTGCAGGAAAAGCTGGTCGATGCGCTAAGTCATCGCGATGAGTTCATCGGTCGCGTGCGTCGGACTGCAGATCCCGATGAGTTCGATGGGTTCAAGAGCATTGATCAAAACGCCTATCTGCTCGCCGTTGGGGAGCAGCCACCGAGCCATCGCGGAAAACCCACGGTGGCAATCCTGGTGGCGTCTGGGGCCATTGTCGAGGGTGATGCAGCGCCGGGCACCGTGAGCGGTGATGCATTTGCCGATCAGATTCGTCAGGCGCGACTGGATGATGCGGTCAAAGCGGTGGTGGTCCGCATCGATAGCCCAGGCGGTAGCGCCTTTGCTTCCGAGGTCATTCGCCGTGAACTGGATCTGACCCGTCAGAGCGGGAAGCCCGTGGTGGTATCGATGGGGAGCGTGGCGGCTTCAGGCGGATACTGGATCGCGACGGCGGCCGATCGCATACTGGCGTCGCCGGCGACACTAACGGGCTCGATTGGTGTGTTCGGCATCTTGCCGACCTATCAAGACACACTGGCCAAGCTGGGTGTGCATGTCGATGGCGTGGGAACCACTGCCTTAGCCGGCGCGCTGCGCGCTGATCGCAAGCTCAATCCAGCAGTGGGACAGGCGATCCAGGCCATGGTCGAGCGCACGTACCAAGATTTCCTGCTGCGGGTCGCAGATGCGCGCGATTTGCCGGTGGAAACGGTCGCCACGCTGGCCGAAGGGCGCGTCTGGAGCGGATCGGATGCCGTCAGACTTCAGCTGGTCGACGGGTTCGGCGAAATCGACGAGGCGGTGACGGCAGCGGCGGAACTCGCCAATCTTGCCGGGCAATACCAGACTCGCTATCTGGAACCTGATCTCACGCTGAGTGAATACATTCTGGGCCGTATGCAAGGGGTCAGCGTATTGACGCGGGGGCTTGTGGCTGTGCTTCCGCCGGAGCTGGGACCGATCGTGCAAGGCTGGCTGAAAACAGCGGGGCAACAGGCCGGCCGCGCGCAGAGTGGGATCTATGCCTTTTGTCTGTGCGGCCGACCGGGTTATAACTGATTAATCAGATGCTGAGATGCATGGTTCCCCGGGATGCTGGTCCCAGCGCCGCCTCCCGGACGGCCTCTGCAACCTTGGCATGCACCTCCGGATCCAGGACATAGGGGACCAGCGCATCGGCGGGAGCCAAGCTGGCCAGCGTATGGGCTGCAGCAAACAGCATCTCGTCGGTAAAACGCGTTGCGCAGGCATCGAGGGCGCCACGGAACAGGCCCGGAAAACCGAGTGCATTGTTCACGCTGCCACCGTCGGCCGCGAAGATTGCGCCATGCTGCAAGGCTTTGCGGGGCGAGATTTCAGGATCCGGATTGGACAACGCCAGGATGATCTGGCCCGGGCGCACGAATTCGGGCTTGATGAGGCCAGGAACGCCCGTGGTGGCCACCACGATGTCGGCCTCCGCCATCAGGGCCTCGAGACTGCGTCCTTCGCCGCCGGAACGCTCCAGACGTTCCACCGCATAATCCCGCAGATCGGTCCCCAGCACGCGTTTGACGCCATAACTGCGCAGCAAGCGGGCGATCCCGATCCCTGCGGCGCCGAGTCCGATCTGACCGACGACACTGTCGCGCAGATCGACATCCACGCGGGCGGCCGCGTTGATCAATGCGGCCAAGGTCACCACAGCCGTTCCATGTTGATCATCATGCATGACGGGCCGATCGAGACGGGCTTTCAGCCCTTCTTCCACCTCGAAGCACAATGGCGCAGCGATGTCCTCGAGCTGGATCGCACCAAAGGAGGGCGCGATGGCGCAGATGGTGTCGATGAGCCGATCCGGATCTTTCTCGTCGATCAGGATAGGGATGCCGCTGATGCCGATCAACTTGGCGAATAGCGCCGATTTCCCCTCCATCACGGGCAAGGCGGCCGCAACGCCGACATCGCCCAAGCCGAGTACGGCCGTGCCGTTGGTGACGATGGCCACCGTGTGTCTGAGCGCCGTGTATTCCCACTGCAAGGTCGGGTCTTTCTGGATGGCCAGCGACACCCGCGCCACGCCAGGGGTATAGATGTCGCGCAGCTGCTGGATGGAGGAAAGCGGTAAGCGCGACGTCATCCGAATCTTGCCATCTCGATGGCGATCCATGATGCGGTCGGATCGACCGATGATCTTGGCATTCGGCAGCTCGTTGAGCTTGTCGATCACCCCATGATCCGTTTCCGGATCCATTTCCAGGGTGATTTCCCAGATGGTCTGGTCCTGATCGCGGCGAAGGGCGTTGAGATGCTCCACCACGATGCCGGCTTCGCCGATGACCGTGAGGATTTTTCCCAGACTGCCAGGTTTATGGGCAGATTCGATGATAAGGATCTCAGGGATTTTCATGGGGTTATCTTCGGATGATCAAGAAGTTTCCGAGCCGGAACACACGGTCCGCGTGTATCATAACCCTTGTGCACTGAACGCGCACGATCGGTGAAGCGCTCAGTCGATCATCACCTGCCCTTGCGCGATGGGGGTGACAGCGCCGCCGACACGGACTTCCATGACCGTCTGCCCGCTGCGGCGGGCTTCGACCTCGAGCGTGCTGAGGCGGCCGTGCCCGGAGCCGCGTATTGCCACGAAGCGCAGCGGGTCGGCTGGCTCCGAGAGCGCCATGAAGCTCGCCAGGGCAGGCATTGCCGAACCGATGGGTGGATCTTCCTGTGCACTGATATCAAGCCCGAACAGGCGGGCCTCGAGGCGCAGCGTTCCATCGGCCTGCATGCCGGCAGGCGCGATGGCGAGCAGCTGTGGCGGCAGTGTCGCGGTGGCACTTGACCGCGCCCATGCCGCGCGATCGAACGATGCCTGTCGGAGTGTCGCCGTGTCATTCAGGGGAACGATGAAACAGGACATCGGTCCCATCAGGTTCAGGGGAACATGCCCCGACATGCCGATAAAATCGCCGTCAGGAAGACTCAGGATGGCGGCGATATCCGCAGTGCTGGGAACGTAAGCGTCCACCGCCAGATCGCAGTCCATCCGGAAGGCGCTGTGCATCACCTTGCCGGATTCACAGCGAACCTGAAGATCCACCTCGCCGATTGGCAAGCGGAACTTGAAGGCGGTTTCGCCGTCAACGGCCGGGAGCGTGCCGGAATGAATCAGGGTCGCTCCGGCGGCTACCAGCGGATGGCCAGCGAACGGCTGGGGGGTTCCGCGTGAACCGAAAAGATGCATGTGCCATTGGTTCACGCGGTCCGCGGTTTGCAGGAAGACGGTGTCCGAATAGCCGAATTCGCGGGCGATGCGGCGCATTTGCGCTTCCACCAGCCCGTCGGCTTGCGGGAAGACCAGGATCGGTGCTCCTTGATAGGGTGTATCGGTGAATGCATCCACGCAATGAAATTCGAGACCCATGCGGTTTTCTCCTTCACAACCGCGTTATTCGAAGCACGATCTGCGCCAGACGATCAGCCGATGTACCCCAGGCTTTCCAGCTTCAGCAGCACGCGCTGTGCGGCCTCATCGGCCGAGCAATCCCGGGTATCGATCACCAGCTCCGGTTGTTCCGGCACTTCATAGGGATCGGAAATGCCGGTGAACTCGGGAATCAGCCCGGCACGCGCCTTGGCATAGAGTCCCTTGCGGTCACGCGCTTCGCACACCTCGAGGGGCGTGGCGACATGCACTTCGATGAAGCCACCGCCCGCCTGCACCATCTCGCGCACCTGACGCCGCGTTTCTCGATAGGGGGCGATGGGCGCGCATACCGCGATGCCGCGGTGCTTGGTGATTTCCGCGGCGACATAGCCGATGCGCAGGATGTTGAGGTTGCGATGCTCCTTGGAGAATCCCAACTCGCTGGACAGGTGCTTGCGTACCAGGTCGCCATCCAGCAGGGTGACCGGCCGGCCGCCCATTTCCATGAGTTTGACCATGAGCGCATTGGCGATGGTGGATTTTCCGGAACCCGACAGGCCGGTGAAGAACACGGTGAAGCCTTGTTGCTGGCGAGGCGGGTAGCTGCGTTTGAGTTCGGCAACGACCTCCGGATAGGAGAACCATTCGGGGATATCGGCGCCTTCGCGAAGTCGGCGGCGGAATTCTGTGCCGGAGATGTTGAGTACCGTTTCCCCGGGCTGAACCTCGTTGCCGGGTGCGTACTGAGCACGATTCTCGACGTAAACCATTTCCTGGAACGGAACCATGGTGATACCCAATTCCGCTTCGTGTTGTGCCACGAGTTCCTGGGCGTCATAAGGGCCGTAGAAATCGCGCCCCTGGCTGTCCTTGCCGGGGCCGGCATGATCCCGGCCCACGATGAAATGCGTACAGCCGTGGTTCTTGCGGATGATGGCGTGCCACAGCGCCTCGCGCGGGCCGCCCATGCGCATCGCCAGCGGCAACAGGCTGAGCTGGGTGGTCTGCTCCGGGTAGCGTTTGAGCAACTGCTCATAGCAGCGCACCCGGGTGTAATAGTCGATGTCGCCTGGTTTGGTCATGCCGACCACGGGCTGGATGAGGAGATTGGCCTCGGCTTCACGTGCGGCGCGGATGGTCAGTTCCTGGTGCGCGCGATGCATGGGATTGCGCGTCTGGAACGCCACGATGCGGCGCCAGCCCAGCTTGTCGAACAGCGCGCGCAATTCGGCCGGGGTGTGGCGGCGGCTTTTGAAGTCATAATGGGTTGGTGCATCCAGGCCATGAACCGGACCGCCGATATAGACCGGATGACTGCGGTGCAGCAGATACGCAACACCGGGATGGGCCTCATCGCGTGTCCCGAAGATGGCTTCGCCCTCGGCGCCGAAGTCCGGCTGCCAGCGCTCGTCGACACGCATCACGGCGATCAGTACGCCCTCGGGGTCGTGCAGCCCGATCCAGTCGCCGATCGAGAGCTTGTCGGCGAAGGTCGCATCGACATCCAAAGTGATCGGCATGGGCCACAAGGTTCCGTCGGCAAGTCGCATGTCGGCGAGTACCGCCGCGTAATCGGCCTGCCCCATGAAGCCTTCAAGCGGAGAGAAGCCGCCGTTGAGCAGCAATTCCAGGTCGCACAGCTGACGAGGCGTCAGGTGCCAGCCCGGGTAGGTGCGCGCCTGATCCCGCATTCTCTGGCGCGAGTCACCGTCGAGATAGAGTTGTTTGAGAACACCGCCGTGTGGAGAGATGAGTTCAGACATGATTACTCGCTTGTCAGATGACTACAGGAAAAGTGAGCAGAACCTACAATGGCTGGGTCAGAAGGACCAAATCTGGGGAATCAACAAGAGCGTAACGATTGACGTGATGAATGTCAGCGGGAGACCCAGCCGCAAGTAGTCGATGAACCGGTAGCCCCCCGGGCCCATCACCATCAAATTCGTCTGGTAGCCCATGGGCGTGGCGTATGCGGCCGAAGCGCCCATCATGATCGCGATGCCGAAAGGTAGCAGACTCACCTCGAGGTTGTTCGCCACGCTGACGGCAAATGGGAACATCAGCGCTGCGGCGGCATTGTTGGTGATGATATTGGTCATCACTGCCGTCACGACATAAATCATCACAAGGTTGCTGATCGGCCCCGGTCCGGTCAAGGTCAGCAATGTTTCAGTCACGGCGCGTGCGGCCCCGGTTTTCTCCAGCGCGGCGCTCAGACCAAAAGAGGCACCAATCACGATGAGGGTTGGCCAATCGATGCTGCGACGGGCGGTCTCAGGGCTGACGCAACCGGTCGCGATCATCAGGCCTGCTGCCAACAAGGCGGCTTCCAGCATGCTGAAGATGCCGAACGCCGCGGTTAGGACCATGCCGAGCATGATGAGGATCGCGCGGCGGGCGTGGTCGTGTCGCGGGGGGCTTGAATCCTCGATGCGCCGCACCAGCAGAAAATGCCGCGAGTTGCGATGCTCCTCGAAGAAATTGGGGCGTGCCTCCAGCAGCAAGGTATCACCGCGTTCGAGTTCGATGTCCCCGATTTTCTGATCAAGACGCTGGCCACTGCGCGCGACGGCAATGACGACCGCATTGTAGCGGCGTCGAAAACCGATATCGCGGATGCTCTTGCCGGAAAGCGGCCCCTGACCCGAGACAACGGCCTCGACCAGGCAACGGCCCGATCGGGGGCCGTCGAGTTTGAACACCTGTTCTGTGGCGGGAACCAGCCCATGGATCTTCTGAAGTTCGACCACCGAATCGACGATACCGACGAACAGAAGCCGGTCGCCGGCCTGAAGCGTTTCCTGCGGTGAGACGGCCGCTAAAATCTGGCCGGTGCGGTCGATCTCCGCAAGATAAAGCCCGGGCAGATGACGGAGTCCCGCCTGCTCGATGGTCTGTCCCACGAGCGGGCCAGCTGCTTCGACCAGCATTTCAACGCTGTATTCGCGTGGATCGGCAAGCTGGCTGATGGTGGGGCGTCGATCCGGCAGCAAGCGGTCCGTAAAGAACAGCAGGAAAAGGATGCCAACGATGGCGACCGGAATGCCGACCGGCGCGATGCTGAACAAGCTGAGGTGGATGTTCTCACCAATGAGCATGCTCGAGATCACCAGATTCGTGCTGGTTCCGATCAGCGCGCAGGTTCCGCCGAGGATGGTGGCGTAGTTCATGGGAAGCAGCAGCTTGGATGCCGGCAGGTTGAACTTCTTGGCCCAGCTGTTGATCGCCGGAATCATCATGGAGACTTGGGGGGTGTTGTTCAAAAATGCGCTGAATACGGCAGTCGGCGCCATAGTGCGCCAGAGGGCATGGCGAAACGAGAAGGGTTTGCGGAGAACGTTCTGCACCAGCCAGTGGATGCCGCCGGTTTCCTCGAGCGCCACGGCCACGACGCACAGTACGCCAACGGTGATCAGACCTTCGTTTCCGAAACCGGAAAAGGCTTCCTTGGGCGTAATGATGCCGGAGATCATCAGCACGGTAACCGCCCCCAGGAAAACCGCATCGGCAGCCAGGCGCGAAAAAATCAGCGTTCCGACCATGCCGGCAACGATGGCAAGCGTCATCCACGCAGCCCAATCCATTCCGAAGGCTCCTCGACGGGTATTTGGCGCGAAGTAAGGTTATAAGATTTTTGGAATAAAGACGTTATCAACCGGACAAGGCTTGGCATTATGAGATGCGGGTCACCCGCTTGCCAAGCCTCGGCCTGATATCATTGGACGCGGCCAAAGCATATTCCGAGGAAGCATTCCATGCCTGAAGTCCCCCCTCCGGCCAAAGCTTCCGTGCGTAGCGGTGAGAAGTTCTCCCAGGATGGGGTCACCGCCATCAAGCACGGCGTCAAGGTGCAACGAAACGGAACCCCTGTAGCTCGAGGGGAGAAACCCCCGTGGTTGCGGGTGTCGGTGCCCGGAGCCGGGCGCTATGTCGAGGTGCGGCAGATCGTGCGCGAAAACCGTCTGGCGACGGTGTGTGAGGAATCGCTGTGCCCCAACCTCGCCGAATGCTGGAGTCACGGCACGGCCACGCTGATGATCCTGGGGGCCGTGTGTACTCGTGCCTGCCGGTTCTGCGCAGTATCGACGGGTAATCCGCAGGGACGCCTGGATGCGGACGAGCCGGCCCATGCTGCCGAGGCGGTCCGGCTCATGGGGCTCAAGTATGTCGTCCTGACCTCGGTCGATCGTGACGATCTGTCCGATGGGGGCGCGGCGCACTATGCCGCCTGCGTGCACGCGATCCGCGCCGCCAGTCCGGAGACCGCCGTCGAGGCGCTTACCCCCGATTTCGGGGGACGGCAGGCGGCCGTAGCGGCAGTGGCCACTTCGGGTCTTCAGGTGTACGCCCAGAACCTCGAAACCGTGCGCCGATTGACGCATCCGGTCCGCGATCCGCGGGCGGGGTATGAGCAGACGCTCGATGTCTTGCAAATGGCCAAGGCCGCGGCGCCCGAGGTGCTGACCAAAACCAGCCTGATGTTGGGCCTGGGCGAAACGGATGCCGAAATCGAGCAGACGCTCGCCGATGCCCGGGCAGCCGATGTGGACATCGTTACCTTCGGCCAGTACCTGCGCCCCACGGCCAACCACCTGCCGGTCGAGCGCTATGTGCCACCCGAGGATTTCGCGCGCTACCGGGCTTGGGGTCTGGAGATGGGATTCCTCGAGGTGGTCGCCGGGCCGTTGGTGCGTTCGAGCTACCGCGCCGAGCGGGTCTTTGCTCGCAACAACGCCGGCCTGTGACAGCCGTCCACTCAGCTAAGGATCTGTAAATGGCGATTCTGGTTACCGGCGCGGCCGGTTTCATCGGTTTTCATCTGGCCGAGCGCCTGCTGGCGCGTGGCGAGACGGTCATCGGGCTGGACAACGTCAACGACTACTACGAGGTCAGCCTCAAGGAGGCGCGCCTGGCGCAGCTCCGGGAACGGCCAGGTTTCACGTTTCAGAGGCTCGACCTGGCCGACCGCGCCGGGATGGAGGCGCTGTTCCGAGACGAGTCGATCGACCGGGTGGTGCATCTGGCGGCGCAGGCCGGCGTGCGCTATTCCCTGACCCATCCACATGCCTACGCGGAGAGCAATCTGACGGGGTTCCTACACATCCTGGAAGGTTGCCGGGTGCGTGGTGTGGTGCATCTGGTTTATGCGTCCAGCAGCTCGGTCTACGGCAGCAACACCGCCATGCCGTTCCGAGCCGAGGCGGCGGCCGATCACCCGCTCGCGCTCTATGGGGCGACCAAGAAGGCCAACGAGGTCATGGCACATGCCTACAGTCATTTGTACGGTATTCCGACCACCGGCCTGCGATTTTTCACCGTCTACGGGCCTTGGGGACGGCCAGACATGGCGCTGTTCAGCTTCACCCGTGCCATTCTGGCTGGTGAAGCCATTCCCGTGTTCAATCACGGGCACCACAAGCGCGATTTCACCTATATCGACGATGTGGTCGAGGGCATCGTGCGCGTGCTCGACCGTCCGGCGCAGTCCGATGCCGCATTCGATCCGGCGCGTCCCGACCCTGCGGCCAGCAGCGCGCCGTATCGTCTCTACAACATCGGCAACGGCCAGCCGGTCGATCTCATCACCTACATCCGCACCCTGGAAGCCGCGCTGGGGCGATCGGCGCGCCTTGACCTGCAGCCCATGCAGCCCGGGGACGTGCCTGACACCTGGGCGGACTGCACGCCCTTACAGCGCGATACCGGCTACAAGCCGTCCACGCCGGTGAGCGAGGGCATCACCCGCTTCGTCGCCTGGTACCGGGCTTATTACGGCGTTTGAGCGGAGTCGCCGCTGCGGGGTATCCGGTATGGCCCCTTAGTCGTAGCCAATGACGTGGATATAGGGCACCGCGAGGCGCTGGCGTCCGGCCAGAAAACCGAGTTCGATCAGGGTGGCTGCCGCCACCACCTGGGCGCCACTCTGGCGCACCAATGCGCAGGCAGCGGCGAGCGTCCCGCCGGTAGCCAGCACATCGTCGACCACGAGCACGCGCTGTCCCGGCGCAAGCAGACCCTGCTGAATCTCAAGGCGGTCCTTGCCATATTCGAGGGCGTAGTCATGACCGAGGCACGGTCCGGGCAGCTTGCCCGGCTTGCGTGCCATGACGAATCCGCAACCCAGCTTCAGCGCCAAGGGTGCGGCGAGCAGGAAGCCGCGCGATTCGATCCCGACCAAAACGTCCGGCGCATGGGCGAGCACGCCTCGGGTGAGGCGGCCGAGCGCAACAGGCCAGGCATCCGGGCTGGCGAGGAGCGGCGCAAGGTCGTAGAACACGATCCCCGGCCGGGGGAAATCGGGGATCTGGCGGATGTAGGCCCTGAGATCCACCACGTTGCTTCGTGCGGGTCAGACTGCCGGATCGTCGGCCAGACGCAGATCGCGCGGAAGCGCGACATGCATGGCCAACGGCAGATGGTCCGAGGTGACATGGCTCACGACCTGGGTGTGCTGAATATCCAGGCTGGGCGTGACCAGAATGTGATCCAGACTGCGGGTCGGCCGCCAGCTCGGGTAGCTCGGCAGCGGATGGGGCGCGCCACGCAATCCCGCGAGCGCACCATGCGCGCGGATGGCATCCCAACTACAGTTGAGGTCGCCCATCAGGATGGCGTGGGTTTGGTCGCCGATCAGACTCCCAAGGAAGGCGAGCTGATGGGCCTGGGTGCGCCGGTCGAGCGAAAGGTGGGCGACCACGACCAACAACCCGTCGGCCTCCTCGCCGAAGCGGGCGATCAGCGCACCCCGGCCCGGGATCCGGCTGGGCAGGCTGACTTCACGCACCTCGGTCGGACGGTAGCGGCTGAGCAGGCCCATGCTGTGCTGTGCCCAGGGACCGAGACGGCGGTTGATGCGCGTATGCCAGAATGGGAAGTCCGCCTGGTCTGCCAGATAGGCGACCTGGTCGACGTAGTTGCTGCGCAGGCTGCCGGCATCGGTTTCCTGTAGCGCAACCAGGTCATAGGGTGCAAGGATCTGGGCGATACGGTTCAGGTTCTCCCGCCGCGAGCGGAACGGCAGGGCGTAACGCCAGGCGCGGGTGAGATAATGGCGATACCGACTGGTTTCGATACCGACCTGGATGTTGTACGTTAACAGTTTGAGGTGATGTTGTTCGGTCATGACTGCCGCAATGATGAGGGGTCGCACGAGTTTATCCTACTCGGGACGAGCATGATGACCCCGGTGTGGCAGTTGGACCGATCGGCATGTGAAAGGTGCCTTTCCGGGCAAAGACCTTTAATGAATGGGTTATCGGATGTCTGATGAATTGCTGAACAATGTCAACGTCGTGGCGCAGGATGTACTCATCACGCCAGGGCAGCTGAAGGCCGAGATCCCGCTGAGCGCGACGGGTGAGCGCACGGTGCTCGAGGGCCGCCGCAGCGTCCGACAGATCCTGGATCGCAAGGATCATCGGTTGCTGGTGGTCATCGGTCCGTGTTCGGTCCACGATGTTGATGCGGCGCATGACTATGCGCGCCGCTTGCTGGCGCTCGCCAGCGAGGTGAGCGATACCCTGCTCATCGTGATGCGCGTGTATTTCGAAAAGCCGCGCACCACCACGGGCTGGAAGGGTCTGATCAACGATCCGCATCTGGACGATTCCTTCCACATCGAGGACGGCCTGCACATCGCGCGCCGGCTGTTGGTCGATCTGGCGGAAATGGGCCTGCCATCGGGCACCGAAGCGCTGGATCCGATCGTCCCGCAGTATCTCTCGGATCTGATCACCTGGACGGCCATCGGGGCACGCACCACCGAATCGCAGACCCACCGCGAGATGGCCAGCGGCCTGTCGACGCCCGTCGGGTTCAAGAACGGCACTGACGGCAGTCTGACCGTGGCCATCAACGCCCTGCATTCGGTCTCCAGTCCCCATAGTTTTCTGGGCATCGACCGCGACGGCAAAAGCGCCATCATCCGCACGCGCGGCAATCCCTACGGCCATGTCGTGCTGCGGGGTGGACACCAGCCAAACTACGATTCGGTCAGTGTGGCCCTGTGCGAACGCGCGTTGCGCGAGGCGAAGCTCCCTGAGAATATCGTCATCGATTGCAGCCACGCCAATTCCAACAAAGATCCGGCATTGCAGACGCTCGTGGCCGAAAACGTCGCCAATCAGATCCTGGAAGGCAATCAGTCGATTGTGGGACTGATGCTGGAGAGCAACATCGGGTGGGGAAACCAGAAGATTCTTGCCGATCGCAGCCGCATGACCTACGGGGTGTCGGTCACCGATGCCTGCATTGATTGGGAAACTACCGAGAAGCTGCTGCGGGAACTGCGATTCAAGTTGAAGGGGGCATTGCCGGCGCGACTGCCGGACGTGCAGGCGACGGCCTGAGGCGGGCGGGGTGCCGCGCCGGCACCGAAAACCAACGGAGGAATGGCCATGGACGAATTTCACCAGTTTGCAGTGCAGAGCCTGGAAGGCGAAGCGCTGCCGCTGTCGCGTTTTCACGGGCAGCCCGTGTTGATCGTGAACGTGGCCAGCCGTTGTGGGTTGACGCCTCAGTATGCCGGGCTCGAAGCGCTGTATCGGGAATACCGGGATCGAGGGCTGGTGGTGCTCGGATGCCCCTGCAACCAGTTCATGGATCAGGAACCGGGCGATGCCGAAGCGATCCGGTCATTCTGCGAGACGCACTACGGGGTCAGTTTTCCGCTGAGCGCGAAGCTTGAAGTGAACGGCGCCGGCGCCCATCCCCTGTATGCATGGCTGACCGCACCGGAGCAGGGCCATCCCGGCCCCATCCGCTGGAATTTCGAGAAATTCCTTGTCGATGCATCCGGTGGCGTGGTAGCGCGGTATGCGCCCCAGACCCCGCCCGAGGATGCAACGCTGCGTCAGGACATCGAAGCGCAGCTCATTGGTGCGTGAGCCGGTCCTTGCCTGCGCTCGGACCCGCTCTGGATTCACCAGGCCGTTGACAGCGCCGGCTCAGACCGGCCAATCCTTGCGGATGTCCACCGTCGCTGCCCGGGCTAGTTCTTCGTAGAGGGCTTTTTCACGTTCCGAGTACAGCGGCGGAATGTGAATTTTGAGCGTCAGATACTGATCGCCTGTCGGCGTGCCGGAAAAGCCGCGCCCCTTGAGACGCAAGCGCTGACCATTCTGACTCCCGGGCGTGATCGACACCTGCACGGGACCGCCCAGTGTCGGGACGGTGATCATCGTCCCGAGCGCGGCCTCCCAAGGGGCGAGGGGAATGTCGAGGTAGACATCCCGCCCATCCAGTCGAAACCACCGGTGATGGGCGATTTCCACCGTCAGGTAAAGGTCGCCGGCCGGCCCGCCGGAAAGGCCGGCTTCTCCCTGTCCGGCAAGACGGATCCGCTGTCCGGGCGTGACCCCAGGCGGGATCTGGACGTTCAGAGTGCGCAATCCGCGCGGACCGGTGATGGACACTTGTCGGGAACCACCCCGGAAGGCTTCCTCGAGGGTCAGTGTTACGGCAGCGACTTGGTCGCCGCCGCGCTGCCCTTTGACGCCGCCGCGTTGCCGTGACCCCCGGAACAGCGCATCGAAAAAATCGCTGAAGCCGTTCGACGCATGGGCGGAACCGGGTCCGCTGTCCCATCCCGGCGGCGCACGAAAGGGCTCGCCCGCATGATGGCCTGTGGCGATCCGATCGTAGACTGCGCGTTTTTCCGGATCCTTGAGCGCTTCGTAGGCCTCGTTGATTTCCTTGAAGCGGGACTCGGCGTCGGTTTCGCGGCTGACATCGGGGTGATATTTCCGCGCCAGGCGACGATAGGCTGCCTTGATGGTGTCGGCGCTTGCCTCGCGCGAGACGCCCAGGATCCGGTAGTAGTCTTTGAATTGCATGATGTCTGGCTTCCTGTGGCGACCGGCTTGGGTCCAAAAGACCGATAACCGTCCCCCGAGGTTCCCGCGCGGCCCGGTTGCAGGCCTGATAAAATCGCCGAATGAGTCTGCTTCGCACCCGCCGGTTCTGTGTAGCGCCCATGCTCGATTGTACCGATCGCCATGCGCGTCATCTCATGCGGCTGATCAGCCGCCATGCGTGGTTGTATACCGAAATGATCACCACGCCTGCGCTGTTGCGCGGGCAGCCTGAGCGCTGGCTGCGCTATAGCGCCATTCAGCATCCTTTGGCGCTTCAGCTCGGCGGCAGTGACCCGACGGCATTGGCGCAATGTGCGCGGCTAGCCGAGGACTATGGCTACGATGAAATTAATCTGAACGTGGGTTGTCCCAGCGATCGCGTTCAGGGCGGACGGTTCGGCGCCTGCCTGATGGCCGAACCGGCGCTGGTGGCCGAGTGCGTGGCCGCCATGGCCGCGGCGGTCACCATCCCGGTAACGGTCAAGACCCGGCTCGGCATCGACGAGCTCGATCATGACGCTCATTTGCATCATTTCGTCGAAACCGTGGCCAGCGCCGGTTGCCGCACCTTTATCCTCCATGCGCGCAAGGCATGGCTCAAGGGTTTGAGCCCGCATGAAAACCGTACGGTACCGCCGCTGCAGTACGAACGGGTTCATCATCTCAAATCGGCAATGCCCCATCTGGAAATCATCCTGAATGGCGGATTGACTGACCTCGAAAGCGCACGCACGGCGGGTGCCGGCCTTGACGGGGTGATGCTGGGACGGGCCGTCTATGGCAGCCCGTATTGCCTGGCCGGCGTAGACGCCATGTTCTACGGCGATCCGCGGCCGGCGCCGAGCCGTCACGCGGTGATCGAGGCCTATGGCGTGTATGCCCAGGAAGCGCTACGCGCCGGCACGCCGCTCAGCGCGCTGACGCGGCCTTTGCTGGGGCTGTTCAACGGAATGCCGGGCGCGCGAGCGTTTCGTCGACACCTGAGTGAAAACGGTTGTCGATCGGGGGCAGGCTGGCCGGTGGTCGAGCAGGCGCTTGAATCGCTGCATGTGGCGCCCCTTCCTGCTTGAGCGCAATACAGCGGATCGCGCGCGGTCACCGAAATCGGTAACCGCCGCGGCAATCGACGGCCTCGGTTGGGCGCTGGCCCGCTTGCCCGAGATGGCCCAGCGGGGCGGAAGCCGGCTGCTGAACGCGGTACTGCAGAGCGCCGAAGCGCGCCATCCTGTGATACACGAAACGTTGGTCGAAGCACTTCCCGCATTGGCGCGACACGATGTCACGCGCCTGCTGCAGGCCCATCTGTATCGCCGTGCGGCCGGGGTGTTCGGTCTCGTAGAGGCGCTGTGGGGCAGACCGGCGCGCATCCTCGACAAGGCGTCGGTGACCGGTTGGCCACAGTTGGTGCAGTATCAGCGTCAAGGCGTCGCCGTGATCCTGATCGCCGGTCATTTCATCGATCTGCCCGCCGGGGTGCGTGCACTGGCCGAACGGGTGCCGGTCCAGTTGGTCGCGCGTCTGTTCCGGCATCCGGCGTTTCGTCGTCCCGTAGCGCGTCTGGCCCAGCGGACGGGCGGCTGTCTGATCGACGGCGGTAACCCCAAAGCCATTGTCCGAGCATTGCAGCGCGGCGGGACAGTGCTGATCCTGGCGGATTATCCCCTGGATCAGAGTCCCCAGTCGGCGCCGGCCGCGGAACGCATCGCGCGCCTGGCGCAATGGACCGGCGCCATAGTCCTCCCCGTGGGATGCCGGCGCGAGGGCGGCCGCCCGCACCTGGAGATCGGGGCGCCGCTTCCTCTCGAGTCGACCGGCGATGCTGCCCTGCAGGGGTTGTACCAGAACTGGATCGAGGCCGCGCGCATCGATTACCTCTGGCCGCGCCGAATCAGGCGTCCGTAAGGCAGAAGATTCGCGCATGATTGGTGGGCTGGCCGACGAGGCGCATGGGCAGCGCAGCGGGGCCGGTCCCGGTTTGGCGGCGCATTTGGTAAGCTCACCACTTTTGGGAGGCCAGGTGGCGATCCGTACACGGGTCAAGATCTGTGGCATTACCCGTCTCGACGATGCCCTGCAGGCAGCGGAGTTGGGGGTGGATGCCATCGGGTTGGTGTTTTACCCGAAAAGCCCACGCTATCTTGCGGCTACGACTGCGGCGCAGTGGATCCATCGCGTGCCGGCCTTCGTGACGGTGGTCGGCCTGTTCCTGAATGCCGATCCGGCCTTTGTCGACGACGTGCTGGCCGAGATCGATCTGGATATGCTGCAATTTCACGGTGTCGAGACGCCGGCCGATTGCCAGCGTCACCAACGGCCCTACATCAAGGCATTGGGCATGGGCGGTGCTGGGACGGATGTCCTGGCGCAAGCCCGTTCCCATGCGCATGCGCGCGGGATGCTCCTGGACAGCCATGCGCCCGGCGAGGCGGGGGGGCGGGGGCTTCGTTTCGCCTGGGCGGAGATCCCTACCGAGCGGCCGTTGCCGCTGATTCTTGCGGGCGGACTGGACGCGACGAATGTCGCCGATGCCGTTCGCCAGGTACGGCCTTGGGCAGTGGATGTGAGCAGCGGGGTGGAGTGCGCGCCCGGAATCAAGGATCCGCAGCGCATGCGTGAATTTATGGAGAGGATCAGACGTGCCGATGCCGAAGCTTGATGGTGCAGGAAATTCGCTTCCCGACGCGCGGGGGCATTTCGGCCCCTATGGGGGGCGCTTCGTCCCCGAGACCTTGATGGCCGCGCTCGAGGCGCTGGCCGAGGCCTATCACGAGATCGGGCTGGATGCCGAGTTCCGCCGCCGACTCGATGTGGATCTGGCGCATTACGTGGGGCGACCCTCGCCACTGTATCTGGCCGAACGCTTGACCGGCGAGGTGGGTGGTGCCCGCATCTACCTCAAACGAGAGGATCTGAACCATACCGGGGCCCATAAGGTGAACAACACCGTCGGCCAGATCCTGCTCGCCCAGCGCATGGGCAAGCGGCGCATCATCGCCGAAACCGGCGCCGGTCAGCATGGCGTGGCGACCGCGACCGTGGCGGCCCGGCTGGGGCTCGACTGCGTGGTCTACATGGGTGCCGAGGATGTCAAGCGCCAGGCGCCGAACGTCTATCGCATGAAGCTCTTGGGCGCCGAGGTGCGGCCCGTGGAGTCCGGCAGCCGCACGCTCAAGGACGCCATGAACGAGGCGATGCGCGACTGGGTCACCCATGTGGACGATACCTTCTATGTCATCGGCTCGGTCGCGGGACCGCATCCCTATCCCATGATGGTGCGCGACTTCCAGTGCATCATTGGCCGTGAAACCCGTGAGCAGATGCTGGCCTTGGAAGGCCGTCTACCCGACGCCCTGGTCGCCTGTGTCGGCGGCGGTTCCAACGCCATGGGGCTGTTTCATCCGTTTCTGGACGATCGAGAAGTGGCGCTCTACGGTGTCGAGGCGGCCGGCCATGGGCTGGAATCGGGACAGCACTCGGCACCGCTCTCGGCGGGCCGGCCGGGCGTGCTGCACGGCAGCCGGACCTATCTGCTCGACAATGCGGACGGCCAGATCCAGGAGGCGCATTCGATCTCCGCCGGTCTTGATTATCCCGGCGTCGGACCGGAACACAGCTGGCTGAAGGATTGCGGGCGCGCACAGTATGTCTACGCCGATGACGAAGAGGCGCTGGCAGCCTTCCACCGACTGACGCGTACCGAAGGCATCATTCCCGCACTGGAAAGTTCGCACGCGCTGGCGTATGCCGAGCGTCTCGCGGCGCGGATGTCGCCCGAACAGATCATCGTCGTCAACCTCTCCGGTCGAGGCGACAAAGACATTCCCACCATCGCCGCGCGGGAGGGCATCGCGCTATGAGCCGTGCGCCGTTGCGTATCGATCACCGCTTTGCAGACCTGCGCGAGCAGGGTAGAGCGGCACTGGTCACCTATCTCATGGCTGGCGATCCGGATGCCGACACCACGGTTGCACTCATGCATGCCCTGGTGGCCGGCGGCGCCGATGTGATCGAACTAGGCGTGCCGTTTTCCGATCCGGTCGCCGATGGGGTTGCCATTCAGCTGGCGGCCGATCGCGCCTTGCGTTCGGGGATGACGCTGCTGGGCGTGCTCGATGTCGTGCGCCGCTTTCGCGAGAAAGATTCACATACGCCGGTCGTTCTCATGGGCTACCTCAATCCCATCGAACGCATGGGCTACCATGCATTTGCCCAGGCCGCGGCAAGTGCCGGCGTGGACGGCGTATTGACCGTGGATCTGCCGCCCGAGGAAGGCGATGGATTGCTGCCGGCACTGCGCGAGACCCAGTTGGCGCCCATTTTTCTGGTTTCACCGACCACGACGGACCGGCGCATGGCCTGGATCTGTGATCAGGCACAAGGCTTCGTCTATTACGTATCACTCAAGGGCGTGACGGGCGCGGCCAGCCTGGATATGGACGCCGTCGGCGATCGTCTCGCCGTCGTGAGAGGCCTGACGCGCCTCCCGGTGGGTGTGGGTTTCGGAATTTCGGGCCCCGAACAGGCGGGGAAGATGGCGGCCATTGCCGATGCGGTTGTTGTCGGCAGTGCACTGGTCAAGACGATCGCGGGCGGTGTACCCGAGACGTTGCCGGATCAGCTTGAAGCCCAGGTTCGGGCCTTGCGTGTGGCCATGGATGGGGTGGCGCGGCCGGCCCTGGAGGATGAGCGATGAACTGGTTTACCAAATTGATGCCCTCACGCATTCGCACCGAGGGAGAGCAGAAACGCGCGGTTCCCGAGGGCGTATGGCATCGCTGCGAGGCTTGCGAGGCGACGCTGTATCGCCCCGAGCTCGAGCGTAATCTGGAGGTCTGCCCCAAGTGTGGACATCATGGCCCCATCGAGCCGCGGCGCCGGCTGGCACAGTTCCTTGACACGGATTCGGCCGTGGAACTGTTTGCCGGCATCGAGCCAGTCGATGCCCTGAAATTTCGGGACAGTAAAAAATACAAGGATCGTTTGACGCAGGCGCAGAAGTCGAGCGGCGAAAAGGACGCACTTTTGGTCATGAAAGGCCTGCTCAAGCATCTGCCGGTCGTCACGGCTGCCTTCGATTTTCGGTTCATGGCTGGCTCCATGGGCGCCGTCGTCGGCGAGAAATTCGCCCGCGCAGTTCGCCAAAGTCTCGCCGACCGGGCGCCACTGGTCTGTTTTTCCGCGAGTGGTGGGGCGCGCATGCAGGAAAACCTGTTTTCCTTGATGCAGATGGCCAAGACCAGCGCTGCGCTGGCCGAGCTGTCGGCTGCCCGACTGCCCTATGTCTCGGTGTTGACCCATCCCACTACCGGCGGCGTGTCGGCGTCGCTCGCCATGCTGGGGGATGTCAATGTGGCAGAACCGCGCGCCCTGATCGGTTTCGCGGGCCCGCGTGTGATTCAGCAGACGGTCGGTCAGACTCTGCCCGAAGGATTCCAGCGCAGTGAGTTTCTGCTCGAACACGGTACCGTGGATTTCATCCTCGATCGGCGTCAGATGCGTGATCGCCTCGCTACGCTACTGCGCGTCCTGATGGGGATGCCGGCCGCCCCAACCGAGTGAGCGCAACTCCCGAGGCACGCACGCTGGCGCAATGGCTGGCGCATCTCGAACAGCTGCATCCGCGCGAGATCGACCTCGGACTGGGGCGAATCCGGGCGGTCTATGCGGCCATGGGTGCGCCACGACCGGCGCCTTCGGTCATTACCGTGGCCGGGACCAACGGCAAGGGCTCCAGCGTAGCCTTTCTCGAGGCCATTCTCGTGGCTGCGGGGCGGCGAGTCGGGAGCTATACCTCTCCCCATTTGTGGCGCTACAACGAGCGGGTCCGGCTGAATGGCCATCCAGTAGACGATGCGGCGCTGTGCGCGGCGTTCGAGCGGGTCGAACAGGCACGCGACGGAGTCAGCCTGAGCTATTTCGAGTTCGGCACACTGGCGGCGCTGGATCTATTCGCCCGCACCGATCTCGAAGTGGCGCTGCTCGAGGTCGGCCTGGGTGGGCGCCTGGATGCCGTCAACGTGATGGATCCCGATGTCGCGCTCATTACGCCGATTGCGCTCGACCATATGGACTGGCTGGGCCCGAATCGAGACGCCATCGGTCGGGAAAAAGCCGGCATCAGCCGGGCGACCCGGCCGCTGGTCTGCACCGACCCGGAGCCACCGCTCGGACTGCTGCAGCATGGGCTGGGCTCACCGCGATGGTGTGCAGGCTCAGATTATCGAGTCTTGCGGCGCGAGGCCCGTCGCTGGGATTTCCTCAGCGCCACGGTCTGCTGGAGCGATCTGCCGCCCCCGGCCTTACCGGGTGAACATCAGTACGCAAATGCGGCAGGCGCCTTGGCCGTGCTGGCCTTGCTGCCATCGGGACTCCAGCCGGATCGGCGCTCGGTGGTCGACGGGTTGACCCACGCGCGACTTCCCGGGCGGCTGGAACGTCGCGCCGGTCCGGTCACGCAATGGTACGACGTTGCTCACAATCCGGCCGGCACAGCGGCCTTGGCGGCGCACCTGGCCACGATACCCGTTGCCGGAACGCGGCGCACGATTCTGGGTGTCCTCCAGGACAAGGACGCCTCAGCCATGATCGAAACCCTGCGGCCCCAGACCGATGTCTGGTATGTGACGGACCTTCCCGGGTCCCGGGGCAATACGGCCGTGGCGCTGGCGGCCCTGGTACGGGCGCTCGCGCCGCATGCACCGGTGACTGAGTTCGCGACCCCGTCAGAGGCGCGTACGCAGGCACTGGCGGACAGCGGGCCAACGGATCGCGTGGTGGTAACCGGCTCGTTCCTGACCGTGGCTCTTGCGAGTCCCGCGCCCGTATAATAGGCGGTTGTGGATGCGCGTCCATGATCAGGCAGGGAGAATCATGATGGATCCGGTCCTGAAGCGGCGGTTGGCTGGGGCGGCGGTATTGTGGCTTGGCGCCATGCTGCTGTTGCCCTGGATTCTGGATCAGAATCCCGAAGAAGGGGCGGAAACCACCTTCGTGGCCGCGGAGGATCCGGAGCGCGAGATGCGAACGATTGATCTCGCACCGCCGCCGTTGCGTGAAACGGTTCCGTCCGAAGGGAGCAGGCCTGCAGAGGGGGCGCCCCCTGAGTTGGCCCGGTTGGCGCCGGCCGAGCGGCAGCCGGATGGGACGGCAGAGGCCGTGACCGATACGGCCCAGCCGGTCTCCGCACCAGTCGAACCCGCACGGCCGGCCGATGAGGTCGCCGCCTCGAACCGATCAGCACCGCCGCGCGCTTCTGATATTCCCAGAGCGGCGTCATCTTCGGCGCCGTCCGTGAGCCGCGCCCCGGCGGCCACCAAGGGTGCGGGATGGTCCGTCCAGGTGGGCAGTTTCGGAGATCTGCAAAATGCCCAGAGTCTGGCGGCGCGCTTGCGACAACATCAACACGGTGCCCAGGTGAGCACGCTGGTACTCAATGGGCGAACGTTGTATCGGGTTCGCGTGGGCCATATGGCCCGGCGGGAGGAAGCCGAGGCGCTACGCGCGCGCATCGAGCAATCCATGGGCTTGAACGGTCGGGTCGTGCCGAATCCGTGATGGCGGTCTGTACGATTCCCTGAAAAGGTGGCGATGCTGAATCCGATCGATGCGTTTATCCTGGTGGTCCTGGCGGTCTCTCTGGGTGTGGCCTTTCTGCGCGGCTTGGTTCAGGAGAGCGTGTCGTTGGCCACCTGGATTGCTGCCGCTGCTGCCGGCTACTGGGGCTCTGAGCCAGCTGCGCCGTATCTGTCCTGGTTGATCGCCCATGAGACCGCGCGCCGGGTCCTGGCCGGGGTTGTGGTCTTCGTGCTGGTGCTCATACTGGGCGGTATCCTCAATCGCCTGCTGTCGCAAAGCGTGCGGCGTCTGGGATTGAGCGGCATGGATCGCCTGCTGGGCATGGGCTTCGGCGCATTTCGAGCGACCGCCCTGATCACGGTCGCCATCCTGCTGGCTCAACTCACCAGCCTGCCGCGAGGCGACTGGTGGCTCCAATCGCGACTGATTCCCTATTTCTTGCCCTTGGCAACGCAGCTGCGGGAAAAGCTTCCCATGGATGCGCACACTGATTTCCTGTCCGAAGCCGATACCCGGTAACGACATTGTTGCTTCACAGTTCCGAGGATTGAAGATTATGTGCGGTGTAGTCGGCATCGTTGGCCAAGCGCCAGTGAACCAGGATCTATACGATGCCTTGACGGTGCTTCAGCACCGGGGACAGGACGCCGCGGGCATCATGACCTGCGATGGTGATCGCCTCTATCTGCGCAAGGACAATGGTCTGGTGCGCGATATTTTCCAGGCACAGCACATGTACGGCCTGCTGGGCAACATGGGCATCGGCCATACCCGCTATCCCACGGCCGGTTGCGCCACCGCGGCCGAAGCGCAGCCGTTCTATGTCAATTCCCCCTTCGGGATTTCGCTTTCCCATAATGGCAATCTCACCAATGCCGAGGTGCTCAAGCGGGAATTGTTCGAACAGGACATGCGTCACATCAACACCTCGTCGGACTCGGAGGTGTTGCTCAACGTGTTCGCCCACGAACTGCAGGGGCAGGGCAAGATCCGCATTCAGCCTGAGGATATCTTTACCGCTGTGGCCGGAGTGCATCGCCGTTGCCGTGGCGCCTATGCCGTCGTGGCCATGATCACCGGCTATGGCATCGTCGGTTTTCGTGATCCCTTCGGGATTCGGCCGCTGATCTACGGGCGGCGCGAAACGCCCAAGGGCACCAGTTACATGATCGCCTCGGAAAGCGTGGCACTGAAGGTGCTCGGCTTCGAACCGGTCGCTGACGTCATGCCGGGGGAAGCGGTATTCATCGACCTCAACGGGCAGATTCATCGCAAGGTCTGCGCCGAAGATACCCTGCATTCGCCCTGCATCTTCGAATACGTCTATTTCGCGCGGCCCGATTCGATCATCGAGAACGTCTCGGTCTACAAGGCGCGTTTGCGCATGGGCGACTATCTGGCCAAGAAGATCGAGCGTGAATGGCATGACCGGGATATCGATGTGGTGATTCCGATTCCCGACACCAGCCGGACGGTGGCGGTGCAGCTGGCGCACCACCTGAACGTGAAATACCGCGAAGGTTTCATGAAGAACCGCTACATCGGGCGCACCTTCATCATGCCGGGCCAGCAGCTGCGTAAGAAATCGGTCCGCCAGAAGCTCAACGCGATCGATCTGGAGTTTCGCGGCAAGAACGTCCTCTTGGTGGATGATTCCATCGTACGCGGCACCACCTCGGGCCAGATCATCGAAATGGCCCGAGAAGCAGGCGCCCGGAAAGTCTACTTTGCCTCCGCGGCGCCCCCGGTTCGGTATCCGAACGTGTACGGTATCGACATGCCGGTGTCTTCCGAGCTCGTCGGCTATGGTCGCACCGAAGAGGAGATTTGCCGGGCCATCGGCGCCGATCGGCTCATTTATCAGGATCTGACTGATCTGGAGCGCGCCGTGCGCTGGGAAAAGGACGGTGAGCGCATCGATCGTTTCGACAGTTCCTGCTTTTCGGGTGAATATGTCACTGGTGATGTCACGCCCGCCTATCTCGACAGCCTGGCGATGCGGCGTTCCGACGGGGCCAAGGGGAATGCGCCGGGTAGCGATTTTCCGGTGATCGAAATCTACAACGGGATCTGAGTCGATGGATGAACACGATCTGGACGAATTCGCCTTCGAGACACGCGCTATCCGCGCGGGTATCGAGCGCAGCGCCCAGGGCGAGCACGCCGAGGCCATCTACGCCACCTCCAGTTTCGTCTTCGAGAGCGCGGAGGAGGCAGCGGCCCGGTTTTCGGGCGAGCGCCCCGGTAATATCTACAGCCGCTTCACCAATCCCACGGTGCGCATGTTCGAACGCCGGCTGGCAGCGCTGGAGGGCGGCGAATCCTGCGTCGCCACCAGTTCTGGAATGTCGGCGATTCTCTCGGTGTGCATGGCCCTGCTACGCCAGGGAGATCAGGTCGTTGCCGCGCAGGGGCTGTTCGGCACGACCACCAGCCTGCTGAACCAGTACCTGACCCGCTTCGGGGTTGCAGTCCGTTTCGTACCGGCTACCGACTATGCCGCTTGGGCCGAGGCGATCGAGGCCGGGCGCACGCGGCTGTTGATCGTGGAAACCCCCACCAATCCCCTGACCGAAGTTGTGGATATTCAAAAACTTGCCGCGATGGCCCATGCGGCCGACGCCCGCCTGATCGTGGACAACTGTTTCTGCACGCCCGCACTGCAGCGCCCATTGGCGCTGGGTGCCGATATCGTGATCCATTCCGCGACCAAGTACCTCGACGGGCAGGGACGCTGCATGGGCGGCGCGGTGGTCGGGGATGCCGAAACGGTCGGCAGGGACATCTTCGGCTTCCTGCGTACGGCCGGACCCACGTTGAGTCCATTCAATGCCTGGGTCTTTCTGAAAGGGCTCGAAACGCTGGCCCTGCGCATGCGCGCCCACAGTGAAAACGCACTGGTCCTGGCGCGCTGGCTACAGCAGCAGCCCGGCGTTGCGCGTGTGCACTACCCGGGCTTGCCCGATCACCCGCAGCACCATCTGGCCGCAGCGCAGCAGTCGGATTTCGGCGGCATCGTCTCCTTCTCATTGAGCGGAGGGCAGGCCGCTGCCTGGCGGCTGATCGACGCCACCCGGCTGATTTCCATCACCGCCAATCTGGGCGACACCAAGACCACCATTACTCACCCGGCAACCACCACCCACGGGCGGCTCAGCCCCGAGGATCGGCACGCCGCGGGAATCGGCGACGGCCTGCTGCGCCTGTCCGTTGGGCTGGAGTCCGTCGATGACCTGATGCAGGATCTGGGGCGCACCCTCGCCTGAGGGCGCCGAACGGGCCGCGCGGCAAACGCCGGCGCGACCAAACGCCGTTTGGCGGGGAGGCCAAACGCCGCAGTGTAGCAGTGGGATATGGTGGGCCGTCAGGGACTCGAACCCCGAACCTACTGATTAAGAGTCAGCTGCTCTACCATTGAGCTAACGGCCCGAAACGATCAGAAGAGCCTGGCCAGAGAAAGGCCGAAACAGCCCGAGATCATCCCAAATTTCGCTCATTGTGTCAATCAATCACACACTGGGATGAGTCCGAGCATCGACATCGACGATCAACGCCCATGGCAAAAGCGCATCATTCCTTCGGGCCGCCAGTCTCGCAAAGTGGGTAGGCGACGCAGCGCCGCACTGAACCGGTCGTGGAACCTGCATCGAATGCCAAAGGCCGGTATCAGCCGTAGGCTAGTCTTCATCGTGAATCGGCATCTTATTGATACGGCTCGACAAAACGAGCCTCAATCCGATATCCCGCATCGCCAAGCTTGCTTGAGAGCTTGTCCACTTTGAGCACCCCGGTCACCCAGACGGTGTCGAACAGCTGCCCCTCGTAGGCATGCCCTATATCGGTTACGACATATACGGTCTGATTGGCGGGCGGCGGCGGGGTATGAATGCAGGCGCCATAGTACGGGACCAGCAGAAATTCCCGTATGGACTTGGCATCCGTTTCAAGAGGGACGACAAACCCCGGCAGCTTGACGAACTTGCCGTCGTGGTCTTCGACCACTGGTGCTTCTCGCCAGAATGTCTTGAGCTTTTCCAGCAACTCCTGAGCGCGGGGATCATCATCACTGAGATCTTCGGCATCGAATTCGTCCATCAGTTTGTCCAACTGCCAGTCCGCCGGGATCAACGCGTCCCAATCAAGTTCGATGGGTTCGCGAGCCGTTGGCGCGGTCACATCGGCTTGCCTCGCGACCGTCACGGGGTCCTGCGCCGTTGTTTCAGCAACCGGCCGGGTGGTCTCCGGGTTGTTTCCGTCACAAGCCGCCAGCAGCCCGTACAGATTCAGCGCCATGAAGATGCGCATCAGCCGACGTCGTTGCATTGTCCACTCTCCAATCAGATCCGAATCGACAGGCCATCGGCAAGCGATAGCTTGTAGGCACGATAGGCGGGGAGCATGCCCGCCACCAGGCCCGCCAGCACCACGATACCGAGCAGCCGCAGTTCGTGCCGGCTCAAGCCGCCGAGCGAGATGTGGATTCCGTACCGGGCTTCGATGATGGGCCGGGCTACCGCCAACAGACCATACAGCAGGCCCAGCCCCACCCCGATGCCCGCCAAAGTGAGCGCCGCGGCCTCGCCCATGATCAGCGCGAATACATGCATAGGGCGGGCGCCAACCGAGCGCAAGATCGCCATTTCACGACGGCGTTCGTTGAGACCGGTAAAAAGCGCCGTAAGCATCCCGAACAGGCCGACCACCACCACGAAGCCGGAGACGATCAGCAGGGCATTTTCCGCGATGGCGGTGATGCCCCACAATTCGCTGAGCGCCACTCCCGGAAGGATGGCGGTCAGCGGTTCCTCCGCGTAGTCATTGATCGTGCGCTGTACCTGAAACGTGGCGATTTTGGACTCGAGGCCAACCAGGGCCGCGGTAATCGCCCTGGGGGTCAGGTCCTTGTGGCGTGCCTTTTCGGCGGAAGTCGACAGGCCGGGCAACGGCGCACCGCCGCGCCAGTCGATGTGAATCGCTTCAATGGCCTCAAGACTCACATGCACGGTACGATCCACCGGTGTCCCGGTCCGCTTGAGAACACCGGCGACCCTGAATGGCTTGTCTTCGTGGCGCGCGAAACGGACGTCGTTGGCGCCGTGCGCGATCACCACCGAATCGCCGAGCTGATAGCCCAGCGCCTCGGCGACCTCGGCACCAAGCACGGTATCGTACAGATCATCGAAAGCGTGGCCCTGATCGAATGTCAGGCCGCGGTCACGAGCATAGCGGTACTGGCGGAAGTAATCCTCGGTGGTACCCATAACCCGATATCCGCGATGCGAGTCTCCGAGCGAGATCGGTAGACTCCAGGCCACATTCGGCAGCGCGGCGATATCCTGGTAACTTTTCCAGGATATGTTGTTCGTGGCGTTGCCGATGCGGAACACGGCGTACAGCAACAACTGTACGCCACCTGAACGCGCCCCGACGATCAGGTCGGTCCCTGAAATCGTGTGAGCGAAACTCTCGCGCGTCTCCACGCGCACGCGTTCCACTCCGATCAGCAGGGTCACGCTGAGCGCGATCGACAACAGGGTCAGGCCGGCAGTCAGGCGGCGGTTGAGCAAACTCTTCCAGGCAAGGCGCACGATGGGCATGGTCGTCAATCCGCTCGCGCACGCGATTCACCCGCCGTATTGAGTTCGGCAAGCCGGATGGTGCGATCGAACAAACCTTCCAGCGATGTGTCGTGACTCACGAAAACGACGGTGGAACCAGCTTGTTCGCACTCCTGGAACAGCAGGCGGACAAACGCCTCTCGACGATTCGCGTCCAGCGAAGACGTCGGTTCGTCGGCGATCAGCAGTTCGGGCTCACCCATCAGTGCACGCGCGGCTGCCACGCGCTGTTGCTGCCCGACACTGAGCGCCGTCACCGGACGGTGCAGCAAATCCGCCTGCGCCATATCCAGATGTTCAAGCAGGCGCATGGCTTCCGACTTCAGTGAGCGTGAACGTTGCACGGCCTTGTCATGACGCGCTTTGGAGAAGCGACAGGGCAACACGACATTGTCGACCATCGACAGATACGGGATCAGGTTGAACATCTGGAAAACGTAACCAATGTGGTGCGCCCGGAAGTGATCCCGTTGCGCGCCGGCCAGCTGATCCAGCCGCCGGCCCAGGACCGTGAGCTCGCCCTGCTGCGGCACGGTGACACCGGCCAGCAGGCTCAGCAGCGTGCTCTTGCCGCTACCGCTGGGACCCTCGATGAAAACACGTTCGCCTTTTCCGATACTAAGGCGATCCAACGCCAGAGCGATAGGCGCCTGCCGCTGCCAGCGGAATGACAGATGGCGGATATCGACGGCCCTGTCCACTGCAGACAGGCTCTGGGCAGCGTCCCTGCGTTCCTGATTCAAAAGTGCAGTTCCGGTCGCGATGCGCGCAGTTCGGCGGCGCCTTGGCGTTTTTCAGTGATGAACTGGACGTGAAGCCGCTCGGTCTGGGGAAAGGCTGCGAACACGCCGACCTTGACCCGATCCAGTGCTTCGGGATGCGCACAGTCGAAACGCCAGCTCGCGATGATATCCGAGTGCGTCTCCTCATGCCGTTGTTCTTGCTCGGGGTGGGGTGCATGCGCTTCGTGGTGTTCGTCGTCATGGCGGGCTTCGTCCATCCGCGGTGTACGCGCATCGGCATGAACCAGATGGCAACCAGCCGCCTCTGGCAACGCGAAGAGGGCAGCGCCATCCTTGAGCCGCGCCAATGCGCTTTCCCGGGTGTGATGATCTTCCTTGCTACGCGGCGCGTGCTCAAAGCCCACGATATTCACCGCCGGGCTGTGGAGCTCGATATGCAGCGTGGTGCCCTCCTGCGCAACATCGAGTCGGCCAACGCCATGCGCATGGGCACCGTGTTGACGTTGTTCATCCGCGAGCGCCAGAGGACCGCTGGTGGCCAACAGCAGTACGAGAATCGGCTTCAGTACGGTCATGACGAATCTCCGAGACAGGTCGCGGCGGAACCTGCGGTAGGGCCGAATGGAAGCAGGGGTTTGCAAGCATTGACGGGGTTTGGGCAGCACAATGGTCGCGCCGGCACAAGCGGTAGTTCCGCACATGCCCGCTGGCCATGATGGCCCCGCCGAGCACGGTCAGCAAGCGCTCCCCCCATTCGCCAAACCAGCGATGTCCCAGAAAAGCCGCCAGCAGCAACAACGACAATCCGGCCACACCGAACAGCAATACCGGTCTGTCCTTGTGTCGCCGACAACCCAGCCACAGGGCAAATCCGCTGGTCGGCAGGATGACCCAAAGCAGCAACTGATGAAAGTCCTCGCCTGCGAACAAACTGCCGGACAGCACCGGCGATATGATCAGGACCAGCGGCATCAGCAGGCAATGCACCGCGCACAGGCCGGAAATCGAGATGGCGAGCAGATCCAATGGCCGTTGCATCTCAGGTCTCCACCCAGTTTGGAAGCGGATCGGGATACGCCTGCCAGGCTGCGGGGCCTTGCGCGTATTCCTCATCATCCAGCAGACAGGCGTCAAGACTCCGTTCAATCGCGCCGGGATTGAGGTACTGACCGATAAACACGATCTCCTGACGCCGATCGCCGTAGTCACCGGAAAATTCGGACTGGATGTTGGCGATCACGGATTCATCCTGTGGCCAATCCGCACGTGGCACGGCGCTCCACCAGTAACCCGCTGGACCGTGGCGAACGATACCGCCCGCCTGCGACCAGGTTCCGGCGATGTCATGACGGCTTGCCAGCCAGAAATACCCTTTTGAGCGAAGCAAGTTACCTTCCCAGTCCTGCTGCAGGGCCTGGTGGAATCGCAAGGGATGGAAAGGCCGCCGGGCCCGATAGACGAAACTCGTGATCCCGTATGCCTCGGTTTCCGGCGTGTGTTCGCCGCGCATCTCCCGGAGCCAGCCCGGTGCTTTTGCAGCTTTTTCGAAACTGAACCGGCCGGTTCCGATAATCCGGTCGAGCGAGACCTGACCGAAGCAGGCGGGAACGATCTCGGCATCGCGGTTGACTTGCCGCAGGGCATGCGTCAGGCGTTCGCGCTCAGCCTGGCTGATCAAGTCGATCTTGTTGACGATGATGACGTCGGCAAACTCCACCTGGTCGATCAGCAAGTCTGCCACCGTGCGCTGGTCTTCCTCGCCCAGCGACTCGCCGCGTGACTGCAGACTATCGGCCTGATCCAAGTCCCCGGCGAAGTTGACAGCGTCGACAACGGTGACCAGTGTGTCGAGACGAGCGACATCTGAAAGGCTGACACCTTGCTCGTCCCGGAATGTGAATGTCTCGGCAACCGGCAGCGGTTCGGATATGCCCGTGGATTCGATTACCAGGTAGTCAAAGCAGCCTTCCTTGGCGAGCACCGCGACTTCTTTCAACAGATCTTCGCGCAGGGTGCAGCAGATGCAGCCGTTGCTCATCTCCACCAGTCTTTCCTCGGACCGGTTGAGCCGCACTTCACTGTTGACCAGCTTGGCGTCGATGTTGACCTCCGACATATCGTTGACGATGACCGCAACGCGCCGGCCCTCGCGATTATGGAGGATGTGATTTAACAGCGTGGTTTTTCCCGCACCGAGAAATCCGGATAGTACCGTGACCGGCAGTTGTTTCATGGTCGTTGCTCCACACACGTTCTCTTGTTCATCAACAGTCCAAGCAAAACAGCACACGAGCCGGATCGCCCGGTTCAACCGCCGGTGAACGGTGTACCAGGCCGGCATCGGCACAACCGGGATAGCCGCAACCTTTCATCAGGCCGACGGCAAACGTCGGCATGCAGCGGGGATAGCCAAAGCGAACGATCGCTTCGTTCGGCGCTCCGCTCGCCTGCGCCGCACGATCCACCTGTGCATCGTCCAGCCACTCGGTACCCGGTCCGCGATAGGTGCATACCAAGCGCAAGTACGAATGATCCACATGGAAACGGGGACAGCCGGTGCGTGCCAGCGTCTCCAGGCGCACCGTGACAGGCCGGTGGCCGGCGAAATCGAAAAACACTTCCGACAGCCTGGTCATATCGTCGAGCCAGCCGGGGAACGCGGATAGCGCGTCATAACCCTGCGCCGAAATCAGCGCCGCGAGCCCGTCGCGGGCCTTCCCGGAATGGACGCGCGCCCGCACGTCGGGAAATGCGTCGGCCCCCACGATCTCCAGTTCAAGGCCAATGGCGGCCAACACCGGGCGATCCCAGATCACGAGCGACGACTCGGGAGAATGAATACGGCCAAACGCGTCGAGTGAATCCACTCGACAGTGGGCCGATCGGTGTGACCGTAACGCTGTCACCGGGATGCCTACCGCAAAGAATGCAACATGGTTGCATTTTACGCGGGACGAAAAGTAATGCAACTCTGTTGCATTAAAAGTGGAATGGCGCTGGAGGCTAACGAATCTGAAGTCAGCGGCTGCAGTGGGGACAGAGCCCCTGTACCGCGACATCGGCATGTTGCAGGCTGAAGCCTTCAGGCAGGGTCAGAGCGACAGCGGGCGTCAGATTCTCCAGGCAGTAAATCTGGCCGCAGCGCGTACAGTTGAAATGTGCATGATCGGCGGTGGGGGTCGCATTGAAACGCCAAACCCGATCCGCACCAACGACTTTATGGGCAAGCTTTTGCGTTACCAACCAATCCAGGACCCTGTAAAGGGTCACACGCTCTACCACGTCGTGCGTTGTTTCAACGGCGCGTTCGATTTCGCTATGGGAGAGTGCATGGTCGGCCGACAGCAACACGTCCAGCACGGTGACCCGTGCCGCGGTGGCGCGCAATCCCATCTTGCGGATCATGGCTAGCGCATCTTCAGCACTTCGGTTGATTCTTCCCATGCACACAGTTCAACACGATCGGCCAAACATCACAACTCTGTTGCATTTCTCTGGGTGGTTCAGCCGGTCTCCTTCATCGCTTCGTCGAGCGGTCAACCACCCCGGCTTGGCCAAGACTCTTGGAAAGTCAGTCATGTATCGACGTGCTCTTGGAACACGTGACACTGATCCCCGGTACGGATCGTCCAATCGGGCGAACTTCGCCCTCCAAGGGGAAGGGCAGCGCGCTCCGACATTGCTTCGGCTCTCGGGATCGGCGACACGGCCCGATCACGGTCGGCGGAGTTTACGGGTTCCGTCGGCTGCTACGCCATGGCGTGGCGGAATCGGTTGATTGACCTGCGCGGAGCATCGTCATCTCACGTTTCCGTGCTGCTGCTTCAGTGCTCAGGCAGAACCGACTGGAGGTTCTGACGCGAAGCGAATACCGCGGCGGGAGACGACGGACTGGCGAGCCAAGCTGATCAGCTTCGTCGTTGCATCAAGACAGCGTATCGCGACCCGATCTTGCGTCGGCATCAGGCAGCCGTCTAATCGGCGTTTTGCGCGTCAATCCGGGCTGCGAGGCGTTCAACATTATCCTCATGTGCGGTGCGCATGGCCTGAAGTCCGGCCTGTAAATGGGGATCGTCTACCTGAGGCAGGATCGCCCGCAGCCGCCGCAGCACCCAGCGTTGGCCGTGATTCAGGAAAACTAGCCGTGCCGGCAAGTCCTCGATAGCCATCGCTTTGGCGTAGAAGCTTCCGGTCCGGCGCGATGGCTTGCCGCCGAGATGTTGGATGGCCTGGACGAGCAAGGCACACCAGCGCGCCTCATCGTGCTGGATGGTGCGCATCAGTGACAGAAGCGTGGCGGGCGCCTCCTTGAGCGTCTGCAGCGCGACGCGCGCACCGGCGCGTTCAGCCTCCAGCAGTTCGTTCAGAGTCGCGATCAGCGCCTCCTGCGCGACGCGGCTCGGACGCTGCGGGGGAGATGAGCTCATGCGCCCCGATCCGGCTGGCGGACTTGCGTCGACTGCCAGCAGGGCCTCGGCCTCCGCGGCGATCCGCCCAACCCGTTCGGCTGCACCCATGATGGAATCGATGCGGTCGATACCCATCCCGGCATACAGCGCCATGGCCTCGAGATCGCCCGCTGTTGAGCGCAGCGGTGAGTCGGTGCTGAAGCGATAGATCGGCCGCCCGTCGTCCTCACCGATGACCGTCGGTGGGCCGGAACGGGGATCACCGTGTTCACCGCGGGTGACGCTGTTGGGCAACACCCGGACCTTGGCGCCCTCTGGCCAGTTGATGTGAAAATCCTCGGTGAGTAGCGTATCGGCGGCACTGGCGGTGATGAGTCGCTGCTTATGGAAATCGTGGGCAAAACTCTCCGGCGTTGGGATCAGCGCCGTACCGAACACAGCGCCCTGCGCGCCGAGCGCAAGCACGGTGGCCACATCCGCGCCGTCACTAAGCCCGCCCGCTGCCAGCACGGGTGCATTTGTCATCGGCACCAGATCGCCGAGCAGCGCGTGCAGCGGCTGATCGCCGCGCACGTGCCCGCCAGCCTCGACACCTTGAGCGATCAGCACATCGGCGCCAGCAAGCTCTGCGGCACATCCCTCTTTGACGGAGCCCACTTGGCAGACAATGCGCAGGCCCGCTGTGCGCAACCGCCCGATGAGCGCTGCGGGTACGTCCCAGAACAACCCCACAACCGGCACGGCGAGCGCGATCAGTGTCTCGATCTGCGCCTCCAGCAGCGCCGGGTCGGTGCCCGCCGGGATCAGGTTCACGCCAAAGTGCTCGACCCCGGCCGCGCGTACGGCCGCGACCTCCGCGCGGATGCGCGTCACCGGTTCCCGCACCATGCCGAGAAAGCCGAAGCCGCCGGCGCGACTCACGGCCGTCACCAGCTCCGCGCGTGCCACGCCACCCATACCGGCCAATACCAGCGGATAGCGGCAGCCAAGCAAGTCACACACAGGGCGGTGCAGTGAGCTTTTCATGGTCCTTCCTCTGTCTCCATGTGTTCACGCAGGTATTCCGCCAGCACGATGGCATGGTTGTGCACATCGTCGCGGGCGCCGTACAGCAGCGTGAGCGGACCTGTATCGGTCAACTCGCGCAGCGGCGTGAGTGCATCGGTATTGGCGTCGAGCTCGGCGCGGTAGCGGGCGCAAAATGCCTCCCATCGCGCTGGGTCGTGGCCGAACCATCGTCGTAGCGCAGCACTCGGCGCGGCGGCTCGATGCCACCGTGTGAGCGCCGCTGCCTCCTTGCGCACCCCACGTGGCCACAGGCGATCCACCAGCACACGCGCGCCATCGTCGGCGTGCGCAGGCTCATAGATGCGCTTGACGCGAATGTCGGCCGGCATCAGTACGGCGTGCATTTCGGGCCGTAGGAGCGCCTTTGCTGCAGCGCGACCCCATACCGGTCATTCATGCCTGCGCCGGCGTCTGCCCGAGCAGCGCGGTCATCTCCTCGGCAAAGGCCACGTAGCGGTCGTGGTCCTGCCCCAGCTCGATTTCCGCCTGCTCGAAGCGCGCGTTCAGCGCGTCCAGCTCCGCCGGGGTGAACAGGCGCTCGGCCATCGGAAACACCATCTGGTCTTCCTTCCAGATGTGGTTCGGGTACAGCTGCTGGAGCGCGGCGATGGCCCCGTGCAGCGCGGCCGGGGCGTCGTTGTCGCCACGCTCCAGGGCGTCGATGGCCGCCGCCAGGGCGCCGACCCGCTCGCGTCCGAGCACGTGTTCGCGCCGCAGCGCCTCCAGCGGGCAGCCGCCGTGCGGCACGCCCTTGTCCTCCATGGCCGGGAACAGGATGGCCTCTTCCTTGGCGTGGTGGCACTGGTCGGCGAACTCGCGCATGAAGGCGACGATGGTTCGCAGGCGTGCAGGGTCCGGCCGGTTGCCTGCGGCCAGTTCCTGATCGATGGCGCTCAGGCCGTGCACCACCTGCAGGATGTGGTGATGCTCGTGCGTGAGCTGCTGGATGGGGTTGTCATGGGGCATGGTGGATTCCTCCTCCGGATGGGGCAGGGTCAGCCGCCGGCAGCGCTCCAGATCCTCTCAGGTCTCCAGCGCCGCCGCCGGGCCGAAGAACTCCCAGTGCATCTGCGCCGGCGGTACGCCAAGCTCGCCCAGGGCCCGCTTCACGGCCGCCATGAACGGTGGCGGGCCGATGAAGTACGCGTCCATGTCGCGCGCCTGCGGCAGCCAGCGCGCCAACAGGTCGGTGCACGCGCGGCCGTGGGCGTCTACCGATAGGGTGCCGGCCTGTTCGTGACAGTAGAAGCGTCGTGCCTGCGGGCTGCGTGCGACCAGGTCGTCCACCCAGTCCCGAAACGCATGCACCGCCGCATTGCGCGCGAAGTGCACGAAGGTGACCGGCCGGCGCTGCTCGTGCGCCGCGTGCAGCATGGGCAGCGTGGGGGTGATGCCGACACCGCCGCTGATCAGGGCCAGCGGCCGTTCGCCGGGCGCGAGCACGAACTCGCCGGCCGGCGGGAACAGGTCGATCGCGGCCCCGACGCCGAGCGCGTCGTGCAGGTGGTTCGACACCACGCCGCCGGGTTCGCGCTTGACGCTGATGCGGTAGGTGCTGCCGTTCGGCGGGGCTGAGAGCGAGTAGTTGCGCCGCACTTCCTGGCCGTCGACGGTGAGCCGGATGCCGATGTACTGGCCGGGCTTAAATGGCATCACGGCGCCGCCGTCGGCCGGCCTGAGGTAGAGGGAGGTGATCTCGACGCTCTCCGGCACCTTGCGCACCACCTCGAACCGCCGCGCGCCGCGCCAGCCGCCGGGGGTCGCCGCGGCGGCGGCGTACACGTCTTCCTCGGCGCCGATCAGCAGATCCGCCAGTTGCTGATAGGCCGCCGCCCAGGCCTCGATGACGGCATCGGTCGCGATGTCCGGTCCCAGCACCTCGCGGATGGCGCGCAGCAGGCAGCTGCCGACGATGGGGTACTGCTCCGGCAGCACCTGCAGCGACACGTGCTTTTGCACGATCTGCCCGACCAGCGGGCCGAGCGTGTCCAGCCGGTCGATGTGCCGGGCGTACTGCAGGATGCCGTTGGCCAGCGCCCGTGGCTGCGCGCCGCTGGCCTGGTGCGCCTGGTTGAACAGCGGGCGGACCTCCGGATACTCGGCGAGCATGATTCCGTAGAAGTGGCGCGTCAGCGCCTCGCCGCCGGTTTCGAGCAGCGGGACGGTGGCCTTGACGATGTCGCGGTGTTGAGCCGAAAGCATGGAATCATCCTCCTGGTTGCCGGTGACGGCGCGCCATGCGCGCCTGTGCTCCAGGAGACAGATTTCGTGCCATGAGAGAAGCTGCTGATATGATTGAGATCAATGCTTCATCAGGTCACAATGACAACGACTGACCATTGTTAATATGACATTACTGAATGTGAAAATGACTCCGCCCACATTCTTTTCCACCTACGTCGGACTGGTCGGGAACCTGCCCCGGGAGCTTACCCCCCAGGAACGCTATCGGGCCTTCCTCGATGGGCTGCGGAGCGTGTTTCCATGTGATGCCGCAGCCCTGTTGCGTCTGGAAGGTGACAGCCTCGTACCACTGGCCGTTACCGGGCTCAGCCACGACACACTGGGCCGACGTTTCCGACTGGTCGACCATCCACGGTTGTTGACGATGGTGAACCGACGCGGCCCAACCCGACTCCCGAGCGACTGCGGCCTTCCTGATCCGTACGACGGCTTGATCGAGGGACTGACCGGCCAACTCGAAATCCACGACTGCATGGGGTGTCCGCTGTACGTCGAGGACCATTTCTGGGGACTGCTTACCCTGGACGCTTTGCAGCCGGAGGCCTTCGAGGCCTGCGACCCAGTCGTGCTGCAGGCATTCGCCACGCTGGCCACCGCAACCGTGATCGCCGTCGAACGTCTCGAACGTCTCGCCCGGCGTGCCGAACAGGATCAGCAGGTGGCTCGCTTGCTGTTCGAGGCTCGAGGTCCGAACGGTGGTCGGACGCTCACCGGGCACAGCGGGGCGATGCGCCGTTTGGAAAAGGAGATCGAGGCCGTTGCCCATACCGATCTCACTGTCTTGATCACCGGCGAGACCGGAACGGGCAAGGAGTTGGTGGCGCAGGCCGTTCATGCCCGCTCACGCCGAGCGGGCCGGCCGTTGATCACCCTGAACTGCGCGGCGCTTCCGGAACATCTGGTCGAAAGCGAGCTGTTCGGTCACGTGCGCGGCGCGTTTACCGGTGCAGTTGGGGAGCGGCGCGGTCGCTTTGAACTCGCTGACGGTGGCACCCTCCTGCTGGACGAGATTGGCGAACTGCCGCTTCCCATTCAAGCAAAACTGCTGCGCGTCCTTCAGAGTGGGCAGATCGAGCGATTGGGTTCGGATCGGGAGCATCGTGTTGATGTCCGGGTGCTGGCGGCCACCAATCGCGATCTTGCTGCGGAGGTGCGCGCCGGACGTTTCCGGGCCGACCTCTATCACCGTCTGAGCGTCTATCCACTGCACGTACCGCCGCTGCGCGAGCGCGGACACGATGTGTTGCTGCTGGCCGGTGGCTTTCTGGAGGAAAACCGGGCTCGCCTGGGTTTGCGTGGTTTGCGGCTGGCTTCCGACGCACAGGCCGCATTGCAACGTCAGTCCTGGCCCGGGAACGTGCGGGAACTCGAACACCTCATCAGCCGGGCGGCAGTCCGGGCGGTCGCACAAGAGCAGCCCAACTCGATCCGCATCGTGACGCTGCATGCCGCGCATCTGGATCTGGCACCGAGCATCGCCCCGTTCGTACCCGCGCCGCCGACCGACTCCAAAACCCCCACGCTCACCTTGCGCGAAGCGGTGGACACGTTCAAACAGACGATGGTGGCGGACACGCTGGCACGCCATGGCGGCAACCGCGCGGCTGCCGCGCGCGAACTCGGCCTCGATCCAGCCAATCTGCATCGCCTGCTCAAACGTCTCGATGGTGGAGGTTCCTGATCGTCCAGCGGCCGGTGGCAATTCAACGCAGCCGCAGCCTTCCTCGACGGATCGCCCGCGCGACGACCATCCCGTGACCGATTGGTATTGCCGGCGCTGGCGTACGCTCACTCAGCGCGTGCAACGCACGAACCCTACGCACCCGAAAACAGCCTGAATCAGGGCGTTGCCCAGCACGGTTTGCGGCGTCGACGTGCAACACGCGGCGCGGCCATGCGCGGTCAAGCCGATGTCGACAGCAGCAACCTGCGCAACCAATCGGCTTGCAGATGCGCCTCCACGGTCTCGGCCAGCCGGTCGAAGGCCTGCTCGCGCAGCGCCGGATAGTCGAACGGCGCACTGCTTTCCACGCCAGCCCAATCGAGCAGCGTCTGGCAGGCTGACGGGGCATCGAACAGGCCGTGGACATAGGTCCCGAAGATCTGATCGTCCGCGCTTCGGGCGCCATCCGGGCCATGCCCGAGCTGCATCGCGGGATGGCGCAGGGCGGGGCCGGTACTGATGCCGGCATGGATTTCGTAGCCACTCACCGCAGCGCCATCCCAGGCCAGCTCGCCGGTGACATTGCGCAGCTGCTTGTGCGGCGCCAGAGTGGTCTCCATGTCCAATAGCCCAAGGCCGGGGCTGCTGCCCGGTGCGCTTTCCAGGCCATGCGGGTCGTGGATGGCGCGTCCCAGCATCTGAAACCCCCCGCAGATGCCGATCAGCTTGCCGCCGTAACGCAGATGCCGCGCGATGGCCGCATCCCAGCCCTGCGCGCGTAGCCAGTCCAGATCAGTGCGCACACTCTTGGAACCGGGCAGGACGATAAGGTCGCAGGGTTCGATGCGCGCGCCGGGGCCGACGTAGTGCAGGACAACCGACGGATGCAGCCGCAGCGGATCGAAATCGGTGTGGTTGCTGATGCGCGGCAGGGCAGGAACCAGCACCCGTAACCGGTCGTCCACCGTGCCGGCGCGCAAGGCCGACGGCGGCGGCAGCGCATCCTCGGCCTCCAGATGCAGACCCTGCAGGTAGGGCAGCACCCCCAGCACGGGCTTGCCGGTATGGCGTTCTAGCCATTCCAGGCCCGAATCGAGCAGCGCCGGATCACCGCGGAAACGGTTGATCACCAGCCCCGTCACACGCGCGCGCTCCGTCTCGCTGAGCAAGGCCAGCGTACCGACCAGATGAGCAAAGACACCGCCCCGATCGATGTCCGCGATCAGGATCACCGGGCAATCCACGGCTTCGGCGAAACCCATGTTGGCGATATCGCCGGCGCGCAGATTGATCTCGGCGGGTGAACCCGCCCCTTCGACCAACACGAATTCGTGACGCGCCGCGAGGCGGTGATAGGCGTCGAGAACGGCCGCGCGCGCGACGGGTTTGTAATCGTGATATCCGCGCGCATCCATGGTGCCGATCGCCTGACCATGGATGATGACCTGCGCGCCGATATCGGTATTGGGCTTGAGCAGCACCGGATTCATGTCGGTGTGTGGCACCACGCCGCAGGCTTGGGCCTGGACCGCCTGCGCACGGCCGATCTCGCCGCCCTCGACCGTGACCGCGCTGTTGAGCGCCATGTTCTGCGGCTTGAACGGGGCGACACGCACGCCCTGGCGATGCAGCCAGCGACCCAGCGCCGTCACCAGCAGACTCTTGCCGGCATCGGAGGTCGTCCCCTGAATCATCAGCGTGCGTATCGTCATGGCGATCCCGTACCGGTAGGTGTCCCGTGGACGGCGAGGAGCGCCGTCTCGAGCCGCGCCCATTCGGGTTCGGATCCCGGTAGTCCGAAGCGCAGGCTGGGCGGCTGATCGAAGTAGCGCGTGAGGATCCCCTGGCGCGCCAACGCCGTATGCCGATCGGCCGCCAGTGGGGTGGCCACCCACTGGAACAGATCGCAGCCGCCGGTGGGTGCCAGGCCGTGGCGCACGAGCAGATCGTGCAGCCGGCCCCCATCCGCGGCCAGGCGTTTGCGCATGTCCGCCTGCCAGACCCGATCGGCCAGGGCGGTGCAGGCGACGTGCCGTGCCGGCGTGCTCACGGCCCACGGACCGAGCGCGGCGCTCAACCGGTCCAGCAGGGCCGGCACTGCGCAGACGAAACCCATGCGCAGACCGGCCAGGCCGAAGAACTTGCCCAGCGAGCGCAGCACGATCAGTCCGGTCCGCGCATCCGCGGCGCACAGACTTGTCTCGGGCGTCATGTCCATGAAGGCCTCGTCGACCACCAGCCAGCCGCCGCGCGCGGCAAGCGCGCCATGCCAGTCGAGCAATCGCTCGGGATTGAAGCGCTCGCCGGTCGGGTTGTTCGGTGAAATCAGGACCATGACGTCGCACTGCGCCACCGCGTCCGGCAGCTCGGGAACCGATACCGGTTGCACCCGATGCCCAGCGCGTCGCCAGGCCAGCGCGTGCTCGGCGTAACCGGGAGTCAGCACACCGACCCGGCAGGCCGGACGCAAGCGCGGCAGCATCTGGAGCGCGGCTTGCGACCCCGCCACCGGCAGGATGTGCGCGGCGCCGTAATAGGTACGTGCAGCCGCCACCAGACCATCATCGTCTTCGGGTAGCCGTTGCCAGCATGTGGACGGCAGGGCGGGTACCGGCCAGCCGTGCGGATTGATGCCGGTCGACAGATCGAGCCATCCATCGGGCGCGATGCCGTAGTGCCGGGCCGCGGCAAGAATGCGGCCCCCATGCGCGAGGGCGGCAGTGGATTCAGACCAGCCCGGATTCATGGATCCACGCTACCCCGAACAAGGCCACCAGCCACAGGATGAGCGCCCGGCGCACGAGCTCCTGGGCGCGGCGGATGTCCTGTGGCTGTGCGGCGCGGCCACGGCCCAGCACGCCGCGCTGCTGCAGGCGGCCGTCGTACCATGCCGGTCCCCCGAGGCGAATGCCCAGGCTGCCGGCACCCGCCGCCATCACCGGTCCGGCGTTGGGACTCTTCCAGTGCCGGCCCTGTCGGTGCGCGCAGCGCAGCCCGCTGCAAAAATCGCCCGCGGCGGCGTAGCTGAGCGCGGTCAGACGGGCGGGAAGGTAGTTGAGTCCATCGTCCAGCCGCGCCGCGGCCCAGCCGAAGCGTCCGTAGCGGGCATTGCGATAGCCCCACATGGCATCCAGCGTATTGGCCAGGCGATGCAGCACGACACCGGGTATGCCTGCCAAGGCATACCAGAATATCGATGCGAACAGTGCATCGTTGCCATTTTCGAGCACCGATTCCGCCGTTGCGCCTGCAACCCCCGAGGCGTCGAGTGCGGCGCTGTCGCGGCTGACCAGACGCGCCACGGCCTGCCGGGCGCTGGGCAGATCGCCCGCCCCCAGGGCCGCGTACACAGCCTCGGCATGCGCGCGCAGGCTCTGCGCCCCGATGGCGAGATAGAGCACCAGCACTTCGGCGATCGCCGGGCTGGGCAGGGTGGCGATCGCCGTGGCGAGGAGCAGTCCGGGCAGGAGCAGCAGCGCCACCGCCACGGTGCCTGCCCGCCGCGAATCGGCGTACAGGCGCTGTTCCAGCCACTGCGCCAGATTGCCGAAGCCGACCAGGGGGTGCCACCGGCGCGGTTCGCCCAGTGCGGCATCGAGCAGGAGCGCGGCGAGCACAACCCAGCCGATCACGCGGCAGCCTCGGCCCAGCGCCGGATCAGGGTGTGCAACTGGCGCACGCCATCGGTAAGCGCGGCCGGGCCCGGCTGCAGGATGTCGCAGGACTTGATCTCATGAAGGCGCGCTGCCTGCACCGCCGGGAGGGCGGCCCAACCCGGCCGTGCCGCCACCTGTTCGGGCGCGAAGCGCTTGCCGCACCAGGAACCGATGATCAGATCCGGGGCACGGCGGACCACCTCGCCGGGATCGGCGATGATGCGGCCACGGGCGTCGGGCGATGCGGCGAGCTCCTCGAAGCAGTCGTCACCGCCGGCAAGGCCGATCAGTTCGGAGACCCAGCCAATGCCCGAGATGAGTGGGTCGTTCCATTCTTCGAAATACACCCGCGGCCGACGCGGCAGGGTGGCGGCCGATGTGGCGATCTCGGCCAGCCCGCCGCGCAGCGTCTCGTCGAGACGGGCAGCCTTGTCCGCCGCATCGACCATGGCGCCGACCAGACGGATCATTTCGAGGATGCCGGCGACGGATCGCTGGTTGAAGACATGCACCGCGACCCCGGCGCGGATCAGTTGCGCCGCGATGTCGGCCTGAAGGTCGGAAAAGCCCAACACCAGATCGGGTTCGAGGGCGAGAATCCGATCGATCCGGGCGCTGGTAAAGGCCGAGACTTTCGGCTTCTCGCGGCGTGCCTGTGGCGGGCGCACAGTGAAGCCCGAGATGCCGACGATGCGTGCCTGCGCCCCGAGCAGGTAGAGCGTTTCGGTGGTCTCTTCGGTCAGGCAGACGATGCGCCGGGCACCGCGCGGGCTGCTCACGACGTGCCCGCCATGCCGGCCTGTGCATCGACATTTCCGGAGATCGCCGGGTCGGGCTGGGCCCAGCGATCGGCGAACACCATCGCGGACAGCGGTTGCGCCGGCCGCCAGTTTTCCTGCACCAGCATGGGCTCGGGATAGAAGGATGCCACTGGCCCCAGGCACAGGATCGCCATCGGACGGGCCGCTTCGGGGAGTTCCAGCAACGCCGACAACGCGGCTGGATCGAACATCGAGACCCAGCCCATGCCCAGATTTTCGGCGCGCGCGGCCAGCCATAGATTCTGGATGGCGCAGGCGGCCGAGGCCAGATCCATTTCCGGCAAGGTACGTCGACCGAAAACCGTGCCGTCGTCGGGCGCCAGGGCGACCACCAGCAGTTCCGCGCACTCGCGCACGCCGTCCACCTTCAGCCGCAGAAATTCGGCGGCGCGGGATCCCAAGATATGCGACGTCGCGGTGCGCTCGGCCTCGACCAGGGTCGCGATGCGTCCGCGCAGGCCGGCATCGGTGATGCGGATGAAGCGCCACGGCTGCATGAGTCCAACCGATGGCGCCTGATGAGCAGCCGAGAGCAGGCGCGCAAGCGTCGCTTCGCTCACGCGGCTGCCCGCCACGAAATGGCGCATGTCGCGGCGCTCGGCGATGACGCGGTAGACCGCATCCCGATCGGCGGCCGAGAAATCCGCCGCGCGCGCGTGGCCATCCGGACCGCGGTGGTAGATCAGATCCGCCACCGGCACGCCACCGACGAGGTGCTCGGCGATGATGCGGTCAAGATTGGCCTCGGTGACATCGCAATACCAGATGCCGTCCGGCTGGACACAGACGATGGGGCCCGATTTGCAGGTGGCGAAGCAATGCGTGCGGGTCCGCTTGACGCGCAACGCACCCTTGTCGAGGCCAGCGGCCTTGAATTTCTCGCCCAGCTGGTCAAACAGGCGTTGCGATTGCCCATCCTGGGTGCAGCGCGGTCCGACGCAGACCAGCAGATGGCGGGCGTAGGGGCCCATGCGAGGTTTGTCGATCGGGGTCTGTTCCGGTTCAGCCATGCGCCAGCAACTCCATTTCGGTGGGGTGGGTGAGGGTGCGCCAGTCCTGATCGAAGCGCTGCGCCGCCTGCGGATCGATGTCCTGGTCATCCGCGTCCAGAGACAGCGTGAACACGCCCGCCCCCGCGGCATCGACGCCGTACACGCTGCGCCGCTGTTCACCGCAGCGGGCAAACCAGATCCGGTGGATGCGGGTCAGGTCGATGTGCATGCGCAACTGCGCGGTGACGAGTTCCATCTGTTCTCCGGAGGTGTACAGGTCATCCCCCGCGCACTGCAGCTCGCCCGCGATGCCCGATTCGTGGTGCATGGCGAGGCGCAGGCGGCCCCAGCGGCGCGCCGCCTCCAGCACGGCGATTTCGGTCCCGGGACGCGCGCCGGCAGCCACGTAGCCGCCGGCCGGATCGGTCGCCGAGGCACCGCCGATGGCCGAGAGGACCTCTCCTATGGACACATCGAACGCCTGCGCCGTCGCCGACAGCGAGGACGATGGCATCGCGCTCAGATAGGCCCGGACGCACGCCGGCCATCCGTCGAGCCCCATGCTCAGCGAACGCCCGGCCCGTTCGCCGGATTTCAGCGCGCCGGTGATCCCGTCGTACTTGTTGGCATAGCCGCGCGGTGTGATCATCAGCCCCGCCTGGCGGTAGGTGCTGCGATTGCCGATCAGCACCGTGGACAGCATGCCGATCTCGCAGTCGGCCATGTCCGCCAGACGCGTGGCCTGGATCGACTGTTTCGGGCGGTAGGCTGACTTGACCACGGCGACCGGGGTATCCGGCGCGCGATGGCGGAGCAGGATACGCTGTGCCTCGACGATTTGTCCCGTGCGTCGGCCACTCTTGGGGTTGTAGAGCGCCACGACAAAATCGGCGCGCGCGGCCGCCTCGAGCCGCCGCGCGATGACCGGCCAGGGCGTGAGCAGGTCGGAGAGCGAGATGGCGCAGAAATCATGGGTCAGGGGAGCGCCCACCAGCGCGGCGCAGGCCGACAGGGCGGTTGCCCCCGGAACGACCTCGACCTCGATGTCGCTGTCCGGATGCCACCCGGCCTGCAGCAGGACTTCGTAGGTGGGACCGGCCATGCCGTAGATGCCGATGTCGCCGGAGGAGATCAGCGCGACGGTACGGCCCTCCCGCGCGTGGGCATGAGCCTCGACACAACGATCGATTTCTTCGGTCATGCCCTTGCGGATCACCCGCTTGCCGGACAGCAGGGGTGTGACCAACTTGATGTAGGTGGCGTAGCCGATCACCACATCGGAAGCGGCGATGGCCTCGCGCGCCCGCTGGGTCATGTGCGCTTCGGCGCCCGGGCCGAAACCGACCAGAAAAATCCTGCCCTTGCTCATGCCGATGTCCTCCTGGCAATGGAAACCGTGGCGTGCTTGCCATCGGTGCCCCGGTGTTTGTGCTTTTCGAGAACGAGCGCCTCGATGCCAGCGCCTGCCGCGAGCAAGGCAGCCGCTTCCGCCACTGATGGCGTGCCCATGTGGCGCCGCACTGTTTCCGAAGGACTGGGTACGGCCACGACCGCCAGCGCCGCGGCGCTAAAGAAATGCAGCGTCCAGCCGCGCTCGGCGGCCAGTGCGAGAATCGCGCCCTCATCGCGTTTCCGGTCGATGGTGGCGACCGCATCGACCGCGGTGGATTCGAGGCCGGCCAACGCCAGCGCCTGATCCACCGCCGCGCGCACGGTGCCGATCGCAGCGTCCCGGTCGCAGCCCAACCCGACGATCACCTGGCGCACGCCGGCTCCTGCGGTGGCCGGTAGACCACCAGCCGCTCCGCCAGCTGCTGCCAGAGCGTCGGATCAATGTTGCGGTGCGTCACCCACAGCACGGCGCGAAAGCGCTCCAGCACCACCGCCTCGAACCGGTCGAAACACACGATGTTGGCGGGCAACGGCGTCTGGCGCGTCCACCAGTTGCGCGCGCCGGCCTCCTGGACGAAGGCGATCGGCTCCCCATTGACGACATGGGCGGAAACCCGGGTCACATTGATTTTGGGCGCCTCCAGCCGCCAGCCGAGCTCGCGCCCGAGAATATCGACCGGAATGGTGGCCCCCACATCTGATGCCGTGGTCAGGACCACCGTGGCGCCCAGCCGGTCGGCGAGCTGCTCGGCATAGGCATTGGCGCCGCCGACGTGGCCGGACAAGACGGGAATGACGAATTGCGCGGCATCGTCCACCACCAGCACGCCCGGATCCTCGTCTTTGGACTTGAGATGCGGCGCGATCAGGCGCACCACCGCGCCCAGGGAAATGAAGAACACGATCTGGTCATAGCGCGTGAACAGGCCGCCGATCTGTGCACTCAGGGCACCGGCGTAGACCTGCACGCGATGGGGCAGGTCGGCCATGGTGGCCGCGAACTTTTCCGGGACCACGACTTCCGCCTGGGGCAGAGCGGGCGCGAGCCGGACGAGCTGGGCTGCGCCGTGGCGGGTGATGGCGACGAGAGCGACGCGGGGTGGATCGACATTCATGGGGGAGGCTCCGGGGTGGAGGATTTCCGGCGGCAGCCCCGCACCATGGGACCGCGCGCCCGGTACGGATTGCGCACCAGCAGCAATGACAGATAGTTCACCTCGGTATTGCACAGCCGCGTCACGTCGCAGACCGTACGTTCCTCGGGCGTGCCGATCTTTTCGATGAACCGGGTGTGCGCCAACAGCCCGCGCCGCGACAGCAGTGCGATGAGCGGATCGAGCAGCGGCTTGACCTTGAGCAGTACGAGGGTGTCGAACCCATCGAGTAGTGCTTCGACGGTGTCGATGCCGTAGGCCGCCGGAACGATGGCAATGGCCTCGTCGGTATCGGCCAGCGGCATGCCCAGCCGGGCCGCGGCGGCGTGATAGGCGCTCACTCCCGGAACCGTCACGATGCGTGCTGCCGGCTCGAGCGCGGCCAGCGTGCGGGCCAGATGGCCGAAGGTGGAATAGGTCGAGGCGTCGCCTTCCACCAGAAAACAGACATCCCGTCCGACGGCCAGATGCGCCTGCACCGTGTAAGCCGCGGCAAGCCAATAGCGGGTCAGACGTGTGGCATCGTGGGTCATGGGAAACTGCAGCGCGGTGGCGTCCGGCGGTACCGCGAGTCCGGCGCGCCGGACGATGTCCAGCGCATAGCTGGCGCCGCCTTTGCGGCGCACCGGGTAGGCCCACAGGGCTTCGCCGTGCAGCAGTGTCCAGGCGCGGCGGGTGATGAGTGCCGGATCGCCGGGACCGAGGGACAGACCATAGAGCGTGCCCGGTTCAGTCATCGGTCGCTCCGGGTGTGGCGCACACGACCCATACCGGGTTCTCGGCGGCGAGGCGGTGCATGTCGAGCAAAGGGCGGCTGCGTGCGGCCTGCAGTTGCGTGATGTCCCACACTGCGCCCAATGCCTTCAGCGTGGCCAGTGCGGCGCCGAGGTTTTCGAAGGTGACGAAGCTCATCACCAGAACACCATCCGGCTTCAGACGCATCAGCGCGATGCGGATGAGCGTGTCCAGTTCGCCGCCCGAGCCGCCGATGAAGACAGCGTCGGGCGCAGGCCAGTGCGCCATGCCTTGCGGCGCCTTGGCGTGAGCCAGGGCGTAGTTGTGCACACCCAGCCGCGCGCCGTTGCGGGCGGCGATAACGGCATCCTCGGCGTTCTTCTCGATGGCATAGACATAGCCGTCCGGGCAGAGCTGCGCCGCCTCCAGACCCACACTCCCGGAGCCCGCACCGATGTCCCAGACGATGCTGTCGGTGCGCAGCTGCAAGCGCGCGAGCACCAGCGCGCGCACTTCACGTTTGGTGATCAGCCCCTTGTCCGGCTGGCGCGGCTGATAGGACTCATCGGGCAGACCAAACCGTACCGGTCGCGGCCGTGGCGTGGCGCGCCAGAGCAGCACGACGTTCGGGTCTGCGAAGCGCATCTGCGCCGCCTCGGCAATGGTGCAGTCGGCGCGCACGCGCTCTCCGGCCTGCAGCAGCCGCTCGGCGACCGCCATGTGCCAGTCCGCGTCGACCCCCGCGGCCACCAGCATGCGGGCAATCCGGTCCGGGCCGTTGTCGGGGCTGGTGAAAATGGCCAGCCTTTCGGCCTGTTCCAGGGCATGCCGTAGCGGGTAGAGGCCGTGGTCCGGATCGGCATCGGGCAACCATTCCCCGCAATCGCGGCCGTGCACCGAGACGATCTTCAGGTCGTGCCACGGCAGCCCCAACCGCGCGCAGGCCAGTTGCACCGTGGACACATTCGGTAGCACCTCGCACGCATCGATGCACAGATGCGCCTGCAGGTACGCGGCGATGCCATGGCACAGTGGATCGCCCGTCGCCAGCACGACGACGCGCCGTCCTTCGCCCAGCGCCGAGCGAATCCACATCGGCACCGCGCGCAGCCGGCCGGTCAGGTCGCGCCGCTCGGCCTGTGCGGGCAGGTGCCCGGCGAACAGCGCCAGCGTGCGCGCCGCGCCGATCACCAGATCCGCATGCGCCAGATGATCCAGTGCCCGCGCGCCCAGGCTGGCAGGGCCGTCGTCCAGCACGCCGATGATGCGGCAACGGGGGTGCGGTTCGGGGCCGGGCGGGCAAGCCCGATGTTCAGCAGCGTCCATCATGGTATTCCTCGGCCATCTTGTGGCCGTCGAAGTCACAGACCAGAACCCGCAGGGTGAATCGCCTGGGGTAGCGCCCGACGAGCGTGTCGATCACGGCGCAGGCCAAAGCGTGGTGAAAGGCTGCCGCCAGGCCCAGTTCAGCCATGCGCTCGGCGGCATAACGCGCCGTTTCCGCCGCCCGGATGTCTGCGCAGACGGCTGCCGGCGCGCCGCAGCCTGCGGCGAGTCCGGCCAGTAGATTCATGTCCACCTCGGCGCGTCCGGCGTGAGTGATGGTTTCGCCCTGGGCCATCTTGGTGAGCTTGCCGACCATGCCGCCGATCACCACGTGCCGGATGCCGGTGCGGACCGCCGTGTCGAGGGCATAGCGCAGAAAGTCCCCCATCTGGACAAAACAGGCTGGTGCCAAATCAGGCAGTTCCTGAATGACGAACTTCTCCGTGCGGCCACCCGTGGTCAGCACCACGGTATCCTGTCCCTGCGCCACCGCCACCTCGACGCCCTGGATCACGCTGGCGCGAAACGCGGCCGTGGAGTAGGGGCGTACGATGCCGGTGGTGCCGAGGATGGAGATACCCCCGACGATGCCGAGACGGGCGTTCAGGGTCTTGCGCGCCATGGCCTCACCTTCGGGAACCGAGAGCGTCACCTCCAGGCCGAGGATGCGCAGCAGATCGCCGGCCGCGATGCGAACGTTGGATTCGATGTTGCGGCGCGGCACGGGATTGATCGCCGCCTCACCGACCGGCAGGCCCAGCCCAGGCAGTGTGACGACGCCGATGCCAGGGCCGCCCTTGAGCCATACCTCGCCCGGCGCTGCGGGGAGGGGACCCACCGCAGCGGTGAGGTGGGCGCCGTGGGTACAGTCCGGATCATCACCGGCATCCTTGACGACCACGGCCCGGGCGATGCCGCCTTCGAAGCCGCCCTCGCAGACGGGAAAGCGCACCTCCTCGCCATTGGGCAGCAGACACTCCACCGTCTCGGGCACGACCCCGCGCATCAGCCCCAGGGTCGCCGCCCTTGCCGCAGCGGCGCTGCACGCGCCAGTGGTGAAACCGGTGCGCGTCCCTCGGGTTCGGGTCTTGGACATCATGCCGCGCCGCCTCGCCGTCTCACGCCGACTGCTGCGACTCGGCCAGCGCCAGCAGCGCATGGATGGCCGCAACCACCAGCGTCGAGCCGCCCTTGCGGCCGTCGATGACAATCCAGGGCACTCGCTCGAGCTGGGCAAGCGTGGCCTTGGACTCCGCTGCCGATACGAAACCCACCGGCATGCCGATGACCAGCGCGGGGCGCAGCGCATGCACCTCGATCAGACGCACCACCTCGAGCAGGGCGGTGGGCGCATTGCCAACCGCGATGATGCCGTCCTCGAGCAGCCCTCGCCGATGGGCGCAGCGCATGGCCTGCACTGCGCGGGTGGTGTTTGCGCTGCGCGCCTGGTCGATGACTTCCGGCGCCGCGATGAACTGGTGCAGAGCCACGCCGAAATGGGCCAGACGCGGCGCCGACAGTCCGGCGAGGATCATCTCGACATCGGCCACCAGGGGCCGGCCGGCGAGAATGGCCGCAACGCCTGCGGCGACCGCCTGAGGATGAAAGCGCGTCAGGCCGTTGAATTCGAAATCGGCGGTGGCGTGAATCATGCGCCGCACGATCGGCCACTCGGCGGCGCTGTAGGTGTGCGCACCGGCTTCGCGATCGACGATGGCGAAGGAATCGTGCTCGATCTGCCGGCCGGCCGGGGTCAGCTGCTCGGTGATGGTATTGGTCACGGCATCGCCACCGCATGCGAATGATGACCGTGGCCGTGCGTGTGGGCGAATTCACGGTACTTGCAGCCGTCGCAGGGCATGCGCGTGGTCTCGCAGCCCGCCTCGGCGACGCGCAGGGTGAGCAGGTCGAAGATTTCCGCCTCGAAACCGAAATGCACGCCACAGGCAATGCGCAGGTGCGGGTACTGCCGTTGCAGATGGGCCACCTGCCGCTCGATGCGCTGCATCAGCGTTCCGGTAAAGAGGTAGTAGGGCAGGACGATGAGCTGCATCATGCCCAGCTGCGCGTGACGCTGGACGACCCGCTCCAGGCGTGGATGGGTGATGCCGGTAAAGGCGGTGTCGACCAGTTCATGGTCGCTGGACTCCTGCAGCCAGCGCGCCATCTTGGCGACCTCGCCGTTGGCCATGCGGTCCGAAGCCCCCCGGCCGAGCAGGATCACGCCGGTGGTGCGGGGGTCGGGCATGTCCAGCTCGTGCATGGCGGTGCGCAGCTGTCGCTTCAGGATCGCCAGGATGGGATCGCAGGCATCCAGATGCGGCGCGTAGACGAACTCGGTTTCGGGATGGTTGCGGCGCGCCGCCTCGATGTGTTCCGGGATCTCCATCTTCACGTGGCCAGCGGCATTGAGGATGAGCGGGACGACCACCACCCGTCGGGCCCGCCGTGCTGCCCGCGCCAGGCCCTCGGCGATGAGCACCTCGGCAAATTCGATGAAGCACACCTCGATCGTCCAGTCGGGCTGCTGCTGTCGCCAGATCTGGGCAAACATCTCGATCTCGTGGTTGCCCGCCGGCTCGCGCGAGCCGTGACCAATGAGCAGGATGACGTCATTCATGGCTTGTCCTCGACCGGTGGTGTTGCGCCGCGGCGGAAGCGATGGGTGAAGGTGGGGTCGTAAAGCCGGGATTTGGCGACCACCGGCCAGTGGCGCGCGCCCAGTGCCGGACTGGCGATGATCATGGCCTGACTGTTGATTCGGGCGGTGCGACAGCGCTCGCGGATATCGGCGAGTGTGCCCCGGATGATCCGTTCCTCCCCGGGCCAGCTCGCCTTGTGCACCACCAGCACCGGCGCATCGTCCGGCCAACCGGCATCGCGCAATTCATCCTGCACCGTCTTGAGCAGGGTGATGGACAGAAACAGGCACAGCGTGCAGCGATGGCGCGCCAGCTCGGCGAGCGACTCGCCGGCGGGCATGGGGGTGCGTCCGGCGACACGGGTCAGGATCACCGTCTGAGTGATCTCCGGCAGTGTCAGGCTTTCCACCGCGCTGGCCGCCGCCGCCATCGCCGAGGAAATGCCCGGAACGACGGCAATATCGATGCCCGCCGCATCCAGCGGTTGCGCCAGCTCGATCAGGGTGCCGTAAAGACTCGGATCGCCGGTCTGCAGACGCACCACAACTGCGTGGCGCTGCGCTTGTCCGATCAGCCAGGCGCTGATTTCTTCCAGCGTCATGGTCTTCGAATCGGCCACCGCGCAACCGGGCGGCGCCCAACGCAAGGCCGCCTCGGACACCAGCGAGCCGGCATAGAGAATCGCGCCGGCGGAGGCAATCAGATCCCGCCCCTTGACCGTGATCAGGTCGGGATCACCCGGTCCGGCGCCGACGAACCACACCGTACCCATGCTCAAGGGCTCCAGCGCTGGTCGAGCAGGCCGAACGTGCCGCCCAACACGAGCCAGAACAGGGCATTGGTCACGGCTGTGGCGACGATGAAGGCGTGCGTCAGATTGGGCGGCACGGTACCGAGGGCGCGCGCCGCCTCGGGTGCGCCCATCAGGTGAGGCGCGAGGATCAGCACCAGGCCGAAGCCCCGGATCAACGGGCTCGCGGCGAACCCGATCATCGCAAGACCCGAGGCGGCCCCGCCCACGGCCAGCAGCCATCCTTGCTGGCGTGCCGCCAATTCGGCGGTTTGCGCGCCGGGCAGCTCGGGCGGCAGGCCGATGGCCGGCGCCACGAAGAACACGGCATAGCCCAGAATCCCCCAGAACAGGCCTGAGCGCCCGTCAAGCCGGACGCCGCGCAGCGTCGTTGCGGCCGCCAGCAGCATGGCAAAACCGCAGGCCATCACCAGGTTGGCCATGGCGGTCTGCACGGCGCGCAGAGCGCTGCCGGCGCGAGAATCATGCCCCCCCGCAGGGCCGTCCATCCCCTGCGGATGGGCGCCGTGCTCATAGCGCTCGGCTTCGAGAATCAGCGGCACGACCCGGACCTGCTGCACGGCCGTGAGCAGCGTTCCGGCTATGATGGCCGCTGTCAGCGCGATCAGCAGGCGATGTCGAAATCCGGCGGCGTGCATCGGCTGACGCTCAATGGCAGGGGAAGACAACGGCATGACGCGTATCGTGCGCAGCGTTGTGCAGGCTGGGCGATGCGGCAAAGCCGGCCAGATAAAGCAGCGCGCCGCCGAGCAGGGCAAAGACGACTGCGGGCACCATCCTGGCCGCGACGGTTTGTGGTGCAGCGATCGGGGTTTGTGGAGCGCTCGCGGGTAGGGTGGGCATGGGTCAATCCTCGGGGTTGAAGGTGGACAGCGCAGGCGCGAACAGCCGCGCGGTGGCCAAGGGGTTGGCGGGAAAATAGGCATGCAGGTAAGCAGCGGTCAGGCGTCCCAACCGGTAGACCGGCTCGCCCCGCTGGCCGGCGCGCGCGCCCTCGCTCCAAGCGATGGGATCGAGCGGGCTTTCGAAGCGCGAGTAGTGAAAGCTGTGGCCACGCAGCGCGCCTTCGGGCAGCGCGACGCCATGCAACCCGATGTTGGCCAACCGTTCACCCATGACCCCGTGACCGGGCAGGATGCTGACCATGGCGGCGCGGGTGCCGGCACGGTCGGTCAGCGAGTCGGCCAGATAGAGCATGCCGCCACACTCGGCGACGATCGGCCTGCCCGCTGCGTGATGGGCGCGAATCGCGCCGTGGAGAGTGCGGTTGGCGGACAACGCGTTCAGATGCAGCTCGGGGTAACCGCCGGGCAGGTAGAGCGCATCGCTGTTCGCCGGCAAATCGCCATCCACCAGGGGCGAAAAGAATACGGGTTCCGCGCCCAGGGCGCGCAGCAGATCGACATTGGCGCGATAGAGGAAGGCAAATGCCGCATCGCGCGCGATGGCGATGCGCACGCCCGCAAGCGGCCGGTCAGGCAGCGGCGCGACGGCGGGCGCGCTGAAGCAGACGGCTGGCGGCAGGTCGGCCGTCATTCCGTTCAAGGCCAGGGCAGCGCGATCGATGCGCATGTCCAGATCCCCGATTTCGCCGGGCTGAACCAAGCCCAGATGCCGTTCCGGCAGGGCGATGTCGGGATCACGGGGCAGCCAGCCCAGCGTCGGCAGATGGGCGGGCAGGCTCTCGGTCAGCATGGCGTGATGCCGTTCGCCGGCGACCCGATTGGCGAAAATGCCGGCAAAAGGCAGCTCGGGTCGGTAGCTGGCGAGGCCGTGTGCGATGGCGCCAAAGGTCTGCGCCATGGCCGAGGCATCGATCACCGCGAGGATCGGAATACCGAACAGGGCAGCGAGATCGGCGCTGGAAGGCTGCCCGTCGAACAGGCCCATCACCCCCTCGATCAGGATGAGGTCGGCCTCGCCCGCGGCCTCGAACAGCAGCGTCCGACAATGCGCCTCGCCACCCATCCACAGGTCGAGCGCGTAGACCGGCGCGCCGGATGCACGTTCCAGAATCATCGGGTCGAGAAAATCCGGGCCGGTCTTGAAGACACGCACGTGCCGGCCGCACGCCCGCTGCGCGCGCGCCAGCGCGGCCGTGACGGTGGTTTTTCCCTGGCCCGAGGCGGGGGCGGCCACGAGCAGGGCGGGGCAGCGGCGTTCGCTCACAGGTCCACCCCTTTCTGGGCGCGCACCCCGGCCCGGAACGCGTGCTTCACATCGCGCAGTTCGGTGACGGTATCGGCCGCCTCGCGCAATGCCTGGGGTGCGCCGCGGCCGGTGATGACGACATGTTGCAGGGGCGGCCGGGCCGCGAGATCGGCCAGCACGGTCTCGAGCGGCAGCCAGCCGTAACGAATGGGGTAGGTGAGCTCGTCGAGCACCACCAACCCCAGCGCGGGATCGTGCAGCATGTCCCGCGCAACCGCCCAGCCGAGCCGCGCCGTTTCGGTGTCGCGCTTGAGGTTCCGGGTTTCCCAGGTGAATCCTTCGCCCAGCAGTTCCCAGCGCACGCCGGGATGGTTCTGGAAAAACGCCTGTTCGCCGGTATCGGTGCGGCCCTTGATGAATTGCGCGACGCCGACGGTGAGGCCGTGCCCCAGCGCGCGCGCCACCATGCCGAAGGCTGAGCTGGACTTGCCTTTGCCCGGCCCGGTCAGCACCAGCAGCAGGCCCTGATCGCGGTCCGCGCGGGCGATGCCGGCATCCACGACCGCCTTTTTACGCGCCATCCGGTCCTGGTGGCGCTGTTCGGCATCCGCAGCGCTCATCGCCGGGCGGCACGCAGCAGGCAGGCAGGGGACGGGAAGCGATCGCGGTACATTGGCGCAGGCAACGCCCACCCGCTCGGGGACAGATTGGTCATGTCGGTTTCCTCCAGGCGTGCTCACCCGCACGCGGTTCGCCGGACTGCGGGACAAGGCGGAGGAAACGAACAGACGCAGGACGGTCTCGCAGACCGGCACGCCGCACGCATCGCCCTCCGCAATGCCCTTGATGGCTTCAGGCCGGTCTCCGGGCTTGCGAGCAGATCCCCGAGGATCCGGACGGATCGCCTTCCCGCGCCGAAAGCGCAGTGGCAGCTGTGATCCGTCTTGACTCGCCTACCGTTGCGGGGGCAGCGCCGGACTGGTTCGGATCCGCAAGAGATCCTGAACGCACCGGCTTCCCGTTTCATCCCGTGGGCGGAACGCCCGTGGGACACCTGAAGCGGACTTCATCATAAGCGCGGGCCGGCCGGCGGAGCAAGGCTCGGGCGCAAAGTCCACTGGAGGGGCGGGCACATCGAAGCGCGCGTATCCGGGGTGAAACCCCGGCCCCATCCCAGGGCATGATCGTCTTGAGATTGGCGGGAAGCTGTGACCATGAACGCTGCAACCGGATTCGCCCAAATGCCCGCGCCGCCGTACTACGCCGTGATCTTTTCCTCGCAGCGCACGGAAGGGGATCACGGCTACGGGGAGATGGCCGAGAGGATGACCCGGCTGGCGGCGCGCCGGCCGGGTTTTCTCGGTATTGACAGCGTGCGCGGCACCGATGGTTTCGGCATCACGGTTTCCTATTGGGCATCCACCGAGGCCATCGCGGCCTGGAAGGCGGATGTGGATCATCGTGCCGCCCAAGCGCGTGGTATGCGCATTATGCGGTCAGGATCGCTCGGGTCGAGCGGGCGCACGCCAATCCGGCGCCGTGACGGGCGCCGGCTTCGTGCCGCAGATGATCAGAACTTGAGCGTGGCCGCAGCGTAGATCGTCCGGCCCAGGCCCGGCACGGCGATGCCCCAGGGAATGCTGTTGATGCCCATGGTGGTGCCCTGTCCGACATAAGCGCCGCCGGTGGGCAGGTCGTAAAGCGTGTCGAACAGGTTCTCGACACCAAAATCGAAGCGCACCTGCTGGCGTTCATAGCCGCCCCGCAAATTGAGCAGGGCATAGCCGGCGGTTTCGATCTCGTTGCGCACATCCGACAGATCGTCCTTGGCATCGACCATCACGACTTCTACGGCGTTATCCCAGGGGCCCTGCGCGTGGGTGAGGGCGACCTTGGCGTGGAGCGGCATGATGTTGTAGAGCCCGTCATCGGTGTCGCGATTCTCGCCCTTGGTGTAGTTCACCAGCCCCTTGACCCCGAAGGCGCCCAGGGTTGTGTCGGCCAGCGGCAGATACCCGGACAGGTCGACGCCGTAGAGCACCGCTGTCTCGTTGACATATTCGAGGACCACGAACTGATCACGCGCCATGTCGTTGGCAGGTCCCGCACACAACGCGTTCATCATCATGCCGCTTCCGGCGCAGCGCTGCGCGTCGATGTAATCGGTGACGTAGGTATAGAAGGGCGTGACCTTGAGCCCGCGCGCATGGTCGGCGCTGTGCCAGTCGAAACTGGCCGAGACCGTGTGCGCCGTTTCCGGATCGAGATCCGGATTGCCCACATAGCCGTTTCCGTCACCCACGAAGTTGTTCATGATGGCCGCCATGGCGTTCTGCGACCAGGCATAGCGCTCGTAGAGGTTCGGCGAGCGGGTCTTCATGGCGTAACCGAACTCGAGATCCATGGTCGGATCGATCCGATAGCGCGCCAGCGCGGCCAGATCGATGTTGTCGTCGTTGCGTTCGCGATCCTCGGCATTGAAGGCAGCCGCCGACTGCGCATAGCCGGCGGACATGTCGTTGTAGCCCTGCACCGGTCCCGTATCGGTCGTGACACGCTCGTAGCGCCCGCCGAGGAGCGTGCTCCACTGGGCATCAATGGCGCGTTCCCACTCGGCGAACACGGCCATCCGGTCCCGCTGGCCATCGTTGATGTTCCAGAAGATGTTCGGCGCCATGCCGCCGAAGGTGGCCGGCTCACCGTCGGCATTGAGCATACCGGTCAGATCCGCTGGCGAGGGCGGCCACCAGTCATCCAGGCGGTAACGTTGGTATTCCCCGCCCAGTCGCAGGATGTCGGCCTCGCTGAGATCGATGCTCCCCATCAGCCGGGCGCCGATGTTCTGGCTCTCGGTTTCCATCGGCATGCCCGGAGCCACGATGCCGGGCGCAGCGCCGTAGATAAACTGCTTGTCATCGCCGAAGTCCATCTTGTGATCGACGTCTTCATAGTAGGCGCGCGCATCCAGCCGGCCCCATTGATAGCGATTCCGGTAGCGCAGGTTGAAGCGATATTCGGTGTTGTCCACCATGTCCATGCGCTGGTTGGGGTAGTTCTGCTCAGGGATGTCCTGATAGCCGGCCCGGGCCTCGATCAGTTGCTCGCCATCCTTGAAGGCCAGGCCAAGCTGGTGGCTGTGCACCTCGTAGGCGGTGGAGCCGACCTCATCGCGCGGCAGGTCCTGACCGGGGCGGCCGGTGGCGGTGAAATTCTTGAAGTCCCCCCCGGCCTCGTAGTTGTCGGACTGGGCGTAGGCGCCGTCATAGCGCAGGCTGATGTTTTCACTCGCCTGGGTCACGGACACATGGCCGCGATAGGCATCGCCGTTGCTGCGATAGCCGCCGCCGATCTCGCCCTTGGTCAGGCGCTGCGCACCGTCCTTGGCGAATTCCGGCGCGGCCGACTCGACGGCGATGGTGCCGCCGATGGCGTCGCCGCCGACGCTCACCGGCGTGAGGCCGGCCCAGACCTTGATCGATTCGACCTGGGCCGGATCGAGATACGACAATGGCGGATTCATGTGATTCGGACAGGCCGAGATCAGGCTCATGCCGTCCACCAGGATGCGCAGCCGGTCGTCCGCCAGCCCATGCAAGCTGAGCAGGCTCGAGATACCGCCGGCGGCATTGACTGCGACACCGGGTGCATCGGCCAGCAAGCGGGCCGTATCGCTGGTGGCCGCACGCCGAGCGGCGAGATCCTGCTCACGGACCGGACTGCCGCCGAAAGCTTCCAGGGCTTCCGCTTCCCCGGTGACGGTGACGGGTGGAAGTTTCTGCGCCGTTTCGGCGCCCGCGATCAGGGGCGCGAGCAGCATCAGAACGGTGACCGGAACCGGGCCGGGACGCAGGCTTGTCGTGGGTTGGCGGCGTGCCATCAAAATCACCTCTCAAATCGGGCTTGAGCGCGAGCCGGTGAACCGGCCGCGCAGGCGCGTCGTGAGCCGCCGGGTGGCGAATCGAGCGCATTTGTTTTCAATGACGGAAGACAGCGCGGAACAACGGCCCCTTCTCGGATGGCGTCACAGCGCCTTCGGGCACGGTCGTGCCATGAGGGAACTCTGCCCCGATAGTAGAAACTCGGGTTTTCTTTGGGAATGCGGCAAATCGTCGCGGGGTCGTCCTGACGGGCGGGATGGTGCGCGACCGCAGACGGCTTGGCCGGCCCCGGATTGACAGCGGTTCAGCGGCGGCGTCATTCGAGGGGATATTCGTTCCAGGCCGATTCGGGTGGATCCTCCGAAACGCTGGCAGCAACGCTCAAGGCGCGTTGCCAGGCGGCATGGTCGAAGACGATGCGCTGCTCATCGAAATAGGCCTGGGCATTGGCCAGGACATCCTCCAGAACCGCCAGCACATAGCGTAGGGCCAGCGGCGAGTGCGCGAGATGCGCCGGAATCGCCACCTGAAAGCGCAGCACCGGATCGTCGTCATGGTAGCCGCCCATGCGCATGCCCATGAAATCCGGCTGCCAATCCTCCGAGGCGGGCATGAAGGTCACCTCCAGACCCGGGCCGGGTGGCAACAGGGCGCGCTGGCGGGCAAGGGCGGCAGCCGTGCGGGTGATCGCCTTGTCAATGGGCGACTTTTCCAGCGTATCGGACTTGTTGATGCTGATGAAAATCGAGCTCATGCGGAATCTCCCCGCGCTTCAGGCGACCTGTGGCCGTTTGGGTCGCAACAGGAAATAGGCGTTCTGGGTCGCGGCCATGTCGAAGGCGGTGAATCCATCCTGATTGCAGCGCCCGGGATCGGCGCCGGCTTCCAGCAACAGCCGCACCATGCGGTCGCGCCCTGCCGAAGCGGCGTACATCAGCGCGGTATCGCCGGTTGGATTGGCGTGGTCGACGTCGAAGCCCCGTTCGATCAGGTGCAGCGCACAGAGCGGGCTGTCGGCGAAGCAGGCCAGCCATAACGCGGTCGTGCCGTCCACGGTGACCGCATTGTGGCTGGCGCCGGCCTCGAGCAGGGCGTGGACATGGGCCGCATGGCCGATCCGGCAGGCCTGGAGCAGGGCGGTCATGCCGTTGGCTGTGGCGCGTTCCAGATCCTCGGTGTCGAAGCCCTGATCGAGCAGCCAGGCGCGCAGGGCCGCCGAAAGCCGGAGGACGCCGGCGCTGCGTCGGGAGCGCGGTATGCGCCAGGCGGCGTAGCCGCCCCGCAGGCTGTGGACCGCCGTGAACCCCAGATGGTTGAGCAGCTGCGCGATCTGCTCGCTGGCGCCGGTGGCGTCGTCATAGACCACGATGGGGACATCACCGGGCCATTCCCGGCGCATACGGCCGAGCAGGCTCCGGGTAAAGTGCCGGGCACCGGGCAGATGTCCCGCCGCATAGGCGCGCGATGAGCGCACATCGATGATGCGCGTGCGCGGGTCCTGCAGCAGCCGCTGCAAGTCCTGCCCGTCGATCGGCAGAAACTCGGTCATGGCGCGCGGCGTTCAGAGGTCATCGGCCAGGACCTCCAGCGCGATGAGCTGCTCGCGCAGCGCCATGTGCGCGTAGAATCCGGCACGCGCCTGATAGGCCGGATCGCCATAGAGCGCCTCCAGCGCGCTTTCATCGTCCGGATGCACGCGGCACGATTGCAGGGGCTCGGCCAAGGCGGCCAGATGCGCGTGCAGAACGTTCACCGGTTCGCGCTGGTAGTGCCCCGGCTCGAGCAGCGCATCGGCGCGATACAGCGGTGTGTCCCAGCCATGCTGCGCGGCGAGGTCGGCGATCCACTGCGGCGGCGCATCCGAATCCACCCCAGCGGCCGCCAGCAGTTCGCCCGGCGTGGCCACCGCGTAGATCTGCTGGCCGACCCCGGTACGCCGAGCCTGAATCTTGCCGATCAGATCGTCTTCATCGAAGGCGAACCAGGCCTGCGGACGGCCGTCCCACGGCACCTCCACGACATGAATCATGGCGTCGCGTTCCCGGCCGGGGCGGCGTGCTCATTCATCGATGCGCAACCGCAGAATGTCGTCCGCCGCGTGGCGGATGCGCTCGGAGATGGCCATGGGGCTTGCTTCGTAGACGGCGCGGGCCGCGTCCAGCGCTGCCTGGGCGCGGGCGGCTTCCTCGCGCGTGAGCGGGATGCGGCCCGCCATGTGGGTGGCCTCGGGTGCGGCCTGCCAGATGGCCATGCGGTTGGGATGTTGACGCACATCGACCAGTGCATCGGTCTCACGGCGCCCATCCAGGCAGAGGAAGCGGCCGATGACCTCGACCCGCCGACCGTCCTGGGTGTGCCGGATGAGCACCGGCGTTTCCGCCGCGTCGCCCGCCTGGAAGTCCGATTGTTCCTGTGCCATCACGCCACCCCCGCTTCGGTTGGCGTCTGCGCCTTGATGCTGAGCGCATGCACCTCGGCCGGCATCATCGCGGCCACGGCGTCGTACACCAGGCGATGGCGGCCGATGACCGACACGCCGTCAAAGCGCTGCGACACCACCCGGATCAGGTAGTGCCCCGCGCCATTGGCCTGGGGGTCGTGGCCATGCGCCTCGGTGTGATCGATGATGTCGAGCGCTGCGGGATCCAGTGCCGCTTCCAGACGGGCCCGCAAGCGGTCCACTCGTTCCTGTGCAATCCCCATAGGATGTTCTCCACGCAATCAGCCGGCCGAACCGGCGACCGGCAGCGGCCGTGTCGCTTCGCTGCAGGTGATGCAATGCACACGCCAACGGCGCGCAGCGCGCGTCAAGCGCGGCAAATCCCCGGTTTGCGGGCCATGATCGCCTTGGCGTCGACGCCGTGGGTGTCGGGTTTGTCGCACATGCGACACGACAGGAATCACACCTGAGGCGCGGGGGTTGCCCGAAAACCCGTTGACGCCGCCGACTGGCGTGATCTGGAGCTCAACTTGCATGAGGCCCCCGCGGCGTTTCGGGAGCGGCGGCGGTATGAGCCCGGTGCTCACCAGGGCTATAGTGAGCAATGATATTTTCGGCAACGCACGGCGCGACTGGTTCGACGACATGGCTTCATCTCCCCACATTCGCTACGGCAGTCTCGATCGGCTGCGTCTTTCAACCGGTTTCGCCCGGCTGCCTGCGGCGTTTCACACCCGGCTGCCGCCGACGCCCTTGCCGGAACCCTATCTCGTCGCCGGCAGCGTTGATGCCGCGGCTCTGCTGGGTCTGGATCCGGCGCTGATCGATCACCCCGATTTCCCAGCGCTGTTCGCCGGCAACCGCCTTCCCGAAGGGGCCGAGCCGCTGGCGGCGGTCTATTCGGGGCATCAGTTCGGCGTCTGGGCCGGGCAGCTCGGTGACGGCCGTGCGCATCTGCTGGGTGAGCTCGACGGTGCCGACGGGCCCTGGGAGATCCAGCTCAAGGGCGCCGGCCCCACGCCGTATTCGCGCTTTGCCGACGGCCGCGCCGTGCTGCGTTCCTCGATCCGCGAGTTTCTCGCTTCCGAGGCCATGGCCGCCCTGGGCGTGCCCACCACCCGCGCCCTGTGCGTGGTCGGCTCAGATACGCCGGTGCAGCGTGAAACGCAGGAAACGGCCGCCGTGGTGACGCGGCTTGCGCCCAGCTTCGTGCGTTTCGGCTCCTTCGAGCACTGGCACGCCCACGACCGCACCGATGAACTGCGCATCCTGGCCGATCATGTCATCGACCGTTGCCGGCCGGCACTGCGTGAGGCCGCGCAGCCCTATGCCGCCTTGCTGCGCGACGTGGCGCAGCGCACCGGCGAACTCATGGCTCATTGGCAGGCCGTGGGCTTCATGCACGGGGTGATGAACACCGACAACATGTCCATCCTCGGCCTGACGCTGGACTACGGCCCGTTCGGCTTCATGGAAGCCTTCGACGCCGGCCACATCTGCAACCATTCCGACCACACCGGCCGCTACCAGTACCGCGCCCAGCCGCGCGTGGCGTACTGGAATCTCTATGTCCTGGGTGATGCCTTGAGCGCGCTCATCGGCCGGCCGGAAGAGGTCAAGACGATCATCGACGAGGCGTTTCCGGCAGCGTTCGAGGCGCGGTTTCTGCAGTTGATGCGCGCCAAGCTCGGCCTGGCCACCGCGCGTGCGGACGACACCGAACTCATCAATGCACTCTTCGGCCTCTTGCAGGCGGGGCGGACCGATTATCCCGCGTTCTTCCGCGGGCTCAGCCAGCTTCCGGGAACGGTCGAGACGGCGGCGCGTCGCCGCATCGATGCGCCGGTACGCGATCTGTTTGCCGACCGGCCCGGCTGCGACGCCTTCCTGACCCGCTGGCGCGCGCGGCTGGCGGCGGAAGGCTCGGTCGACGCCGAGCGCCAGGCGGCCATGCGCGCCGTCAACCCCAAGTATGTGCTGCGCAACTGGGTGGCCGAGGCAGCCATCCGCCAGGCGCGCGAGGGTGATTTTGATGGCGTGGCCGAGGTACTCACCTGTCTGCGCCGACCGTTCGACGAACATCCGCAGCTTGCGCACTATGCCGCGCCGCCACCGGACTGGGCGACGGGCCTGACGGTGAGTTGTTCGAGCTGAGCACGCCAGAGGACGCAGGACGATGCAGCAGGCACAGGGGCGAGGAACGGATTTCCGGGTGGGGCACGGCCGGCACGAACACTGGCAGGACGCCGTGGAAGCTGCACTGCGTCAAATCGGCGATCCACCGCCCGGCGCCAACCTGGGATTCGTCTATGTGACCGATCACCTCGCCCCGGCGGGCCGGGCCATCGTGCGCTATCTGCAACAGGCCACGGGCGTGGAGGACTGGGTCGGCTCGGTCGGCGTCGGGATTCTCGCCACCGGGGTCGAATATCTCGACGAACCGGCCGTGGTGGTGATGCTGGGCGGCTTTGCGGAAGGCGAGTTTCAGGTGTTCTCGCCGGCCGCGGCACCGCCGGCATTGAACAGCCAGACGCCCAGCGGATTCGATGCGGCCCATCTGGCGCTGGTGCACGCCGGATCCCATGACGAAACCCTGCCTGCCCAGCTCGCCGAACTGTGCGGCGGGCTCGCGAGCGGCTATCTGGTAGGCGGCATCACCAGCTCGCGCACCCGAAGCTATCACTTCGCCAGCGCCGCCTTCGAGGACAAGCTGTCCGGCGTGGTGTTTTCGGCAGCTGTGCCCCTCGCAGTGCGTCTCACACAGGGTTGCGCGCCGCTCACTGCCCACGCACCGCGCCATATGATCACCGCGGGCGAGGGGAACGTCATCACCTCGCTCGATCATCGCCCGGCGCTGGACGTGCTGTGCGAAGCGCTGGGCATCGAAGCCACCGATCCCGATCTGCGGGATCATCTCCAGAGCGTCCATATCGGACTGCCCGTGGCTGGTTCGGATACGGGCGATTACCTGGTACGCAACCTGCTGGGCATCGACCGCAAGCAGGGCCGGCTGGTCATCGGCGATCTGGTGCAAGCCGGCCAGTCCATCCTGTTCTGCCGGCGCGACACCCAAAGCGCTCACGAGGATCTGTTGCGCATGCTCGACGAGATCCGCGCCGGGCTCGCCGGGCCGCCTCGCGGCGGGCTCTATTTCTCCTGCCTCGGCCGCGGCGAGCGCCTGTTTGGCCGCCGTTCAGCCGAACTCGCCATCATCCAGGAACGGCTTGGGGACGTGCCGCTGGCTGGCTTTTTCTGCAATGGTGAGATCGCCCACGATCGACTCTACGGCTATACCGGCGTGCTGCTGCTGTTCGGCTGAGGGTTTTTGCGGACGCACGGTTGGATGCTGCCGATTCCCGGCACAGGACGGCGCATAAAACCGCGTTGAGATCCGATGCGTCGCCCAACCCGCGTCGTATCGCGGGATAAGCCCCGAGCATGCCGGTGATTCCGCGCTGCGGTGACGGCAAGGCACACCACGCGTCCCATCGTCGGCCTTGTAGCCATTTCCGGGGAAATCACCCCAGAGCGAATCCGATGTCCAGCGCGGCGTTCTTGAGAACGGCCAGCAGGGCCGGATCGGCCAGGGCGCGGTGAAACTGAGGAATGACCGGAATGACGCCAGCAGCTTCGGCGCGTTCGTTCAGGACCAGCGCGGGCCGGTTGGCATGCATGGAGGAGGGGTAATACAGCCCGTGGATTGCGGGATAGGCCCGATGGAACCCCCGCGCCCAGTTACGCCCGACCGAGCGCGGCCCGCTCATCAGGCCCATGGATGCGCCGGCGCGGGTGGGAAAGGCACCGCTCAGATCCAGCAAATCCACCGCAGCGGCAAGACGCAGCCCGACCAGCCAGGGCTGACGGCTTTCGCGATGGATGACGCGGGTTTTCTGGAACACTTCGGCGAGGCAGGTCGTGGGACTTTCGGCCAGATACATCACGGCCTGGGCCTGCAAGCCGGGTCGGAGATCGCGATGGTGGTCGAAACGGGCGTCGGCGGGGCCGTAGTGGCGAAAATCGCGCCATCGTGTCGGATGCGCGCCGGCGCGGAAATAAACCCGCCAGAGCAGACTGCCGGCCGGCAGCGTCCGCAGCTCGGGGTCGAGTTCGGCGAGCCGCTCAGAGTCCGGCTCGACGGGAATCCGGGCCGTCACAACTGCCGGGCGATCGCAATCACCACCTCGGGATCACGGCCGGATTTCAACCACGACAGCGGACTCAGCGGACCGGCCTCGGTCTCGAGCTCGGGATCCGGCGCGCTGAACCAGCGCCATACCGAGACCGGGTCGAGATCGCTGGTCAGCGCGGCATTGACCGGTGCCAGATTCGGCAGCAGCCCGTTTCCCTGAAACTGGAACAGCGGAATGCGCAGGTTGCGGTCGACCCGAAACGCGTACAGCGCGCCATCGCTGATCAGCTGGCGCACCCGGGTCGGTGTCACGCCAAGGCGCAATGCGGCCTCGGCGGGGGTCAGGCTGGTGTCGAGCAGCGCCGCGAAGCACGTGGCGTAGTCCAGCAACGGATCGGGCGCGCCCGCGCGCTCGGCCATGCGCATGCCGGCGCCCTTCAGCAGGGCCTGCTCCTCAGCGGGCAGTTCCTCGGTCGAGGGGCCGTAGAGCGTCTCGTGCATCGCACTGATGGCGTCCTGCAGCGCCCGGTTCAACGCTTCCGGGGCTTGTGATTTCAGTCCATGAAGCTCGAAGTACCGATCATCCGTTGCTTTGGCCGTCGCCATGACTCCACCGTTCTTTTGAACCATTTCGTCACAAGTTAGCGAAAGCAACGCAGGTTGGTCAAGGCGCAGATCAGGCCGGGAATGACCAACAGACGGTCAAGATCGGCGTCCTGCAAGCGCGAATTGCGGCGATGGGGAATCGCGGCAAGCGTCACGCGCGGCCGGGCGAGTGGATCGGCCCGGCTGCGGTGGAACGGACTCAGAAGCCGGAGGCGAACCCGAGCAGCTCGACGTTGATGTCTTCCGTGCCGGTGATGCGGCTCTGGCAGGCCAGGCGCGACTTGGACCCCACGCCGACGATGCTGTCCAGCTTCTCGTTTTCGAGTGGGCTGATTTTCGACAGGCTCTTGCGTCCGGCCTGAACGAAAATGTGGCAGCTGCCGCATTTGGCATTACCGTCGCATTTGTGGGGGATGGATTCACCGGCCGCCAGAATCAGCTCCAGCAGCGTTTGCCCCTCGGCGGCCTCGATGGTTTTTCCGGATGGCATGATGGTGAGCAGGGACATTTCAGCAACTCCTCAAACGCAGAGATACTTAACAAACAGCACGTTCAGTCCATTTCCTCGATCCAGGCCATCTGGATCGCTTCGAGCACCCGCTCGTTGGAACGGGTGGGATCATCCGCGAAGCCGTCGAGCTCGGTTACCCAGCGGTGCAAATCGGTGAAGCGCAGCGCGCGCGGATCCACCTCGGGGTGATGATCGGCCAGGGATTGGGCAATCGGCAGCACGTCGGTCCATTTCATGACAGGCGCCTCAGTGTTCACGCACGAAGTTCCGGCTGTAGCGGGGGATTTCCACCACCAGCGCGCCGCTCTGCGGTACGCGCACCTGGCAGGACAACCGTGAGGTCGGCTCGAGTCCCCAGGCCTTGCCGAGCTGGTCTTCCTCGTCGTCGCTGGCCGCACGCAGGGATTCGAAACCATTGCGGATCACCACATGGCAGGTGGTGCACACGCAGGCCTTCTCGCAGGCATGTTCGATTTCCACGCCCGCCTTGAGCAGGGCATCGGACAGGCGCACGCCGGGCGCGGCCTCGACCTCGGCGCCCTCGGGACAGAGTTCGGGATGCGGCAACACGGTGAGTCGGGTCACGTCAGCCTCCAAGCTCGCCCACCTGGCGCCCGGCCAGTGCGGTGCGGATGTTGTGATCCATGCGGCGCGCCGCAAACGCATCGGTGAGCGGCTCGAGCATCGCCTTGGCCGCGCTGATGGCGCTGCCGTCATGGCCCGTGATGGCCTGCTCCATCCCGTGCAGGGCCTGGAGCAGCGCCGCGACTTCGGCATCGGTCAACAAGGCCGCACCGTCGGTATTCAGGGCCGCACGGGTGGCCTCCACCAGGCGCTCGGCCTCGACCTTCTGCTCGACCAGGATGCGCGCCGCCGCGTCGTCCCCGGCATGGGCGAGGGAATCGGCGAGCATGCGCGTGATTTCCTCATCGCTGAGGCCGTAGGACGGCTTGACGGTCACCTGGGCGGCGACGCCCGTGGTCTGTTCGGTGGCTGAGACGCTCACCAGCCCGTCGGCGTCGACCTGGAACATCACCTGGATGCGCGCGGCACCGGCCGCCATGGGCGGAATGCCGTGCAGCTCGAAGCGCGCCAGTGAGCGGCAATCGGCCGCCAGATCGCGCTCACCCTGCAGCACATGCACGCTCATCGCGCCCTGGCCGTCCTTGAAGGTCGTGAAATCCTGGGCCCGCGCGATGGGGATGGTGCTGTTACGCGGGATGATCTTCTCCACCAGTCCGCCCATGGTCTCGATGCCGAGCGACAGCGGAATCACATCCAGCAGCAGCCAGTCATCTCCATCGCGGCGATTGCCGGCCAGCACGTCGGCCTGGCGCGCGGCGCCCAGCGCCACCACCTGGTCGGGATCGAGATCGGTCAAGGGCGGCCGGCCAAAGCATTCGGCGACCGCTGCGCGGACCTGCGGCATGCGGCTGGCGCCGCCCACCAGCACCACGCCATCGACCTGATCGGGTGTGAAGCCGGCATCGCGCAGCGCGCGCCGGGTGAGCCGCAGCGTCTTGTCCACCAGATCGGCCGTCATCTCGCCGAACTGGGCGCGGGTGATGCGATGCACCACGGGAGCGTCCGCGCCGGTGTCCAGAGCGATTTCCAGCGCCTCGGTCGCGCTCAGGGCCTCTTTGACCTGGCGCGCCTGGGTGAGCAGTTCGCCGAAGCCCGCTGCATTCGGCGTCAATCCCATCTGGGAGATGAACCACTCGGCCAGACGGCGATCGAAATCATCCCCGCCCAGCGCGGTGTTGCCGGCAGTGGCAAGCACCTCGAACACCCCCTGGCGCAGCCGCAGGATGGACAGGTCGAAGGTGCCCCCGCCCAGATCGTAGATGGCGTAAACCCCCTCGCTGGCATTGTCCAGGCCATAGGCCACGGCGGCGGCGGTCGGCTCGTTGAGCAGGCGCAGCACCTCGATCCCGGCGAGCCGCGCGGCATCGCGCGTGGCCTGGCGCTGGGCATCGTCGAAGTAGGCTGGCACCGTGATCACCGCGCCTTCGACGGAGCCGCCCAGAGCCTGCTCGGCGCGCTGGCGCAGCAGCTTGAGGATTTCGGCCGAGATTTCCACGGGCGAGAGCGGGCCGCGCGCGCTTTGAAACCGCACGGTGCCTTCGCCGGGAACGATGGCGTAGGGCAGGGTGCCCGCTTCGCTGAGATCGACCGCGCCGCGACCCATGAACCGCTTGATGGACCGGAAGGTCGTCTGCGGATGGGTGCCGGCCAGGGCCTGCGCCGGCCGCCCGACCTGAACCTGCCCGTCGGGCAGCACACAGACCACCGAGGGGAGCAGGGCGCCACCGTTCTCGTCGCGCAGGATCCGGCTGCTGCCGTCCGCTTCGATGGTGGCGACCAGGGAGTGGGTGGTGCCGAGATCGATCCCCACCGCGCGGCGACGGGCAACGGGTGTTTCCGTGGCACTGCCGGGCTCCAGAATCTGCAGCAGACTCATGACAACTCCTCGGCATCGAGCGCGCTCTGCGCCTGTTCGATCAATCGGCGCAGGAACATGAGCTGGCGCACGGTGGCCGCGGCGTCCGCATTGTCGCCGCCCTCGTCGAGCGCCCTGGACAGCCGGGATTCGAGGCGCGCCCATTCGGCGCGCAGGTCCCGAGTCAGGCCGCTGAGCTGGCTGGCATCGCCGGCTCGACGGGCAGTGTCGAGCGCTTCGTGCCAATCCATCTGTTGAAGAAGAAAGTCCGCCGGCAAGGGGATGGAACCGGCGGACAAGACCTCCACCCCACGCAAGGCAAGCAGGTGGGTGGAACGGGCTAGTGGATCCTTGAGCTGCCGATAGGCTTCGTTGATGTGCGCCGCCGCCTCGGCGGCGGCACGGCGCTGCGCAGCATCCTGATGCGCATAGCGATCCGGATGGGCGTGCCGCTGCAGGTCGAGATAGCGGTGCTCGAGCTCGGTCAGGTCCTGCGCGAACGCAGGCGGCAAGCCGAACACCGCGAAATAGTCGATCGCGACCATTGCTGTCATGACGAATGACCTCAGGCGTTTTCGTGTTCAGGCACTGACGCTGAAGCTTTCGCCACAGCCGCAGGCGCTCTTTGCGTTGGGATTCTCGAACTTGAAGCCCTCGTTGAGGCCTTCGCGCACGAAATCGAGCGTGGTACCCATCAGATACGGCATGCTGCGAGCGTCGATCACGACCGTCATGCCCTGGCTTTCGAAGCATGCGTCGCCGTCATCGACCTCGTCGACGAACTCCATTACGTAGCTCATGCCCGAGCAGCCACTGGTCTTGACGCCCAGCCGGATGCCGAGCCCCTTGCCGCGTCCGGCCAGCGAACGCTGCATCCTGGCCGCGGCACGTTCCGTCAATGTCACACTCATGACCGATTCCTCACACCGAAAACGAGCTGCCGCAGCCACACGTGGTCTTGGCATTGGGGTTGCGGATGATGAAACGGGCGCCTTCGAGCCCTTCCTCGAAATCGACCTCGGCGCCGGCCAGATAGGCAAAGCTCATCGGATCGACGACCACCGCGACGCCATCCTGCGCGAACAGGCTGTCATCCTCGGCGCTGGTTTCCTCGAACGCGAAGCCATAGCTGAAACCCGAACAGCCGCCGCCGGTGACATAAACCCGCAGCTTGAGATCGGCGTTGTTTTCCTCGCTGAGCAGCTCCTTGATCTTGCCGATGGCGCTGAGCGTCAACTGCAGCGGAGCGGGGGTCGGTGTGGCGACGGCAGACATAACGATTCTCCCGGGAATTGGATCAGGCCGCCGAGGCGGCGGATTCGGAGGCATCGCCTCCCTGTTTGCTGCGGTAATCGGTGATCGCCGCCTTGATGGCATCCTCGGCCAGCACCGAGCAATGGATCTTCACCGGTGGCAGAGCCAACTCCTCGGCAATGTCGGCGTTCTTGATCGTGAGCGCCTCATCGAGCGTCTTGCCTTTCACCCATTCGGTGACCAGCGAACTGGACGCGATGGCCGAACCACAGCCGTAGGTCTTGAAGCGCGCATCTTCGATGATGCCCTCGGGGCTCACCTTGATCTGCAGCCGCATCACGTCCCCGCAGGCCGGGGCACCGACCATGCCGGTGCCGACAGCGGTCTCGCCGGTGTCGAAGTTGCCGACGTTGCGCGGGTTGTCGTAGTGATCCATTACCTTGTCGCTATAAGCCATGGGATGACCTCCTTCAGATGACTCAGTGAGCGGCCGCCCACTGCACCGTGTTCAAATCGATGCCTTGCAGATGCATGTCCCAGAGGGGCGAGAGCGCACGCAGCTTGGCGACCTTGTCTTTGAGCAGCGCGACCGCGAAATCGATGTCCTGGGCGGTGGTATAACGGCCCAGCGTGATACGCAGCGAGCTGTGCGCCAGTTCGTCGCTGCGACCCAGGGCACGCAGCACATGCGAGGGTTCCAGGCTTGCCGAGGTGCAGGCCGAGCCGCTGGAAACGGCCAGATCCTTGACGGCCATCATCAGCGATTCGCCTTCGACGAAGTTGAAGCTGATATTGAGGTTGTGCGGCACGCGCGCTTCGAGATCACCGTTGACGTAGACCTCGTCGATGTCCGCGATACCGGTGAGAAAGCGGTCGCGCAGGGCACGGATGCGTTCGTTCTCGCTCGCCATCAACTCGCCGGCCAGACGATACGCCTCGCCCATGCCGACAATCTGGTGGGTGGGCAGGGTGCCGGAACGCAGACCGCGTTCGTGACCGCCGCCGTGAATCAGCGGGGTCAGGTGCACGCGCGGCCGGCGCCGGACGTACAGGGCGCCGATACCCTTGGGGCCGTAGAGTTTGTGGGCCGAGAACGACATCAGATCGACCGGCAGGGTCTTGAGGTCGATCGGCATCTTGCCCGGTGCCTGGGCGGCATCGACGTGAAACAGAATCCCGCGCTCGCGGCAGATCGCGCCGATCGCGGCAATGTCCTGGATGACTCCGATCTCGTTGTTCACCAGCATCACCGACACCAGGATGGTCTGGGGGGTGAGGGCGCTGGTGAAGCTATCGAGATTCAGCAGACCGCTGCTCTCGGGATCGAGGTAGGTCACCACGAAACCGTCCCGCTCCAGCTCCCGCATCGGGTCCAGCACGGCTTTGTGTTCCGTGGAGAGGGTGATCAGGTGGTTGCCTTTGCCGCGGTAGAACTGCGCCGCGCCCTTGATGGCCAGGTTGTCCGATTCGGTGGCGCCCGAGGTCCAGATGATTTCCTTGGGATCCGCACCGACCAGCGCGGCCACCTGTTCCCGAGCCGTTTCGACCGCCTGCTCGGCCTGCCAGCCATAGGCATGCGTACGACTGGCCGGATTGCCGAACATATCCGTCAGGTAGGGAATCATCTTTTCCGCGACCTGCGGCGCCACCGGCGTGGTGGCGGAATAGTCGAGGTAAACGGGAAGGCGGCGGGCGCTGGTCATATCGAACACCCCTGTGTGATCAGGATTCCTGCCCTGCGGTGCAAGGCTTCTACAGGGTCTTGAGCAATGCGTGTGCCAATCTGCGCCGGACCGCTTAAGTGTTTGGATTGGCGATGATCCGAATCAAATCGCGGCGCCGGATCCTGCTTCCTGAACCCGGCGGCCTTGTCGCGAATCCGACAAATCATGGCCGACATCCGCCAGAGCCTGCGCACCTCGTTTTCCCACCTCAGGCACGGCGTCCCAGCGCCTGATCCACCGCCGCGCGCACCGATTCGAGCTTGAGCGGAAGCGGGATCACAGCCTGCGCGCCGCCGTCGAGGGCCTGGCAGACCGCCGCATCAGCGGTATCGCCGACCAGCACGACCGGCACCGGCCCGAGCGTGGCCTTCAGCCGTTCCAGCACCGCCGACGAACCAGCGGATCTCAGCAGTTCCTGCCCCACCAGAATCAGATCCGGTGGCCAATCGGCGGCTTTCTGGATCGCGGCATCCATCGACTCGATCTCATGGGCCTCGTTTTCGTCGTGCAGCATGAACTGCAGTGCGGCGCGAATGATTTCGTCACTGTCCACGACGAAGACGCGACGGTTTTCGACCGCGCGGGCGCTTTCCACTCCGATTTGCATGGGGATGTCCTCCGATCCGGGATGCAGGGGGTGAGCCGCGCCCGGCCGCCGGCTCATCAGGGGTCCCAAGCAACATCCATACCGCGCCGGCGCCGCCTTGAATCCCGGGTCGCTGCGCCGCCCGCGTCGGCCGCGGCCGCGTTGTCCGAAGGCGCCCCGCGGGATGTTTTGTTTCAGACAGACAGGCGGGGTGATGTCGGGTTTGTCACAGCCGGCGACGCGGCCATCACGGCGCGCAGAACTCCGAAAATATCCTTGAAAATCAGGCTCTTGAATATCGATTGAGCAACTTGGCGCAAGGGTTGCAGAAGGGGGGTTGGCAGGCGGCCGCTGCGCGTTCTATCCGCATTCACGACGCGGTGGCCCTCGCCAGAGTCAAGCATCACACACGGCAGTTGCGGAAGTTGTTCACACGGCATTTTGAAGGAGATTTCGATGGACGGATTACGGCAAATCGCCTTTTACGGCAAGGGTGGCATCGGCAAGTCCACCACCTCTCAGAACACCCTGGCCGCCTTGGCCGAAATGGGCCAGCGCATCCTCATCGTCGGCTGTGACCCGAAGGCCGACTCCACGCGCCTGATCCTTCATTCGAAGGCCCAGGACACCATCCTGTCGCTGGCTGCCGAGGCCGGCACAGTCGAGGACCTGGATCTCGAAGACGTGATGAAGGTCGGCTACCGCGATATCCGCTGCGTGGAATCCGGCGGCCCGGAGCCGGGTGTCGGCTGCGCCGGTCGCGGCGTCATCACCTCGATCAACTTCCTGGAAGAGGAAGGCGCCTACGAGGACATCGATTATGTGTCCTACGACGTGCTCGGTGATGTGGTGTGCGGCGGCTTCGCCATGCCCATCCGCGAGAACAAGGCCCAGGAAATCTACATCGTCATGTCCGGCGAGATGATGGCCATGTACGCGGCCAACAACATCTCCAAGGGCATTCTGAAGTACGCCAACTCCGGCGGCGTGCGCCTGGGCGGCCTCGTCTGCAATGAGCGCCAGACCGACAAGGAACTGGAACTGGCTGAAGCGCTGGCCGCGAAGCTGGGCACCAAGCTCATCCACTTCGTGCCGCGCGACAACATCGTCCAGCACGCCGAGCTGCGTCGCATGACGGTGATGGAATACGCCCCGGACTCCAAGCAGGCCAACGAGTATCGCACGCTGGCCCAGAAGGTCCATGGCAATGCGGGCCAAGGCATCATCCCGACCCCCATCACCATGGACGAGCTGGAAGACCTGCTGATGGAACACGGCGTGATGAAGACCATCGACGAGACCATGGTCGGCAAGACCGCCGAAGCCGTGGCCTGAAGCCGGTTTCCGCCGGGCGGCTCATCCGCCCGGCCTCTTTTCCCTCTGGAGGCTCCCATGAGCATGACTGTCGAAGAAACCAAGGCGCGCAACAAGGCGCTGGTGGACGAGGTGCTGTCGGTCTATCCCGACAAGACGGCCAAGCGCCGCGGCAAGCACCTCGGCACCTATGAAGAAGGCAAGTCCGACTGCGGCGTGAAATCCAACGTCAAGTCGATTCCCGGCGTCATGACCATTCGCGGTTGCGCCTACGCCGGCTCCAAGGGCGTGGTGTGGGGCCCGATCAAGGACATGATCCACATCTCCCACGGTCCGGTGGGCTGCGGCCAGTATTCCTGGGCCGCGCGGCGCAACTACTACATCGGCACCACCGGCGTGGACACCTTCGTGACCATGCAGTTCACATCCGATTTCCAGGAAAAGGACATCGTGTTCGGCGGCGACAAGAAGCTCGCCAAGATCATCGATGAAATCCAGGACCTGTTTCCGCTGAACCACGGCATCACCGTGCAGTCGGAATGCCCGATCGGCCTGATCGGCGATGACATCGAGGCCGTGTCCAAGTCGAAGTCCAAGCAATACGAAGGCAAGACCATCGTGCCGGTGCGCTGCGAGGGCTTCCGGGGCGTGTCCCAGTCGCTCGGCCACCACATCGCGAATGACTCCATCCGCGACTGGGTGTTCGACAAGCTCGATCCCGAGAAAACCACCTTCGAGGCCACGCCGTATGACGTCGCCATCATCGGCGACTACAACATCGGCGGTGATGCCTGGTCCTCGCGCATCCTGCTCGAAGAAATGGGTCTGCGCGTGATCGCGCAGTGGTCCGGAGACGGCTCTCTGGCCGAGCTGGAAGCCACGCCCAAGGCCAAGCTCAACGTGCTGCACTGCTACCGGTCGATGAACTACATCAGCCGGCACATGGAAGAGAAGTACGGCATTCCGTGGGTGGAATACAATTTCTTCGGCCCCTCCAAGATCGCCGCCAGTCTGCGCGAAATCGCCAGCCACTTCGACGACAAGATCAAGGAAGGCGCCGAGCGCGTCATCGCCAAGTACCAGCCGCTGATGCAGGCGGTGGTGGATAAATACCGCCCGCGCCTGGAAGGCAAGAAGGTGATGCTGTTCGTCGGCGGTCTGCGCCCGCGGCACGTCATCGGCGCCTATGAGGATCTCGGCATGGAGGTCATCGGCACCGGCTACGAGTTCGGCCACAACGACGACTACCAGCGCACCACCCACTATGTGAAGGACGGCACGCTGATCTACGACGACGTGACCGGCTACGAGTTCGAGCAATTCGTCGATGCGCTGCAGCCGGATCTGGTGGCCTCGGGCATCAAGGAAAAGTACGTCTTCCAGAAAATGGGCTTCCCGTTCCGGCAGATGCACTCCTGGGACTATTCCGGTCCGTATCACGGCTATGACGGCTTCGCCATCTTCGCCCGCGACATGGACATGGCCATCAACAACCCGGTGTGGTCGCTGACGCAGGCGCCGTGGAAGGCTGCCTGATCGGCACACGGAGGGTGGGCGGCGTACCCGATTGATTGACTGGTGGGCCGGGCCGCCCTGCCCACCCTACCGATTCCAGCAGGAGTAGCACCATGAGCCAGAATGCTGAAAACGTGCTCGACCATTTCAACCTGTTCCGCAGCCCGGAATACATCGAGATGTTCGAGAACAAGAAACAGTTCGAGAACCCCGAGCCAGCCGACAAGCTCGAACAGGCCCGGGAATGGACCAAGACCTGGGAATACCGTGAGAAGAACTTCGCCCGCGAAGCGCTCACCGTAAACCCGGCCAAGGCCTGCCAGCCGCTGGGGGCGGTCTTTGTGGCCGTCGGCTTCGAGGGCACGCTGCCGTTCGTGCACGGCTCGCAGGGCTGCGTGGCGTACTACCGCAGCCACTTCAGCCGGCACTTCAAGGAGCCGAGCTCCTGTGTGTCCTCCAGCATGACCGAAGACGCCGCCGTGTTCGGCGGCCTCAACAACATGGTCGACGGCCTGGCCAACGCCTACGCCATGTACCAGCCGAAGATGATCGCGGTGTCGACCACCTGCATGGCCGAGGTCATCGGTGACGACCTCAATGCGTTCATCAAAAACGCCAAGGAAAAGGGCTCGGTGCCGGAAGAATTCGACGTGCCCTTCGCCCACACCCCGGCCTTCGTCGGCAGCCACATCACCGGCTACGACAACGCCCTGCTGGGCGTGCTCAAGCACTTCTGGGACGGCAAGGCCGGCACCGTACCGGTGCCCGAGCGGACGCCGAACGAGAAGATCAACTTCATCGGCGGCTTCGACGGCTACACCGTCGGCAACCAACGCGAAATCGCGCGGATGTTCGATCTCATGGGCGTCGAGTACACCCTGCTGTGCGATGCGTCCGACGTGTGGGATACGCCCACCGACGGCGAGTTCCGCATGTACGACGGCGGCACCACGCTGGACGACGCTGCCGCGGCGCTGAATGCCAAGGCCACGGTCTCCATGCAGGAATACTGCACCACCAAGACGCTGGACTTCTGTGCCGACAAGGGTCAGGAAACGCTGGCGTTCAACCATCCCATCGGCATCGCCGCCACCGATCAGTTCCTGATGGGCATCTCCAAGCTCACCGGCAAGGCGATCCCCGAAGCGCTGGCCAAGGAACGCGGCCGGCTGGTCGACGCCATCGCCGACTCCAACGCCCACATCCACGGCAAGAAGTTCGCCATCTACGGCGATCCCGACCTGTGCTACGGCCTGGCGGCGTTCCTCTTGGAACTGGGCGCCGAGCCGACCCACGTCCTGGCCACCAACGGCAACAAGGACTGGGCCGCGAAGATGCAGGCGCTGTTCGACAGCTCGCCCTTCGGCAAGAGCTGCAACGCCTACGCCGGCAAGGATCTGTGGCACATGCGCTCGCTGCTGTTCACCGAACCGGTCGACTTCCTGATCGGCAACACCTACGGCAAGTACCTGGAGCGCGACACCGGCACGCCACTGATCCGCATCGGCTTCCCGGTGTTCGACCGCCACCACCATCACCGCTACCCGGTGTGGGGCTATCAGGGCGCCATGAACGTGCTGGTGTGGATCCTGGACAAGATCTTCGACGAGATCGACAAGAACACCATCGTTCCGGCCAAGACCGACTACAGCTACGACATCATTCGCTGATCCGCGCAAGCGGCATCTGTCGGCCGCGGGGCGTGTCCTCGCGGCCGATTCTTTTGGAAATGCCGCCCGCAGACCGGCTCGATCCTTCAACCCCTGGACTCCGCCGACCACGCCGAAAACGCGACCAAAACCTGCGGCCTCGTCCGCACGTGGTCAGGACGGATTGACCGCGCGCAGTCACAAAACCATCACTGCGCTGTCACATCACGCTCCTATCGTGATCCTGCCATCCGCTGTTCGTCCGCACGGGACAGCCCTCCTTACCGACAGGATCTGCAATCATGACGGCAACAACCCACGCCACGGAACATCCCGAACCCTTGGCCGCCCACGGTCCGAATGGACTGAAATGGCTGCAGGTAGCCGGTTTGGTCTACCTGCTTCTGGTTGCCGTCTCGCTGATCGGCGGCGGGTTCAAGCTGGCTGCGGGAGATCAGGCCAAGGAGCTGTTCGCCTTCGCCAGCAATCCGGTTGCCGGGCTGGTGGTCGGTACCGTTGCCACCGCACTGATCCAATCCTCGAGCACGGTCACCTCGATCATTGTCGGGCTGGTGGCCGGCGGACTACCGGTCAGCATCGCGATTCCCATGGTCATGGGCGCCAACATCGGAACCACCATCACCAACACCATCGTCAGCCTCGGGCATGTACGCCAGGGCGAAGAGTTCCGCCGCGCATTCTCGGCCGCCACGATCCACGATTTCTTCAATCTGGTCAGCGTGGTGATCTTCCTGCCGCTGGAAATCATGTTCGGGCTGCTGGAGCGAATCGGCGCCTATTGTTCCCAGTTGCTGGTCGGTGGTGACTCGGTCTCGATGAACGGGTTCGATTTCATCAAGCCGCTGGTCAAGCCGCCGGTCGATTTCCTCCAGAACACGGTGTTCAGCGGGCTGCCCGATGCGCTGAACGGCATTCTCCTGATCGTACTCGGCATCGTCACCATCTTTCTGGTGATCACCTACATCGGCAGGCTGCTGAAGGTGCTCATGGTGGGTCGAGCGAAGGAGATTCTTCACAGCGCGGTCGGCCGGGGGCCGATCAGTGGCATCGCATCCGGAACCGCCATCACGGTGCTGGTGCAATCAAGTTCGACGACCACGAGCCTGGTCGTCCCGCTGGCGGGCAGTGGGGTGTTCTCGTTGCGCCAGATCTATCCCTTCACGCTGGGGGCCAACATCGGCACCTGCATCACGGCGCTGCTGGCGGCAACGGCCGTGACCGGTGCCAATGCAATCTTTGCCTTGCAGATCGCTTTGGTTCATCTGATCTACAACGTGCTGGGCGTCATCCTGATCTACGGCATTCCCTTTCTTCGCGAGGTCCCCATCCGCGCCGCACAGACACTCGCCGACGCCACCGTCAAGCACAAACTCTATGCTGTCGCCTACATCGGCCTGGTGTTCTTCGTAATTCCATTTGTCCTGATCGGCGGCAGCGCCCTGGCGGGCTAGCACTCAATCATCGAGGAAGCATCATGAGCTCGAAAAAGCAGGATCTGGAAACCAAGATCGAGGAACTCGAGACCGCCATTTCGGGATTGAAAACCCAGCTTCGGCAGATCGAGGTCGAAGAGCAACACCAAGCGATCGACAACCTCGACGAGTATCTCGCCATGATGGACAACAAATGGGAAAACCTGCGCGAATTCTGGGGCATCGTATCCAGTGAGCTGCGTGAGTTGTTCGGCAAGTCCAACAAGTCCGGGGAGAATTCGTCCACATGATTTCCAGAACATTCGCCACCAGCGTCGTTGCCCTGTGTGTTTGGCTGTTCGGCGCCGGCGCCATGGCCGGCGAAGAGACGCCCATCGCGCTGTCCGAAGTGCCCGAATCGGTCATGAGTGCCGCCCGGACCGCGATGCCGGAGGCCCGTTTCCGGTCAGCCAATACCGAACGGGAAACGGATGGAACGCTGGTCTATGAAATTCAGGGCCGAACGATCGATAACCGCCAGATCGAGGTGGATGTCCTGCCATCGGGCGAGATCGAAGAAATCGAAGTCGAATTCACGCGTGATCTGGTTCCCGGCGCCGTGCTGAAAGCCGTCGAGAGTCGCTATCCCGATTTTGAAATCGAATTCATCGAAGCCAGCCACTCGGCCAGCAAGAAAGTCGTCCAGTACGAATTCGCCGGCCGGGTAAACGGCGACAAGCTGGACCTTGATGTCTCCGCAGATGGGCGGCGCATTCAGGTCGCCGACGACTGAGGCCGCCTTGTTGTCGCGGGCCTCGGCCACCCACCGGCGCCCGCAACGATTTCCAGCCCAATCGCCCGTCTTTTCACTGGGCGCTTCAATTCAGCTACGGGGACACGTCTTCCCGTAGCCGTTCTTTACGGCCGCCGGTCGATCAGAAGGCCCGTCGCTCAGGGCTTCAGCACCACCGCCAGCCGCTCGACGATGCCGTCGCCGACCAGATGGGTCTGCACGATCTCGTCGATGTCTTCGGCGTTCCGCGGCTGGTACCAGACGCCGGACGGATAGACCACCATCAGCGGACCCGCGCTGCAAAACCCCAGGCAACCGGTCGCCGCCATGCCGATATCGGCGAGGTTCTTGATCTGCAACTGCTTGCCAAGGTGCTCCCACAGGGGCGCCGCGCCGCTCGCGCCGCAGCTTCCACGCGGATGGCCCGGCGGACGCTGCTGGTAACAGCAGAACACGTGATGACGGAAGACGGCGGGCAGCTCAATGGTTTCAGTCGACATGATGCCTCCGGGACAGCGTGGGCGTCCGCAACCGGGCTAGCGGCGCGGCTTTTCCGAACGGGCGTAATGGCTGAAGTGGCCTTCGCGCGCCGCCTGACGCCGGGCGCTCTCGATAATTTTCTTGGATTGGCCCGCAACGTTCGGCGCGGACAGCAACTTCTCCAGGCGCTGGCCGCCGCAATGCGGGCACACCGGCGCCTCGTTGCGCACCAGCAACTCGAAGGTCTGGCCGCAGGACTCGCAGTGAAAGTCGAAGATGGGCATGGTATCGCCGCTCCGATCGCCGGCACCGCGCCGGCCCAGCGTTCCAAGCAAGATCGGGACCGTTTCCCAACCGACTGATTTCGAATCGAAAACGAGCGCCTCGCGAAAGCAGCATGTCGCGTTTGTCCGCTTCGCGACACGCGTTCGGCGCGAATTCCGTCCGGGAGAATGGC